>HBJMC02800__coassemble_153_pt1 | contig 40576 bp, 48 predicted proteins | sample HBJMC02800__metabat2_low_PE_014 | metagenome-assembled genome bin HBJMC02800 | reverse complement strand
CCAGCGCCAGGGCACCCAGAACACCAAGATCCGCAAGGAAGTCCGCGGCGGCGGCCGCAAGCCGTGGCGCCAGAAGGGCACCGGCCACGCCCGTCAGGGCTCCATCCGCGCGCCCCAGTGGACCCACGGCGGTGTCGCCCTCGGCCCCAAGCCCCGCAGCTACTACTACACCATCAACAAGAAGGTCAAGCGCCTGGCCCTGCTCAGCGCTCTGTACGACAAGGCTGCCAACGGCAACCTGATCATCGTGGACAAGATCGCCGCCGACGCCTACAAGACCAAGGCTGTCGTCGCCTTCCTGGCTGCCGTGGGCGCGGGCAAGAAGAACCTGATCGTCAACGATTCTCTGGACGACAAGTTCGTCAAGAGCGCCGCCAACATCCCCGGTGTCAAGACCGCCGCGACCGGCGTCAACACCTATGATGTGGTCAACGCCGACAAGCTGATCCTCAGCCTGGACGCTGCCAAGAAACTTGAGGAGGTATATGCGTGATGAAATTCGCACAGGACATCGTTCTCGCCCCCGTCATCACCGAGAACTCCATGGCTGGCATTGCCGATAAGAAGTACACCTTCAAGGTTGCCACCGACGCCACCAAGATCGACATCGCCAAGGCGGTCGAGGAACTGTTCGGCGTCAAGGTCGCCAAGGTCAACACCATTTCGGTGCGCGGCCGTTACCGCCGCCAGGGCATGCATGCCGGTTACACCGCCAAGAGCAAGAAGGCGATCGTGACCCTGACCCCCGACTCCAAGGAGATCGAGTTCTTCAACAGCATGGTCTGATGACCCGGCAGCACCGCCTGCCGTTCTGGACCCCGCCGAGGGGCCCGATTATGGGGATATGACCCCGATAAGAATTCATAAGATACTAATAAGGAGAACATCATGGCTATTAAAAAGTACAAGCCGACTACCCCCGGCCGCCGCGGCATGACTGTCACCGACTACAGCGTGCTGTCCAAGGTCGCGCCGGAGCGCAGCCTGCTGGAATCCAAGAAAAAGCATGCCGGCCGCAACAACACCGGCAAGATCACCGTCCGTCATCACGGCGGCGGCAACCGCGTGAAATACCGTGTCATCGACTTCAAGCGCAACAAGTTCGACGTCCCCGCGACCGTCAAGACGCTGGAGTACGATCCCAACCGTTCCGCCTTCATCGCCCTGATCGAGTATGAAGACGGCGTCAAGAGCTACATCCTGGCTCCCGACGGCCTGAAGGTGGGCGACACCGTGATGGCCGGCCCCAGCGCCGACATCAAGCCCGGCAACGCCCTGCCCTTCGAGAACATCCCCGTGGGTACCATGATCCACAACATCGAGCTCTACCCCGGCAAGGGCGGCCAGCTGGTCCGTTCCGCCGGCGTCATGGCCCAGCTGATGGCCAAGGAGAACGGCTACGCGCTGGTCCGTCTGCCTTCCGGTGAGATGCGCAACGTCCGTCTGAACTGCATCGCCACCGTCGGCGTTGTTTCCAACCTCGACCACGAGAATGTCAACCTGGGCAAAGCCGGCCGCAAGCGCCACATGGGCATCCGTCCCGGCAGCCGCGGTTCCGTCATGAACCCCTGCGACCACCCGCACGGCGGCGGCGAGGGCCGCGCCCCGGTCGGCCATTCCGGCCCGCGCACTCCGTGGGGCAAGCCCGCTCTGGGTCTGAAGACCCGCAAACACAAGGCGCGCAGCGACAAGTTCATCGTCAAGCGCGCCAATGGCTAAGGGAGGTAATTGAACAATGTCTAGAAGCACCAAGAAGGGCCCTTACGTTCTGCCTTCCCTGATGAAAAAGGTCGAAGCCATGAACGAGAGCGGCAAGAAGAGCGTCGTGAAGACCTGGAGCCGTTCCTCCACCATCTTCCCCGAGTTCGTCGGTCACACCTTCGCCGTCCATGACGGCCGCAAGCATGTGCCCGTTTACGTCACCGAGGACATGGTCGGTCACAAGCTGGGCGAGTTCGCGCCCACCCGCAAGTTCACCGGCCATGGCGGCGGCAAAACCGCCGGCAAATAAGAGAGGAGGAACATCGAATGGAAGCACGGGCAATTCTCCGTTACGCCCGCATCAGTCCTCGTAAGGTTTCGATCGTGATGGACCTCATCCGCAACAAACCTCTGGACGAAGCGCTGGCTATCCTGCAGTACACCCCGAAGGCCGCCTGCGAGCCCCTTCTCAAACTGGTGAACTCTGCTGCCGCGAACGCGGAAAACAATTTCCAAATGGACCGCAACAACCTGTACGTCGCAGAATGCTATGTCTGCCCCGGCCCCACGCTCAAGCGCATCATGCCGCGCGCCCAGGGCCGTGCGTACCGCATCCTCAAGCGCACCAGCCACATGACGGTTGTGCTGAAAGAGAAAGAGTAAGGAGGTAAACAAATGGGCCAGAAAGTCAATCCCCACGGCATGCGCGTGGGTGTTATCAAAGATTGGGACAGCCGCTGGTTTACCTCTAAGCAGGCATTCGGCGACACCCTGGTCGAGGACCACAAGATCCGCAAGACCCTGAAGAAGCAGCTCTACGCTGCCGGCGTTCCCAAGATCGAGATCGAGCGTACCGTGGACAGCCAGACCGGCGCCCCCCGCGTGAAGGTCAACGTCTTCTGCGCCAAGCCGGGCATGGTCATCGGCAAGGGCGGCTCCGAGAGCGCCAAGCTCGAGAAGCAGCTCGCCAAACTGACCGGCAAGGCCGTCAACCTGAACATCATCGAGGTCAAAGGCACCACCACCAACGCCCAGCTGGTTGCGGAGGATGTCGCCTCCCAGCTGGAGCGCCGCATCGCGTTCCGCCGTGCCATGAAGCAGGCCATCCGCAACGCCATGCAGCCCCGTGACCGCAGCGCCACCCCCGCCAAGGGCATCAAGGTGACCTGCTCCGGCCGTCTGGCCGGCGCCGATATCGCCCGCACCGAGAGCTACCACGAGGGCACCATCCCCCTGCAGACCCTGCGCGCCGATATCGACTACGGCTTCGCCGAGGCCAACACCACCTACGGTAAGGTCGGCGTCAAGGTCTGGATCTACAAAGGCGAGATCCTCAAGGGCGCCAAGGCCCCGGCCAAGAAGGAAGGAGGCAAACAGTAATGTTACTGCCGAAACGTGTTAAGTACCGCCGCGTTCAGCGTGGCCGCATGACCGGCAAGGCCATGCGTGGCAATAAGGTCAACCAGGGCGATTACGGCCTGGTGGCCCTGGAGCCGTCCTGGATCACCTCCAACCAGATCGAGGCGGCCCGTGTCGCCATGACCCGTTATATCAAGCGCGGCGGCAAGGTCTGGATCAAGATCTTCCCCGACAAGCCCGTTACCGAGAAGCCGGCCGGCACCCGCATGGGTTCCGGTAAGGGCAGCCCCGAGTACTGGGTAGCCGTTGTCAAGCCGGGCCGCGTGCTCTTCGAGCTGGCCGACGTCAACGAGGAGACCGCCCGCGAGGCCCTGCGCCTGGCCAGCCACAAGCTGCCGGTCCGCTGCAAATTCGTCAAGCGCGAGGAGCTTGACACCGTAAAGGAGGGTGACGCTGAATGAAAGCCACTGAACTGCGCGAAATGACCGATGTCGAGCTGAACAAGCAGCTCAAGGACCTGAAGGCCGAACTCTTCAACCTGCGCTTTCAGCACGCCATCAACCAGTTGGACAACCCCATTCGGATCGATACCGTCAAGAAGGACATCGCCCGCGTGATGACCGTCCTGGCCGAGAAGAATGCCAAAAACGCGTAAGAGGGAGGGTAAAAGATGGAACGTAATCTGAGAAAGCACCTGGTCGGCGTGGTCGTTTCCGACAAGATGGACAAGACCATCGTTGTCGCCGTCCGCGACAGCGTCCAGCACCCTCTGTACAAGAAGATCTTGAAGCGCACCAAGAAGTTCAAGGCCCATGATGAGAACAACGAGGCCGGGATCGGTGACCGCGTCGAACTCATGGAGACCCGCAAGCTGTCCAAGGATGTCAACTGGCGCCTGGTCAAGATCATCGAGAAAGCGAAATAATCAGCCTGGTACTTTGAAAGGAGGACCTGAAAGATGGTTCAGATGCAAACTTATCTCAAAGTGGCCGACAACACCGGTGCCAAGGAGTTAATGTGCTTCCGTGTACTGGGCGGTACCCGCAAGAGATATGCAAACATCGGCGACATCGTGGTTTGCAGCGTCAAGAAGGCTGCACCCGGTGGCACCGTGAAGAAGGGCGACGTGGTCAAGGCCGTCATCGTCCGTAGCAAGCACGGCCTGCGCCGCGACGACGGCAGCTACATCCGCTTTGATGAGAACGCCGCCGTCATCGTCATGGCCGACAAGAGCCCCAAGGGCACCCGTATCTTTGGACCCGTCGCCCGCGAACTGCGCGACGCCGGCTTTACCAAGATCCTGTCCCTGGCGCCCGAATCGCTGTAAGGAGGTTTTAATAGAATGAACAATCTTCATGTTAAAACCGGCGACAACGTTATGATCATCTCCGGCAAGGACAAGGGCAAGACCGGCAAGGTCCTGCAGACCTCCCCCAAAGAGGGCAAGGTCATTGTCGAGGGCCTGAACATGGTCACCAAGCATGTCAAGCCCCGCCGTCAGGGCGAGCAGGGCGGCATCGTCAAGGCCGAAGGCGCCATCTATGCCTGCAAGGTGCAGCCCGTCTGCCCCAAGTGCGGCAAGCCGACCCGCGTTGCCCATTCCGTCAAGGACGGCAAGAACGTCCGCATCTGCCGCAAGTGCGGCGCTGAACTGTAAGGGAGGAGTACACAATGGCACGTTTGAAAGAACAGTATGTCAACGAGATCGCTCCGGCCCTGAACAAGAAGTTCGGCTACAAGAGCGTCATGCAGATCCCCAAGCTGGATAAGGTCATCATCAACGTGGCCGCCGGCGAAGCCAAAGAGAACGCCAAGGTCATCGACGCCATCGTCAAGGACCTGGGCCAGATCACCGGCCAGAAGGCCGTCGTTTGCAAGGCCAAGAAGAGCGTTGCGAACTTCAAGCTGCGCCAGGGCATGCCCATCGGCGCCAAGGTCACCCTGCGCGGTGAGCGTATGTACGAGTTTGTCGACCGCCTGTTCAACGTTGCGCTGCCCCGCGTGCGCGACTTCCGCGGCATCAACGGCAACTCCTTCGACGGCCGCGGCAACTACGCCTTCGGCCTGAAAGAGCAGATCATCTTCCCCGAGATCGACTTCGACAAGGTCGACGCGATCCGCGGCATGGACATCTGCTTCGTCACCACCGCCAAGACCGACGAGGAAGCCAAGGAGCTGCTGAAGGCTCTGGGCGCCCCGTTCGCTAACTAAGGGAGGGAACCACCATGGCAAAAACTTCTATGAAGCTCAAGCAGCAGCGTCCTGCCAAGTTCTCGACCCGCGCCTACAACCGCTGCAAGATCTGCGGCCGTCCCCATGCTTACCTGCGCAAGTACGGCGTCTGCCGTATCTGCTTCCGCGAGCTGGCTTACAAGGGCGAGATCCCCGGCGTCAAGAAGGCTTCCTGGTAAGCCTCTGGCTGCTTCTGTCTTTACGAACACCAACATTCTGAAACACAACCTAAGGAGGTTAGTGGCATGCAAATCACCGATCCTATCGCGGACCTGCTCACCCGCATCCGCAATGCCAGCACTGCCAAACACCCTTCCGTGGACGTTCCTGCTTCCAACCTGAAGAAGGCGATCTGCCAGATCCTGGTTGATGAGGGCTACATCAAGGGTATGAAAGTGACCGAGGACAACAAGCAGGGGACCATCACCGTGACCCTCAAGTACCAGGAGAACGGTACCCCGGTCATCGCCGGCCTCAAGCGCGTTTCCAAGCCGGGCCTGCGCATTTACACCAACTGCGAAGATATGCCCAAGGTCATGAAGGGCCTGGGCACCGCGATCATCTCCACCTCGAAAGGCGTCATGACCGACAAGGCTGCCCGTGCGGCCCATGTCGGCGGTGAAGTCCTCGCCTTTGTGTGGTAAGAAAGGGGCAATAGACAATGTCGAGAATTGGAAGAAAACCCATCGTCATTCCCGCGGGGGTGGAAGTCAAGGTCGACGAGGCCGAGCACACCATCACCGTGAAGGGCCCCAAGGGTACCCTGCATTCCAAATACCATCCCCTCATGAACGTCAACATCGAGGGCAATGAGATTTTGGTTACCCGCCCCAATGACGAGAAGGAGGCCCGCAGCCTCCACGGCCTGACCCGCACCATCATCCACAACATGGTGGTGGGCGTCACCGAAGGCTTCAAGAAAGATCTGGAGATCCAGGGCGTCGGCTACCGCGCCGCCAAGCAGGGCAACAAGCTGGTCCTGACGCTGGGTTTCTCTCATCCTGTTGAGGTCGAAGAGACCGACACCATCAAGATCGAACTGAAGGATGCGCTGCATTTCAGCATCGTCGGTATCGACAAGCAGGAAGTCGGCCAGTTTGCCGCCGAAGTCCGCGGCAAGCGCCCGCCCGAGCCGTACAAGGGCAAGGGCATCCGCTATGTTGGCGAGTATGTCATCCGCAAGGAAGGCAAAGCCGGCAAGGGCAAATAATAGGAGAGGAGAAACATTATGGTCAATAAGGCTGATAAGAACGAAGCTCGTCTTCGCCGTCACCGCCGTGTCCGCGGCAAGATCAGCGGCACCGCCGAGCGTCCCCGTCTGGATGTTTTCCGCTCTGCCAAGCACATCTACGCCCAGGTCATCGACGACACGAAGGGCGTTACCCTGGCCAGCGCTTCCAGCATGGACAAGGATTTCAATGGCTACGGCGGCAATATCGAGGCTGCCAAGAAAGTTGGCGAGGCCATCGCCAAGAAGTGCCTGGAAAAGGGCATCACCGAAGTGGTCTACGACCGCGGCGGTTTCGTATACCAGGGCCGCGTTCAGGCGCTCGCCGAGGGCGCCCGCGAAGCCGGCCTGAAGCTGTAAGGAGGGAGAAGATACAATGGCCATGCGTAATAGAGAACAAGATGACGGCATGATCACCAAGGTCGTCTCCATCAACCGCGTTTCCAAGACCGTCAAGGGCGGCCGCGTCATGAAGTTCGCCGCGCTGATCGTCGTCGGCGACGGCAAGGGCAACATCGGCTACGGCGTCGGCAAGTCCGGCGAAGTTCCCGAGGCCATCCGCAAGGGCGAAGGCGCTGCCAAGAAGAACATGCGCAAGATCGCCATGAAGGGCAGCACCATCCCCCACGAGATCGTGGGTGAGTTCGGCGCCGGCCGCGTCCTGATGCGTCCCGCCGCCCCCGGTACCGGCGTTCTGGCCGGCGGTCCCGTCCGTGCGGTGCTGGAATGCGCCGGCATCAAGGACATCCGCGCCAAGAGCCTGCGTTCCAACAACCCCATCAACGTCACCGCTGCCACCTTCGCAGGTCTGTGCGGCCTGACCGACGCCGAGAGCGTCGCGGCCAAGCGCGGCAAGACTGTTGCCGAGATCCTGGGTTAAGGAGGGTACTACAATGGAAAAAGTTACCATTCGTCTCGCCAAGAGCCTGATCGGCCGCGGCAAAGAGCAGATTGCCGTTGCGCACTCCCTGGGGCTTCGCCGCCCCGGCGAGGTCACCGAGCAGCCTGACAACGCCGCCACCCAGGGCAAGATCGCCAAGATCTCCCACCTGGTCGTCGTGACCAAGGCGTAACGCAAGGAGGTGCAAGCATGAAACTTCATGAACTGAACGCGCCCGCCGGCGCCCGGAAGGCCGTGACCCGCAAGGGCCGCGGCGCCGGTTCCGGCAACGGCAAGACCGCCGGTTACGGCCACAAGGGCCAGAAGGCCCGCTCCGGCGTCAAGAAGGCCGGCTTTGAAGGCGGCCAGATGCCCCTGCAGCGCCGTCTGCCGAAGCGCGGTTTCAACAACATTTTCGCTACGAAGTATGTTACCATCAAAGTGTCTGACCTCGAAAAGTTCGAGGCCGGCGCTACGGTCGATGCCGAGGCTCTGCTGAAGGCCGGCATCATCTCCAAGACGCTGGACGGCGTCAAGGTGCTGGGCAATGGCGAACTGACCAAGGCGGTCAACGTCAAGGTCGCTGCGTACACTGCCTCCGCCAAAGAAAAAATCGAGAAAGCAGGCGGGAAGGCAGAGGTGATGTAAGGTGTTTGAAACCTTCCGGAAAGCCTGGAAGATCGACGATCTCCGTAAACGGCTCCTGTTCACCTTGCTGATCCTCGTTCTGTTCCGTCTGGGCTGCGCGATCCCGGTGCCCTACATCACGCCGGACGCGCTGTCCTCCATGTTCACAGGCGGCACCGGCGATATGCTGGAATACCTGAACATGATGTCGGGCGGAGCCCTGAGCGAGTGCACCATCTTTGCGCTGGGCGTCCAGCCGGCGATCAACGCCTCCATCATCATGCAGCTGCTGGCGGTGGCGATCCCGTACCTGGAAAACCTCACCAAAGAAGGGGAGGAAGGCCAGCGCAAGATGCGCCGCATCACCAATTATGTGGGCGCGGGCATCGGTCTGGTGCTTTCGATCGGCTACTACTTCATCATCCGCAACATGAACGCGCTGTCCTATACCGACGGCTTTGCCGGCATCTTCAGCGCCGTGGTCATCGTTCTGGCCTTCACAGCCGGTTCGCAGCTCTGCACCTGGCTGGGCAACCAGATCGACTCCAAGGGCATTGGCAACGGCCTTTCGCTGCTGATCTTTGCCGGCATCGTGGCCCGCTGGTCCTCCGTTTACTCGGCGGTCACCAACATCGTGGGCCGCGCGCAGAACGGCGAACCGCAGTTCTACGCCTTCCTGCCGCTGCTGGTGGTGCTGGCGCTGGTGGCGATCGTGTTCGTGGTCATCCTGACCAACGCCGAGCGCCGGATCCCGGTCCAGTACGCCAAGCGCGTGGTAGGCCGCAAGATGTACGGCGGCCAGGCCAGCTACATCCCCATCAAGGTCAACATGACCGGCGTTATGCCGATCATCTTCGCCTCGACGCTGTGCAGCCTGCCGGGCCTGATTTTCCGCTTCATCAATCTGAATGCGGCGGAACATCCCTACCTGTATGCGTTCTTCAGCGCGTTCAACTACAACAGCATCCTGTACCTCATCGTTTATGTGCTGCTGATCGTCGCATTCAACTACTTCTATGTGGCGATCCAGTATAATCCCGTGGATATCGCCAACCAGCTGCGCAAGAATAACGGCACGATCCCCGGTATCCGCCCCGGCAAGCCCACCAGTGATTTCATCACCAAGACGTTGTCCAAGATCACCCTGATCGGCGCGATCTTCCTGGCCATCGTCGCGGGCCTGCCCATCATCCTCGGCAACGTCACCGCAACGTCCATCCAGTTGGGTGGTACCAGCCTGCTGATCGTCGTGGGTGTGGCGCTGGAGACCGGCCGTGCGCTGGAAGGCTATATGACCGCCCGTTACCACAAAGGGTTCCTGGAATAAGAAAGGGAATGTGCGATGAAAATGATCCTTTTGGGCGCCCCTGGCGCCGGTAAGGGTACGCAGGCAGAGATCCTCTGCGACAAGCTGGGTATCCCCACCATTTCGACCGGTAATATTTTGCGTGCCGCCGTCAAGGAGGGCACGCCGATGGGCCAAAAGGCAAAGGGCTACATGGACGCGGGCGCTTTGGTGCCGGACGACGTCATCGTCGGCATCGTGAAGGAGCGTCTGGCGCAGCCTGACTGCGCGAAGGGGTTCATCCTCGACGGCATGCCGCGCACCATCGCCCAGGGCGAAGCCCTGGAGCAGATGGGGGTGGAGATCGACAAGGTCATTGATCTGGTCGTGGCCGACGAGGCGATCCTCCAGCGGATGTCCGGCCGCCGCGTCTGCGCCAAGTGCGGTGCAAGCTATCATATCATCAACAAACCCAGCGCCAAAGAGGGCGTGTGCGACCGCTGCGGCGGCGAGCTGGTCATCCGCAAGGATGACGAGCCGGCCACTGTGCTGGAACGGCTGAAAGCGTATCACGAGCAGACCGAGCCGCTGGTAGAATTCTACCGTCAGCGCGGCAAGCTCGTCGAGGTCCCCGACCAGGGTTCCATCGAGGCTACCACAGCGTTCCTTCTCAAGCTTTTGGAGGCTTAAAGTATCCATGATCCAAATCAAAAATGCCGCGGAACTGGACAAGATGCGGAAAGCCTGCGCGATCAGCGCGGCTGCATTGAAGGCCGGCGGCGAAGCGATCGAACCGGGGATCACCACGGCAGAGATCGACAAAATCATTTATGACTTTATCGTGCGCCACGGTGCCAGGCCCAACTTCCTGCACCTGTATGGATTCCCGGCGACGGCGTGCATCAGCGTGAACGACACGGTCATCCACGGTATTCCCAACCACCAGCAGCAGATCCGGCCCGGCGATATCGTTTCTATCGACACCGGCTGCAAGATCGACGGCTTCAACGGCGACAACGCCTGCACCTACGGCTGCGGCAAGCTCGATCTGGAAGCGCAGCGGCTACTGGATGTGACCCGGGAAAGCCTGCACCGGGGCATTGAGATGGCCCGGGGCGGCAACCGCATCGGGGACATCAGCCACGCGGTGCAGAGCTATGTGGAAGAGAACGGTTTCTCGGTCGTGCGCAGCTTCGTCGGCCACGGCGTGGGCAGGGAACTGCACGAGGACCCTGAGGTGCCCAACTACGGCAACCCCGGCAGGGGCCCGCGGCTGGTGCCGGGCATGTGCATCGCGGTGGAACCGATGGTCTGCCAGTATAAGTACGCGGTAAAGACATTAAAGGACGGTTGGACAGTCAAGACCTGCGACGGCGGGCTGGCGGCGCACTTTGAGCATACGCTGGCCATCACTGCGCAGGGGGCGGAAGTCCTGACCTACGGCTGGGAGGAACCCGGATGGACTTTGTAAAAGGTCAGCTGGTGCGCTCCAAGGCCGGGCGGGACAAAAACCGCACGCTGGCCGTTCTGGCGGTGGATGGGCCGATGCTCTGGCTCGCGGACGGGGCCTTACGCAAAGTAGGGGACCCGAAGCGGAAAAAAGCCAGGCATGTGGCGCCCACGACCACTGTTCTAGCCAACGAGCTTCTGAAAAGCGATCAATCACTCAGGGATGCCATCGCCGCCTACGAGGCGGACTGTGCAAACTGACGGAACCCTTCAAGGAGGCAATCAGCTTGTCTAAAGAAGATGTCATTGAAGTAGAAGGTATCGTACGGGAGGCCATGCCCAACACCGTTTTCAAGGTCGAGCTGCTCAACAAAGAGGGCAAGCCCAACGGCCACAGTGTTCTGGCACATATTTCCGGTAAGCTGCGGACGAACTTCATCCGCATTCTGCCCGGCGACAAAGTCACGATGGAAATGTCGCCCTACGACCTGACCAAGGCCCGGATCACCTGGCGTTCCAAGTAAACTGGCAGCGCCTTGTGTTTTGAAAAGGAGGTTAACATCATGAAGGTAAAACCTTCCGTGAAACCCATTTGCGAGAAGTGCAAGGTCATCAAGCGCAAAGGTCGCGTGATGGTCATCTGCGCCAATCCGAAGCATAAGCAGCGTCAGGGCTAAAGGTCTGCGGTCATTCCGCAGAAACCGTACCCAAAACGCTTGGGGGCCAAGTGCGTAGATTCCCGGCGCAGGCCCCGACACAGGACATGGGATGTTATTTATGGAGGTGCTTTATGGCACGTATTGCTGGTGTTGATCTGCCTCGCGAGAAGCGGATCGAGGTTGGTCTGACTTATGTTTACGGTATTGGTCAGTCCACTGCCGACGAAATTCTCGCCGGGACCGGAATTAACCCTGATACCCGCGTCAAGGACCTGACTTCCGACGAGGAAGCCAAGATCCGCGACTACATCGACAAAAACAACATCATGGTAGAGGGCGACCTGCGCCGCAACGTCGCGCTTGACATCAAGCGCCTGACCGAGATCCAGTGCTACCGTGGTGTGCGCCATCGCAAGGGCCTTCCCTGCCGCGGCCAGCGCACCAAGACCAATGCGCGTACCTGCAAAGGTCCCAAGCGCACCGTCGCGAACAAAAAGAAGTAAGGAGGAACTGAGACATGGCTGCTAATAAAGCTGCTGCGGCAAAATCCCGCACGAAGAAAAGAGAGCGCAAGAACATCAGCGCCGGTGCTGCTCACATCCAGAGCACGTTCAACAACACCATCGTGACCATCACCGATACCCAGGGCAACACCGTTTCCTGGTGCAGCACGGGCGCGCTGAATTTCCGCGGCTCCCGCAAGAGCACCCCTTACGCCGCCCAGAGCGCTGCTGAAGTCGCCGCCAAGGCCGCCATCGAGCATGGCATGAAGACCGTCGAGGTCTACGTCAAAGGCCCCGGTTCCGGCCGTGAGAGCGCCATCCGCGCCCTGCAGGCAACCGGTCTGGAAGTCACCATGATCCGTGATGTGACCCCCATTCCGCACAATGGCTGCCGCCCGCCCAAACGCCGCCGCGTTTGATTGAAAGGAGAATTTGAGTTATGGCTAAAAATACCCAACCGATCGCCAAGCGCTGCCGTGCTCTCGGCATTTCTCCTGCTGTTATGGGTTATGGCAAAAAGACCACCAACCGTAATCCCGGCGGCCAGATGAGAAAGAAGAAGAGCGAGTACGCCACCCAGCTCAACGAGAAGCAGAAGGTCAAGTTCGTGTACGGTATCCTGGAGAACCAGTTCCATACCTACTACGAAAAGGCCACCCGTATGCCGGGCCAGACGGGCGTCAACCTGCTGGTCCTGGTCGAGCGCCGTCTCGACAACGTCGTCTACCGTCTGGGCTTTGCCAAGACCCGCCGCGATGCTCGCCAGCTGGTTTCCCACAACCATTTCACCGTCAATGGCAAGCGTGTCAACATCCCTTCCTACCAGGTCAAGCCGGGCGATGTGATCGAAGTCGTTGAGTCCAGCCGTTCCTCCGTCAAGTTCAGCAAGCTGCTGGGCGAGGACGCTCCCGTCGTGCTGCTGCCCTCCTGGCTGGAGCGCGATAAGAACGCCCTGAAGGGCACGGTCGTCAAGATGCCCGTGCGCGAGGATATCGATGTGCCCATCGCTGAGCACCTCATCGTCGAGTTGTACTCCAAGTAATCCCCTTAGTTTACTGCTACGACTATTCCAATCTGACCGGCGCCTCTGTGCGCCGGTGAAACAAGGAGGGTTTTTATGATGGAGATCGAACGCCCCAAGATCGAAACGGCAAACCTTTCCCCGGATGGCCGCTACGGCAAGTTCGTCGTAGAGCCGCTGGAGCGTGGTTTCGGTACGACCTTGGGCAACAGCTTGCGTCGTGTGCTTCTGTCCTCTCTGCCCGGTGTGGCTGTCACCAGCGTCAAGATCGACGGCGTGGTGCATGAGTTTTCCACCATCGAGGGCGTACGGGAGGACGTGACGGAGATCGTCCTGAACCTCAAGGGTGTTGCCGCCAAGATCTATGGCGACGGCCCCAAGACCGTCCGGGTCGAGGCGGCAGGCCCCTGCGAGCTCATCGCCGGTTCCATCAAGGGCGGCGATGACCTGGAGATCCTCAACCCTGAATGGCATATCGCCACCCTGGGCGAGGGCGCCAAGCTGGTCATGGAGATCACCTTCGACAAGGGCCGCGGTTACGTCCCCGCAGAGCGCAACAAACTCGCGCTGGTGGAGAAAAACGACATCAGCACCCTGCCGGTCGACAGCATCTACACCCCTGTGCTCAAAGCCAACTATACGGTGGATCACACCCGTGTAGGCCAGATCACCGACTATGACAAGCTCATTATCGAAGTCTGGACCGACGGCACCTGCAACGCGCAGGAAGCCCTGAGCCTGGCGGCCCGTGTGCTGACCGAGCATCTGAACCTGTTTGTCAACCTCTGCGACGAAACGGGCGAGACCGAGATCATGGTCGATAACGACGACCAGGGCCGTGAGAAGGCGCTGGAGATGACCATTGAGGAACTGGACCTGAGCGTCCGTTCCTTCAACTGCCTCAAGCGCGCCGGCATCAACACGGTCGGAGACCTCATCAACAAGAGCGAAGACGAGATGATGAAGGTCCGCAATCTGGGCCGCAAGAGCCTGGAGGAAGTCATGGCCAAGCTGGACAGCCTTGGTTTCTCTCTGACCAAGGACGACGAAAACTAACCCCCCGCGACACGCGGATACCAACGATAAGGAGTGAAACGGAATGCCCGGTACCAGAAAACTCGGTCGTCCCACCGACAGCCGCAACGCCATGCTGCGCGCGATGGTGACCTACCTGTTTGAGAATGGTAAGATCGAGACCACCGTTACCCGCGCCAAGGAAGTTCGTTCCATGGCCGAGAAGATGGTCACCCTTGGTAAGCAGGAGGATCTGCACGCGAAACGCCAGATCTTCTCCTACATCACCAAGGAGGATGTTGCCAAGAAGGTCATTGATGAGTACGGCCCCAAGTATGCTGACCGCACCGGCGGCTACACCCGCATCTACAAGATCGGTCCCCGCCGCGGTGACGCTGCTGAAATGGCGATCATCGAACTGGTCTGATCCCAAGCAAAATGAACGGCGCCTGCCATGCGGCAGGCGCCGTTTTTGCGTGGAAGAAGTCCTTGCCGGGCGGGCGCAGCGCCGGTCCGCAGGCAAATTTCCACCCGCTCCGGCGGGAAGGGGGCTGCTTTGCGGGGGCAAAGCGGCATAAAGATCCCTGCCGTGGGGGAGGGAAAACGCCAATTGCAAATTTTTTGTAAAATCCGACAGATTTCGCGCGGGGCTTTGGAAGCATTCATATTTAAAACGCAGAAAATGAAAAAAGCGGCGCGAAAGTTGTGCCGCAGGGCTGATTTTGTGGTGGTACTGTGTTACAATATCAATAAATGGGGTTCTGTGCCCCTGTTGGAGAATAAACCTGTGACGGAAGTAAGGAGCAACACGTATGGCTGAACAAAATCTGGGCCCACGCGATTTCTTTGCCAAAGAGGATGCAATTGCCGATTTGGGATTGATCGCCTGCCCTGGCGCTGAAGAACTCTGCAAACTGGTGGACGGGCATCTGGTCCGCTGGGCGCAGGAAGTCGGCATGGAAGTCGACTCATTTATCATCCCGTCGGATTGCCCGCGCTTTCAGTCCGGCGACGCGAAGGGGCTGGTCAAGGCTTCCACCCGCGGCGACGACCTGTTTATTTTTGTGGACCCGGGCAACTACAGTGTGACCTACCAGCTGTTCGGGTATGAGAACCACCTTTCCCCCGACGACCACTTCCAGAACCTGATGCGTCTGATCCAGGCGGTCTCCGGCCGTGCCCACCGCATCAGCGTCATCATGCCCAGCCTGTACGGCGGCCGCCAGCATCGGCGCGTCAGCCGCGAGAGCCTGGACTGCGCGTTCTCCCTGCAGCAGCTGCGGGCCGTCGGCGTCAAGAACATCATCACCTTCGACGCCCATGACCCCCGCGTCATGAACGCCGTGCCGACGATGAGCTTCGACAACGTCATGCCTACTTACCAGGTGCTCAAGTGCCTGCTGCATCATGTGCCGGACGTCAGCTTCCACAAGGATCACTTCATGATCGTTTCCCCCGATGAAGGCGCCATGAACCGCAACATGTATTATTCCAGCGTGCTGGGCTGCAACCTGGGCATGTTCTACAAGCGCCGCGACTACAGCCGCGTGGTCAACGGCCGCAATCCCATCGTGGCCCATGAGTACCTGGGCGAGAGCGTCAAGGACAAGGACGTTTTCATCGCCGACGACATCATCGCCTCCGGCGAGTCCATGCTGGACATCGCCTACGAACTCAAGATGCGCGGGGCCCGCAACATCTTCACCTGCGCCACCTTCCCGCTGTTCACCGCCGGCCTGGCCAAATTCGACAAGGCCTACAACGACGGCATCATCAAGGCGGTGCTGGGCACCAACCTGACCTACCGCAAACCGGAACTGCTGGAGCGCGAGTGGTACTTTGATGTGGACGTCTCCAAGTACACGGCGTACTTTATTGCCGCCATCAACCACGACAAGAGCGTTTCCAGCATCATCGACCCCATGACTAAGATCCGCGCCCTGCTGGAGAAGCACGGCATCCCCATGGGCGGCCAGGAATAACGGCCTGCGAGCCCAGGCCCGCTGCGGGGCGCAGTTTTTCAAAAAAGTAAAAATCTGTCGCCGTCGGCGGACATGTGCCGACGGCGGCGGCACATCCAGGAAATTTTACGGCAAGAGTGTGCGAGGCCCCGCGGGCCGAGTGCGCGGTTTGCCGTAAAATTTTGTCCAAGGGGGACTTTAAAGGGCTGCGAAACCGAGCGCCGCCTGCGGCGGGTGCAGCGCGGCGGAGCAGGGACAGCGGCCTCCGGCCCAAGTGCCGCCGCCCCCTTTGCATCGTGCCGGTTTTTTCGACGATGAGGCGGGCCGGTTTTGTTGCAGCGGACGCACTGCCGGAGTATAATGGGAAAGACAGAACATCAATAACGGGGGAGAGATGCAGCATGCAGCCCATGGAACGTTTACAGGAATTGATCCGCGGCAAAAAGGTGGCCTTTATCGGCGCGGGCGTCAGCCACAAGCGCTGTATTGAACAGTTTGTGGAAATGGGGGCCCGGGTGACGCTCTGCGACCAGAAAAAGAGCCTGGAGGAATTTGGCGATTACGCCGACACCCTGCGCCGCCTGCGGGTGGACCTCAGCCTGGGGGAACATTATACCGACGGTTTTGCCGGGCAGGACATCATCATGCGCACACCGGGGTACGAATACTATAAGCCCGAACTGCAGGCGGCCCTGCGGGCCGGGGCGATGGTCACCAGCGAGGTGGAACTTTTCTTTGCGTTCTGCCCCTGCGAGATCATCGCCGTGACCGGTTCGGACGGCAAGACCACTACCACCACCCTCATCGCCAAGATGATGGAGGCCGCGGGCCGCAAGGTCTTTCTGGGCGGCAACATCGGCGCGGCGCTGCTGCCCCAGCTGGGGGCGGTGACGCCGGACGCCGTGGCGGTGGTGGAGCTGTCCAGCTTCCAGCTCATCAGTATGCGCCGCAGCCCCAAGGTGGCCGTTGTCACCAACGTGACGCCCAACCACCTCGACCACCACAAGGACATGCAGGAGTACATCGACGCCAAGCGCAATATCCTGCTCTGGCAGGAGCCGCCCTGCCGCGCTGTGCTGGGCTATGAGAACGACGTGACCCGCGCCATGCAGCGGGACTGCAAAGGGGAACAGGTCTGGTTCACCCGCCTGCATGAGACCGGCAACGGCGCGTTCCTGCGGGCATCCGACGATATGCTCTGCTACGCCGCGGACGGCGTGGTGACGCCGGTGGCAGCTCGCAGCGAGGTGAAACTGCGCGGCCTGCACAATGTGGAGAACCTGCTGGCAGCCATTGCGGCGGTCTGGGGCCGCGTGCCGGTGGAAGCCATGCACCAGGTGGCCGCGACCTTCACCGGCGTGGAACACCGCATCGAGCCGGTGCGCACGCTGGACGGCGTGACTTACTACAACGATTCCATTGCCTCCAGCCCCACGCGCACCATCGCAGGGCTGCGCAGTTTCGATCGCAAGATCATCCTGATCACGGGCGGCTACGATAAAAAGATCCCCTACGAACCGCTGGCCCCTGAGATCCTGGCCCATGTCAAGACGCTGGTGCTGATGGGCGCTACCGGCCCCCGGATCGAGAAGGCCGTGCGGGAACATCCCGGTTTTGCCGCCAGCGGGCTGCGCATCCTCCATGCCGCGGGCATGCAGGACGCCGTGGAACAGGCGCGGGCAGCGGCGGAGCCCGGCGACGTGGTCAGCCTTTCGCCGGCGTCGGCCTCCTTCGACCTCTACCCCAATTTTGAAGTCCGCGGCCGGGATTACAAGCGCATCGTCCTGGCGCTGCAATAAGCGGGGGCGATGCCATGATCCGCTCCGTCACCGACCCGGTCCAGCGGCGGGAGTTTGCGCGCCGCATCGCGGGCAAGCCGTATTTTGCCGCCGTTCTGGGCACCCGCTGCGCCCTGTTCGGGCCGCACCCGGCCAGCGGCTGGCGGTTTTATCTGCTGCCGGGCGAGGCTGTGCTGGCCTTGCGGGGCGGTACGGCCACCCTGTGCGGCCGCCTGCCGGAAGGGGAGGCGGGGGCGGAAGCCCGGGAGGAACTGGAAGGGTTCCTGCGCTTTTTGGCGGTGGAGCGGCTGGTAGCCGAGGCCCCGCCGGACCTGCCGGGCTGGGCGGCGGACAGCCCGCTGCTGCTGCGGGAACTGCCCCGTGGCCGGACGCTGCCGCTGCCCCCCGCGCCGCCGCCGGAACTGCGGCTGGACCTTCACCCGCCGATGCAGCCCGTCAGCCGCCTGGTGTTCCCCCAAGACCGGGCGGAGCAGGAGCAGTTCTATTCCCAGGCCTGCACGGCGCTGGCCCACGGTTTCGGCGTTTGCCGGACGCTGTGGGCGGGGGAACGGCCTGTCTGCACCGTGGGATGCTACGAGCAGAGCGGCGGGGAAGCGTATCTGTCAGCCGGGGTCACTGCGCCGGACTGGCGGGGACGGGGGCTGGCCTCCTGGCTGATCGTCGGCCTGGCCGACGACCTGGCTGCCGCCCGCACGGTGCGCTTTGCCTGTGCGCCTGCCCTGGGGCCGTTTTATGACCGCCTGGGCTTTGCCGAAGCAGGGGCTCTGCTACAATTTACACGGAAATGAGAAAGATTCTATGATCGAACAGTTTTACCAACTTAAACCCGAGGTGCTGGCGCTGGACCGCAAAGCGCTGGACCTGTGCCGGGATCAGTTCGCCCATGTGGAGCAGATCCGGGACTACAACCAGCTCAAGATGCTGCGTGCTTTCACCGACAGCGGCGTGGAAGCACGGCATTTCTGGGGCTCCAGCGGGTACGGCGTATGGGACGACAGCCGCAACAAACTGGAGGAAGTCTTTGCCCGCTGCATGGGGGCCGAAGCCGCGCTGGTGCGCCCCCAGTTCATGAGCGGCACCCACACGCTGACGGTGGCCCTGTTCGGCCTGCTGCGCACCGGCGATACGCTGCTGGCCGCTACCGGCCGCCCTTACGACACATTGGAAGGGGTCATCGGCATCGGGGAGGCGGGCAAGGGCTGCGGCACCCTGCGGGAATACGGTGTGCGGTATGACGAATGCCCGCTGCTGCCGGATCTCACCCCGGACTACGGCCTGATCGCGGAGAAAGCCCGCGCCGCCACGGTGGTGCATATCCAGCGCAGCCGGGGCTACACCCAGCGCAATGCCTTTGACCTGGAGACCATCCGCAAAGTGGCCGAAACGGCCCGCGCCGCCAACCCCGATGCGGTGATCTTTGTGGACAACTGCTACGGCGAGTTCACCCAGACCCGGGAACCCCTGGCTGTGGGGGCGGATATCATGGCGGGCAGCTTCATCAAGAACCCCGGCGGCGGCATCACGCCCACCGGCGGTTACATCGCGGGCCGCGCCGATTTGGTGGAAAAGTGCAGCCACCGCTTCACGGCTCCCGGCATCGGTGCGGATCTGGGCTGCACCCAGGACAGCCTGCGGGATACCTTCCTGGGGCTGTACTACGCCCCGGGCGTTGTGTGCGAGGCCCTCAAGACAGCCATCTACGCCCAATGCCTGCTGGAACTGGCGGGGGTCTGCCCGGTGCCGCGCTACACGGCGGACCACAACGACATCGTCACCTGCTTCGACTCCGGCAGCGCCGAAGCCCTCACCGGCTTCTGCGCGGGCATCCAGCACAACAGCCCCATCGACAGTTTTGCCTCGCCGGAACCGGCCGACGAACCGGGCTACACCGATAAAGTGGTCATGGCCTCCGGAAGCTTTACCGAGGGCAGCACCATCGAGATCTCCTGCGACGGCCCCCTGCGCCCGCCGTATACCTGCTACCTGCAGGGCGGCGTGAACTTTACCGCCGGCCGGGCCGCTGTGCTCAACGCCGTGCAGAACGCTTTCTTCGCCTGAATGCGATCGAACAAAAACCGCCCGTGTGCTTTTGCACACGGGCGGTTTGCCGTTTGCGTTTTATCCCTTGACGTAATCGCGGACCAGGGCCTGCAACAAATCGTCGCGGTCGATGCGGCGGATGATGGCGCGCGCATTCTTGTAGGTCGTGATATAGGTGGGGTCCTCAGACAGAATATAGCCTACCAACTGGTTGATGGGATTGTAGCCCTTTTCCTCCAATGCCCGGTAGACCTGCAAAACTGCCTGTTTGATCTCCATATCACGGTCATCACGGATGGAAAAAACAGCAGTCGGCTCAGAGATCGGCATATCCGGTCCCCCCTTCTCAGCATAATACTGTCCACATTATAGCAAAAAAATATACAGTTTGCAATGCTTTTTGCTGAGATATTTTGACAAAAGTGCGGATTCTGTTTGTCAGGCCAGCACTTTGCCGCGGCGGATGACCTTCTGGATGTTGAGCTGCCCGTCTGCCAGCACCACGTTGCCCCAGCGGCCCGGTTCCAGGCTGCCGTAGTCCGCGTCGATGCCGATGCTGCGCGCCGGGTTCAGGCTGGCGGCCCGCACGGCGCTGGCCAGCGGCACGCCCATATCCAGTACCGCGTGGCGCATGCAGTCGTACAGGCAGGTAGCGCTGCCCGCGATGGTGTCGGGATGCTCCGTCAGGGTGGCGCGGGGGCCGCAGACCGTCACCGCCTGGCCGCCCAGGGAATACTGGCCGTCCGGCAGGCCGCAGGCCATCATGCTGTCGGCCACCAGGATCACATGGCTGTCCCCGAAGGTGCGGAAGGTGAACCGCACCATGGCGGGGTGGATGTGTACGCCGTCGGTGATCAGTTCCACCTCGGCGCCCTCCTCCAGCGCGGCAATGATGGGGCCGGGGGCCCGGTGGGTGATGCCCGGCATGGCGTTGTACAGGTGGGTCATATGCGAGGCGCCTGCGGCAAAGGCTTCCTTGGCCGTCTCATAATCGGTGCAGGTGTGGGCGATGGAGATCCGCACCTCATCGCGGCAGGCCCGGATGAAATCCAGGTTGCCGGGCTCCTCGGGGGCCACGTCCACCAGCTTGATCAGGCCGCCGCTGCGCGCCTGCAGCCGCCGGAACATCCCGGCGTCGGCCCCCATGACGTATTTGGGGTTCTGGGCGCCCACCTTGCGGGGGCTGATATAAGGCCCTTCCATGTTGATGCCCACCAGGTCTGCGCCGCGCCCGTTTTTGTGGGCGGCGGCCGCGTCCATGATGCCGTTCAGGATCTCCTCGCTGAAGGTCATGGTGGCGGGGCAGATGGCCAGCACGCCCTTGCTCGCCTCAAAATCGGCAATGGCCTGCAGGCCCGCCTCATCGGCGTCACAGAAATCGTGGCCCACTGCGCCGTGAAAGTGGATGTCCACCAGCCCCGGCAGGGCGTAGGAACCCCGGGCGTCCAGCACTTCCTCGCCGTCCATAGGCACAGCGCCGAATACGATGCGCCCGTCCCGGATGAGGAGGTCCCGCTCCTCAAAGCGGCAGCCGCCGGTAAAGACCTTTGCGTTGCGAATGATCATGGCCTGTCCACCTCCGTTTTCAGATCAGGCTCAGGGCGTCCTCGTCGCCGACCAGGATGAAGTCGGGGTGCATCTGCAGGATGCTGGCGGGGACTTCCGGCGTGACAGGGCCGAAGAACGCCTTCCTGATGATCTCCGCCTTGTCCTTGCCGTTGACGACCATCAGTACCTTGCGGGCCTGCATGATGGTCTTGATGCCCATGGTGTAGGCCTGTTTGGGGACCAGGTCCTCGTTGCCCTCAAAGAAGCGCTTGTTGGCCTCGATGGTCTCGGGCTTCAGGGTGACGCAGTGGGTGCCCAGTTCAAAGGCCTCGCCCGGCTCGTTGAAGCCGATGTGGCCGTCATGGCCGATGCCCAGCAGCTGCAGGTCGATGCCGCCCACGTTCTTGATGACGGCGTCGTAACGGGCGCACTCGGCCTCGGCGTCCATGTTGGTGCCGTCGGGCAGGTTGATGGCTTCGGGCCGCACGTTGACCAGGTCGAACAGGTTGCGGTGCATAAAGCTCCAGTAGCTTTCGGGGTGCTCTTTGGGCAGGCCGCGGTACTCATCCAGATTGACCGTCGTGACCTCGGAAAAATCCAGGTCGCCCTTGTTGTACCAGTCCACCAGCTGCTTGTAGGTCCCCACCGGGGTGCCGCCGGTGGCCAGGCCCAGCACGCAGTTGGGCTTCATGATGACCTGGGCGGAGATAATGTTGGCCGCCTTGCGGGACATGGACTGATAATCGCTTGCGTGGATAATCTTCATGGGAAAAACCTCCTAAAATACGGGCCGGCCCGCATACTTGCTCTATTATACCATAGAAGCGGGCAGAGAACAGCCGCGCAGGAAAATTTAATAAAAAAGCCGGGGACGGGCGAGAAGCCCGCCCCCGGCGGATCGGATCAGGGAAACCAGGACCTTGACCCGGCAGAGCGGAGAAGTGCCTTACAGCATCTTCTTCAGCTCGTCGTAGACGAACTGCACCTTGGGGCCGATAACGACCTGGCAGGCGTTCTTGCTGGGACGGATGACGCCCGCGGCGCCCGCAGCCTTGACGGCCTTTTCGTCCACAGCGGAGCTGTCCTTCACCTCAAAGCGCAGGCGGGTGGCGCAGTAGTCCACGTTGGCAACGTTGCCCTTGCCGCCGATGGCAGCCAGAACGCCGCTGGCGATGGCAGTGAAGTCATTGTTGGCCAGGGTGATGTTGGCTTCCGCCGCATCGGTGTCCTCATCCTCACGGCCGGGGGTCGTCAGGTTGAACTTGGTGATGGCGAAGCGGAACACCACATAGAAGATCACGAAGGCTGCAATACCCAGCGGAATGATCATCCAGGTGTTGGCGTGGGCCGGCAGAGAGGCAGAGAACAGCAGGTCGGTGCCGCCGGCGGAGAACATGAAGCCCGCGCGGAAGCCCACATAGTAGGTAATGACCGCGAAGATGGCGTACAGCAGCGCGTACACCACGTACAGCGGGAAGCACAGGAACATGAAGCCGAACTCGAAGGGCTCGGTCACGCCGCAGACGAAAGCGCAGATGGCGGCGGAGGTGACCAGGCCGATGGCGGCCTTCTTGTTCTTGGCGGTGTGGACCATGGCCAGCGCCGCGCCGGGGATACCGAACATCATGCAGGGGAAGAAGCCGGACATGTACATGCCCAGGCTCCAGTCGATGACTTCGCCGTTGGTGCCGATGTCACCGGTGACATAGCCTGCCCAGTAGTTGCTCAGGTCGCCGATGCCGATGGTATCGAACCAGAACACGTTGTTCAGGGCGTGATGCAGGCCGGTGGGGATCAGCAGGCGGTTGAAGAAGGCGTACAGGCCGGCGCCGATGCCGCCCATGCCCACGATGGCGTCGCCCACCCAGACCAGCGCGTTGAAGATCAGCGGCCAGACGAACAGCAGGATGACGGACACCACGATCGAGACCACGCCGGTGACGATGGCCACGCAGCGTTTGCCGCTGAAGAAGGCCAGCCAGTCAGGCAGCTGGGTGTTCTTGAACTTGTTGTAGCAGGTAGAGCCGATGATGGCGGCCAGGATGCCGATGAAGGCGTTGCCGGCAGTCTTCTGGAAAGCAATGAAGGTGGAAGAGCCTTCCTCCAGCGCCATGAAGGGCAGGGCGCTGACAACACCAGTGGAGAGCAGCTGGGTCATCATCAGGTAGCTGACCAGGCCCGCCAGGGCGGCGGTGCCGTCGTGGTCATCGGACAGACCCACGGCTGCGCCCACGGCGAACAGCCAGGCCATATTGTCGATCAGCGCGCCGCCGGCCTTGATCAGGATAAAGCCGGCAGTATAGGCGAGACCCTCGGTCGGGCCCTCGGCGCCCATGGCCGCAGGGGCCAGGAAGTAGCCCACGCCCATCAGGATGCCGCAGATCGGCAGCGCGGCAACGGGCAGCATAAGCGCCTTGCCGAGCTTCTGCAGATATTTCATCATAAAAGCATTCCTCCAAATATAAAATGGATTCCCTTAACGTAACGGCCCGCCGGCCTGGTTCCCGGCCAACCGCTCTGTTATTCATATGTTAACACATTTTTAATAAAAAAGAAAGCAAATCTTCACAAAAATTGGGGCAAAAAAACCGATTTGGCGAAAAGCCGAAAAAGCGTGAGCCGATTTGGTTAAAATGTTAACAAAAGAGAGACGGGCGTGCAACAAAAAGGCAAGCATGCAACAAAAAGACAGGGTATGCTCTCCTGCGGGGAACGAAAGGGCAGAAAAAAACGCCGCTTTCTGAACAGCGCAGAAAGCGGCGTCGGGAAAGCAGGGCGGGCTCAGCCCTCCTGGGCCAGGAAGAGCTTGGGCGCGGCCTTGCAGATCAGCACGGCGGCCGCGGTGGTCAGGATGGTCTCGGGGATCATGTAGCTGCCGTTGTAGCCAAGGCTGTAGACCCAGGCGGGCAGGCCTTCGCTCAGGTTGCCCCAGATCAGCACGCCGGACAGGAAGCTGCACAGGTAGCGGATCAGGCAGACGGCCGCAGTGCCCACGGCGACGCCCACCAGGCGGTTGCGGAAGGGCTTGGCGAAGGCGCCGGCCAGGCCCAGCAGGGTGAAGGCCAGCACGTAGTCCAGCAGGATCATGCCCACCAGCGGCAGCAGGCCGGGGGCCGGGGGCGCGTAGAAGCCCAGCAGCATCTGCAGCAGGCTGTTCACAAAGCCGGTGAACAGGCCCCACTTGACGCCGTGGCGGAACGAGATCAGGATGAACGGCAGCATGCTGAACAGCGTGATGGAACCGCCGTTGTGCAGTTCGTAGATCTTGATGTTCGCCAGCACGGTGCCGAGGGCGATCATCAGGGCGCACTCCACCAGAGTGCGGGTCTTGGAATAGGTCTTACTCATGGGTCAATTTCCTCCCCAAACAATAAAAGTACATAAAAACAAGAAAAGCGCCTGCACATCACAAGCAGGCGCAAACGCAGTATGACTGGTATATGGGTCAAACTTCCTACGCCGGCATTATCCGGATCAGGTTCAAGGTGACCCGAAGCTGCTGTTTGCTTCAATCTCAGCCGGAGATGCCCTCCAGCGCCCCTGTTTTTATGTCCAGTAACAGTATACACATTCCGCGTGATTTGTCAAGCCGCTCCGCCGTGCGGCGGCGCGCCCGCGAAACGGCGGGGCGGGGAAGAGGCCGCAGGCCGGCGGAACGGCACGGTAGTTTTGCCCTATACAATTTGTAGTGGCGGCAGGGCAAACCGTCCCCCACATGGTGGAAAAAAGCGTCAGAAAGTGAAAAAAACCGGAAAAACGCGAAAAAAAATCGTGCGAAAATTTGTGAAAAATTTACTGCGGAAACCGTCGGATTCCCATGATTTGGCTCTTGCAGCCGGTCGGAGATTTGTGCTATGATTCTAATACATAGTGTATAGTTGTCCCTGTAAACAGAAACGGTGAGGTCAGGATGTTTCATAAGCGGAATCCAATGAAGTATTTTTCCGGCAACGCGTTCGCGCGTCTGCCGCTGTACAAGGTCGTGGCGGGCGGCACTGCCGCGGTGCTGACGGCCAGCATCGGCCTGGGAGCGTTTGCGGCCTCCTTTGTGCCGGGCACAGAGCCGGAACCCACCCCCACGCCCACCCCGGCGGCGACCATCGCGCCCACGCCCAGCCCGACGCCGGAGCCGGACATCGCGCTGCTGGCGGATGTCACGGTGGTCCAGCAGGATGTGGGCGTCCTGCTCTATACTCTGGACGAAAGCACGCCGGAGAGCGCCGCCACCCCCAGCCCTGCGCCGGAAGCGCAGCAAGAGGATGAGGACGCCATGGAAGGCAAGCTGCCGCTGACCGGCGTGGAAGCGACGGTGACGCTGACCGACGCCGACGGCGAAACGGCGGACTACACCGTCGATCCCGAGACCGGCACCGCCCTTGCGGAGGATGTGGAACCCGGCACCTACACCGTCACGGTCCAGCCCATCGAAGGCTATATCGTGCCGGAGAGCACCCAGGTCGAAGTCCAGGAAAAGGTGAATTACCAGGCGGACATCGACGCGGTCAAAGATAAGATCATGCAGGCCGACCAGGTCAATGAGAGCACCGAGGACTCGGCCGTGAGCGCGGCGCCCATCGCCGATGAAGTGGTGGACACCGTCCAGTATGCGGAAAGTTCCAAAGAGGAGAAGGGGCGTACCACCGTCTATACCGCCAAACTGAGCAGCAGCGGGCATCTGCTGTTCACGGACGGGACGGAGTCCCCCTACCTGCCGGTCTATAAGGACGGCACCCAGGAACTGATCGGCGCCAAGCGCGACAGCGGCTATTCGGCATACAGCGCCCTGTCGGTCTGGCTGCCCGGCGCGGCGGATTCCATCACCAGCCTGGGCCGCACCGGCCGCACGATGGAGATGGCCCACCGCACGGCGGAGAACCAGGAGGGGGCGGGGACCTCCGCGTTGAGCGAAGAGACTTCGAGTTCGCCGTCGCCTACCCCGAGCGAGAGCCCGGAACCCACCCCCGCGCCCACGCCGTCCGAGGAACCCACACCGTCGCCCACCCCGACGGCCACCCCCACGCCTACGCCTACGCCTACGCCTACGCCTACGCCTACGCCGACTGCCACACCGACACCCACCCCGACGGCCACGCCTACGCCTACCCCGACGCCGACGGCCACCCCCACCCCGGCCCCCACGCCCACCCCGGTGCAGGACCCCACGGCGGGCTGGCCCGACGACATCGAGGCGGCCAAGCTGGCGGAATACAACTTCGCCGTTACCAGCACCGAAAAGATCGAGTACATCTACACCGGCTGGCAGGAGATCGACGGCGCTACTTACTACTATGACCCCGCGACCCATGAGCCGGTCACCGGCAACCAGGTCATCCAGGGCAACGTTTATGAGTTCGGCGCGGACGGCGCGCTCAACCGCACCGCGCGCGGTATCGACGTTTCCAAGTTCCAGGGCACCATCGACTGGAACGCCGTCAAGGCCGACGGCATCACCTTTGCCATTATCCGCTGCGGCTACCGCGGCTACGGCACGGGCGCGCTGGTGGAGGATGCGACCTACCGCCGCAACATCCAGGGCGCCATCAATGCGGGCCTGCGGGTCGGCGTGTACTTCTACAGTCAGGCCATCAACGAGGCCGAGGCAGTGGAAGAAGCCAGCATGGTCCTGAGCCTGGTCAGCGGGTATTCGCTGCCCCTGGGCGTCTATTATGACACCGAGTATGTGGCGGGCGGCCGCGCCAACGCCATCAGCGCCGCCGAGCGCACGGCCTGCGCCGTGGCCTTCTGCGAGACCATCCGCAACGCGGGCTACAAGGCGGGCGTTTATTCCTACGCCAGCTGGTTCTACAATAACCTCAACTTTGCCAATATCAGCAAGTACAATACCTGGATCGCGCAGTACCGCGATACCCTGAGCTTCAACTACAAGTACGATATCTGGCAGTACACCGGTTCTGGCCGCGTCAACGGCATCTCGACCGCGGTGGATATGAACATCGGGTAAGCCGGAACAACGCGACCCCCGGCGGCCTGCAAAGCAGGCCGCCGGGGGTTTTGCATAATGGGGCTTTTGGGGGACAGCAGGGGAACAGGACTGCTGTGGGGATGGCGAGGGGGCCGAGGAAGCCCTGCCGGGTACGGCCCGGCGCAAGCCCGCACACAAAAGCTACAATGAAAAAAGCACGCCGCCCCGCGGGGCGGCGTGCTTTTTAGATAAGTGCGGGGAGCGGCAGGTCACCGGCAGGGCGTGGCCATGGCGGCCGAAGCACCGCCGCGCACCTGGCCGCTGCCGTGGATGATATACTTGTAGGTGCACAGTTCCGCCAGCCCCATGGGGCCGCGGGCGTGCAGTTTCTGGGTGCTGATGCCCATTTCGCAGCCAAGGCCGAACTCGCCGCCGTCGGTAAAGCGGGTGCTGGCGTTTACATAGACCGCCGCGCTGTCCACGCAGGTGACGAACCGTTGGGCGGCGGCTTTGTCCCCGGTGACGATGGCTTCGCTGTGGTGGGTGGAATGAGCCGCGATGTGGGCGACGGCATCCTCCAGCGAGGGAACGACGGCCACGCTGAGTTTGTAGTCGAGATATTCGGTGTCAAAGTCGCCGGGGGCGGCGGGAACTCCGGGAATGATGGCGGCTGCGGCAGGGTCCAGGTGCAGTTCCACCGGGGTCATGCCGGCGGCCGCACGGCCGTCCACCAACCGCTGCTTGAGCATCGGCAGGAAGGCGGCGGCCACGTCCCGGTGGACCAGCAGGGCCTCCTCGGCGTTGCAGACGCTGGGGCGGCTGGTTTTGGCATTCTCCACGATGTTCAGGGCCATCTCCAGGTCGGCGGCGGCGTCCACATACACGTGGCAGATCCCCGTCCCGGTCTGGATGCAGGGCACGGTGGCCTGTTCCACGCAGGCCCGGATCAGCCCCGCCCCGCCCCGGGGGATCAGCAGATCCACCAGGCCGTCGGCGGTCATCAGTTCCCGCGCGCTGGCATGGCTGGTGTCTTCCACCAGGCTGATGGCGCACTCCGGCAGGCGCATCTTGCGCAGCCCGGCCCGCAGCGCCTGCACGATGGCGTGGCAGGTGGCCCAGGCTTCTTTGCCGCAGCGCAGCACACAGGCGCTGCCCGCCTTCAGGGCCAGGGCCGCCGCGTCGCTGGTCACGTTGGGGCGGCTCTCGTAGATAATGGCGATCACGCCCATGGGCACGGCGGTCTTTTCGATCAGCAGGCCGTTGGGACGCACGATCTTGCGCAGCACGGTCCCTACCGGGTCGGGCAGGGCGGCGACCTCGCGCATGCCCTTGGCCATGTCGGTCAGGCGGCCCGGCGTCAGCGCCAGACGGTCCAGCATCACGTCGCTCACCTGGCCGCGGGCAGCTTCCAGGTCGCGCTGGTTGGCCGCCAGGATCTCGTCCTGCGCGGCGATCAGGGCCACCGCCATCGCTTTCAGCGCGGCGTTCTTGGCGTCGGTGTCGGCAAGGGCCAACGGCAGGCGGGCCGCCTGCGCGGCCTGCAGGATCTCCTGCGTAGTCACGGTCAAACCTCCTTCTGTCCGATAAAGCGGGTGCCAACGGGTTTGCCCTCCAGAATATCGTAAAGGACTTCGGCGTGGGCCCCGTTGGCAATGATCAGGTCCACCCCGGCGCTGGTGGCGCGTTTGGCGGCCACCACTTTCGTCAGCATGCCGCCGGTGCCCAGGGCGGAACCGGCGCCGCCCGCCAGCATCTCGATCTCGGGGGTGATCTCTTCCACCACCGGGATCAAACGGGCGTGGGGGTCGCTGTGGGGGTCGGCCGTGTACAGCCCGTCGATGTCGGACAGCAGCACCACCAGATCCGCGCCGCAGCACTGGGCGACCAGCGCCGCCAGGGTGTCGTTGTCGCCCAGGGAATACTCTTCGCAGGCGACGGTGTCATTCTCGTTGATAATGGGGATCGCCCCCAGCTGCAACAGCCGTTTCAGCGTGTTGCGCAGGTTGTACAGGCGGACCTCGTGGTCAAAGTCCTCCCAGGTCAGCAGCATCTGGGCCACCGTGTGGTTGTACTGGCTGAACAGGCGGTCGTAGGTATACATCAGTTCACACTGGCCCACGGCAGCGGCCGCCTGCTTGGTAGGGATGTCCTGCGGGCGGTCGATCTGCAGTTTGCCTGCACCCAGACCGGTGGCGGCGGAGGAAACGACGATCAGCTCGTGCCCGGCGTTTTTGATGTCGCTCCAAACCTTGACGAGAGCTTCGGTGTGGCGGATATTCAGCCGTCCGCCCGGGTGCGCCAGCGTGCTGGTGCCGACCTTAACGACGATTCGCATGCATTATTTCCCCAATTCCTTTGTTTTTTCGTAAGCCGCCAGCACCGCGTCGGTCACGGCGCCGCGGAAGGCGCGTTCCTCCAGCACGCGCACGCCCTGGATGGTGGAACCGCCCGGGCTGCACACGGCGTCTTTCAGCGCGCCGGGGTGCTGCCCGCTTTCCAGGACCATGCGGGCGCTGCCCAGCACCATCTGGGCCGCATACCGCTGGGCTTTGCCCCGGGGCAGCCCGGCGGCCACACCGCCGTCGGCCAGCGCTTCAATGAACTGGTACACCCAGGCGGGCCCGCAGCCGGACACCGCGCTGGCGGCGTCGATCATGGACTCCGGCACTTCGTCCAGTTCCCCGGCGGGGGCCATGGCCTGCAGCCACTGGTCCAGCTGTTCCAGTTCCACATCGTCGTAGCAGTACTGGATCATGCCCGCCCCCAGGGACACGGGGGTGTTGGGCATCATACGGATCACCGGGTAGCCGCTGCCCGCCATCTGGCGGATCTGGTGCATGGTGAGCCCGGCGGCCATCGTGACCAGCACAAAGGGGCGGCTTTCGGCGCGGGATTCCAGCACGGGGGCCAGCTCGTCCAGCATGTCCTCCATCATCTGGGGCTTGACGCCCAGAAAAAGAAAATCACAGCTGGCAGCCACCTGTTCGTTGGTGCCGCAGGCGCAGCCCAGCTCGGCGGCCAGCGCCTGGGCCTTGGCGGGTGTGCGGTTGGCCAGCAGCACTTCGCGGGCACCGGCGCCCTTGCAGACGGCGCGGGCTACCGCGCCGCCCATGTTGCCACAGCCGATAAAACCGAATTTCATGGTGGTGTTCCTCCCAAAACAGCAACTCACGGGAATTTTCTTCTTATAATAATGATTATGGTATCGCAAGGCGCGCGGTTTGTCAATCAAAAGCTGGGCGGGGGCTGGAAATCCGCGCGAAATCTGCTATAATGGAAGCAGAGCAAAAATATTGAAAAATCGAGGCGAATCTTATGCAGTATGTGGAACTGGGCCGGACCGGCCTGAAAATCTCCCGTCTGGGTTTCGGCGGCATCCCGATCCAGCGCATCGACCAGCCGGGCACCAAAGCCCTGCTCAAAGCGGCCCATGAGGCGGGAATCAACTACATCGACACCGCCCGCGGCTACACGGTCAGCGAGGCGTGGATCGGCCAGTCCCTGGAGGAACTGGGCCTGCGGGACCAATTCGTGCTGGCCACCAAATGCCGCGCCCTGACAAAAGCCGAGATGCAGCAGCAGCTGGCGCTGAGCCTTGAGAACCTGCGCACCGATCATATCGAACTGTACCAGCTGCACAACCCCAGCCTTCAGGACCTGGAGCAGATCCTGGCCCCCGGCGGCGCGCTGGAGGCGCTTCTGGAAGCCCGGGACGCCGGGGTGGTGGGGCATATCGGCGTTACGGCCCACCTGGCGGCGGTGTTTGAGAAAGCTCTGGAAGTGCCGGAGTTTGAGACCATCATGTTCCCGTATAATATCGTGGAGCAGCAGGGCGCTGAACTGATCGAGCGCTGCGCCAAAGCGGGCAAGGCCTTCATCGACATGAAGCCGCTGGCCGGCGGCGCCATTGAGGATGGGCGTCTGGCGCTGCGCTACGTACTGTCCAACCCCAGCGTGACGGTGGCGATCCCCGGCATGGCCGCGCCGGAGGAACTGGCCCAGAACGTGCAGGCAGCCGAAAACACCGGCGCCCTCACGCCGGAAGAAGAGGATGCCTGCAGCCGTGTGCGCAAGGCGCTGGGCACCCAGTTCTGCCGCCGCTGCAACTACTGCGCCCCCTGCAGCGTAGGGATCCAGATCCCCAACGTTTTTCTGTTCCAGGGCTACCTCAACCGATACGGCCTGGCGGATTGGGGCCGCGGCCGCTACGCTTCGCTGCCGGTCAAGGCAAGCGCCTGCGTGCAGTGCGGCGCCTGCGAACCCCGCTGCCCGTACAACCTGCCCATCCGGCAGATGATGAAAAAGGCGGCGCAGGACTTCGGCGAGTGAGCGCTGTGTCAAATCATTCCAATTAAGTAGGACTGCTTAAAAAATCAAAAACCGTCGCCGCCGGCGGACATGCGCCGACGGCGGCGACACAACCAGGGAAATTTACTCCAAAATTGTGTGCGAGGCGCTCTGCGCCGAGTGCGCGGTTTTGGGGTAAATTTTGTCGAAGGGGATTCCAAAGAGGGCTGCGGAGCCGAGCGCCGCCTGCGGCGGATGCAGCGAGGCGGAGCAGGGGCCGTGGTCGCAGAGCGCAAGCGCCGTCCCAAGGCGCGCTGCACGATGCGGGCACCGCAACCCGTCAAACACGAGCCTTAGGCACCGCCGTGGGCGAGTGTTGCCCCTTTTGAGCGTGTCGAGTTCCTCGGCACGCAGCACGGGGCGGCTTCGGCCGTCCCGCAGTTTTTTGCCGCGCTCTGCCAGAATTCGGAAATTTTTTTGCGGGGATTGTTGTTTTTCCCCCGGCGGGCGTGTATAATTTATCCTGTATAATTTTGTTCAAAATGTGAGGAATCGGTATGCTTTCTGACCCCCAGCTTCATTATCTGGACAACGCAGCGACCACGCGCATCGACCCGGCGGTGACCGAGGTCATCCACGACGCGCTGGTGGAACTGTGGGCCAATCCCAGCAGCTTGTACGACCCGGCCGTTGCGGCACAGGACGGGATCGACACGGCGCGCGCCCGGATCGCCAGGACCCTGCACTGCCGTAAAGACGAGATCTATTTTACCGGCTGCGGCACCGAGGGCAACAACATGGCCATTTGGGGCGCGGCCATGCCCCGGCGGGCCTGGGGCCGCAAGGTCGTGGTGACCGGGTTTGAACACCCCAGCGTGCAGCTTGCGGCCCGCGCGCTGCAGCGGGAAGGGTTTGAAATCGTGGAGATCCGCCCTGAAGCGGACGGGCGTATCGACACCGAAAAATTCCTGGCCGCGGTGGACAAAAACACCGTGCTGGCCTGCTGCATGGCCGTCAACAATGAAACCGGCGCCGTGCAGGACATCGCCGCGCTGGCGGCAGGCATCAAACAGCGCAACAGCCGCACGCATTTCCATGTGGATGCGGTGCAGGCCTGGCTGCGGCTGCCCATCGACCTGCAGCAGTGGGCCGGGGTGGACACACTGGCGGTGTCCGGCCACAAGATCCATGCCCCCAAGGGCATCGGCGCGCTGTTCGTGCGGGACAGCCAGCGCCAGACGCTGCGCCCGCCGTACTGCGGCGGCCATCAGGAGCGGGGCCTGCGCCCGGGCACCGAGAACACGCCCTACATCGTGGGCCTGGGCCTGGCGGCGGCCAAAGGTTTCCAGAGCATGCGCGCCCGCGCCCGTCAGGCCCAGGCGCTCAACCGTCGCCTGCGGGAAGGTCTGGCCGCGCTGCCGGACATCACCATCAATTCCCCGGCGGACGCCGTGCCGGAAGTGCTGAACTTCTCCACCGGCTGCGTCAACAGCCAGACCTTCATCAACTACCTGAACACCCGGGGCGTACTGGTTTCGGGCGGCAGCGCATGCGACAGGGGCGAACCCAGCCACACCCTGCAGGCGATGGGCTGCCCGGAACGCATTATCCAGACGGCGCTGCGCGTCAGCTTCTGCGCCGACAATACGCCCGAGGATGTGGACGCCCTGCTGGATGGCCTGCGCAACGGCCTGCTGAGCCTGCAGCATATTTGAAATTCCCGTTTTCCGATCGAAAGGCGATTTTGTTATGAAAGAGATCATCCTGGCCTATCAGGGCGAAATGACCCTGAAGGGCCTGAACCGCGGCAAGTTTGAGGCCCGTCTGGCCAAGATCATCCGCTGGCGGCTGGAGCCGCTGGGCCGGTTCAAAGTCTACCAGGCCCAGAGCACCGTCTTTATCGAGCCGCTGGAAGAGGGCCTGGACATGGACGAGGCGTTCCGCCGCGTTTCCCGCGTGTTCGGCATCGTCAAAATGAGCCGCGCCGTGGAGTGCGGCAAGGACTTTGCCGCCATCTGCGAGACGGCGGAAGCCTACCTCGGCCCCACGCTGCGCGGGCTGCGCACCTTCAAGGTGGAGGCCAAGCGCGCCGATAAATCCTACCCGATGAAAAGCCCGGAGATCTGCCGGGAACTGGGCGCGTACCTGCTGGACAAACACCATCATTTGCGGGTGGACGTGCATGCCCCCCAGCTGGAGATCATGGTGGAGATCCGCGACCACGCGGCCTATGTGCACGGCCCCAAGGTGGAGGCCGCGGGCGGTCTGCCCGTGGGCACCAGCGGCCGGGCGCTGAACCTGCTCTCCGGTGGTATCGACAGCCCGGTGGCGGCCTGGTGCATGGCGCGCCGCGGTCTGGCGCTGCACCATATCCATTTTGCCAGCCCGCCCTATACCAGCCTGCGGGCCAAATTCAAGGTGAAGCAGCTGGCGCAGGAACTGGTGGAATACACCGGCAACTGCACGCTCTTCGTCGTGCCCTACACCAAACCGCAGGAGTATATCCGCGACCACGCGCCGGACGTGCTGTTCACGGTGCTCATGCGCCGCAGCATGCTGCGCATCGCCCGCCAGGTGGCGGGCAAACTGGAACTGCAGGCCCTCGTCACCGGCGAAAGTCTGGCCCAGGTGGCCAGCCAGACCATGGCGGCACTGGCCTGTACCGACGCGGCCCAGGACCTGCCGGTGCTGCGCCCCTGCATCGGGATGGACAAGACCGAGATCATCGCGCAGTCGCGCAAGATCGGCACTTTTGAAACTTCCATAGAACCCTACGAGGACTGCTGCACCATCTTCACCCCGCCCCACCCCAAGACCAGCCCCACGCTGGACGAGATCCTGGCCGCCGAGGCGGCGATGCCGGATCTGGCCGCGCTGGAGGCTGAAGCGGCGGAGAATGTGGAAAAGATCGCGATCCGCATGGGGGAGGATGAACTGCTGTGACGGCTGAGATCATCTGCGTCGGGACGGAACTGCTGCTGGGGGACATCCTCAACACCAACGCCCAGTTTTTGAGCCGGGAACTGGCCGAACTGGGCATCAGCGTGCTGCATCAGCACGTCATCGGGGACAACCCCGACCGCTTGCGGGAACTGGTGGCCCAGGCCCGCAGCCGCAGCGGCCTGCTGCTGTTTTCCGGCGGGCTGGGCCCAACCGGGGACGACCTGACGAAAGAAACGGTCGCCGAAGCCTTCGGCGATACGCTGCAGTTTGACGAAGAAGAATGGGCCAAGATCACGGCCTTTTTTGCCCGGACGGGGCGCACCCCCACCCCCAACAACCGCAAGCAGGCCATGGTCCCCGTCCGGGGCCACAAGATCCCCAACGCCCACGGCACGGCGCCGGGGGCCTGGTTCGAGGACGGACAGGGGCACTGCGCGGCGCTGATGCCCGGCGTCCCGCGGGAGATGAAAGCCATGTGGGCCGAGCAGGTCCGTCCGGCCTTGCAGCGGCGGCAGAACTGCACGATCCATTCCCGCACGCTGCGGGTGCTGGGGGGCGAGAGCAGCATCGCCAGCAAAGTGGCGCCCCTGTTCGAGAGCGCCAACCCCACCGCGGCCATCTACTGCAAGACAGGCGAGTCCGAGATCCGCGTGACGGCCCGGGAGGCGACGGCGGAAGCCGCCGAGCGCGCCTGCAACGACTATCTGGAGAAATTCCGCGCCATTCTGGGCGATGCGGCCTACGATGTGGACGTGCCCGCGCTGGAATACACGGTGGTGCGCATCCTGCGGGAGCGGGGGCTGCACGCGGCCACGGCGGAAAGCTGCACCGGCGGCATGATCGCTGAGCGGCTGACCAACGTGCCCGGCGCCAGCGATGTGTTCGGCTTCGGCTTCGTCACCTACGCCGAGGCCGCCAAACAGCAGATGCTGGGGGTGGACCCGGCGCTGATCGGGCGCTGGAACGTGATCTCCGGCCCGGTGGCGGCGGCCATGGCTTTCGGCGCGGCCCGTGTGTCCGGCGCAGAACTGGCGGTGGGCATCACGGGGCTGGCAGGCCCCGGCGGCGCGCTGCCGGGCAAGCCGGTGGGCACGGTCTACCTGGCCGGGGCCGACCTGCGCACCCGGACGGGCTGGCTGCAGCGGCTGGCGCTGGGCGGCTACGACGACCGCCAGGTCATCCGCGCCCGGGCGGCGCTCTACGCACTGGACCTGCTGCGCCGCATGGCGCTGGGGCTGCCGGTGCCCGACGCGGTGCCCATCACGCCGGAGACGCCGCCGGAACAGATCGACCTCTGATTTCAAGGTAAGGAAAGGCACATCATGGTCAACACTCAACTGAAAATCCTGCGCGTTTTTGGACCGACGGCGGCCGAGGTGTCGGCCGTGCTGCGGCAGGTCCGCGACGACGGCTGCCCGGGCCTGCGCTTGCTGGAACGCGACGGGGAGTTTGCCGTCTGCGTACAGGTCAGCGCGCCCACCCGCGCCATGGCGGAGCAGTACTGCGACAAGTGGGTCCAGAAACTGAAGAACAAATTCGGCGATGATGTGTTTGCTACCGGCGAGACCAGTCTGGCACAGGCCGCGCTGGACCTTTTGCTGCGCAAGAGGAAGCTGCTGGTGGCGGCCGACGAGACGACGGGCCGCCTGGTGGGCGGGCTGCTGCAGCCGTTGGCTCACAGCGAAGCGGCGTTCGATTTTGGGACCGAGAGTTACGCCAATGCGCGGGCGCAGCGGCAGATCCAGGTCCCCCCGCAGCTGCTGCGCAAATTCCCCGGGGATGTGGTGCAGGCCGCCGCAGGCCGCGCGGCTTCGGCGCTGCAGGTCACGGGGGCGGACTACGCCGCCGTGTACATGCCTGCCACCGTGGGCCAGTGCCCCTTTGTGCTGGTCTGCGACCGTTCGGGGGCCGCTGCCTGCGCCCTGCCGCCGGAACTCAGCGACGCGGCTATCGGCAACCAGATCCTGGATCTGCTGCGCCGCCGCCTGCAAGGGCTGCAGCTTACCGATTCCTGCATCACCTTCCGCCCCGGCCGCGAACACCCGATGCTCCTTGTTTCTGAGGCCGGACGGCAGCGGGGCAACACCGTGCGCTTTTCGCTGCGGCACCGCACCCCTGCCACGCGGGAGCCGGACCGCACGGCGGACTTTGAACCCATGCTGGATTTTGACACGGCGGAACCCGCCCCGCGTCCATCCCGTCCGGCGGCACAGCCCCGGGCGGCGCACGCCGCGCCGGTGGGGACCATCCAGTTTGAGACTGATGTGGACGCGGAGCGCAATACCGACCCGCTGAACATCGAAACGGCCGGGGCGCAGGCGGCTGCCGAGGCGCGCCGCCGCCGTGCCGTGTCTGTGAAGCGCAGCGCGGCCCCGGCGGAACGGGAACCTGCGCGCACACCGCCGCATTCCATCCTGGACGACGACGTGCCGGACTTCTCTGCTCAGCTGGACCCGGAGACCATCGCTGCCGCCCAGGCGGCCGACGAAGCGGATGCGGCGGCAGGCCGTACCACCACCGCCCAGGATTTCAGCCGGGCGGCTACCCGGCTGTTCTCGGAAGAAGAGCAGGAGGAAGTCGAGGAAAAAAGCCGCCGCGCCCCCGACCGCAAAGAGCGGGAACCTGTGCGTGAACGCGAAGAAGATAAGACCGATCTGCGCAGCCGCAGCCTGGCCCGCATCGAACAGGCCGAGCGCCGCCGCCGGCGCATGACTGTCACCGTGCTGGTGCTGGTCCTGCTGGCGCTGCTGGCGGGCGCCGTGGGGTTGTGGTGGTTTTTCCGCCATGACCTGGGCGCGCGTCCGGCGGCCCGCAACTACGGTACGGCCGCTTACGACGATACGGCGGAGGCCTACCTGGCCAACGCGCTGGAAAAACGTCCCGGCGCGCTGGGATTCCTCGGCTGGCCCGGCCTGGACGGTACGCTGGTCTATGCACCCGGCACCGAGCCGGAGACCGCTTCCGACGGGACGCAGACGCCGCTGGTCCGCTTCGCCACGGCCAACGCGCTGGACCTGGCCACCCCCGGCAACACGGTGCTGGAATGCACCGGCAGCAGCTATGCCGGACTGGCGCGGCAGGATGTAATGGAACAGAACAGCGGGTTTACGCTGTACCTGCAAAACGGCGCCTGCCGCTTCAAGGTGGTGGCGGTCTATTATCTGGACCCGGCCGAGGAAGGGGACGGCGCGTTCGACCTGTACGGCAGCACGGACCTTTCCCAGTATTACGACTACCTTTCCTTTGTGGCGGGCATCCAGGCCCGCAGCCTGTGGCAGACCGGCGTGGAGGTGGGCGACCGTTCCCACTTCCTGACCATCACCAGCCAGTCCGACGAGGACGGCGTGCTGCTCTGCGTGACCGGCCGCCTGATCGAAGAGGAGGAGAGTGCTGCGCTGGACGGCGCGGCCATCACGGCGGCGGAGGACCCGCTGCTCACGGCGCTGCAGTACCAGCGCAAGAACCAACCCATGCCGGAGGTCCGCACCTTGCTGCAGGCCAGTGTGGACAGTTACGCCCAGCAAAGCGCCGCCGGTACGGCCGCCCGCAACAATGCGCAGGCCGGGGAAGAGGAGAGCAATACCGACCTGAGCGGCCGGCTGGAAGATCTGCAGCAGCAGACCGACGAACTGCTGGCCAGCGCCGACAAACTGCTGGCAGGCCTGAACGACGTGGCCGGCGGCGCAGGTGCGACGGAATCCGACTTGAACCAGGGCGCCGAGGGCAGCCTGCCGGAACAGAGCGTCACGGTGGACGAGGTGACGGCGACGCCGGCCCCCACCGAGGCGCCGGTGTCCGACAGCAGTTCCTCCTCGGAGCAGGGCGGGAGCTCGGCGGAAGGGGAGACCATCAACGTCACGATGAACGGCACGGCGCAGACGATGGACCTGGTGCAGTGCCTGGCCATGGTGGCGCAGAACGAGTTGGGGTCCAATGCTCCGGCCGAAGCCTACAAGGCCCAGTGCGTGGCGACCCACTGCTGGATCCTGAGCCAGTCCGGCTACCCGGCCGTGTACGGCGCGACCCCCGGCGAGGCGGCGCTGGCTGCCGCCCGGGAGGTGGCCCATGTGCTGCTGACCTACAACGGGCAGGTCTGCTTTACGCCGTACTTTGCCTCCGCCAGCACCGGCACGGCTTCGGCGGCGGATGTCTGGGGCAACGACCGCCCCTGGCTGCAGGCGGTGGACAGCCCCTATGACCAGTCGGTGGCCAGCAACTGGCACACCAACGGCAGCTCCAGCGGCACGGCCCGTTTCTCCCGCCAGACCCTGCAGGACCGCATCAAGTCGGAACTTGGCATCGACCTTTCCGGCGTGGACCCCAACAGCTGGTTCAAGATCCTCTCGGCCAACCAGTACGGCTGGGTGGCCAAGATCCAGGTCGGCCCCGACGGCAACAGCGAGACCGTCAGCGGGCGCTGGTTCCGTGAAAACCTGCTGGCAGGGCAGAGCGTCGACGGGCGCAGCCTGCGCAGCCAGTGCTTCACCTTTACCTACGATTCGGGCCTGGACTGCTTTATCTTTGACGTGTACGGCTACGGCCATGGCTGCGGCATGAGCCAGTGGGGCGCCATCGGCTACGCTCAGAACGGCTGGGGCTACCAGGACATCCTGCTGCACTACTATTCCGGCGCGACCATCACGACCTACTGAATCTTCCTTTCCCGTTCGGGAGCACCCCGGACGGGAATTTTTTGCGGGTGTGCCGCGCGCGAAAGGAGAAACGTTTGGATGAAAAAGATTCTGATGCTGGCCACCGGCGGCACCATCGCCACCCTCAAGACCGACGAGGGCAAGATCCCGCAGCTGACCTCGCAGGAACTGCTGCGCACCGTGCCGGAGATCCGGGAGATCTGCCATGTGGAGACCCGGCAGCTGTTCCAGCTGGACAGCACCAACGTACACCCGGACCACTGGAAGCAGATCGCGCGGGCCGTCAGCGAAGCCTACGAGGCTTATGACGGCTTTGTGGTGACCCACGGCACCGATACCATGGCCTATACCGCCGCGGCGCTGAGTTATATGCTGCCCGGTTCCCGCAAGCCCATCGTGCTCACCGGCGCGCAGAACTCTATCAGCGAACGGGAGACCGACGGCCGCCGCAATTTGCTGGACGCGTTCCTGTATGCCTCCTCGGCCTGCGCCTGGGGCGTGACCATCGTGTTCGACGGCCAGGTCATGCTGGGCACGCGCGCCAAAAAGCTGCGCACCAAAAGCTACCATGCTTTTTCCAGCATCGGCTACCCGGAACTGGCCCGCATCCGGGACCGCAAAGTTTACCCGGTGCTGCCGCTCCCGGCGGGGCTGGGGCGGCCGCAGCCCGCGCTGGAACTGGACCCGGCGGTCTTTGTGCTCAAGCTGATCCCCGGCGTCCGGCCCGACGTGCTCGCGCTGCTGCGCCCGGCCTACCATGCGCTCATCGTGGAAGGCTTCGGCGTGGGCGGCGTGCCCTACTACGCCACCGCCGACTTCGCCCGGGAGGTGGGGGCCTGGGTGGAGGCGGGCAAGGTGGTCATCATGACCACCCAGGTCATCTACGAGGGCAGCGATATGAGCGTCTACCAGGTGGGGCACCAGATCAAGCAGGCTTACGGCGTGATCGAGGCCTATGATATGACGCTGGAAGCAGTGGTGACCAAGACGATGCATCTGCTGCCGCGCTGCCCGGACCTGGGCGCCTTCCGGGAACAGTTCCTCACCCCGGTGTCCCATGACATCCTGCTCCCCGCCGGGGAGGAAGGCCCGCTGTAATTTTTATACACAGACGAAGCAGAAAACGGCAGGTCCCGCGTTTCGGCCGGAGCGCGGGACCTGCCGTTGGGTATCAGCCGGACAGAAAAGGGAAAATACAAAACCCGCGACGATCTCGACGGATCATCGCGGGTTTTGTTGGCGGAGTAAGAGAGATTTGAACTCTCGCGGCACTTTCGCACCCTACGCCCTTAGCAGGGGCGCCTCTTCGACCTCTTGAGTATTACTCCACAGTCAAAGTGAGAAACTATTCACTTTTTATACAAAATGGCGGAGAGGATGGGATTCGAACCCATGGTCCGCTCACGCAGATCGCTGGTTTTCAAGACCAGTTCCATAAACCACTCGGACACCTCTCCACAGTGGC
>HBJMC02800__coassemble_144_pt1 | contig 43883 bp, 40 predicted proteins | sample HBJMC02800__metabat2_low_PE_014 | metagenome-assembled genome bin HBJMC02800 | reverse complement strand
TTCCGGCTTGCCGTCCTGCGCTCCCGCGCCGGACAGCTTGACTATAATACCACCCAGACTCCCCTTTGTCAACACCTTTTTTCGATTTTTTCGACAAATTTTTCCCCACCCTTTTGGGCACTCTGTATATTGTTGTCCGCCGCCCGCCGAACCACAAGAAGGGGATTTTTGGGGGGCAGGCGGGGGAATAGGCCTTGCCGCGAGCGGACAGGGTTTGCATCCCTGTTCCCTCATTCTGTAGGGCGGGGTCTTGACCCCGCCGTGGGTTTTTCCTTTGCCCGCAACGTTCCGGGCTGTAGGAACGTTCCCCGGGCGGCCTGCAGGCCGCCCCTACATCCAATGGTAAATCGGGCGGTTCGGCGGGAACGCCGCGCCTGCCGGAACGTTCCTGCGGCGGGGTCCAGACCCCGCCCTACAAACCTGCGGAAGATCCGAACCACCCGCAAAACCGCGATCATAAGGCAGTCCGGGGAAATCCACAACAATTCCAAGCCAAAACCACAAACCACAAATTGCATCTTCGTTATTATATGGGAGTCCCTGGGGCCCGCCGGGCAAACTTGCAAAGGTTTTACTTGCGGTTTGGCTGCCGAGGGCTTATACTGGTAGACAGAACAATACAGGGACGGGCATTGCCAATGATGAAGATCTACCGTACAAAGGATAAACTGCTGACGGTCACAGACGATATGAGCGAGGGCTCCTGGGTCTGCCTGACCGCCCCCACCGAAAGTGAGGTGCGCCGGGTCGCCGCCACGCTGGACATTGAACCTTCCGACCTGTTTGCCGCCACCGACCCCGAAGAATCGGCGCGCATCAGCCTGGAGGACGGCTATACCGTCATCATCGTGGACATCCCCTACCAGATCCCGGGTTCCGACCAGGGGGTCTATTCCACCATCCCCATGGGCATCCTGCTGACCCAGGACCTGGTGGTCACCGTCTGTTCGGTGGACACACCGGTCATCGGGGATTTTTCCTCCTGCCGGGTCAAGGGCTTTTCCACCCGGAAAAAGATGCGCTTCGTCTATCAGCTTCTGTACCGGGCCGCCACCATGTACCAGCAGGAACTGCGCCTCATCGACCGCCGCCGTCAGGCGTTGGAAAAAAACCTTTCCGGCGACCTGCGGGACAGCGACCTGGTCGAGCTGCACGGGCTGGAATCCACGCTGGTGTACTTTGCCACCAGTCTGCGGGCCAACGCCACCGTCCTGGACCGACTGACCCGTTATAAGCGGTTGGAGCAGTACCCCGACGACCGGGAACTGCTGGACGACGTGATCGTCGAGATCCGCCAGGCCATCGAGATGACCAGCATCTACCGCGACGATATTAAAGGTACGCGGGAACTGTTCAGTTCGATTTTGGACAACCGCCTGAACAACGCCATGAAATACCTGACCAGCATCACCCTGCTGATGGCCGTGCCCACGGTCGTCAGCGGCTTATATGGCATGAACGTATCTTCCGAGGGCATGCCGTTCGCCAGCAGTCAGGCCGGGTTCGCTATCGTACTGGGGCTGACGCTGGTGATCTGCGGCGTGACCGCCTGGTTCCTGCACAAGAAACACATGCTGTGAACGCCCCCTCCGCCCGAAAAAAGCGGGCGGGGGTTTTCTTTTGCCTTCTCCCTGTGGTATAATAGTAAAACGTATGGAGTTTTCTCCTGGTTGGAATAGCGAAAACCTGGCAAAAGGGAAAGGAATACAGGCATGTGTGGTTTTGTTGGTTTTACCGGCCTGCGCGCCGGGCGTGAAGCGATCCTGCACAAGATGGCGGACCGCATCATTCACCGCGGGCCGGATATGGAGGGGTATCATCTGAGCGGCGACACCCCCGCCACCGCGGTGGCGCTGGGCTTCCGCCGGCTGAGCATCATTGATCTGGCGGCGGGCCGCCAGCCCATGTACAACGAGGACGGCAGCGTGGTCTGCGTGTTCAACGGCGAGATCTACAACTTTATGGACCTGCGCGCCGAACTGCAGGCCAAAGGCCACATCTTCAAGACCCACTGCGACACCGAGGTGATCCTGCACGGGTACGAGGAATACGGCACCCGGCTGGCCGCCATGCTGCGGGGCATGTTCGCCTTTGTGGTGTACGATACCCGGACCCACGCCCTGTACGGTGCACGGGACATGTTCGGCATCAAACCCTTCTACTACACCCGGACGGATGCGGGCGAACTGGTGTTCGGCTCCGAGATCAAGAGCCTGCTGGAGCACCCCGGCTTCCGCCGGGAGGTCAACTCCGAGGCCCTGCGCCCCTACCTGACCTTCCAGTACAGCGCCCTGAACGAGACGTTCTTCAAGGGCACCTACAAGCTGCCCCCGGCCCACTGGTTCACCTGGCAGGACGGCGAGCTGCACATCGAGCGCTACTGGGACGCCGACTTCCGCCACAAGACCGCCAAGAGCTTTGACGAATGCGCGGCCGAGATCGACGCCCGGGTGCGGGAATCGGTGGCGGCCCACCGCATCAGCGATGTGAAGGTGGGTTCCTTCCTGTCCGGCGGCGTGGATTCCAGCTACATCACCGCCTGCCTGATGCCCGACGACACCTTCTCGGTGGGGTTTGAGACGCCGGACGGCGGCCACAAGTTCGACGAGACCACCGAGGCCGCCGAGCTTTCGTCCCGGCTGCACATCCACAACTTCCGGGAGATGCTCACCAAGGAACAATGCCTGGACGCCTTTGCGGACATCCAGTACCACATGGACGAGCCCCAGTCCAACCCTTCGTCGGTGCCGCTGTACTTTTTGTGCCAGCTGGCGCGCCGCCATGTGACGGTGGTGCTTTCGGGCGAGGGTGCCGACGAGATCTACGCCGGGTACGAGTGGTACGCCGACACGCCCATGATGCAGAAATACAAACGCCTGCCCGCCGGGCTGCGCCATCTGGCCAGCGGCGTCAGCCAACGCCTGCCTTACTTCAAGGGCCATGACTTCCTTATAAAAGGAAGCGGCCGCCCGGAGGACTGGTTCATCGGCCAGGCCCTGGTCTTTACCGAGCAGGAAGCCTACGACATCCTGAAACCTAAATACCGCGTCGGCCCCACCGCCCGGGAGGTGGCCGCCCCCTTCTACGACCGGGTAAAGGACCTGCCGGAACTGGAAAAGAAGCAGTACCTGGACCTGAACCTGTGGCTGCCGGGGGACATCCTGCTCAAAGCCGACAAGATGAGCATGGCCCACAGCCTGGAGCTGCGGGTGCCCTACCTGGACCGCGCGGTGCTGCAGGAGGCTTTGACCTACCCGGCCAACTACAAGATCGCCGGGGACACCAAGGCCGTGCTGCGCGCCGCCGCCAACCGCACCCTGCCCGACGCCTGGGCCAACCGCACCAAGAAAGGGTTCCCGGTGCCCATCGCCAAATGGCTGGAGGACCCCGCCTTTGCCGCCCGGGTGCGCGCCCGGTTCGAGAGCGACGTGGCCGCCGAATACTTCGACCAGGACAAGCTGGTGGCCATGCTGGACGACCCGCGCCACGAGCGCCGCAAGGTCTGGACGGCCTACACCTTCCTGACCTGGCACGAACAGTTCTTTGAGAAGTGGGCGTGACGAAGTCAAAAGGGGACGCACCCGCGCACTGACACCGCAGTGTCCGCCGACGGCGGCATTTTAAAAACGCTTCTTCTGGCAACAAGGAGATGTACCTTTTCTATGAAAAACACCGATCTGATCCCCGTATTTCTGGGCGCCGATTTGAACTGCTACAACTTCGCCCGCGCCTTCCATGAGGCCTACGGCGTGGTCAGCTACGCCTTCGGCCGCTACGCCATGGCGCCCACCAAGTACTCCCGCATCGTAAAGTTCACCATCGTGCCCGACATCGACAACGAGACCACCATGCTGCGGGTGCTGCACGACTTTGCCGAAAAGCACCCCGGCAAGCGGCTCTACCTGTTCGGCTGCACCGACGACTACGCGGCCATGATCATCCGCCGCAAGGCCGAACTGCCGGAGTACATCGCCCCCGGCCCCGCCGCCGGCCTCTACGGCTCCATCCAGAAAAAAGCCGAGTTCTACGAGGTATGCGACAAGTTCGGCATCCCCTACCCCGCCACCCGGGTCCTGACCGCTCCCGTGGAAGCCGGGGCCCTTTCCTCCGCAGCGCTGGGCTTCGGCTACCCCCTCATCGTCAAGCCCTCCTCCAGCGTGGATTACTGGAAATTCCCCTTCGACGGCATGAAGAAGGTCTACACCGCCCATTCGCCTGAGGAAGCGGCGGCCATCGTGCGGCAGATCTACGACTCCGGCTACCCGGACAAGATGATCCTGCAGGAGATGATCCCCGGCGGCGACGACCACATGCGGGTGCTGACGGCCTTCTCCGACCAGAACGGCAAGGTGCGGGCCATGTGCCTGGGCCACACGATGGTGGAGGAACACACCCCCCACGGACTGGGCAACCACGCCGCCATCGTGTCCGAGGACACCACCGCCCTGCCGCTGGTGGAAAACATCCGTCAGATGCTGGAAGCCTGCCATTACACCGGTTTTTCCAACTTCGATATCAAATGGTCGGGCAAGCCGGGGGATTTCCGGGTGTTCGAGATCAACTTGCGCCAGGGCCGCAGCAACTACTATGTGACGGCCGCCGGGCTGAACATCGCCAAGCTGGTGGTGGAAAAATGGTCCGACGGCGGCAGCGACTGCGTACTGAACCGCAAGGAGGTCTTCTGGCACCATGTGCCCGCCAAAGTGGCCTTTACCTATACTGAGGACAAAAAGCTGGCGGCCCACGCCCGGGGGCTGAAAGCCCAGGGCAAGGAAGCCTGTTCGCTGCTGTACGGCCCCGACCTGCGGCTGAACCCGCTGCGCACCGCCTGCGTGCTGGAACAGCTGCGCCGCCAGTTCAAAAAATTCAAGATCTACTACCCGAAAGGCTGATCCACCCATGAAACTGAATGATCTGGTACGCCGCATTGAACACACCGGCGCTTCGGACGCCGAGATCGGCGCCATCACCTACGATTCCCGCAAAGCAGGGCCGGGTTCGCTGTTCGTCTGCCTGGTGGGCGCCTGGATGGACGGCCACACCTTTGCCCAAAGCGCCTACGACCGGGGCTGCCGGGCTTTCCTGGCGGAACACCCGCTGGACCTGCCCGCCGACGCGGCGCAGATCCTCACGGACGACACCCGCGCCGCGCTGGCCGTCATCGGGGCGGATTTTTACGGCAACCCCGCCAGGGAACTGCACCTCATCGGCATCACCGGCACCAAGGGCAAGACCACCACGGCGCTGCTGACCGCCGCCATCCTCAACGAAGCGGGGCTGCCCTGCGCCTACGTCGGTTCCAACGGTGTGGACATCGCCGGGGAGCACGAAGCCACCGCCAACACCACCCCCGAAAGCCTGGAACTGCACCGGCTATTCCGCAAAATGGTGGACGCGGGGGTGCATCACGCCGTGTTGGAGGTGAGCAGCCAGGCGCTGGCCCATCACCGGGTGGACGGCGTGCCCTTTGAGGCCGTGGCTTTCACCAACCTGTCGGAAGATCACATCGGCCCCGGCGAACACCCGGATTTTGAGGATTACAAGAACGCCAAGCGCCGCCTGTTCGCCTGCTACGACGCCCGGGTGATGGTCTACAACGCCGACGATCCGGCCAGCGCCTATATGCGCGCGCCCTTCCGCGGGCAGCAGGTCAGTTTCGGCGTGCGCAGTCCGGCGGACTACCGCGCCGGCGGGCTGGCCCCCTTCCGCAGCGCCACCGCCCTGGGCGTGGATTTCGTCTGCGAGCACGGCGGGGAACGCACCCCCGTACGGGTGCTGTCGCCGGGGGCGTTCAGCGCCTCCGACGCGCTGTGCGCCATCGCCCTGTGCGGGGCGTTCGGCGTCACGCCCGTTCAGGCCGCCCGGGCCCTGGCCCACACCACGGTGCGGGGCCGGTTCGAGGTGGTGGAGGGCCTGCCGGGGCGCATCTTCCTGGTGGACTACTCCCACAACGGCCTGGCCCTGACCAGCGCCCTCAAAACGCTGCGGGCCTATCATCCCGAACGCCTGATCTGCGTGTTCGGTTCGGTGGGCGGCCGTACCCAGGTGCGCCGCCGGGAACTGGCCGAGGCCGCCAGCGCCGGGGCGGATTACAGCATCCTGACCAGCGACAACCCGGATTTCGAGGACCCCATGGCCATCCTGCGGGACATTGACTCCTGGATGGCCCCCGACGCCCACTATGAGCTGATCCCCGACCGCGCCGAGGCCATCCGCGCGGCGGTGGCCATGTCCCGGGAGGGCGACATCGTGCTGTTCGCGGGCAAAGGGCACGAGGATTACCAGATCGTCCAGGGCAAAAAACTCCATTTCGTGGAGCGGGACCTGATCCGTGAAGCCTGCCGGTTACTTTCTTGAAAGAAAGTAACCAAAGAACTTTGAATGGCTCGACCCGTGATGTGACGGTTGATCCGTAGGGCGGGGGCTTGACCCTTCCGCAACACACGGCCCCTTTCTTCCGGCCTATGCCGCCCAACCCAGCCGGGCCTTTGCCCCGCCAACACACATTTGCCATTTCGACCCGGGGAACGCTGCAAAATGCGATCTTCCCGGGTCGTTTTCTTATATAGAGAAAGGAGGGCGTTTTCTATGTACCGGGTACTATTGATCGACGATGACCGGGACCTCTGCGCACTGATCCGCCAATGCGCCCTGGCCGACGGGATGGACGTGGAACCCTGCCACAGCGGGCGGGAAGGGTTGGAACAGCTGCGGCGGCAGGCGTATCAGCTGGTGGTGCTGGACCTCATGCTGCCCGGCATGGATGGCTTTGCCGTCCTGGACGAAATCCGCGCCGCCAGCCGCCTGCCGGTGCTGATGTTGACCGCCCGGGACGACAGTTCCTCCAAAGTACGCGGGCTGCGGGCCGGAGCCGACGATTACCTGACCAAACCCTTCCTGATGGAAGAACTGACCGCCCGCATGGCGTCCCTGATCCGGCGGTATACCCGGTTCAACCAGCCCCAGGACCCGCCGGGCAAACTGCATTATACCGGGTTGGAGATCGACCCGGAAGGGCGCTGCATCACCACAGCGGGCGGGACGTTCGAGCTGCCCCGCCGGGAATTTGATGTGCTGATGCTGCTGGCCCGCCACCAGGGACGCATCCTGACCAAACAGCAGATTTACGAAGCGGTCTGGCAGGAACCGTACTGCTATGATGACAGCAACATCATGGCCGTCATCAGCCGCCTGCGCAAAAAACTGGAGAGCGCCCCCGGCGCCCCGCAGTACATCCAGACCATCAAGGGGATCGGCTACCGCTTCAACCGGGAGGTGTAACGCAGATGGAACTTGTGGCGTTCGTATTCGCTTTCTCCGCCGCAGCGGCAGCCCTGGCCGCCTGCGCCGCCCTGCGCCGCACCCGCCAAAAGCTGGCCGAGATCGAGCGCGCTGTGGCCGATATCCGTTCGGGCAACGGCTGCCGCCGTATTCTGGCCCGCCCCGGGGAACCGGCCGCTGCGCTGGTCTATGAGATCAACGACATCGTGCAAAACTACGAGGGCCGCCTGGCCGCCCTGCAGACCGCCCAGGAAGCCAACCGGCAGCTGATGACCAGCCTTTCCCACGACGTGCGCACGCCGCTGACCACCCTCATCGGCGCGCTGGACGCCGCCCACCGTGGTTTGCTCACCGGGCAGGCCCGTGAGGAATCCCTGGACGCCGCCCGGCGCAAAGCCCACGAGTTGAAAGACTATGTGGACGCGCTGTTCGACTGGTTCAAGCTCAACTCCGGCGAATTTTCCCTGCAGCCCCGCCCGGTGGAAGCGGTAGAACTGACCCGGAACTTTCTGGCCGACTGGGTCCCGCTGTGGGAAGAACAGGGCATGAACTACCGGCTGCAGATTCCGGAAGGGCCTTTCCGGGCGGCGCTGGACCCCGATGCCTACCGCCGGATACTGAACAATCTGCTGCAGAACGCCCTGACCCACAGCCGGGCACAGTGTACCTCCGTCACCCTCACCGCCCGGGACGGGGCGCTGGAAGTACAGGTGGCCGACGACGGCGTGGGCATCCCCGCCGAAGCGCTGCCCCATATCTTTGAACGGCTCTACAAAGGCGACGCCAGCCGCGGCAGCCGCGGCAGCGGCCTGGGGCTTTCCATCGCCCGCCAGCTGGCCCTGTGCATGGGCGGCTCACTCACGGCAGCCAGCACCCCCGGCAAGGGGGCCGTTTTCACGTTGCTGTTTCCGCTGCTGGCAGACTGAAAACAGCCGCCCGGCGCACAAAAGTGCGGCAGCCAGACCCCGCAGCGACCCTCCCGGCAACTGCCCCGGAGGGTCTTTTTTGTTGGCAGCGGCATTTTGCAAGGGGGATGCAAGGTTGCTGTCAGGTTCCTGCAAGGTTGCCGTGCTATACTGTGGAAAAAGGAGGTCTTGCCATGGAACCGTTCGTAATACAGACCCACCGCCTGACCAAACAGTACGGCGGGCAGGCCGGTGTGTTTGATCTGGACCTGCACGTGCGCCGGGGCACCATCTACGGCCTGCTGGGCCGCAACGGCGCAGGCAAAAGCACAACGATGAAACTGCTGCTGGGCCTGACGCCGCCCACCGCGGGCGAGGTGCTGCTGTGGGGCACGCCGCTGCACGGGCACGAGGGCGAACTGCTGCCGCGCATTGGCAGCATGATCGAAGCGCCGGGGTTTTACCCCAACCTGACCGGCACCGAGAATTTGCAGCTGTTCGCCGCCCTGCGGGGCGTGCCCCGCCGCAGCGCCGTGCAGGACGCGCTGAAACTGGTGGGCCTGCCCTACCGGGACCGCAAGCGGTTCGCCCAGTATTCCATGGGCATGAAACAGCGGCTGGCCATTGCGCTGGCCGTACTGCACGACCCGGAACTGCTGATTCTGGACGAGCCGGTGAACGGCCTGGACCCCATCGGCATCGCCGAAATGCGGGATTTTATCCGCCGTTTGTGCAAAGAACAGGGCAAAACGGTCCTGCTTTCCAGCCATATCCTGTCCGAGGTGGCGCTGCTGGCCGACGATGTGGGCATCATCGACCACGGCCGCCTGTTGGAGGAAGAAAGCATGGCCGTGCTGGAAAAGAAAAACCGGCAATATATACGGCTGGATGTTTCGGACGCGGCACAGGCCGCCCACCTGCTGGAGAACACGCTGGGCATCCGGGATTTCACGGCGGAGGACGACCACACGCTCTGCGTCTACGACCTGCGGTCCGACCCCGCCCGGCTGGCGCAGGCCCTGCAGGAACAGGGCATCGCCCTGACCGAACTGCACCGCTGCCAGGACACGCTGGAGGACTACTTCAAACGGGTGACAGGGGGTGTGGGCCTTGGTTGAACTAATCCGCTGTGAGTTCTGCAAACTCAAACGCCGCCGGGTCCTGTGGCTGCTGGCTTTCGCCGCCTGCCTGTTCCCGGTGCCGGTGGTGCTGCTGTCAGGCAGCAGCGGCGGCGGTGTGGAAGGCGCTTTTGAGACCGCCAGCCTGATCCTGCTTTCCTGGATCGGCGTGCCGTTGATGGTTCCTTTTCTGGCGGGCCTTCTGGCCGCGTTGCTGTTCTGCACCGAGCAGGACAACGGCACATTGAAAAACCTGTACACCATCCCCGTGCGCCCCGCGGTGCTGGCGCTGGCCAAAGTCGCCGTCATTTTTCTGCTCGCGGTCGTATTCACACTGCTGACGTTCCTGGCTGCGCTGGCGGCCGCGGCAGGGTTCGGTTTCCAGGTGGCCGGGCTGGGGCGCAAACTGGCCGCCGCCGTGCTGGCCGGACTGTTTTACGCGGCGCTTTCCCTGCCCGCGGTCTTTCTGGTGCTCTGGCTGCGGCGCGGCATGTTGCTCTCGGTACTGCTGTCCGGCGTATATGCCGTCGTGTTGGAAACGATGGTCTGGCGCGGGGTGTACGCCATCAGCAACGGGCGGGCCTTCGATCCGGCGCAGTTCTCGCTGCGGGTAGCGCCGATGCTGATCTTTCGCTGGTATTCCGGCTTCGTTTACGCGGGGACGGATACCGCCATGACCGCGCAGGAAGCGTTTTTTTCGGTGCCGACCTGGCAGGTGGCGGCGGTCTGCGCTGCCGTGACCGCCCTCTGCCTGCCGCTGATCCTGTGGGTCTGGAAACGGCGGGAGGTGTGACCATGAAACGCACCCTGACACAGACCGCGCTGGAATTCTGCAAGCTGCGCGGCACCGGCCTGTGGCTGGTGGCCCTGCTTTCCGGCATGGCGGCCATCTTCCTCAGCCTGTATCTGGTGGTAGCCGACCAGGGCACCGCCTACACGTTCGCGCTCTTCACAGGCAATATCATCTCCAACACCCAAAGCGAACTGCTTCCCTGCACTGCCGTCTTTCTGCTGGGGCAGATGATGGAACGGGAACGCACCTGCGGCGCCCTGAAAAACCTGCTGGCGGTGCCCCTGACCTTCCGGCGGCTGCTGGGGGTCAAAGCGGCGGCCTGCGCGGTCATGACCCTGCTGTACAGCGCGGCGCAGTGGGCCTTTGCCCTGGCCGCCGCCTGTGCGCTGGGGCTGCCGGGGCTGGACGCCGCCGCCGCGGGGCGGGCCTTCGTCTGCATCGCCGGGGCGAACCTGTGCGTCTATCTGGCCGTGCTGCCGGTGGCGGTGCTGGGGGCCCGGTATGCGGGCGGATACGCCCCCGCTACCGCTTTCGCGCTGTTTTACGGTTTTTTCGGCTCGATGATCTCCACCCGCCGCTGGGGCGTTTTTTACCCGACCCTTGCGGGATCTGTGCTTTTCCCGCCGGAAGGCGCCCCGCAGCCCGGCCAAGCGGCCTGCGCGCTGGCCGCCCTGATCGTCATGACGGCGCTGGGCGTCCTGCTGCTGGCCCGTGCCCGCGACCGCAGCCGCTGACAAGGGCAGTCATCTGTACGCAGAGAAAACAGGCCGCTGCCCAGAACCTTCCTCTCCGCAAACACAAACGGCGGGGTCAAGACCCCGCCCTACTGCGCCCCAAGCGAAACAATACGCCGGCAGGCAGCACGGCTGAACGGCAGCTTTACAGGCGGCCTCCCGCGCGTCCAAAACAGTTCGGATAAAAGAAAGAAAAAATACAGTTTGTAATTTCGTTTCCTGCACGGCATCCCGGGCAGGGAGCACAGCAAAAGGGCGGCCGCCCGGGCCGCCCTTTTTTATTGCTGCTGTGTCTCGTCCTGTGCCGTCTGCCGCTCGGCGAAGGCGATCATTTTGCTGTAGGTCTCCTCGCTCAGATCGTGTTCGATCTTGCAGGCGTCGTGGGCCGCCACGTCGGGGTCTACCCCCAGGGCGACGAAGAACGCCGTCAGTTTGCGGTGGCGGCCGTAGATCCGCCGGGCGATGGCCAGGCCGGGTTCCTCCAGGTGGATGTAGCCGTCGCCGTCCATCGAGATATACCCGTTTTCCCGCAGGTTTTTCATCGCCACGCTGACGCTGGGCTTGGAAAACCCCATCGCCACCGCAATGTCGATGGAACGCACCGAGCCCTTCTGTTCCTGCAGCATCAGGATCTTTTCCAGGTAATCTTCTGCCGATTCGTGGATCTTCACCGGCTCAGCCCCTTTCGATATGGTATTGCCATTACTATACCACGCAGGGCCGTTTTTTGCAACCGCAGGCCCGACAGAAAGGCGCGGGCCCTGCGGCCCGCGCCTTTGTGCGGTCGTTATTACGGGCGGGAATGGGTACAGTGCCCGCTGCAGCCCTGGCACCCGCCCGGGCACCCGGCGCAGCCGCCGCTGCAACCGCTGCAGCCGCCGCCCGCCTTATGGGCGCGGCGCAGCAGCCAGCCCGTGCCGCCGAACACCACCGCCGCCACCAGCAGCGTGGGCAGGTTGAAATTGACCGCCAGAAATTCCAGCATGGGGGGCACTCCTTTCAGATCAGGTCAGGATTTGGAGCGGATCAGCTTGCGGGTATCCACACTGACCTCGTTGACGTTTTCGTACTTGTTGGGGCGGACCAGCAGCCAGACGGCCACCGCCAGGATCGCCACCGCCACGATGGTGAAGAAGTTGAAGGCCACTTCGCCGGTGATGAGGCCGCCGATCTGGTAGACCACCAGGGAGGTGCAGTAGGCCAGCAGGCACATATAGCCGATGGCCGCCGCCGTCCACTTGCCGTTGTTCATCTCCCGCTTGATGGCGCCCATGGCCGCGAAGCAGGGGGCGCACAGCAGGTTGAAGATCATGAAGCTGTAGGCCGCCAGCGGGGTGAAGTAAGCCGGGATCTGTGCCCAGATCTCGTCGCCGTTCTCGGACACTTCGCCCGCGAAGCCGAACAGCACCGCCAGAGTAGAAACGACATTTTCCTTGGCGATCAGGCCGGTGACAGTGCCTACGGTGGCCTGCCAGAAGCCGAAGCCCAGGGGCGCGAAGATAAAGCTGACCGCGCCGCCGATGGAGGCCAGCAGGCTGGTGTTGTTATCCTCCACCATGCCGAACTGCCCGTCGGTGAAGCCGAAGCCCTGCAGGAACCACAGCACGATGGTGGACGCCAGGATGACGGTGCCCGCGCGCTTGATGAAGGACCAGCCGCGCTCCCAGGTGGCGCGCAGCACGTTGCCCCAGGCCGGGATATGGTAGGCGGGCAGTTCCATGACGAAGGGCGCGGGGTCGCCCGCAAAGAGCTTCGTCTTTTTGAGGATGATGCCGGAGACGATGATGGCCGCCATGCCGATGAAGTAGGCCGAGGTGGCCACCAGGCCGGAACCGCCGAACAGCGCGCCCGCGAACAGGCCGATGATGGGCATTTTGGCGCTGCAGGGGATGAAGCAGGTGGTCATGATGGTCATGCGGCGGTCGCGCTCATTCTCGATGGTGCGGGACGCCATGATGCCGGGCACGCCGCAGCCGGTGCCCACCAGCATCGGGATGAAGCTCTTGCCCGAGAGGCCGAACTTGCGGAAGATGCGGTCCATGATGAAGGCGACGCGGGCCATGTATCCGATGTCCTCCAGGATGGAGAGCATCAGGAACAGCACCAGCATCTGGGGCACGAAGCCCAGCACGGCGCCGACGCCGGCCACGATGCCGTCATTGATGAGCCCCACCAGCCAGTCGGCGCAGCCGATGGAAACAAGGAAACCTTCCACCGCCGGGGGCACGATCTCGCCGAAGAGGACGTCGTTGGTCCAGTCGGTGGCCATGGTGCCGAAGGAGAAGCCGGTGCTGCCCATGGCGATGGTGTAGATGGCCGCCATGATGACCGCAAAGATGGGCAGCGCCAGGATGCGGTTGGTGACGATGCGGTCGATCTTGTCGGACATGGTCAGGTGCTCGGTGCGGGCCTTTTTCTTCACCGACCGGCTGACCACCGTGTTGATGTAGGCGTAGCGCTGGTTGGTGATGATGCTCTCGGCGTCGTCGTCCATCTCCTTCTCGCAGTCGGCGACGTGCTCGTCGATGTGGCGCAGCAGTTCCGGGTCCAGCCCCAGCTCGGCCTGGACCTTGTCGTCCCGCTCGAACAGCTTGACGGCGTACCATCGCAGGAAGCGGTCATCCACCTTGCCCTGGATGGACTCCTCGATGTGGGCGATGGCGTGCTCGACGCTGCCGGTAAAGACGTGGGGCAGTTCGCCCGCCTTGCCCTCTTTGGCCGCCTGGACGGCCAGTTCCGCCGCCTGGCGGCTGCCCTCGCCCTTGAGGGCGCTGATCTCGATGGCCCGGCAGCCCAGTTCCTGGCTCAGGCGCTTGAGGTCGATCTTGTCGCCGTTTTTGCGCACCAGATCGATCATGTTCACCGCCATGACCACCGGGATGCCCAGTTCGATGAGCTGGGTGGTCAGGTAGAGGTTGCGCTCGATGTTGGTGCCGTCGATGATGTTCAGGATGGCGTCGGGCTTTTCCCCCACCAGGTAGCCGCGGGCCACCACTTCCTCCAGCGTGTAGGGCGAGAGGGAATAGATGCCGGGCAGGTCCTGGATGACCACGTCGTTGTGGCCCTTGAGGCGGCCCTCCTTCTTTTCCACCGTGACGCCGGGCCAGTTGCCCACGTACTGGTTGGAGCCGGTCAGATCATTGAACAGCGTGGTCTTGCCGCAGTTCGGGTTGCCGGCCAGTGCGATCTTGATTGCCATTGCCAAAATACCCCTTTCTCTATGCCTGGAACCAGGCGCCTGCTTTGGTCACTCGACTTCCACCATGGCGGCGTCGGCCTTGCGGATGCTCAGTTCATAGTTGCGCACCGTCAGTTCCAGCGGGTCGCCCAGAGGGGCCACTTTGCGCAGGTAGACCGCCGTGCCTTTGGTGAGCCCCATGTCCATGATGCGCCGCCGCACCGGACCTTCGCCATGCAGCCGCACCACAGTGGCATGCTCGCCGACTTTGAGATCTTTCAAAGTTTTCATAAGGATACCTCCCCATATATTTCCACCGGGACCCGGCCCGGAATGGACCTGTTCAGGCGACGAGTATGCGCATGGCCAGGGTCTTATCCAGCGCGATGCGGCTTTCCTTGACCTGCAGGATCAGGTTCCCGCCCAGCACATTGACCACGGTGACCGCCTCCCCCACCACAAAGCCCAGCTCGGCCAGGTGCTGGCGCACCTCGTCCCGGCCGGTGATCTTTCGGATCGTCAGCGTATCCCCCACTTTTGCCATCGTCAGCGGCATACTTGTCGCTCCCCTTTCCGCGCCCAAAAGTTAGCTTTTGCTAATCTTTGGGGAAAAATGACGCGGCTGCCAGAACAGCCGCCTGCCCGCGCCGCAGTGCGGCGGCGCAGCGTTTTCTTGCAAGTTAGCACTGGCTAATCCCGACCCCCGGAAAAACCGTACCGCAAGGGGAGAGAGCCCTGCCGGTACGGTTCCTGTTCGGGAAAGGGGCCGCAGCCCCGTCTGTGGGTTAGTTCTTGCTAACACCGTTACTATAGCACGCCCGGTTTGGTTTGTCAACAGGGGGGAAGGAATTTTTTTGCAAAGAGGCTGCGCCGCACCGCGGCGGGGTCCTGCCTTGCCCGCCATGTTCCGGGCTGGCGGGACGTTCCCCGGGCGGCGTACACGCCGCCCCTACACGCAATGGGGCCTTGCGCGGCAAACGCCAAAACCACGCCTGCCGCCCTGGGGTCCTGCCTTGCCCGCCATGTTCCGGGCTGGCGGGACGTTCCCCGGGCGGCGTACACGCCGCCCCTACACGCAATGGGGCCTTGCGCGGCAAACGCCAAAACCACGCCTGCCGTCGCGGGGTCCTGCCTTGCCCGCCATGCTCCTCCCCCGGCAAACAAAACAGAGGGGCGGCGGCTTCACGCCGCCGCCCCTCTGTCAAGGACGATCGCTCAATAGTTCTTGCTCTTCAGTTCAAAGTAGGCCTGCGGATGCGCGCACACCGGGCACTTGACCGGCGCGTGCTGGCCGATATAGATATACCCGCAGTTGCGGCACTGCCAGACCTGCTCGGTCTCGCGCGCAAAGACCTTGCCCGCCTCGATGTTGGCGGCCAGCGCCTTGTAGCGCTCCTCATGCTCCTTTTCGATGGTGGCGACCATGGTGAACAGGGCGGAGATCTTGTCAAAGCCCTCCTCCTTCGCCTCGGCGGCCATGCGGGGGTACATCGAGGTATGCTCCTCATTCTCACCGGCGGCGGCCATCTTCAGGCAGGTCAGGGTATCGGGGATCTCGCCGTTTTCCATCAGGAGCTTGAACCAGATCTTGGCGTGCTCCTTCTCGTTGTTGGCGGTCTCATTGAAAATGGCAGAGATCTGCTCGTAGCCTTCCTTTTTGGCCTTGGATGCAAAATAGGTATACTTGTTGCGGGCCTGGCTCTCGCCTGCGAAAGCTTCCCACAGGTTTTTCTCGGTCTTGCTGCCTTTGAGTTCCATCATACAAACCTCCGTTTTCTGTCGTTTGTCGTCACATTTCAAGACGACGTCTTGATTTATTACCATTATATCACATAGTTTCCGTATGTCAAGCCCATTTTTAAGAATTATTCTTATTATTTTTGAGATTTTCTCTTGACAAATTTTTTAGGATATTGTATCATTACTTTTAAGATAGAATCCTATTTAGAAAGGAGGACCGCCCATGACCCGTCAACGTGCGCTGATCCTGGAGATCATGCGGGAACAGCATACCCGCCACATGACCGCCGACGAGATCTTTTGCGAAGCGCGGCAGGTCATGCCGCATATTGCCCGCGGCACGGTATACCGCAACCTGAAAATGATGGAGCAGGACGGCGAAGTCGCGCATCTGGAGATGGCCGGCGGCCCCGACCGCTACGACTACAACCCTGCGCCCCACGGCCATCTTTTGTGCGATGGCTGCGGCGAGATGCAGGACCTGCCGGTCGTCGGCCTGATCCACGAGGTCGAAGCCGCCATCGGCACCGAAGTGCGGGGGTACACCCTGACGATCCATTATCTCTGCCCGCGCTGCCGCGCCAAAAAAGCGCAGTAACGGCCCTTCCCGCCCTGCGGTCCGCCGCCGGGCGTTTTTTGCGCGCAAAAGCCGTGATTGTAAAGCGGCGCTTTTTGCGTTATACTAAAGCTGCCTTTTATCGTTGGCTGTTTTTCGATTTTGTGATCACACGCTTTTGCAGGCCGCCTGCCCGGGCTGCAAATGCCAAAACGGGGGTCGTTTTTATGGCAAAACCGCGGGACGCAGCGCTGGACGCCATGCGCGGCATCGGCATCGTGCTGATGGTGCTGGGCCATTCCGGCTTTGCGGGCAGCGACTTTATCTATTTATTCCACATGGCGCTGTTTTTTATGCTGAGCGGCTATTTCTTCCACATGAGCGGGGAGGGCGCCGCTTTGCGCCGGTTCTGCCTGCGCCGGGTGGCGGCGCTGTGGCTGCCCTTTGTGCTGGCCAACACCGCGTTCACGGTGTGCAACAACCTGTTTTTGCGGCTGAACATCCTGACCGGCGACCCCCGCATCCTGGAACTGCCCGGCAACCAGGTCACCGGCCCGGTAACGCTGCGGGACATCGTCGGGCGCACCGCCCACTGGTGCGTGTTCGACGGCGGCACCCAGCTGGGCGGCGCTTTGTGGTTCGTGCAGGCGCTGTTCCAGATCTCGATCCTGTATGCGGTGGTGGAGTTCCTGCTGCGCCGCGTTTTTCCCCGGCGCGACACCCTGCTGCCCCAGGGCCTGCTGGCGGGCATCCTGCTGTGGGTGGGCGAACAGTGCGGCCGCGCCGGCTGGAACGTCTGGGGCCTGGGCATTGTCTGCAGCGGGTACAGCCTGTTTTTCCTGGGCGTGCTGATCCGCCGCCTGGGGCAGCCTGCCCGGAACGCCCCGGCCTGGGGCCGGGCGCTGGCCGCCGCGCTGGCCTTTGCCGTGCTGCTGGCCCTGCTGCCCTTCGGCTCGGTGGGGCTGGCGGGCAACCAGTATCCCGGCTGGCTGTTCCTGCTGGTAGCCAGCGCCGCGGGCTGGGTGCTGGTCTATGAGTGCGCCCGCCTGGCCGCCGCGCTGCCGGTACTGGCCGCCGCGCTGGCGGCGCTGGGCCGCGCCGCCATGCCGGTGGTGATCCTGCATTTTCTGAGCTTCAAGCTGGTCAGCTGGCTGGGCCTGCAGGTCCTGGGCGGCGAGCCCTACCTGCTGGCGGCCTTTCCCACGCTGTACACCGGCGGGGCCTGGTGGCTGGCCTACACAGCAGCCGGGCTGGCGCTACCGCTGCTGGCCTACCAGCCCTACCGGCTGGCGAAGCGCCGCATCCTGCAAAAGCTGGGGAGGGCCTGATGGCAAAAGCATACTACCAGGGGGAAGTATTCGACGGGCTGGACCCCGGCGAACGGCTGGAAAACGCCGAATACAACGACTGCACTTTCCGCAACTGCCGCTGGAACGGCGTGCGGGTGGTGAACTGCACCTTTCTTTCCTGCACGTTCGAGCGCTGCACCTGGAGCGGCGTGGTGTTCAGTTTCAGCCAGATGCGGGACGCCTGGTTCACGGGCTGCGCCTTCCGTTCCATCGCCTGGGGCGGGCTGCAGGGGCGCAGCGCCCTGGTGCAGCCCTTCGGCAAGGCCGAGCGGTGCGAGTTCCGCTACAACGAATTTTCCGGCATGACGCTGGCGCAGTTCGATTTTTCCAGCTGCCGGTTCGGGGACTGCACCTTTGACGACTGCAAGCTGACCGGCGCGGATTTCCGCGGCGTGCCGCTGGGGCGCACCCAGTTCAGCCGCTGCGACCTGCGGAAAGCGGATTTCCGGCAGGCGGAGGAATACGGCATCGACCCGGCCAACAACCAGATGCAGGGGGCGCGGTTCAGCTTCCCCGACGTGGTGGCCCTGCTGAACGGGTTTGGCATCCAAATCGAATGATCTTACAGAAGTACCGCTTTCAGACTGTCGAAAAAGGTTCAAAATCCGTTGCCAGCGGCGGACATGTGCCGACGCTGGCAACACATACAGGAAAATTTTGCGGCAAGAGTGTGCAAGGCCCGTGGGCCGAGTGCGCGATTTGCCGCAAAATTTTGTCGAAGGGGATTTCAAAGAGGGGAAACACGAGCCTTAGGCAATTGCCGTGGGCGAGTGTTGCCCCTTTTGGAGCTTGTCGAGAAACTCGACAAGCTCCAAGCGGCAGAAATGCCGCTTTTTTCGTATTTTTTGCCGCGGCGTGACACAAAGGCCCGCCGGGCGGCGTTATAAGGGTGAAAGGGCCCGAAAAAAAGCGTACTGTACGCAGAAAGGATGTGAGGCCATGCAGACTGAGCAGGACCTGGAACGGCTGGTACACGCCTACACCGCGCCGCTGCTGCGCTACTGCACGGCGCTGCTGGGCAGCGAGGCCAAGGCCCAGGACGCCGTGCAGACCACCTTTATAAAAGCGTGGCTGCGCCGTGGCACCCTGCGCGGCGGCGGGCAGGACAACGAGCGCGCCTGGCTGTACCGCATCGCCTACCGCACCGCGCTGGACATGCTGCGCGCCGCCCGCCGGGCGGAACAGCGCGCTCTGGCCCAGCCGCCCGAAGCGCCCCCGCCGGACCCCGGCATCCGCGCCGAACTGCGGGAAGCGCTGGACGCCCTGCCGCCCCTGGACCGGGCGCTGGTGCTGGAACGGGTGCTGGAAGGGATGGACTACGCCGCCCTGGCGAAGGTCCACCGCCGCCCCGAAGCCTACCTGCGCACCCGTTACCACCGGGCCAAACGCCGTTTGGCCGACCTGTTACGAGAGGAGGGAACCGACCATGACCCCTGACCGCGACGAACTGTTTTTGCAGAAAACCTTGCAAGAGGGCCTGCACCCGGCGGACCGCGACCTGTGGCCCGCTGTGGCCGAAGCCCTGCCCGGCGCCGCCCGGCGCCAGCGCCGCCGCGCCCGCGCGCTGCGGGTGGCCGTCTGCCTGTGCGTGCCGCTGCTGGCGGCCGCCGGGGCGCTGCTGGGCCGCGCCGAGTTCACCAATTTGCGGGAAAATCCCCGCCCCAGCTTTGCGCCGGAGAACAACACCGGCTATGCCATCCGCTACGACCAGACGGCCTACGAACTGCCGGAAGAACTGAACCGCTCCCTTCTGGAAGCTGCAAACGGCGAAGCGGACGGCGGCTTTTCCTGGTCTATTTCCACCATAGGAAGCCAAACGCCTCCCCTGGAAGGCCCCGGCACCCACGGCTATGACAGCTGGCTGGAAATGACCGCCGACACCGGCCTGCCGCTGGTGCAGAGCGAACTGCTGGACGACGCGGCTTGCATCGACACCGTCACCCTTTACCGTCCTACAGACTGGACCCAGACCGAAGGTATGTCCAGCGAAGAAGCCACGGACTACTTGCAGGAACTTGACCGGCAAAACCGTTATCCTGTCGGGTTCACCGTCTCGTGGACCGGCGAAGGCCTCCCCTCCTATCTGAATCTCCGCCGGGTGAACCGTATTTCAGGCCAGCTGGGCGATTATATCATTGAAGTACAGGCTCATGCCGCCTTGTCCAACGAACACGTCCCTGCCGGAACGACGTTGTCCAACCATGAGGTCTGGTTTAACCAACAATCTGCCCTGACCTGGGAAAACGAAGAATACACAACCGATTCCGGCATCGTGGCGCTGCTGCCCCACTGCACCTCCTACGAGGAGCCCAAGTACCGCGACACCTTCGCCTTCTTCACCTGTGACGGCATCTATTACAGGCTTCAAGCTCTGCCGACCAACGGCTGGAAGGACGGCATGACCGCCGACGCCCGCGCCGTGCTGAAAGAAGTGCTGGACAGCTTCACCCCCGCTGAAAAGAACTGACCCTTCTCCCCATTTTCCGCCCGCTCCCCTTGCCCGTTTTGTCCAAATTTCCACAGCGGACTGCCCGTTTCCCCGGGCAGTTCGCTGTTTTTCATCTTTTGCTCAAAATTTGTACACATTTTGGCAGTACACTGGGTCCATAAAATCAACGCCTTTGTGCGAAGGGAGTCAGGGAATTCTATGCCGGAGAAAGATACTGCCGCCCGCCGCGGCCCGGCGGGCTGGCTGGCGCGTCACAACCCGCTGCACTGGATCAAGCGTCATAAAAAGCTGACCATCGTGGTGGTGGTCCTGCTGGCCGTCGTCGCTTTCATCGTCTCGTCCTGTATGCGCACGGCGCAGGCCGTCAGCAACGCGCTGGCCTACCAGTTCGTGCGCACCACCACGCTGCAGAAAACGACGCTGACCGACTCGGTCAGCGTGAACGGCACCGTCGCCTCCGGCACGACCGCCAGCGTGACGGCCTCGGACTCGGTCAAGACCTACAAAGTCACCTCCGTCAACGTGGCGGTGGGCGACACCGTCACCCAGGGTCAGGTCATCGCCACGCTGGACACCTCCGATGTGGAAAAGCAGATCGAGAGCGCCCAGGAAAGCTACAGCGACAGCGTGGAACAGGCCCAGACCACCTATGACCAGAGCGTGGAGGACCAGGCCACCAACCTGGCCCAAGCCCAGAAGGACCTGGACAAAGCCCAGCAGGACTACGACACCCTGGGCCTGACCGACCGCTACAACTCCATGGTCAACCCCGATACCGCCAGCATGACCATCCGGGAACTGGTGGAGTATTACTACGGCCTGTTCGCTGAGGAGATCGCCGGGTTGGAAAACACCGTGGCCAACCTGCAGATCCAGCTGACCCAGGCCCAGAACGCCGGCGACGGCGACCGCGCGCAGGAAGTGCAGGGCCAGCTGACCGACTACCAGAACCAGCTGAGCATCGCCAAAGGCCAGTGCAGCATCCCCGAACTGGGGCTGCAGGGGTTCGACACCATCAAGCAGTATTACAGCACCATCGACCAGTACCGTCAGGCGCTGGAGCAGGCCCAGCAGGCGTATAACAGCGCCGCCACCTCCAGCAGCCGCCAGGTGGACACCGCCGAGACCCAGCTGGAACAGGCCAGCCGTACCTCCGACACGCTGAGCGACCTGCAGACCACGCTGGAGAATTGCACGCTGACCGCCACCATGGACGGCACCATCACCGAACTGAACGCCACCGTGGGCTCGGTATGTTCCGGCACGGTAGCCACCATTCAGGATCTTTCCTCCCTGACGGTGGAAGTCACGATCCCCGCCAGTTCGGTGAGCAAGCTCTCCACCGGCATGCAGTGCAACATCACCAGCGACGCCACCGGCGACACGGCCATCAGCGGCACGCTGACCCGCATCGACCCCGTAGCCAATGAGAACGGCGCCTTCGGCGCTACCGTCAGCGTGAACGGCAGCGATTCCGGCCTGCTCATCGGCATCAGCGCCCAGGTGGAGATCGTCGTCCGGCAGGACGAGGACGTCTTTACCGTGCCCCGGGACGCCATCGGCACCCGGGAGGACGGCAGCACCTACGTGCTGCGCCGCACCGGCGGCGAGGGCGTGGACATGACCTTCGAGGAAGTGGAAGTCACCACCGGCAATTCCAACGATTACTACATTGAGATCAGCGGCGATTCGCTGGCCGAGGGGGATGTGATCCGCTCCAGCGCCGATCTGACCCAGGGCGTAGAGACCGCAAACGCCTCCGACTCGCTGGCTGCAATGATGGACGGCGGCATGAGCGTGGAAGTCACCGGCCCCAGTGACGGCGGTCCCGGCGGCGGTCCCGGCGGCGGTCCCGGCGGCGGTGGCGGAGCCCCCGGCGGCGAAGGCGGCGGCCCGGGAGGCATGGAATGATGAAGCAGACCCGCGCCGCAGCCCCCGGCGACACCCGCCGCCTGCACCTGCCCCAACCCCACGGGGACGCGCCCGCCCCGGCGGAGGCCGCCCCGGCCCCGGAAGCCGCTCCCGAAGAAGCCCCCGGGGCGGAGGCGCCCCGCCCGCTGATCGAGATGCACGGCATCCACAAAAGCTATTACATCGGCAAACCCAACGAACTGGAGATCCTGCACGGCATTGACCTGACGGTCTGGCCCGGCGAGTTCGTGGCCATCGTGGGCGAGTCGGGTTCCGGCAAATCGACGCTGATGAACATCATCGGCGTGCTGGACAAACCCACCGCCGGCGAATATACGCTGGACGGGGTGGACATCCACAGGGCGGCCGACAACGAACTGGCCGCCATCCGCAACCGCAAGATCGGGTTCGTGTTCCAGACCTACAACCTCATCGGCCGCCAGAGCGCGCTGAAGAACGTGGAGCTGCCCATGCTCTACGCCGGCGTACCCGCCGCCGAGCGCACCCGCCGCGCCAAGGACTGGCTGGGCCGCGTGGGCATGGCCGAACGCATCCGGCACCAGCCCAACGAACTTTCCGGCGGGCAGAAGCAGCGCGTGGCCATTGCCCGCGCCATGGTCAACGAACCGGCGCTGATCCTGGCCGACGAACCTACCGGCGCGCTGGACAGCGAGACCAGCCGCATCGTCATGGACCTGTTCCATGAGATGCACCAAAAATACCACAAGACCATCGTGCTCATCACCCACAACCCGGCCCTGGCCGACGAGTGCCAGCGGGTGCTGACGCTGCGCGACGGCCGCATCGTGGGCGAACGAAAGGGGTCCGGCAGACGTGCAGCTCTTTGAGAATATCTCGATGGCACTGGTCAGCGTGCGCAGCAACAAGATGCGCAGCCTGCTGACGATGCTGGGCATCATCATCGGCATCGCCGCGGTCATCGCCATCGTCACCGTGGGCAACAGCATGACCGGCACCGTGACCGATTCCATGTCCGGCATGGGCGTGAGCAACATCACGCTGAGCCTGTCCCAGAAAAGCTCCGAGGATACCTCCGGCACCGCCCAGGGCGTGACGCTGCGGCGGTTCATGGATTCCACCCCGGGGGCCGACGACCTCATCACCGACGAAATGCTCGATGAGTTCACCGCCGCTTTCCCCAACGAAGTCAGCCGCATCGACTTGAGCCAGGAAGTGGGCAGCGGCACCATCGAAAAATACGGCGACCCCGAAACCACCATCACGGCCACGGTCTCCGGCTCCAATGCCGCCGCCCTGCAGGCCATGGAGAACGACACCCCCATCCTGGCGGGCCGCTGGCTCGACGACGAAAAGGACGCCGGGCGGCAGGTGGCCGTGGTGTCGGAAAAGTTCGTGGAACAGGCCATCGGCGGCAGCAACCTGGAGGCCGTCGGCAAGTCTTTCACGCTGAACATCAACGGCTTTCTGTACACCTTCTACATCAACGGCGTCTATGAGTACACCGAGAACGTCTACGCCAGCATGTTCGGCATAACCGACGACGACCAGATCCAGACCAGCATCTATATCCCGCTGGATGTGGCCAAGACCATCGCCGGGGCGGACGCCGGTTACCAGAGCGTGACCATCGTGGCCGCCAACGGCGTGGACGTGACGAATTTTGTGGACACGGTGGGCAGCTTTTTCGCCAGCTATTACACCTACAACGATACCTGGACCGCCAGCGCCAGCAGCATTTCCAGCCTGGTGAAATCCATGACCGAGATGCTCAACACCATGTCGCTGGGTATTTCCGCCATTGCAGCCATCTCGCTGCTGGTGGGCGGCATCGGCGTCATGAACATCATGATGGTCTCGGTCACCGAACGCACCCGGGAGATCGGCACCCGCAAGGCGCTGGGCGCGCCGGGGTCCGCCATCCGCATGCAGTTCATCACCGAGAGCGTGATCCTCTGCCTGATCGGCGGCATCATCGGCGTGGCGCTGGGCATCGGCCTGGGCGCGGCGCTCAGCAGCGTAGTGGGCATGGCCGCCCGGCCCAGCATCGGCTCCATTCTGGTGGCGGTGGGCTTCAGCATGGCCATCGGCGTGTTCTTCGGGTATTACCCGGCCAACAAGGCCGCCAGGCTCAACCCCATCGACGCACTGCGGTACGAATAAGCCTACGCTTCCCCCGCCCGGCGCTGTGAACCGGGGCGGGGGCTTTTTGTAACGTTCTGTCATTGCACGGCCGGTCGGTTTGTGCTATACTGACTGCGGGAAAGCAGCTGTTTCCGCCGGCAATGCCCGGAAACTCCTACGGAACGTTCTTTTGCTTCTTTTCTTGCAAGATAAAGAAGAGCAAACATCAGAACAAAAGAGGGGATGCTGCCATGCAGCAACAAAAGACCGCGCCGCTTTTCACCAACCACCAGCTTCTGACCCTGCTGTGGCCGCTCGTCATTGAGCAGGCGCTGGAAGTGCTGGTGGGCATGGCCGACACCATGATGGTCTCCTCCGCGGGGGAGGCCGCCATCTCCGGCGTATCGCTGGTGGACATGATCAACCAGCTCATCATCACGATCTTCGGCGCGCTGGCCACCGGCGGCGCCGTGGTGACCAGCCAGTACCTGGGCGCCAAAAAGCCCGGGGACGCCGCCCGCAGCGCCGGGCAGCTGGTAGCCCTGAGCGCCATTCTGGGCACGGCGGTAGCGGTGTTCTGCCTGCTGACCCGCACGGCCCAGCTGCGGCTGTTTTTCGGCACCATCGAGGACGACGTGATGGAAGCCGCGCTGACCTACTTTACGATCACCGCCCTCTCCTTCCCTTTCCTGGCGCTCTACAACGCCGGGGCGGCCATCTTCCGCTCCACCGGCAACAGCGCCGTATCCATGAAGGTCTCCTTCCTGGTGAACATCATCAATTTCTGCGGCAACGCCCTGTGCGTCTACGGGCTGCACATGGGTGTGGCCGGTGTGGCGGTGCCCACCCTGGTTTCCCGCACAGTGGGGGCCGTCATCATCCTTTCGCTGGCGTCCCGGCCCGACTACCTGCTGCGCATCACGCCCCGGTCGGTCACCCGCCTGCAGGGCGGCACGGTGCGGCGCATCCTGGCCATCGGCGTGCCGTCCGCCTGTGAAAACAGCCTGTTCCAGCTGGGCCGGGTGCTGGTGGTGAGCATGATCTCGCTGTTCGGCACCGTACACATCTCGGCCAACGCCGTAGCCAACAACCTGGACGGCGTGGGCTGCATCATCGGCAACGCCATGGGCCTGGGCATGATCACCGTCATCGGCCGCTGCGTCGGCGCCCGGGACTTTGACCAGACCATCCTCTACACCAAAAAGCTGCTGCGGTGGGACTACCTGGCCCAGGGGCTGACCAACGCCCTGGTGCTGCTGTTGCTGGACCCGCTGCTGGGGCTGTACACCCTCTCGCCCGAGACCCACGCCCTCTCGGCCCAGCTGGTGTGGATCCACGCGGGCGTTTCCATCCTGATCTGGCCGCTGGCCTTCGTGCTGCCCAACGCCCTGCGGGCTGCCAACGACGTGCGCTTTACGATGGTGGTATCCATCCTGTCCATGCTGGTGTGGCGGCTGGCGTTCAGCCAGGTGCTCTGCGTCCAGCTGGGCTGGGGCGCGGTGGGCGTCTGGTGGGCCATGATCCTTGACTGGGTATGCCGCACGATCTGCTTTGTGGCCCGCTTTGCCAGCGGCGCGTGGAAGCGGCACGCCCTGTCCTCAAAGAGGGAAACACGCACGCACGGCAATGCCTAACGTGCGTATTTCCCCCTTTGGATTCCCCTTCGACAAAATTTAGCCCAAAACCGCGCACTCGGCGCGAGCGCCTCGCACACAATTTTGGGCGAAATTTCCCTGTATGTGTCCCCGCCGTCGGCGCATGTCCGCCGCCGGGGACGATTTGAAAATTTTCCCCGGTATGGTTTAAAATTCTACCAAGGAGTTATGCCATGAAATTTGTAAGTTGGAACGTGAACGGGCTGCGCGCCTGCCTGAAAAAAGGCTTTGCCGAGGTATTCGCCGCCCTGGACGCCGACTTTTTCTGCATCCAGGAGACCAAGATGCAGCCCGGGCAGGCGGATTTTGCCCCCGAAGGCTACACCGAATACATCTACAGCGCCGACAAAAAGGGTTATTCCGGCACAGCCGTCTGGGCCAAAACCCCGGCGCTCTCGGTACGGTACGGGCTGGAACAGGACCTGCACAACCACGAGGGCCGTGCCATCACGCTGGAATACCCGGATTTCTACCTGGTGAACCTCTATGTGCCCAACTCCCAGAACGAGCTGGCCCGCATCGACTACCGCATGCAGTGGGAGGACGACCTGCGCGCCTATTTACAGAGGCTGGACGCCGAAAAGCCGGTGATCCTCTGCGGCGACCTCAACGTGGCCCATGAGGACATCGACTTGAAAAACCCCGGCCCCAACCGCGGCGCGGCAGGCTTCAGCGACCAGGAGCGCGGCAAGCTGGGTGAACTGCTGGCCGCCGGCTTCACCGATACCTTCCGCCACCTGCACCCCGACGCCACCGGCGTGTACAGCTGGTGGAGCATGCGGTTCCGCGCCCGGGAGCGCAACGCGGGGTGGCGCATCGACTATTTCCTGGTCAGCGACCGGCTGGCGCCCCGCATCCGGGAGGCGGACATCTGCATGGACATTATGGGCAGCGACCACTGCCCGGTGACGCTCACCCTCAACGCTTCAAAAGGGGCAACAGTCGCGCACGGCTGACGCCTAACGCTCCTGTTTGACGGGTTGCGGTGCCCGCATCGCGCGGCGCGCCTTGGGGCGGCGCTTGCGCTCTGCGACCGCGGCCCCTGCTCCGCCTCGCTGTATCCGCCGCAGGCGGCGCTCGGTTCCGCAGCCCTCTTTGGAATCCCCTTCGACAAAATTTTGCCCAAAATCGCGCACTCGTCGCAGGCTCCTCGCACACAATTTTGAGCAAAATTTCCCTGGCGGTGTCGCAGCCGTCGGCACAATCTCCGGCCTAAGAGCCGGGCCTTGCGGCCCGGTTGGCCTCCGAAACGCGCCTGCGGGCGCAGTGTCCGCCGGCCGCGACGGTTTTAAAATTTCTGCTCTACCAAAATCGCATGGATATGCGATTTTCTTTGGAGTTTCTTTGATTCTTTCTTTGCAAAGAAAGAATATTTGCAATATCTGCAATATTGGCAAAAAAATCTCCCCCGCGCTGCAAAAAACGGCGCGGGGGAATCGTTATAATAAACAGAAAGACAAAGCAAGGGAGGTGTGGGGGCTGAGCAATGAAGAATTTACGGGCCTGATGCAGCAATATCAGCGGCTGGTCTATACCGTCTGCCTGCAGTTCGTGCATGACCCCCACACGGCAGAGGATCTGACGCAGGACACCTTCCTGGCTGCCTTTTCGGCCATAGACCGCTGCGAACCGCAGTACTACAAAGCCTGGCTGGTGCGTGTAGCGGCCAACAAATGCAAGGACCACCTGAAAAGCGCCTGGGTGCGCCGGGTGGAAGCCCCGGGTGACGACGCCCTGCCGGAGCCCCGCGGCGCCCCGCCGGGCGACGCGGCCGACCCGGCGGAACAGCTTGCCACCCGGGCCGGGGCCGAGGAACTGGAGGATCTGATCCGCGGCCTGCGGGAACCCTACGGCAAGATCGCGGTGCTGTACTTTTTGCAGCACAAAGACACCGCCGAGATCGCGGCCCTGACCGGCCGCCCCCAGACCACCGTGAACAACCAGCTGTGGCGCGCCAAACTGCTGCTGCGCCGCCAGATCAACGAAAGGAGGCTGAAGGAATGAGCCTGTATTTTGACAACAACGACCTCTTTGATGCCGACGGCCACCTGACCGACGACGGCCTGTACGCCCTGAAGGACGGCACGCTGGACGACCTGGGCGCGCTGGAGGCGGCCGAACACCTGAGTTTCTGCGACTACTGCCTGCTGCGCTACACCGAACTGATCGACGCCGCGCCCGCCTGCCTGCAGCAGCCCATGCGCGACCTGATCCCCCAGGTGCAGAACCTGATGCGGCTGCGGCGGTTCCGCATCATGACCAACCGTTATGTATCGGCGGCGGCCGCCGTGGTGCTCTGCTTCATGCTGTGGGGCTTCGTTTCGATGGGCGGCAGCCAGCGCGCGGCGCAGCGCGCCATCCAGCCCGCCGAGCCGCGGGCCAGCTTCGGCCAGTGGGTCAACGCCACTGTCGGCGACTTCTATGCCGGCCTGGGCGACGCCTTCGACCAGTTCACCCAGGCCGCCGGGAACGGCCTGGCCCAACTGCAACACAAAGATGACGGCGGGCAGCCCGCCAAGGGAGATTGAGACCATGAAAAAGAACGCTTTACTGACCTTCATTTTCGCCTGTATCCCCGGCGCCGGGCAGATGTACTACGGCTACATGCAGCGCGGGCTTTCGCTCATCACGCTGTTCTGCGCCTCCTTCATGCTGGGCGCGCTGGCCGGGCCGCTGATCGTCACCATGTTCATCGTCTGGATGTTCAGCTTCTTCGACACCTACGACCTGATCCGCCACCTGGCCGCCGGGGACCCCAAACCCGATTCCCTGCTGCTTCTGGGCGACTGGGAGGATTTGAAACGGATGGTCCCCAAGCACAACCGCCTGCTGGGCTGGGGGCTGATCGCGCTGGGCATCTGGGCGCTGTACGATATGCTGCTGGAACCCCTGCTCTACAACCTGCTGGCGATGCTGAACTATGATCTGGCCTGGCAGGTCGTCAGCGCCATCCCCACCATGGTCATTGCGGTGGCGCTCATTGCCGCGGGCATCTGGCTGCTGGGGCTGCACCCCAAGCGCAGCGACGGCAGCGATGTGCCGCCCTTCCCCGGCAGCGACGGCCCGCAGTAAACTGCAAATTCCCGCTTTCTCTGTAAAGAAAGGACGGGAAACACACGAGGTACAAAAAATGGATGAGAACAAAACCACTCCCGCCGCGCCGGAGACCCCGGCCGCCCCGAAAAAAGTCCGCCGGGTGGGGCGCGTGGCCTTCGCCCTGCTGCTGATCCTGGCCGGCGTCCTGCTGCTGGTGCAGCAGTTCGTGCCCCGGTTCGACCTGATCGGCCTGGTCCGCTTTGCCCCGGCCATCCTCATCGTACTGGGCGTGGAGCTGCTGGTCTACTCCGCCCGGCCCGACATCAAAGTCAAATTCGACTGGCTCAGCGTCATCGGCTGCGCCTTTATCCTTTGCATCGTGGGCGGCGCGTCGGTGCTGCCCTACCTGTGGAGCGTGGCCGGCCCTGAGCGCGGCTACGCCCAGGGCCGTTACACGAGCCAGATCCAGGACCAGGCCTACCGGGCGCTGAACGCCGATACCGACCTGAAAGCCAAAGTGACCAACCTGTATGCCAACGTCTACTTCCAGCATATGCAAAGCGGCGGCTACACCCTGCAGGATGGCGACGAGGTCTACCTGCACGTGGTGCTGCCCCAGAACGGTTACACCACCGCCCAGGCTTTTGCCGAGGACGCCTGGAACATCACCCGGCTGCTGGAACAGGCGGATGTGCCGGTGACGAATTACTCTTTCAGCAGCTACGCCGCCGATGACGGCACCGGCAACGGCTATACGCTGGATTTTCTGCCCAGCTTTGCCGAAGGGCTGACCGCCGGCCAGCTGGCCCAGCGGGTACAGTCCCAGTACCAGTTTGAGGGCGACGTCTACGACACCCAGGCCGACCGGGACAACGCCGTGAAGGCCGAACTGCGGGAACGGATCATTGAGCAGTTCGGGAACGACAACGACGACGCCTACCCCGGCGAGGAGTACATCAACGAGCAGGTGGAACAGCAGTTCAGCCGGATGTTCCCCGCCCCGGCCGCCGTCGAATCCGCCACCGCCGAGAGCGCCGCCCCGCAGGCCCCCGCCGCCCCGGCCGCCCCGGCCCTCTGATTTTTCGTTCTCACAACAGCACCCCCGCGCCCGGATGGGCGCGGGGGTGCTTGCATTTTATTCAGCGCCGGACGGCGTTATGGATATACTTGCGGTCCAGCCCGTAGCTGAGGGCGGCGCGCAGCACCATCCAGGTGAGGAACACTTCCAGCGGCAGCAGCACGGTGTTTTTGACAAGGCCGGTGCTGACGTAGTACAGGTACCCCTTGCCGTAGAGCATGGCCTTCCACACGCTGCCCAGCAGCACGTTGCTGCCGTAGTTGATGATGAGCCGGGTGACCAGCAGCCGCGGCACCGTGGGCTTGCGGCGGTAGAGCATGACGCCGTAGATCAGCCCCGACAGTATGGCGGTGATCAGGTACCCGGGGAAGTACGGCTCCCCGTACCCGGCCAGCAGGAAGCCCACCGAGTCGATGACGCCGCCCACAGCCATGCCTACCAGCGGGCCGTAGCACATGCACCCCAACGACACCGCCAGGTAGCTGAAATAGATCTTGAGGCTGGGCCCCAGCAGGTAGATGGGCATGCTTTCCAGCACGATGGCCATGGCGCAGACCAGGCCGGACAGCGCCAGCACCCGGACGTTGCGGAATTCCGCCCGGGCGGCGCGCCAGTAGGCGGCAGAAAAAACGGACAGGGGTTCCCTCATAAACAAACTCCTCCTCATTGTGCAGTTTGCTGCACAATGGAGGAGGCGAAAGCGGGCATGGCTCACACGCCATACCCGCCGTTGCACACCGTCATGCAGCAGCGGGATGCGGGCGCCGCACCGCGGACCATGACGGTCGCTTCGTCCTGCCACAACTCCCCGTTGGTCAGGCACTTCGGGGCAGACGCCCCACGCGCGGTTCCCTACTCTGCGATTTTGCTTGTATTCCCATTATAGCCCCGCGGGCCGCAGATTACAAGCCCTTTCGCCAAAAAGCGGCGCGGTCAGCGGCCGCTGGCGCCGTAGTTGGCCAGCACCCGGGCGCTGGGGTCGTCCACGTCGCAGCCGGGCCAGGCGCGGTTGGGCATCCAGTAATCCGCGATCATCTCGGCCTGGCCGGGGTAGTATTTCTCGAACAGTTCCCGGTAGAGCAGGCTCTCCTTGGTAAAGGGGCGGGCGTACCCGTACTGCGCGGCGCGGGCGGCAAATTCCCCGTCGGTGTAAAGGCTTTCTGCGTATTCTTTCAGGTCGTCCACCATGGAATGGCCCACCGCGTCGCTGAAGGCCGCCTTCTCCCGCCAGAGGATGGCGTCGGGCAGCCAGTCCCCCTCGAACGCCTTGCGCAGCAGGTACTTGCCCTTGCCGTAGGTGTTCAGCTTTTTCGCCGGGTCGATGGCCATGACGTACCGCACGAAATCCAGATCCCCGAAAGGCACCCGGGCTTCCAGGCTGTGGACGCTGATGCAGCGGTCGGCCCGCAGCACGTCGTACATATACAGTTCCCGGATGCGCTTCTGGCTCTCGGCCTGGAAGGCCGCGGCGCCGGGGGCGAAGTCGGTGTACTTGTAGCCGAACAGTTCGTCGGAGATCTCGCCGGTGAGCAGCACCCGGACGTCGGTGTGCTCGTGGATATACCGGCAGACCAGATACATGCCGATGGACGCGCGGATGGTGGTGATGTCCCAGGTGCCCAGGGCGGCCACCACCGGCTCCAGCGCCGCCACCACGTCGTCCCGGCTGATGATGACCTCGGTGTGGTCGGCGTGGAGGTAGTCCGCCGCCTGACGGGCGTATTTGAGGTCGATGGCGTCCACGTCCATGCCGATGGCAAAGGTGCGGATGGGTTTGCCCAGCTTTTTGGCCGCGATGGCGCAGACCAGGCTGGAATCCAGCCCGCCGGAGAGCAGGAACCCCACCGGGGCGTCGGCGTCCAGCCGCTTTTCCACACCGGCCACCAGCTTTTCCCGGATGCTGCGCAGGATGGTGTCCATATCGTCCTGGCAGTAGGCGGGGGTGTCGGCAATGTCGCAGTAGCGCACGAACTGCCCGTTGCAGTAGTAGCTGCCGATGGGGAAGGGGTAGATCTTCTTTACCAGCCCCACCAGGTTTTTGGCCTCCGACGCGAAGGCGATGGCCCCGGAGGCGCTGTAGCCGTAGAACAGCGGCCGGATGCCGATGGGGTCCCGGGCGGCGATGAGCAGTTTTTTGCGGCTGTCGTAGAGGATCATGGCGAACTCGGCGTCCAGGTGCCTGAACATATCCAGCCCGTACCGGTCGTACAGGGGCAGCAGGATCTCGCAGTCGGAGTCCGACTGGAAGGTGCAGCCCTCGGCCTCCAGCTGCCGTTTGAGGGGGCGGAACCCGTACAGCTCGCCGTTGCAGGCCACGCAGTCCTGCCCCCGGAAGAACGGCTGCATCCCCGCTTCGGTCAGGCCCATGATGGCCAGCCGCCCGAAGCCCAGCAGGCCGAACTCCGTCCTGCAGACGCGGTGGTCGTCCGGCCCGCGGGAGGCGGTGCGCAGCAGATATTTGGTGAAAGTTTCGGCGGGCAGGTCATGCCCGGCATAGCCCATGATACAGCACATGTTGGTGACGCTCCTTCCATTTCTTACGGCCATTTTCCCCGAATGGCAAGAAAAAAAGACAGCCCATTCGCCTTTCCATAGGACGAATCGCTGTCTGGACCCGCGGTGCCACCTATCTTACCGCAGCCGGAAACCCGGCGTACGGTCACTTTTCCGTACACGTTCACCTTTGAAACGCTGCCGCTGTAACGCACGGCCTGCGGCGCCCCTACTGCCCTTGCGGGGGTTCAGTTTGCAGCTCCCGGGGTTCTTTCGCGCCCCGTCCCCGTCCCGGCTCACACCATATACCGGGCTCTCTGTGCGGATCTTGGGCGGTACTTTTCCCGTTCCACGCTTTTAACTTTTTCAGCATAGCACCATTCGGCGGCGGTGTCAAGACTTCCGGGCGCGGCGTGCGTACTTTTTTCAAAATCTACCATTTTCATAGGATTACCTCTTGTACTTTGCCCCTGTTCATGGTATAGTATTATTTCGGTAGGACAGGACAATCCTTTCCATACCGGCATTTTTACAAGGCGGCGCACCGCGCCGCCACACACAAGGAGCATCTTCACCATGCTAGAACTGCGCAACGTCGGCTATGAGACCGACGACAACAAAGAGATCCTGCACGATGTGAGCCTGACCGTGCAGGAGCGTTTTGTGGCCATCACCGGCCCCAACGGCGGCGGCAAATCCACCCTGGCCAAAGTCATCGCCGGCATTTACCAGCCCACCAGCGGCCAGATCCTGCTGGACGGGGTGGACATCACCCACCTGAGCATCACCGAGCGCGCCAACCTGGGGCTGAGTTACGCCTTCCAGCAGCCGGTGCGCTTCAAGGGCCTGCGGGTCAAGGACCTGCTGAGCCTGGCCGCGGGCAAGAACACCAGCGTCACCGAAGCCTGCAACTACCTGAGCGAAGTGGGCCTGTGCGCCCGGGACTATATCGACCGGGAACTCAACGACAGCCTCTCGGGCGGCGAGCTCAAGCGCATCGAGATCGCCATGGTGCTGGCCCGCGGCACCAAACTTTCCATCTTTGACGAGCCGGAGGCGGGCATCGACCTGTGGAGCTTCCAGAACCTGATCCGCGTTTTTGAGAAGATGTACGAGCAGACCCGCGGCAGCATCCTCATCATCAGCCACCAGGAACGCATCCTGAACATCGCCGACCGCATCGTCGTCATCAAGGACGGCCGCATCCAGAAAGCCGGCCCCCGCGCCGAGATCCTGCCCGCCCTGCTGGGCAGCGCCGACGCCAGCAGCCCGGCGTGCAGCGTGCTGACCGACAAAGTAGAGGGGGTAAGAAGCTGATGATGGACGCCATTGAGAAAAACCTGCTGCGCGAAGTGGCCGAGCTGGACAGCCTGCCCGTGGGCGCTTACAACATCCGTTCCAACGGCAAGCTGGAAGCCCGCAACACCACCGCCAACATCGACATCGTGACCAAGACCGACAAACCGGGCATCGACATTTTTATCCGCCCGTTCACCAAGAACGAGAGCGTGCACATCCCGGTGATCCTGAGCCAGACCGGCCTCAAGGACCTGGTGTACAACGACTTCCACATCGGTGAAGGAGCCGACGTGACCATCATTGCCGGGTGCGGCATCCATAACTGCGGCGGCGGCAACGCCGAGCACGACGGCATCCACACCTTCTGGCTGGCCAAGAACGCCAGGCTGCGCTATGTGGAAAAGCACTACGGCGAGGGCGACGGCCGGGGCAAGCAGATCATGAACCCCACCACCATCGTCCACCTGGCCGAAGGTGCCCAGATGGAGATGGAGACCACCCAGATCGCCGGTGTGGACGACACCATCCGCAAGACCAGCGGCGACCTGGCCGCGGGCGCCAGCCTGGTGATCCGCGAGAAGATCATGACCACCGGCGACCAGCACGCCGTCACCGACTTTGACGTGGACCTCAACGGCGAGGGCTGCTCGGCCAACGTGGTGTCCCGCAGCGTGGCCAAGGATGTGAGCAAACAGGAATTCGTCAGCCACATCAACGGCAACTGTGCCTGCGCGGGCCACTCCGAATGCGACGCCATCATCATGGACAACGCCTCGGTCATTGCCAGCCCCGCCCTGACCGCCAACAGCGTGGACGCCAGCCTCATCCATGAGGCCGCCATCGGCAAGATTGCCGGGGAGCAGCTCATCAAGCTGATGACCCTGGGCCTGACCGAAAAAGAAGCCGAGGACCAGATCGTCAACGGCTTCCTGAAATAACATCCCACGGCAAAGCCGCCGCAGCATCCCGCTGCGGCGGCTTTTTCTGCCTGTATCATGGCACGGCGGCGGGTTCCCGTTCCTCCTGCGTTTCCTCCTCCGCCGGGTCCGGGGCGTCCGCCCCGGTTCCGCCGGCAGGGCGGCCCTCGGCGTCGATGCCGCGGCGGCGCAGCAGGGCGGCCACCGCTTCCTGCGCCACGCCGTAGAGGGTGGCAAACAGCGGCACGCCCACGATCATACCCGGCACGCCGAAGAGGCCGCCGCCCACCACGATGGCGAACAGCACCCACAGCGGCGAGATGCCCACCGACTGCCCCAGCACCTTGGGGCTGATGAGGTTGCTGTCCAGCTGCTGGATGACCACCACCAGCACGGCAAAGACCAGCGCCTGCAGCGGGTCCACCAGCAGCAGGATGAACAGGCTGGGGATCGCGCCGATGAAGGGCCCGAACACCGGGATGATGTTGGCCACCCCCACGAACACGCTGACCAGCAGCGCGAAGTCCAGCCGCAGGAAGGACATCAGGGTGAAGGTGAGCACCCCGATGATGGCGGAGTCGATGATCTTGCCGATGAAGAAGGCGGTGAAGTTTTCGTTGGCATAGTGGCAGATGCGCAGCACCCGGCGCGCCGCCCGCGGCGGCAGGAAGGCGTGGGCCATCGTGCGCAGCTGGCGGAGCAGCTTCTGCTTGCCGGAAAGCATGTAGATGCTGGAGGCCACCGCCGTGAACACCGCCACAAAGTTGGAGGCTGCGTTCCCCAGCGCGCCGACGATCTGGGGGACCGCGCTGCTGGCCATGTTGTACACTTCCCGCATCAGGGCTTCAGAGTCCTCCAGAAGATTTACAAAGCTCTGCACAGGCAGGTGGTAGTTCTCCTGCAGATAGTACAGCGTCTGCTGCATGCCGGCCACATACCCCGGCAGGTTGGTGAAGAGGGTGACGGCGCTTTTGACCAGCTGCGGCACCACCAGCCAGCCCAGCAGCACCACCAGCAGGATCGCCGTCAGGTAGCTCAGCAGGATCGCCGCCCAGCGCCAGCGCGGCTCCCCCCGCAGCAGACGGTACTGGAACCCTTCCACCATAGGGTTGAGCACATAGGCGATGAGCGCGCCGCCCGCAAAGGGCGACAAAATGCGCAGCAGCCGGCCCGCCCCGCCCAGCACCGTGCCCAGATTGCTCAGGATCAGGTAGAAGGCCACGCCTGCAAACAGCAGGCAGAGCCATTCCCACATGGTATCCGGGCGTTTGTTCAGATAATACCTTCCTCGCAACGTTGCAGTATCCCTTTCTTCGTTTTAGCTCGTCCCCTGTTTCCTCGCTCCTTCTATTGTAAGCGGCCGCCGGGGCGGCCGCAAGACAAAAGTTGTTAATTTTTCGGGTCGGGGGGCGGCTGCAGCGGGCGGCCGTCCTCGTCGATCCCCCGGGCCGCCAGTCCGGCGCCCACCGCCTGCTTGAGCAGGGTGACCAGCACGGCCAGCGTGGGCACCCCCACCACCATGCCCGGCACGCCGAACAGGTTGCCGCCCACGATGATGGCCAGCAGCACGCCCAGCCCCGGCATGCCGGTAGCGCCGCCCAGGATGCGGGGCGCAATGAAGTTGCCGTCCACCTGCTGCACCACCAGGATGATGATGACGAATTCCAGCGCCTGCAGCGGGGATTCCAGCAGCAGGATCAGCGCCCCGGGCGCCGCCCCGATGAAGGGCCCCAGCAGCGGGATGATGTTGGTCACCCCCACCAGCACCGCGATGAGGGGGGCGTAGTCCAGCCGGAACAGCGACATGAGAAGGAAGGTCTCCACCCCGACCAGCAAAGCATCCACCAGCTGGCCGCCGATGTAGCCGCTGAAGGTGCGGTTGGCCATGGTGCACACCGAAAACAGGCCGCCCACCTTCTGCGGGGGCAGGGCGGCGCGCAGGCAGGTGCGGGCCGCGTGGAGCAGCAGTTCCTTGCTGCTGAGCAGATAGATGCTGACCGCCAGCGTGACGAAGCCGTCCACCGCTGCGCCGGCCACGCCGGCCGCCGCGCCTGCGGCCACATCGGCCGCCGCCTGCGCCGCCGCGCCGGAGACGGAGGCAAACCACTGCTGCAGCCGCACGGTCGCCTGCTGGACATAGAGTTCCAGGGTCTCGGTCTCCAGGCCGAACGTTTCCCGCACCCAGATCAGGCCGTCCTGGATGGCGGCCTCATAGGCGCTCAGGCTGGCGATGAAGGACTGGACGCTGGCGATCAGCTGCGGCACCACCAGCGCCAGCAGCAAAGCGATGACGCCGAACATCAGGATATAACTGAGCACGATGGCCAGCACCCGCTTGCCGCCGAACAGTTTCTGCGCGAACAGCCGGGTGGGGATGTCCAGCACATAGGCCAGCACCACGCCCCAGGCAAAGGGGCTCAGGATTTCCAGAACCGTACCGGCCCCCTGCAGCAGCGCCGGAAGCTGCCAGGCAAGGCCGAAGATCACCGCCGCCCCCAGCGCCAGGCAGAGATAGTCGCCGCTGGTCCTGGGAGGGCGCGCAAGCCATTTTTTCAAAAGAGATCCTCCTTGGGTTCAGACCGCCCGGGCAGCGCCGGGGCGGGTATACGGATATTATAGCATATTCCCTAACAATATGCCACAGTCGGGCAGGTTTCATGCCCTGCCGGACCCTTTTTGCGGCGGGACGCTCTATCCATTACAACGAGCCAGCCGCCTGTTTTTTTGCCGTTCCGGCAAAAAACCGGGCGGCTGCCTGTGCAGCCGCCCGGTGTCGCTTTTTCAGTGGTTCTTGTAGTAGTTGATCAGGCAGCCGTCCGCCAGGATCTGGCGTTCGGCGCCGGTCATGTCGCCCAGGCGCACCGTGAACCGCACGATGCCGCCGTCGGGCTTGACCGCCACGGCCTCGATGTTTTCCGCCGCGTTCAGCAGCGCCGCCCGCACGCCGGGCAGGAACACATAGTCCCCCTTCTCCAGCACGTTGGGCGTGTCCAGCAGGAAGGGCAGCATGCCCCAGTTGATGCAGTTGGAGCGGTAGCGCTTGGTGGCGTACTCGCAGGCGAAGTTGGCCGCGCCGCCCAGCACCCGCTGGCAGCTGGCGGCCTGCTCGCGCGCCGAGCCGTCGCCGGGCTTGTTGGCGAAAATGGCCGAGCCGATGTTGGTGGCCGCCGGGTCGGGGGCGTAGCCCAGCTTACCCAGTTCGGCATAGACCGCGGCCACCTCGGCGGGCAGTTCGCCGCCGCGGCGGGCGGCGTCCAGCGCCTGCACGGCTTTGGCGGCGGGCACATAGGCCGGGTCCTTGCGGGAGAGGGTGAACTCCGCCAGACGCAGGGGGTTGGAGCGGAAGGAAGAAGTCTCGCCCGAGGGGATCAGTTCGTCGGTGGTGGTCACCGGGTCGGTGATGTAGCTGACGATCTTCACCAGCAGGTCGTCGCTGAGGGCGGGCTGTTCGGGCCAGTCCTTGATGTTGGGGCCGAATTTCAGGGCATAGTCCGGCTCGGGATGGCCCCAGCCGTTGTAGACCCGCTTGTCGTACACGCCCTGGTCGAAGTGGTAGGCGGGGGCGGTATAGTCGGTGTCGCAGACCTCGCTGGCGGCGGTCAGGTAGCCGCCGTTGGCCGCGGTGGCCGCGATGGAACGGGCGTCCATCAGGGCCACGGCGCTGATCTGGCCTTCGCCGGGCTTGGAGCCCTCCCGGTTGGGGAAGTTGCGGGTGGTGTGGCGGATGCTGAACTCGCCGTTGGCCGGGGTGTCGCCCGCGCCGAAACAGGGGCCGCAGAAGCATTCGCGGAAGATGCCGCCCGCCGTGACGATGTCCGCCACTGCGCCGTTCTTGACCAGTTCCAGGTAGGTGGGCATGCTGTCGGGGTAGACGCTGAACTTGAACGCCCCGTTGCCGCAGCTTTTGCCGCGCAGGATCTCGGCCACCGCGCAGATATTCTCATAGGTGCCGCCGGAACAGCCCGCCACGACGCCCTGTTCCACATAGATGCGGCCGTCGGGCTGCACCTTGCTGACCAGATCCATCCGCACCTTGCCGCCCAGCTGCTCGTTGGCGCGGGTCTCGATCTCATGCAGGATGTCTTTGGCGTTGGCCTTCAGTTCCCGGATGGGGTAGGCGTAGCTGGGGTGCATGGGCAGGGCGATCATACACTCCACCGTGGAAAGATCCAGTTCGATGCAGCCGTCGTAGTAGGCCACGTCTGCCGGGGCCAGGGGCTTGTACGCTTCGGGCCGGCCGTGGACCTCGAAGTAGTCCCGGGTGACTTCATCGGTCTGCCAGATGCTGGACCAGCAGGTGGTCTCGGTCGTCATGACGTCGATGCCGTTGCGGTAATCCGCCGAAAGGTTCGCCACGCCGGGGCCGATGAACTCCATGACCTTGTTCTTCACATAGCCGTTGGCGTAGGTGGCGCCCACCAGCGCCAGGGCCACGTCGTGGGGGCCCACGCCGGGGCCCGGCTTGCCGGTCAGGTAGACGGCCACCACGCCGGGACGGGCCATATCGTAGGTGCGGCCCACCAGCTGTTTGGCCAGCTCGCCGCCGCCTTCGCCCACCGCCATGGTGCCCAGCGCGCCGTAGCGGGTGTGGGAGTCGGACCCCAGGATCATGCGGCCGCAGCCGGCCATCATCTCCCGGTTATAGCTGTGGATGACCGCCATGTTCGGCGGCACGTAGATACCGCCGTACTTGTGCGCCGCCGAGAGGGCGAACTGGTGGTCGTCCTCGTTGATGGTGCCGCCCACCGCGCACAGGCTGTTGTGGCAGTTGGTCATGACGTAGGGCAGCGGGAACCGCTCCATGCCGGAGGCCCGCGCCGTCTGGATGATGCCCACGTAGGTGATGTCGTGGCTGGTCATCGAGTCGAACTTCATGCGCAGGTCGTCCATATCGCCGCTGGTGTTGTGCGCTTCCAGGATGCCGTAGGCGATGGTGCCGCGGCGGGCTTCCGCCTCGCTCACCCCCGCCGGGGCGGCCTCCTGGGGCTTGCCGTGCACCAGATACATACCGTGTGGCCAGAGTTTCATGGTTTTCCCTCCATCATGTTATTTTTATTCAGCGCATCCCGTCCGGCGGCGCGGCCGGACGGGGCGCCGGGTGCGTCTGTCCATTCATTCTACACTATACCCGCTTTGCCCCGGGTTGTCAACGCGGTTTTTTATGCAAGGGCGTTCTGCGCCGCCGCGCCTTAACAAAATAAAGCTATCCCAAGATTCTCCGCATCTTTTTTAAGTTTTTCTTGACGCGAGGCAAAACATATTCTAAAATAGAACTGTCCAGTCCGCTGTCCGCGCCGCGGCGCACGCCGCAGGCGCGAATAAATATGCAGACGGGCCACGGGAAAGGAGCCTGCCGATGTATTACCCCGACGTACCGGCGCTGGAGCCGGAGGAAATGGAACTGCTCTGCCATGAATACCTGGAGCACAACGCCCACCTGGACGCCCGGCTGGCCGACCGGCTGGGGGTCAAGCGGGGGCTGCGCAACCCCGACGGCACCGGCGTGCTGGCGGGCATCACCAACGTGTCCAGCGTCATCGGCTATGACCGCACCGAGGACGGCGCCATCGTGCCCATTCCGGGGCGGCTGGTGTACCGCGGCATCGACATCGACACGCTGGCCGCCGAGGCCGACAACCACGACCGTTTCCTGTTTGAAGAGGTGGTCTGGCTGCTGCTGTTCGGTTCACTGCCCGACCGGGACCAGCACGCCCGTTTCTGCAAGCTGCTGGAGAGCCACCGCGAACTGCCCCGCGGCTTTGCCGACGACATGATCCTGAACTCCCCCTCCCCCAACCTGATGAACAAAATGGCCCGCAGCGTGCTGGCCATGTACAGCTACGACGAACACGCCGAGGACCTGAGCCTTGCGAACATCCTGCGGCAGAGCATCAACCTGATCGCCGAACTGCCCACCATGATGGTCAACGCCTACCAGATCAAGCGGCGGGTCTATGACCGCGCCAGCATGTACTTCCACCTGCCCACCGAAGGCCAGAGCACGGCGGAGCATATTTTGAGCACCTACCGCGCCGACCAGAAATTCACCCATGAGGAAGCCCGCCTGCTGGACCTCTGCCTGCTGGTACACGCCGACCACGGCGGCGGCAACTGTTCCACCTTCACCTGCCGCGTGCTGTCCAGTTCGGGCACCGATACCTACGCGGCCATCTCGGCGGCCATCGGCGCGCTGAAAGGCCCCAAACACGGCGGCGCCAACCTGAAAGTCATGCACCAGCTGGACTACATTTTGCAGAACGTGGAAAACCCCCGCGACGACGGCGAAGTGCGGGAGTTCCTGCGCAAGATCCTGCGCAGGGAGGCCGGGGACGGCAGCGGCCTGATCTACGGCATGGGGCATGCGGTGTACACCGTCAGCGACCCCCGGGCGCAGATCCTGAAAAACCACGCCCGCCGCATGGCCTACGAGAAGGGCTATGACGAGGAATACGAGATGCTGTGCAGCATCGAGCGGCTGGCGCCCCAGATCTTTGCCGAGGAGAAGCACGGCCCCAAAAAGGTCTGCGCCAACGTGGACCTGTTCAGCGGGCTGATCTACCGCATGCTGGGCATCAGCGAGGACCTGTACACGCCGCTGTTCGCCATTGCCCGCGTACCGGGCTGGTGCGCCCACCGGGTGGAGGAAGTGGAGTTTGCCAACCGCATCATCCGCCCGGCCTACAAATACGTGGGCAAGCCCCAGCCCTACATCACACTGGCGGAGCGCTGACGTGCGGCCCCGCCCTGCAGGCAAAATACAGGCGCTCCGCACCCGTTTGGGTGCGGAGCGCCTGCCGTATTTTACACAAAGACCGCCTGCACCAGCACCATGTACAGCGCCGTGCCCGCGGCGATGCTGAGCAGCGTGTTCCTGCGCCAGAGGTGCAGCCCCACCACCGCGGCGGCGGCCAGCAGTTCGGGCAGGCCGTGGGCAGGCCCTGCCAGGTCCACGCCGCGCAGGCAGTAGACCACCAGCATGGCCATGATGGCGCAGGGCAGCACGTTGGCCAGGTAGACCACATACTTGGGCGTGGGGCGGCCCCCGCCGAATACCACAAAGGGCAAAAAGCGCAGCAGGACCGTCACCGCCGCAATGACCGCCACCTGGGCGGCGGCGTGCAGATCAATGGGAAGCATGGGCGTCCTCCTGTTCCGGGGCGCCGGGGCGGCGGCGCAGCAGCGTCAGCGCCAGGGTGATCCCCACCATGGCGGGAATGAGGAAGTTGTCCGCCCCGAACACCGCCAGACAGGCAAGGGATACCCCCAGCCCCACCAGGGCGGCCGTATGGTCCCGCGCGGCACGCCACTGTTCGGTCATGACCACCAGGAACAGCGCCGTCATCGAAAAGTCGATGCCGGTGGTGTCAAAAGGCAGCAGGCCGCCCACCAGCGCCCCGGTCAGGCTGCCCGCCACCCAGTACAGCTGGTCGAACAGCGAGACCAGAAAGAAATACCGCCGCCGGTCCACCCCGGCGGGCACATCGCCGCTGCATACGAGGGAGTAGGTCTCGTCGGTCAGGGCGAAGATCAGGTAGGGCTTGGCGGGTCCGGCGTCCCGGTAGCGCTCCACCATGGAAACGCCGTAGAACAGGTGCCGGGCGTTGACGGTGAGCGTCATCAGCGCGGTGGCGATCAGCGACGCGCCCCCGGCCAGCAGGTCCACCGCCACATACTGCATACTGCCCGCATAGACCAGAACGCTCATGGCCAGCGCCCAGCCCGCGCCGTACCCTTTGGTCTGCAGCAGCACGCCGAACCCCAGCCCCAGCACCAGATACCCCGCCATGACCGGCAGGGAGCGGGCGAAGGCGTAACGCGCAGTTTTCACAAGAAAGCCCCCTCTTTTTCGTCAAATTAGCCTTTATTATAGCACAAAGAGGGCTGCGGAGCCGAGCGCCGCCTGCGGCGGATACAGCGAGGCGGAGCAGGGGCAGCGGTCGCAGAGCGCAAGCGCCGTCCCAAGGCGCGCCGCGCGATGCGGGCACCGCAACCCGTCAAATAGACGCGTTAGGCGCAGCCGTGCGCGGCTGTTGCCCCTTTTGCAGGTTCAGCTTTTCTGTTCGCTTTCCCACCGGGCGACCAGCGGGGCCGACAGGCTGGAGAGCGCCTCCCGCGCGGCGTTGATGGCCTGCACGTCCGCCGGGGTGAGTTTTTCGGCTTTTTTGTGGCGGGTGGCCTTTTCCAAAGCGCGCTCCGCCTCCTTGATATGGGTCTTTGTCTCGCGGTCCAGTTCCTTGCCGGCCTTGCTGCCCAGCGCCGTGTTCACCCGGTAGAGAGCGGCCTCGGCGGCGTTGAGCGCTTCCAGCGCGGCCTTGCGCTCTTTGTCCTGCCCCGCGAAGGCCGCGGCCTCCCGCATGGCGCGCTGGATCTCCTCCTCACTCAGATTGGAGGAGCCGGTGATGGTGATGCCCTGTTCCTTGCCGGTGTCCAGGTCCTTGGCGCTGACCTTGACGATGCCGTTGGCGTCGATGTCGAAGGTGACTTCGATCTTGGGCACCCCCGCCCAGGCGCGCTTGATGCCCCGCAGGGTGAAGGTCCCCAGCAGTTTGTTGTCTTTGGCAAATTCCCGCTCGCCCTGCAGCACCTTGATCTCGACGGTGCTCTGGAAAGGCGCGGCGGTGGTGAACACTTTGCTGAAGCGGGTGGGAATGGTGGCGTTGCGCTCGATCAGATGGGTGGCGACGCCGCCCACCGTTTCTACCGAGAGGGTCAGGGGGGTCACGTCCATCAGCAGCAGGTCCTCCCCCGCCCCGGCCAGGGCCTCGCCCCCCAGGCGGCCCGCCTGCACGGCGGCCCCCAGGGCCACGCATTCGTCGGGGTTCAGCGTGCGGGAAGGTTCCAGCCCCACCATGCGCTGCACCTTGGCCTGCACGGCGGGGATGCGGGTGGAACCGCCCACCAGCAGCACCTGGTCCAGATCGCTGGCGCTCAGGCGGGCGTCGCTGAGGGCGTTGCGCACCGGCAGCGCCGTGCGTTCCACCAGTTCCCGGCACAGGTCGTCGAACAGCGCGCGGGTCAGCGTGGCCTGGAAATGGACCGGCCCGTCGGGTCCGGCGGTGAGAAAGGGCAGGTTGATCTCGGTCCGGGTGGCGGCGGACAGTTCCTTCTTGGCCTTCTCGGCCTCTTCCCGCAGGCGCTGCATGGCCACGCGGTCGCCGGTCAGGTCCCGGCCGTGCTCCCGGCGGAACTGTTCCACCAGCCAGTCCACGATGCGGGCGTCGAAATCGTCGCCGCCCAGGTGGTTGTCGCCGCAGGTGGCCAGCACCTGCACGATGCCGTCCCCGATCT
>HBJMC02800__coassemble_137_pt1 | contig 46512 bp, 32 predicted proteins | sample HBJMC02800__metabat2_low_PE_014 | metagenome-assembled genome bin HBJMC02800 | reverse complement strand
CCAACACGCTGGTCATCAACGTGGAAAGCATTTCGGTGCCCTCCACGCCGGTGGAGCCTGCAACGGTGAAGGTGGATGTTTCTTACTATGATGTGGAAAATAACGAATATGTTGCGGAGTCCGAGACTTTCGAGATCAAGCAGGGGCCCTATAGCCAAGATTATCTGGTGTCCGAAGGGTATATCCATATCCCGGAGGGGTATGATCTGGTGAACTACGGCAATGTGGATATTTATGCCCCGACGCTGGTCGTCAATCTCAAGCCGACCAAGACCCTGCGCATCTACTGGGCCATCGACAACGGCGACGCTGCGGATTTTGCCGACGGCAGCGCCGATACCTGGACCCAGGAACTGACCTGGAAGCATATCCACGACGAGATCGCCCTGCCGCAGATCACCGTGGCCGACGGTTATGTGTTCAACGGCTGGAGCGTCAGCGGTCAGAACGGCGAGTTCTGGGGCCCCGAACTCAAGACTATGACGGTGGGCGACAAGTTCGTGGCCGATGAAAAAGGCGGCGTCATCTCCATCATCGCCAACATCGTCACCCGGGAAGCGGGGCAGGGCGGCAGCACCGGCGGCAATAACGGCGGCAGCACCGGCTCCTCCGAGCAGAGCGGCGCCACCGCCACGGCGGCCAGCGCCGGAAACGATACCGTCGTGAAGACGGCCGCCCCCGCGGACAATTCCGTCAAGATTCTGCCCCAGACCGGCTTCACCGCCGAGGCGCCCGCCGTATTCGGCGGTATGCTGTTCGCGGCGCTGGCCGGCGCGGGCGCTTACTTGTTTGGCATGCGCAAAAAGCTGAACGAAACGTTCTGACGTTTGGTCTCCCCCATGAGCAGGCGTACGCCTGGCTGCTTTCCGCAATGGCCGGACTGTATTCGAAAGCGGGACCGCTGCTTTCCCCAAGGATGTTCGGGCCTGCCGCCCGAAACCAAACGGCCGGGCCGCCCCCTGAGGGGGCGGCCCGGCCGCTGTTCTCCGTCTGCCGTTCATTCTTCCTGTTCCAGGATCTCCCGGGCCACCTCGCCGCGGCTGCGGCGGGTGTCCATGGCGGTTTTTTCGATCAGCCGGTGGGCGTCGGCTTCGGTCATGCCCCGCCGCTCGATCAAAAAACACTTGGCCCGGTCCACCAGCCGCAGCTGGGCGATCTTGTCCAGCAGGCGGGCGTTCTCGGCCCGCAGCACCGCCAGCCGCCTGTAATTGCTGGCGGCGATCTGCACGGCCTGCCGGAACTGGGGCGCGCCGAAGGGCTTGCCCAGCACCAGCACGCCGTAATCCTGCAGCCGCCCGGCGATCTGGTCCGCCGTCAGCGTCTTGGCCAGCAGGATCACCCCGGCGTCGGTCTTTTGCACCGCGTCCACCCCCAGTTCGTGGCCGAACTCGTCGGGCAGCGGCGTGTTGATGACGATGACCTCAAACTCCTTGCCGTCCATCTGGCGGCGCGCCTCGCCGCCGCTGGGCACGATCACGGGGCGGGCATAGCCCAGCTCGGCCATGTGCCGGGCCAGGTACTCGTTGGCGTTGCTGCCCGCCGATACGATCAGCGCGTTTGCCACAGGCCGCCCCTCCTTTCGTGTCTGTGGGCTGTGTCAGATGATGAGGAACCCGTTGGCCCGGTCCCAGGCTTCGGGGTCGGGGGCGCTCTCAAACCCGTGGCAGAGCAGCGTCTGGTACTGGAAGTACTTGTTCTGCAGGGCGATGGGCAGTTCCCGGCTGATAAATTCGCTCTGGGCCGCCACCGTGATGGCTTCCCGCAGGGTGCGGGGCAGGCATTCCAGCCCGGCGGCCGCACTGGGCAGGAACAGGTTGCGGTTGACGGCCTCGGGCAGCGGCAGTTCCCGCTGGATGCCGTCCAGCCCGGCGGCCAGGATCAGCCCGATGACCAGGTAGGGGTTGCCCGCGGGGTCGGGGCCGCGCAGTTCCACCCGGCACAGTTCGCCGCGGGCGCTGGGCAGCCGCACCAGCTGGCTGCGGTTCTGGCGGCTCCAGCTCACATACAGCGGGGCCTCGTTGGCGCCCAGGCGCGCGTAGGAGTTGGGCACCGGGTTGCAGAAGGCCGTCAGTTCGCGGGCGTGGGCCAGGACGCCCGCCACAAAGTGCGCGCCCTCGCTCCCGGGGGCCAGTTCGCCTTCAAACAGGTTTTTGCCGTCCCGCAGCAGCGAGATATTCACGTGCAGTCCGCTGCCCGGCTGGTCGGCCAGCGGCTTGGGCATGAAGCTGGCGAACAGCCCGTTGCGCGCCGCAATGGCCTTGACGGTGCTCTTGAAGGTGTTCAGGTTGTCGGCGGAGCGCAGCGCCCCCGTGTACAGGAAGCAGACCTCGTTCTGGCCGGGGCCGCTCTCGTGGTGGCTGTGTTCGGGGTGCAGGCCCATCTCCTCAATGGCGAAGCAGATCTCCCGGCGGATGTTCTCGCCCCGGTCCAGGGGCGGGATGTCGAAGTAGCCGCCGTGGTCCAGCGGGATGCGGGTGGGGGCGCCGCGGTCGTCGGTCTCGAACAGGTAGAACTCACACTCGCAGCCCACGTTGCAGGCAAGGCCCATGGCGCTGGCCCGCTTGACCACCGACTGCAGGTACCCCCGGCAGTTGCCCTCAAAGGGGCGGCCGTCGGGCAGGGTGATGTCGCAGTACATGCGGATGACCCGCCCCTCGGTGGGGCGCCAGGGCAGCACGGCGGCGGTGTCGGGGTCGGGCCACAGCACCAGGTCGCTCTCCTCCACGTTCATGAACCCGGCGATGGAGGACCCGTCGAAGCTGACGCCCTGGGCAAAGGCGCGGGGCAGTTCGCTGGCGAACAGCGAGATGTTCTTCTGGTTGCCGAAGATGTCGCAGAAGGTCAGCTTGGCGAACTTGACGTCGTTGTCCTCCACATAATTCAGGATGTCCTGTGCGGTACGTTTCATAAAAGCCTCCCGGACGTTGGTTTCGCGGCCGCGCGGCCGCAGGGCAAGGCCCATATACCCGAAAGGCCCGCGCAGCAGGCGGGCCTTCCGGGTGGTGTAAGAAATAGGAAAAGGAGAATGGCGAATGAAAAAGCTGCAGACTGCAAACTCGCAGAGCAGTCGAAGGCTGCGGAGCCGAGCGCCGCCTGCGGCGGATGTGGTAAGGCAAACGGTCTTTCCCGGCGTCATGATCGCCTTTTCGGCGATCGAATGCAGAGGTTCGCCCTTCGCTCATCGCTCCGGTCGTTGCCGCTGCGCGGCAAGGCAGCGGTCGCAGAGTGCAAGCGCCGCTCCAAGGCGCGCCGCGCGATGCGGGCACCGCAACCCGTAATCCAAAGGGGGAAACAGGAGCGTCAGGCGTCAGCCGTGCGCGACTGTTGCCCCCTTTGAAGCAAAGCTCACTCGGTGTAGAACAGCATGCGGCTGTAGCAGGGCAGGGGCCAGTAGTCCTCGTCGACCAGTTCCTCGGCCTTGTCGGCGGCGGCGCGCAGCCGGGCCATGATGGGCAGGACTTCGTCGTGGAAGGCGTGGGCCTTGGCGCTCTCGTCCTCCATGGCGCAGACGCGGTCGGTGGTCTCTTTGAGCAGGTCGGCGGCGTCGGACATTTCATCGGTGTAGCCGGTCAGGGCGGTGAGCACCTTGCGCTCGGCCTTGGTGGAGATGCCCTCCAGCGCGGCGGTCTTGGCGGCGGCGGCGCTGGCCACCTCGCCCATGTAGGCGGTGGCGGCGGGGATCAGCTGCTTGCTGGCGATCTTGAGCATGGTGCGCGCTTCGATGTTGATGATCTTGGAGTAATGCTCCATCTCCACCTCGTAGCGGCTGAGCATCTCGGTCTTGGTCAGCACGCCGAACTCTTCCATCAGGGCCACGTTCTTGGGGGCCTTCAGGGCGATCATGGCGTCGGGGGTGCACTTGCGGTTGGGCAGGCCGCGGCGCTCGGCTTCGGCCTCCCAGGCTTCGCTGTAGCCGTTGCCGTTGAAGATCACCCGGCGGTGGTCGTTCAGCGTCTGCTTGACCCAGGCGGCGGCCGCGCACTCAAAATCGGCGGCGGCGGAGGCCTTTTCCACAAAGTCCTTCAGGGCCTTGGCCACGGCGGTGTTGAGGATGGTGTTCGCGTCGGACAGGTTCTCGGCGGAGCCGGGCATGCGGAACTCGAACTTGTTGCCGGTGAAGGCGAAGGGGGAAGTACGGTTGCGGTCGGTGGTGTCCTTGCTGAACTTGGGCAGCACGTCCACGCCCAGGTCCATCTTCATCTTCACGGGGCCCGCGTAGGGGGAATCGCTGCACACCGCGTCGATGACGGCTTCCAGTTCCTCGCCCACAAAGATCGAGATGATGGCCGGCGGGGCCTCGTTGGCGCCCAGGCGGTGGTCGTTGCCGGGGGTGGCGACCGAGGTGCGCAGCAGGTCGGCGTATTCATCCACGGCCTTGACCACGGCGGTCAGGAACACCATGAACTGCAGGTTCTCCATGGGGGTGTCGCCGGGGTCCAGCAGGTTCTCCTCACGGGTGCTGATGGACCAGTTGTTGTGCTTGCCGCTGCCGTTGACGCCCTCGAACGGTTTCTCGTGCTGCAGGCAGACCAGGCCGTGCCTGCTGGCGACCTTTTTCATCATCTCCATCGTCAGCAGGTTGTGGTCGATGGCGACGTTGGTGGTGTCGTAGATGGGGGCCAACTCATGCTGGGCGGGGGCCACCTCGTTGTGCTTGGTCTTGGCGGGCACGCCCAGCTTCCACAGTTCCTCGTCCAGTTCCTTCATGAACTCCGAGACGACGGGCCGGATGGTGCCGAAGTAGTGCTCCTCCAGTTCCTGGCCCTTGGAAGGCGCGGAGCCGAACAGCGTGCGGCCGGTGAGCACCAGGTCCAGGCGCTTGTCGTAGTCCTCCTTGCGGATGAGGAAGTACTCCTGCTCGGGGCCTACGGTGGTGGTCACGCGCTCCACGTCCTTGCCGAACAGGTGCAGCACCCGGCGGGCCTGGTCGCTGATGGCCTGCATCGAGCGCAGCAGCGGGGTCTTTTTGTCCAGCGCCTCGCCGGTGTAGGAGCAGAACGCCGTGGGGATGCACAGCACGTCGTCCTTGACGAAGGCGTAGCTGGTGGGGTCCCAGGCGGTGTAGCCGCGGGCCTCGGCGGTGGCGCGCAGGCCGCCGGAGGGGAAGGTGGAAGCGTCCGGCTCGCCCTTGATGAGCTCCTTGCCGGAAAATTCCATGATGGCGGTGCCGTCGGCCTGCGGGCTGACGAAGCCGTCGTGCTTTTCGCTGGTGATGCCGGTCAGCGGCTGGAACCAGTGGGTGTAATGGGTGGCGCCCTGCTCGATGGCCCAGCGCTTCATGACGCTGGCCACCACGTTGGCCACTTCCAGGTCCAGCGGACGGCCCTGCTCGATGGTCGCTTTCAGGCTCTTATAGGTAGAGCTGGGCAGACGCTCGCGCATCTCATGTTCATTGAAGACTTTGCTGCCGTAAAGTTCCATGACGGTTGCTGCCATACTTCTTACTCCTTACAATGCTCATTTACAGAGAAAGGCGCTGCGAAATTTCCTTCGCAGCGCCCTTGCTGTTATGTATCTATTATACGGGGCGGGGCGGCAAAATGCAACTGGCGAACTGCTCAAATCGCGCCGCGCAGCGGGGCAAAAACTGGCGATATTGCCCGCCGGCGCAGGCTTTGCGTTTTTGCCCCGCCGGTGGTATACTGAAAAAAAACAACAGCCTGCCGGGGAGCTGCGCACGGCGGGGCGGGGAGGCGCGGTATGGAGATCGAACGCAAATGGTGGGTGCAGGGCTGGCCCTGCGGCTTGCAGGAGTGCGAACGCTACCAGATGGACCAGGGCTATATCAGCGTGCGGCCCACGGTGCGCATCCGGCGGGAAGCGCTGGCGGGCGGCCCCACGGCGCTGGTGCTCTGCTTCAAGGGGGCGGGGACTTTGAGCCGGGAGGAGATCGAGACCGGGATCGACGCGGAACTGTTCGCCAGGCTGGAACGCCTGATCGGCAAGCCGCTGATCCGCAAGGAGCGGCGGGGCTACGCGCTGCCCGGCGGGCTGACGCTGGAAGTCAACTGCGTGGACCCCGACCGGCCCACGGGCTTCTGGTACGCCGAGGTGGAGTTCGCGACCGAAGCCCAGGCCCTTGCCTGGGACCCCGCCGCGGCGGGCCTGGGGGACTACCTGGCCGACGAGTGCACGGGCCGCCCCGGCGCGAGCATGGGCGAGTACTGGGAACGCACGCGGGGCGGCCTGACAAACAGTTGCAATTTGTGATTTTTATTTGTAGGGCGGGGTCTTGACCCCGCCGCGGCGCGCTGCGGCAGGCGCGGTCTTTGTATTTGCCGCGCAAGGCCCCGTTGCGTGTAGGGGCGGCCTGACAAACAGTTGCAATTTGTGATTTTTATTTGTAGGGCGGGGTCTTGACCCCGCCGCGGCGCGCTGCGGCAGGCGCGGTCTTTGTATTTGCCGCGCAAGGCCCCATTGCGTGTAGGGGCGGCGTGTACGCCGCCCGGGGGTGTTCCCCCAGCCCGGAACATTCCGGGCAAGGCAAAACCCCCACGGCGGGGTACGACCCCGCCCTACGGGGAACGGGAACGCGGCGGCATCATCGGACCGTTCGCGGCAGGGCATGGCGGCACGGGCGGCCTGCAGGCCGCCCCTACGACCGAACGAAACGCATACTATAAAAAATATGCTCTTTGCGCTGGTTTGTAGGGCGGGGTCTTGACCCCGCCGCAGGAACGATCCGGCAGACGCGGCATTCCCCACAAACGAACACCCCCGCGCCACGGGGCGCGGGGGTGTTGTTATGTTTCAGTCCGTCAGACGGTCAGGGGGTCAATCCCGGCCATGGCGGCGCTTGCGCAGCACCAGCAGCGCCGCAAAGGCCGCGGCGGCTGCGGCGGTCACCACGACCAGCGGCACCACGGGCATCTCATCCCCGGTCTGGGGGATGGCGACAGCCACGGGCTGGGCCGCCGGGGCAGGCGTAGCCTGCGGGGCCGGAGTAGATGCGGGCGTGGGGGCCGGTTGTTCGTCCCCGCCGCCGGGCTGCGGGTCAGGCTGGGGGTAGGTGTTCAGGAAAGCCAGCGTGATGATGCCGTTTTCCGTAATGGAGCCGTCGGCGGTGTTGCCGCTCTGGCCGTTCACGGTGGTCTGGCAGTTTCCGGCCGCCCCCTCGGTCACCGTATAAGTGGTGCCGGTCGGCAGGCCCAGACATTCCGCCTGCCCGTTGGCGGGCAGGGTGAAGGTATACTGGCCCTGGTCGTCGGGCTGCACGGACTGCGCGCCGCCGCCGTTCAGCGCCAGCTGGAATTCCCCGGTATAGGGAACGTCGCCGGTTTTCAGCGCCAGGGTGAAGGAAAATTCCTGCTGGCTGGCCGGGCCGCTCACCTGTTTCTGGATGCGCAGGATATTCTCCGGCCCGGTGCCGATGTACAGGTTGCCGTTGCAGCCGATGCCGCCGCCCCGGTCCGCCGAGGTGTTGCCCGAAATGATGACATCGGCTTCGGCAAGGGCCGCTTTTGCGGCGTCGCTGCTCTCGGTGATGGTGTTGTAGGCGGCGATCTCATCGGCCCGCAGCTGTTCGTCGGTCAGGGCCTTGCCGCCGGCGTCGGTCCAGTTGTAGGCGCTGCCGCCCAGCATATACCGGGAGAGCTGCACCGCATGGACGCGGTCGGGGTTCAGATATTGGTCGTAAGGCTCGTCCACAAAAATCTGGGGCTGCGGCGAACCGTCGGCGCTGCTGTTGCCAAAGACCGCGCCGCCGTCCGTCATATAGACATGCACGTTGGAGTAGGGGCAGGCGGCGATGCCGCTGCCTTCCTTGCGGCCGTCCGCGTAATCATTTGTGCCGGAGGTATTGCCGTAGATGGCAACATTATAGAGGAAGAGCGTGCCGTTTTTGTCTTCGTCCTCCTCACACTGGTTGATGTAGATGCCGCCGCCGGAAAAGCCGCCGCCGTTGACTGCTTTGGCGGTATTCCCGGTGATGGAACCGCGCCTGATCTTTGCGGCGGAATTGGTAAAAACAAACAGGCCGCCGCCGTTGGCGTCTGCGGTGTTGTTCGAGATGGTGCCGCCGGTCATGGTAAAGGCGGCGACAATGTTCTCATCCAGCGGGTTGCCGCTGTGGATACCGCCGCCCTTGGTCGCGGCGTTGCCGGTAATGGTGCCACCCTCCATAGCAAAGGTGCCGCCGTTGTACACGCCGCCGCCGGTGCCGACGTTCAATGCGGTGGTGGAGTTTTCGCTTCGGGATGTGTTCCCGGAGATGGTGCCGTCTTTCATGGTAAACGTGGCCCCGATGGCATTGTACACGCCGCCGCCGAATTGGGTGACTTCGTGGCCGGAGATAGTGCCGCCGTTCATGTTGAAAGTACCGGCGTTATACACGCCGCCGCCGGATTGCATCGCTTCATTTTCGCTGATGACGGCATTTTCTTGCAGGGTGAAAGTGGCGCCCTTTGCGTTGTACACGCCGCCCACATGGTTGGCCAGAACCGTGGTGTTCTGCGAAATGGAAGCGGTCCCGCCCAGGGTGAAAATGCCCGCGTTGTAGACGCCGCCTGCGGCCCGGGAAAGACAACCGGCGCCGTTGCCGGAGATGAAGCCGCCGGTCATGGTAAAGGTGCCCAGGTTGGTGACGCCGCCGGCATAGCCGGAATCGTTGGAAATGGAGCGTTCGGCATCATTGGTTGCGGAATAGCCGTTGCCGGTGATGCTGCCGCCGGTCATGGTGAAGGTGGCGCCGGGGCCGTTGAGCACTGCGCCGTTGCCTTTGTAGGATTGCTTTTGCTGGGCGTCGCTGTTGGTGATGCTGCCGCCCCTCATCTCCAGCGTGCCGTAGTTGATAATGGCCGAACCCACGCAGTTAGTCAACACCGCGCCGTCCTCCAGAATCAGCGTGCCGCCCTCTTCCACGACGATGAGGTTGGCGCGGCCATCGGCGTCCAGCGTCAGGTTCGAGATGGTCAGTGTGCCGCCGCTTTCCACCACGAAGAGCGGGTTAGTTCGAAATGTTACGCCTTCTGCCGGTTCTACGGCGCCGGTAGGGGCTTTGGAGGTAAGAATCTCGTTCCCGGTTTGACCGGTCAGCAGAACATCGTACCCGCTGGTAATGTTGAGAAGTTTGTGCTGGCTATTCTCGGCACTGTCCTGGCTCTCTGTCACCAGCAGCTTATAATCGCCGGGGTTGTCTTTGAAACCCGCATTAGTATAGTTAAAAATATCCCAAAGAAAGTCTTCCAGTTCGGGATCAAAAGAATATGGATGACAGGGCACTTCGATCTCGGTCCGTTCCCCTGCCCGCAGCAGGACTGGCGCGTTGTTGGGGGCCGGGGGCTGGCTGGAGGGCTGGCTGGAGGGCTGGTCCGGGGCGGGGGTTTTCTCTTCGTCCGGGGTGTTGGTGCCGTCGGTGTTTTCCTCGCTGCCGGGTTCCTCGTTGGTGTTTCCGTCGGTGTCGGTCGTTTTGCCGGTCTCGTCCCCGGCTTCGCCGCTGCCGGTTTCTTCGCCGGTTCCGTCACCGTTGTCGGTCCCGCCGGCGGGCTCTTTGTCCGGGTCGTTGGGTTCGGTGCCGGTTTCTTCACCGTTGCCAGTCTCGCTGCCGGTTTCTTCGTCGGTCTCTTTGTCCGGGCTGGCGGGCTGTTCGCCGCCGGTGCCGTCGCCGCCGCCGTTCTCCCCGTCGCCGGGCATTTTGTCTTCGTCCGGGGCATTGGCCGTTTCGCTGACGCTGGACGACGTCTGGTTTTCTTCCGCCAGCACGGTGACGGGCGTCAGGCTGAACAGCATACACAATGCCAGCACGCCGGACAAAATCCTCCTTTTCATCCTCTGATTACTCCCTTCCGATTTTTCAAGTTCTATCGTCTTCCCGCGTTGGCGGGTCAGGCGCTGGTCTGCCAGCCTGCGGCGGCCTGTTCGGCTTCCAGCAGGTCGTGGTAGCTCTGGCGCAGCAGCTGTTCCGCGCGGGCCGCCAGTTCATCCCGGGTGGCCTGGTACAGCGCCCGCAGACTGCGGGGGTTGCCCTTTTCTTCGGGCACGTGGGCGGCGCGGCACAGTTCTTGCAGTTTACGGCACAGATTGCTTCGGTTGATAGGGCGGCCGCTGCGGCTGAGGAACACCGGCCCCGCCGTGATGCCCTGCCGGGCGATGTAGGCCAGCAGTTCCTGCTGCAAACAGCCGGGCAGCTGCAAAGCAAAGGGTTGGCCGCGGCAGGGCAGCATGCCGCCCCCGGCCTGCACCACCGCCGGGGTCACTCCGGGCAGGCATTGCAGCGGCAGGCCGGTCAGGGCGAACAGCTTTACCAGCAGGTACAACTGCTGCTGCCCGCCGCTGCGGGCCACGCACAGCAGGCGCAGGTATTCGGGCCGGGTCATCGCAGGCAGCGCCGCCCGGGTGGGCGGTGCGTAGTGCAGCAGCAGGTCATACCGGCCGCACCAGCGGAAATACCCGTTGGCCGCCGCCAGGCGGCTGTTGATGCTGCGGGGGCGGTAACCCCGGCGTTCCAGGTCCTGCCGCCAGGCCTGCACTGCCGCGGGCGTGGGCGGGCCCTGCCCCACAAGCCAGCGGGCCAGTTCGCACAGCGCCCGACGGTACCCGGCGCAGGTCTCGCCATTCCAGCCGTCGCCCGCGCTTTGCAGGTAATCCTCGATCGGGAAGCCGGGCAGAATTGCCACGGTCTCGGCTTCTGTTCGATCCACCGGCGGTCCTCCTTCCCCATGCAAAACAACGAAAGTATAGTTTTGTTGCACATACCGCGCAGAACACGCCGGGAACGGCTTACATTCCACCCGATACAATCGCAACAATAATAATTATAATAGCACAGGCCCCATTGTAAATCAAGTCTGCCGCACTAATTCGACAAATTTCATAAAAACAGGCGCACGAAATTGGTTGAACGCTCCCCTGGAACGTTCAACTGGCTTTGTGCGCCCTTTTTTTCGGCGGGCGGGCCGGGGCTGCGGCGCGGGTGAGCGCACCCCCTATGTAACAAAACTATACTTTTGTTGTTTTATAGCAGCAGGTGCATCCGCTCCAGCAGTTTCTGGTGCTCGGCGCCCGACTCCATAATATAGATCCGCGTCGTCTCGATGCTGGAATGACCCAACAGGTCCGCCAGCTTCGCAAGATTTTTATCCAGCGCATAGAAGGTCCTGGCGAACAGGTGCCGCAGGTTGTGGGGGAAGACCTTCCCCCGCGCCACCCCGGCCTGGTCGCACAGGGCCTTCATTCGTCTCCAGACCGTGACCCGGTCCAGCGGGCGGCCCTGCCGGGTCAGGAACACCGGCCCCGTGCGGATGCGCTGCCGGCTGCACCAGCGTTCCAGCCGGTGGCAGAGGGCGCGGGGCAGCAGAATGTCCCGGCATTTGCCCTTGCAGCGGATGGACGCCCGGCCCCGGCGCACCGCCTCCACCGTGATGAAGGCCAGTTCCGAGACCCGGATGCCGGTGGCGCACAGCGTCTGCAAAACCAGCAGCGTGCGCTTGCGGCCGCTCTGGCGGGCGGCGGCCAGCAGGCGGAAATACTCCGCGCGGGTCAGTTCCCGCCCTGCGTCGCAAAAGACCCGCCGCTGGCGCTTGAGCGGCCTGGCCTTGGCTTCCGGCGCGCCGCGGAACTCCTGGTAGCCGTTGACGGCGGCCAGCATGGCGTTGACGCTGGCGGCGCAGTAGCCGCGGCGGGCCAGGTCGTCCCGCCAGGCGGCGACGGCCTCTTTGGGCGGGGCGTCGGGCGCGCCGGTCTCCCGGAAAAAGCGGGCGGTGTCCCGCAGGTATTTTTCAATGGTGCCTGCGCTGCGTTCCCTCTGCTGCAGCCAGGCGCGGTAGGCGTTCAGTGTCATGGCTCCCACTCCTTTGTTCGTATCGCTCCTATCATACCCGATTTTCCCCCGCTGCGTCCCTGCCGCCGGGAAAAAACGCCCCCTGCACAAAAATTGTAAAATTCTGCCGCCTGCGGGCAGAAGTCTTTACAAACCGGCGGCAAACGGCTACAATAGAACTAATTAACATCGGCAAAAGCCCCTGTGGACGGAACAAACAAGAAAAGAGGAACTGCGAATGAAACGGAAACTGCTGATCGTTCTGGCCATTCTGACGCTCTGCGTGGCGCTGGCCGCCTGCAAAAAGAGCGAGGACGCCCCGGCCAGCTCCGCCGCGCCGGAAGCCACGGCCACCCCGGAACCCACCCTGCCCCCCTACGAGGCCAACGCCCTGACCGGCGAAGCCCGGGACGCCGACTACAAGAACCAGCGCATCACCGCGGTCATGGTCAACAACATCGTGGCGGCCCGCCCCCAGCGCGGCCTGTCCAAAGCCGACATCCTGTTCGAGATCAAGGTGGAGGGCGGCATCACCCGTTTCATGCCCCTCTATACCAATTATGAGGATATTGGCGAGATCGGGCCCGTGCGCTCCGGCCGCGACCAGTTCTTCCGCCTGATCCTGCCCTGGCAGGCCCTCTACGTCCACGAGGGCCAGTCCGTGGTCATGCAGCAGTATGCCATCGACTACAGCTACGGCAACCTCAACATCAACGACGTGGGCAACTGGGGCGACCGCGACCCCGGCCGCGTCAACTGGAACGGCGCGTCCTACAACAGCGGCACCCTGGCCTATGAGCACACGCTGTACATGACCTCCGACGAACTGGCGGAGTACATCCAGGACCACAACATCGACATGGACCGCCCCACCGACTCCACCTTCTTCAACTTCGTGGACTACCGCACCGGCGAGACCCGCGACCTCTCCAACAGCCTGGACAGCGCCTACAGCGACAAGTACGGCCCTGTGGTCAGCGACGGCGAGTATGTGGAGATCGAGCACAGCCCCTCCTACAAGACCCGCTTCCTGTATGACGCTGCCAGCAACACCTACACCATGCAGCAGAACTACAGCGACGGCGTCTGGCGCGACACCGTGGACGAAGCCAACAACACCACGCTGGCCTTCCCCAACGTGCTGGTGCTCTACACCGACATCCACACCTACCCCGGCCACGAGGCCAAGGACCTGCAGTATGTAGAATACTCCTGGGGCGGTGTCGGCTACTACTGCTACGGCGGCAAGTGCGAGAAGATCTACTGGCAGAAGGGCACCCCGCAGGATCCTCTGCGCCTGTTCTACCTGACCGAGGACGGCCAGTGCAGTGAAACCCCGTTGGAAATCAACATCGGCAAGAGCTATGTGGCCGTGACCGACGTGGACTATGCCGAGAACTTCATCCACACCACCCTGGCCGACATGGACCTGGAGAGCACCACCACCAAGACCTATGAGAGCGACTACGTGGAGGATGACGCCGAAGCCGGCGAGACCCTGGGCATGAGCACCGACGACCTGACCAACAACGCCACCGGCGCCGGTGACGCCGCCGCCGAGGACCCCGAGGCCGTGGGCTGACCCGCACACACGGACCCTTCCTGCTGAACATCCCGGCGCAGTCCGCCCGACGCGGGCTGCGCCTTTGCGCTGGCGCGCCGCCGCCGGCGGATGCCCGCCGGTGGGGACAGGTTTAGATTTGCAGTAAAGGAACATTTGCGTATGAAACGAACCATCCAGGCGCTGGGCCTGACCGCGGCCCTGCTGGCCGCCCTGCTGCTGGGCGGCTGTACCGGCGGGGAGGGGGCTTCTTCCGCCGCCCCGGGACCGGCGGCGACGGCCGAACCCACCCCCACGCCCCAGGCGGAGCCGGTCCCCAACCCGCTCACCGGGCTGGCGGACGCCGACTACACGGGCCGCCGCCCGGTGGCCGTGACGCTGCGCACCCTGTCCGGCGCGGCGCCCCAGTGGGGCGTCGCCGCCGCCGACGTGCTGGTGGAGGGCGTGACCGAGGGCACCACCGCCAGCCTGATGGCCCTGTACGCCAACGTGGACGCCATCAGCAAGGCGGGGCCGGTGGGGCCGGGGCGCGACCTGCTGCTGCAGTTCGCCCTGCCCCTCAACGCCCTGCCCGTACACATCGACAAGAACATCTACGCCTCCAACCTGCTCAACGCCCTGGGCTACCAGGACCTGGACGGCTACCACATCGGCAAGGCGGCCTTCGCCTTTGACCAGGACCGCCAGAACGCGGGCTACCGCGAGGAAAACTGCTGGTACACCACCGCCGACCTGATCCGCGCCGGGCTGGAACAGTACGGTGCCTCGCTGGAAGGGGAGAACACGCCGCTGTTCCTGTTCGGGGAGCGCGCCCCCGTGGCCGGGGACGCCCGCAACGCCACCAGCCTGACGGTGACCTTCTCCCCCGACGACAGCGAGCAGCTGAACTTTGACGCGGCCAGCGGGCTGTATTACAAGACCAACGCCGACGGCTCCCCGGCCACCGACGCCGACAACGGCCAGCAGGCGGCCTTCACCAACGTGTTCGTGCTCTATGCGTCCAGCGGCATCAAGGACGACGGCTACACCCGCGACTATGATATGACCGGCGGCACGGGGCTTTACCTGACCGGCGGCGCGTGGGAGGCCATCACCTGGGCCAAGGAGGACGCCACCGGCCCCCTGCAGCTGACCGCCGCCGACGGCCAGCCGCTGGTGGCCAGCCCGGGCAAGAGCTTTATTGCGCTGTGGGGCGGCTATTACGGCCAGGCCCTGCGCCTGACCGGCGCGGACGGCGCCGAGCAGGCCCTGCCCGAGAAGCCCGCCCTGCTGGAGAGCGGCATCAGCGACGAAGCCGCCGCTGCGGCCCAGGCGGAGTTCGAGGCGCAGCAGAAGATCACCGACGCGCAGCAGGCGGTAGCCGACGCCACCGCCCAGCTGGAGGACGCCCAGGCCGCGCTGGACGAGGCCCAGGCGGCGCTCGACGCGGACAGCGGCAACGCCGACCTCATCGCGCAGCGCGACGAAGCCCAGGCGGCGCTGGATGCGCTGAACCAGACCATCGCCGACAACCAGGCCATCCTGGACGCCGCGGGCGTCACGGCCACGCCCACCCCCGCACCCGCGGGGTGAGCCCCGCCCTCTGGGAAAAAAGCAGAAGAACATAAGCCCCCCGGCCGCCCTTGCGGCCGGGGGGCTGGCTTTGCCGGAAGCAGGCGGCGGGCAAACGGCAGATAAAAAATCCGGGCATGGCGGCTGCCATGCCCGGATGTTTGCGGTAAAACGAACGGCGTCAGACGGCGGCGGGGGCCCCGGAATCCGTGCCCTCCTGCGGCTCGGCCGTGAAAAAGACGAAGAAGGTGTCGCCGTAGGAATCGTCGCTGAACATCTCCTGGTAAGAGATCGAGAAATCCTGGAACCCGGCGGGCACTTCGTACACCAGCAGGCCGGTGCGCTCCTCGTCGACGGCCAGCGTGTAGGTGGAGGGCAGCTGCTCATCGGTCAGGGTGGGCAGGTCCATCTGGTTTTCGGTGTCGTAGGTGATGGGCACGCGGAAATCTTCCTCGCCATCGCTGCCCCACTGGGCCTGGAAATCGGTGTCGTACATCTCGATGCTGCGGTTGTCGGTGTTGCGCACCGTCACGTCGGCCACCAGGAACATGCTGCCCTCCGCGGGGGTGGTCCCGGCAAACTCGGTGCAGGTATAGGCGCTGTTCACCGTGTAGTCGAAAAAGTAGGTCTGCATGGTATCGCCCAGGCGGCCTTCGCCGTAGCCGTCCTCGCTGCTGATGGTCTCGCCGGGGTCGCTTTCAGCGGGGGCCTCGGCGGTGCTGCTGTCAGGGGCGCTGCTGTCAGGGGCGCTGCTGTCGGGGGCGCCGCTCTCCGCGGTGGAACCGGACCCGCCGGGCATGCTGCACGCGGTCAGGGCCGCCGCGGCGGTCAGGGCCAGGGCGGCGCAAAGGGTAGGGGTGCGTTTCATAAGGGTACTCCTCCTTTGGTCGTGTTTGGGGGTCAAAAACAGGGAAGCCCCCGCAGAATACCCACAGCATACCATGTTTTGCGGGGAAAAGCAACGAAAGAACACTTTTTTGCGCGAAAAGCGCACACATGCCCGGGCGGTCTTGCCGCCCGGGCATGCCAGACTGTCGAAAAAGGTTGAAAATCCGTTGCCAGCGGCGGACGTGCGCCGCTTATTCTTCCGCCCCGTCCAGGTAGCCGCACGGCACCACGTCGTAGGCTTCGGCCAGGTGGTCGCGCATCCACATCTCGGCGTCCAGCCGCAGGCTGTAGCCCGCGCCGGGGTCGGTCATCCATTCCTCCGGCTTGCGGAAGGGCAGGGCGTGCTGGGCCAGCATGTTCATGATGACCCCGCCGTGGGTCACGCAGGCGGCCTCCTGGGTATGGGTGCGCAGCAGGTACTCGAACATCTTCATCAGCATGCCCGAAGTGCGCTCAAAAAACGCCTGCCGGTCCTCGGCCCCCGCGGGCACCGCACGGCTGGTGGGGTCCATCCACCGGGCGAACTCGGGGTCTTTCACCAGCTGCTGCAGCGGCCGGCCTTCAAACTTGCCGAACGCCATCTCCCGCAGGTCCTGCAGTTCGATCTGGCGCACGCCGGGGAACAGCACGTCCGCCGTCTGGGTGGCCCGCAGCAGGGGGCTGGTGAACACCAGCGATACCTCCGGGTAGCGGAACTGCGCTTTCAGCTCCTGCAGCTGGGCGCGGCCCTCGGCGCACAGGGGCAGGTCGGTGCCGCTGCCTATGTACAGCCCCTGCAGGTTCCCGGCGGTCAGGCCATGGCGGATCAGATGGAGTTTGTAATATTTCACGGTGTTTCTCACTTTCCTTATTAGGGTAACGCTACCAGCATACCCCAAAACGGGCGCGCCCGCAATGGAAAAATGTTACAATTTGATTACAGAATCCCGGCGAGGCCGCGCCCTGCGCCCCGCCGCCCACAATATTTATAGCCCGTTTTGCGGCGCGCGCCCCAAGATATGGGCGGGGCGTGCGCGGCGGGCAAAACGCGGGGCAAAACGCAGTCGAAAGCCGGGTTTACAAAGCGTTTTTTGACGAATATAATATACAACACGTAGAAACAACAGGCTGGCCGGTCCCGGCGGCCCGGCGCGGCGCGCCGGTGGGACCCGCCGCGGAAGAGGATGGATATGGCCAACGAGTTCAGCCGCATTCTTACGCTGCTGCGTAAAGAACGGGGCATCACGCAGAAACAGGCCGCGCAGGAACTGGGCATCAGCCAGGCGCAGCTTTCCCATTACGAAAAAGGCATCCGGGAGTGCAGCCTGGCCTTTGTGGTCCAGGTGGCGGATTATTACGGCGTCAGCTGCGACTACCTGCTGGGCCGCAGCGCCGAGCGCAGCGGCCAGACCATCCGCGTGGAGGACCTGCCCGGCGCGGGCGGCAGTTCCAGCGGCAGCGTCTACCGGGGCAGCGTGCTGCCGACGATGTACAAAAAGCTGATCGAGAACTCGCTGGAGATCCTCTATGATAAATTGCAGGAAAGCGGGGACAAGCAGCTGGTCACGGCCGTCAGCCGCTACCTGATGCTGGCGGTGTACAAGGTGTTCCGGCAGCTGCATGACGCTTCGCCCCGCAACGTGGCGGGCATGTTCCGGGTGCGGGGGGCGCGCTGGCAGGCCAGCGCCGAGGCCGCCATGCACCTGACCGAAGCCGACCTGGCCGCCGTGCTGCGGGGGGAGGACGGCGTGCACGCCAGCGAGGACCCGGCCACCCGGGCGCTGACCACCGAACGGCTGACCCACGACTACCCCCGCCACGCCACCAGCCTGCTGAACCTTATCAAAAACGCCGAGGAGACCATGCAGGAAACGACGCGGCCCTGACGCGCCGGGAAAAACAGAGAAAACCGCTGCCTGCGGCATGGGCAGCGGTTTTGTGTTGGGCGGCGTATTACTTCCCGGCCAGCGCCGCGCGGCAGCGCGGGCAGACGAACTTGCCGTGCAGTTCCACCGAATCGGGCGAGACCTCGCCGCACAGCGCGCAGGCGTCCGCCGGGCGGTACTTGCGCAGCAGGATGGCGTCGCCTTCGGTCAGGATCTCCAGCGGTGTGTCGGCGGTGATGCCGAAGGTGCGGCGCAGTTCCTTGGGCAGCACCACGCGGCCCAGCGAATCCATATGACGGACGATCCCGGTAGAAATCATAGAGCAACCTCCTGTGGAAAACGGCGCTGCGGGCAGCGCCTGCAAATTGTGGTGGGGGTTTTTGTCCCCTTGCGCAACTTCTTGTAGCAATTATACGAGAGCTTGGTAATATTGTCAATATTTGGCAGCCGAGAACCGTTCGACAAAATCCGACGGATGGCGCTGCGGCGCGTAATTTTGGAAAAATTTGTACAGATGCCCGCCGGGTGTGGCAGAAAAGGGCTTCCAGTTTTCGACAAATTCCGCGGGGCGTTACAACTCCGACACAACTTGGACACAACCGCGTGCTACGATGTTATATAAAAGGGGGACCGGACCCCTCCGGCAAGGGAAACCGCAGGACGTGCAAAGAAAGGAGCCCGCCATGGCCAAAGGTCGGATCGTGCGCTATGAGGAGCCGGCGCGCCGCGCGCCGGAACGTTCCGTCTATACCGGCCGGGCCCGCCGCAGGCGGCGCCGCCGGGGCCGGGGGCTGCTGTTCGCGCTGGCGGCGCTGGTGCTGGCCTCGGCGGCGGCCTTTGTGGTGTGGCACGCCTGCGCAGGCCCCGGCGCGGGGCGCGCGCAGCGCGAAGGGGACGAAGCCGCGCAGCAGGAAAGCGGCAGCGCGGCTGCCGGGCTGGCCGCCCCGGCGGACGGCCGCATCGTGGTGGCCATCGACCCGGGGCACGGCGGGGTGAACCCGTCCATCGGGGCGGAGGACTACGGCAGCGAGTCGGGCGGCCTGCGGGAGAGCGAGATCACCCTGGCCACGGCCCGGGCGCTGTACAGCCTGCTGGAAGCCGACGGCCGTTTTGCGCCGCTGCTCACCGCCGACGGCACGGCCTACCTCAAACCCAGCGAGCGGGGCGCGGCGGCCCAGGCCGCGGGGGCGGAATTTCTGCTTTCGATCCACCTGAACTACGACGGCAGCAGCGATTCCTCCGGCTTTGAATGCTACGCCGCGCCGCCGGCCCTGGCCACCAACGCCGACAGCGTGCGTTTCGGGCTGCTGGCGGCCCGGGCGTTCAGCGGCCTGGGGCTGCGGCTGCGCGGGACCACCGGCGTGCGCTACTTATACTACGGCTGGAACGATGAGAAGCTGATCTATGAATCCACCGACGCCACCCCCCGCAGCGAACCCACCTTCACGGTGCTGGAAGCCTGCGGCTGCCCGGCGGTGCTCTGTGAGGAGGGGTTCATCAGCAGTTCCGGCGACATGGCCCTGCTGGCCGGGGAGGACGGCTGCCAAACGGCGGCGGAACTCTACTACCAATGCCTGTGCGAATATTTCGGGCTGGAGGAACCGTAAAAAGACAACCGATACGCGGGCGGGCCGCGCACTGCCTGCCCGCGCAAAACCACCAAACCCCGGCAGCACAGGCTGCCGGGGGCGTTTTTTGCGGGCGGAGCGGCGGTTCGGCCCGTTTGGGATCTCTTCGCTTCCTTCCCGGCAAAGAAGGAAGTTTTTTTGCGGCCTTTTCGGCGCAGGGTGTCCGCGCGGCGGGCATTTGCAGGCTTTCCCACTGATTTTCGGGTTTCCCCGGCCTGCGGCAAAAACCACCGCCCGCCCCGTGGTATAGTGCAGGCACCGTACGGCATACAACATAAAGGGGGAAACTCACGTGGCTGTGTTTACAAGGGAAAATCTGCATCTTCCGGCGGCGGACGCCGGGCCGCTGCTGCCCGCGGGGGCGCGGGCCTCGGCGCTGCTGTGGCAGGGGGCCGCGGCGGGCGCGGGGCTGGTGCTGGGGGCCGGGCAGGTCTACGGCGGGGCCGCGCCTTTCGGGCTGGCGCTGGTCATCGGCTGCCCGCCGGGGTATCTGTTCGCGGCGGGCGCGGGCGCGCTGGCGGCCGGCCTGGTCTTTCAGCCGCTGGCGATGGGCCTCCGGCTGGCGGGGGCGCTGGCAGCCGCTGTGGCGGGGCGGTGGCTGGGCGGCGGCAGGCCCCGCACGGGGGCGCTGGCCGGCTGCCTGACGCTGCTGGCCGTGCAGGCGCTGGAACTTTTTTTCGCCGGGGGCGTCCCGGACCCGGCCGGGCTGGCCGCCACGGGGTGTACCGCCCTGCTGGCGGCGGGGTTCGGCTGGGCGTTCGTACAGTTCCCGCCGCAGCAGGCGCGGGGGGCCTGCCTGCTGCTGGCCGTGGGGGTGGCCTGCCTGCAGCGCTTTGCCGCCGGGCCCTGGGCTCCGGGCCTGGCGCTGGCCGCGGCGGCGGGGCTGTGCGCGGCCATAGCGGGTACATTGGAGCAGACGGCGGTGCTCAGCATCGCCTTTGCGGCGGCCCTGACGGCGGCCAGCCCCGGGCTGTGCCATGCGGCGCTGGCCGTGGCCCTGGGCAGCCTGGCGGCCTCCTGCCTGTACCCCGGCGAGCGCTGGCGCTGCGCGGGGGTGTTCACGGCGGGCTGCACGCTGGGCGCGCTGGCCGCCCCCGACGCGGCGGGGGTGCTGCCCCTGGCGGCGGGCGCGGGGCTGGGGGCCTGCGTGGCGCTGGCCCTGCCGGGGGAATGGCTGCGGGCGGTGTTCCCGGCGCCGGCGCCCCCGGCCCCGGCCCAGGGCCTCGGCGGGGCCGCGCGGCGGCTTTCCGGCGTGGCCGATACCCTCAGCGACATCGCCGAGACCGTCAACGCCGTCTGCGCCCGCCAGATGCCGCCCCGGGGCGAGAATTTCGACTTTGTGGTGGAGCACGTGGCCCGCACCACCTGCAAGACCTGCACCCGCCGCAGCCGCTGCTGGGTGCGGGGCTACGCCACGGCCATGGACGGGCTCTACCAGCTCAAACCCGCCCTCGAAAGCCGGGGCCGGGTGGAGGTGGAGGACCTGCCGGGGCAGCTGTCGGTCTGCATCCATCCGGGGGACCTGTGCACGGCGGCCAACCACGGCTACCGGCTGTGGCGCAGCCGCCGCCAGACCCGCGCCCGGGCCGCCACCCTGCGCGCGGCCCTTACCGAGCAGTACAGCGCCCTGGCCTCGGCGCTGGCCCAGCTGGCGGGCAAGCTGGGGCAGGCGGGCCTGCCGGACCCCCGGCGGGAGGCCAAGGTGGCCCAGCTTTTCGCGGGGCTGGGGCTGGAGGCGCTGGAGTGCAGCGTCACCGCCGACCTCGCGGGCCGCCTGACGGTGTCGGTGACCATCGCCCGCACCCGCTTTACGGCGGAGGAGGCCGCGGCCCTGGGGGCGGAGGTCAGCCGCCTGTGCCGCCGGGACCTGGAAGAACCCGAGATCACCCACTGCCGCACCGTGACCATGCTGACGTTCAGCGAAAAACCGCTGTTCCGGGCGCAGTTCGGCGCGGCGGCCCATGCGGCCAGGGGGCAGGCGGTCAGCGGGGACGCGCTGGAGCAGTTCTGCGACGCTTCGGGCCGGGCCCAGATGCTGCTGTGCGACGGCATGGGCACCGGCCGCGCCGCCGCCGTGGACGGCCAGATGGCCGCACGCCTGACCAGCCAGCTGCTGCGGGCGGGCTTTGCCGCCGAGAGCGCGGCCCGCCTGGTGAACGTAGCCCTGGGCCTGAAAAACGCCGAGCAGGAATCCGGCGCCACGCTGGACCTGCTGACGGTGGACCTGTACACCGGCCGCGCAGGGCTGTTCAAGGCGGGGGCGGCCCCCAGCTTTCTGGTGCGGGGCGGCGTGCCCCATCCGCTGGAGGGCGCCAGCCTGCCCATGGGCGTGCTGGACACCGTCGTGGGCCGTTCCACCACCTTCGGCCTGGACGCCGGGGACTGGGTGGTGCTGGTGAGCGACGGCGTGCTGGCCGACGGCAGCGAATGGCTGCTGCAGCAGCTGCAGCTCTGCGCCAAACTGGACCACACGCCGGAACAGGCCGCCCGGGCCATCGCCGACGCCGCCGTGCGCCGCGCCGGGGAGAAGCAGGACGACATCACGGTGGCGGTGCTCAGGCTGGCCGCGTCAAAGGGGGTGGGCGCCGCGTGACGGCGGCAAAACGGCCGCAGGGCCGCAGTATTCGCCAGTTGCGCAAAAATATTTCCTAAAAATCCGAAAAAACTGTTTAAAATTCCACAAAGATGTGGTAAAGTAGAATCAATCGGTGAGAAATGTTCAAATTCACCAGTAATCTACGCCGCAGGGCGGGACACAAAGCCCCGGCGCGAAAAGAGGTTTGACGATTCATGGACTATGCAAGCAAAGACATCCGCAACATCCTGGTGGCCGGTCATGCCGGATGCGGCAAGACGACGCTGACCGAGGCGCTGCTGTATCTGAGCGGCGCGACCGAGCGCATGGGCCGTGTGGAGGACGGCACCGCCGCCAGTGACTTTGACCCCGAGGAAATTCGCCGCAAAGCGTCGCTGAATTCCAGCGTGATCCCGGTGGAGTACCAGGGCATCAAATACAACCTGATCGACACCCCGGGCCTGTTTGACTTTGAGACCGGCGAAGCCGAGGGCGTCATGGCGGCCGAGAGCGTGCTGATCTGCGTGTCGGCCCGTTCGGGCGTCAGCGTGGGCGCCGAGAAAGCCTACCGGCTGGCCTGCAAGAACAACAAGGCGCGGATGATCTTTGTGACCAAGACCGACCTGGAGAACGCCGACTATTTCAAGGTCCTGGAACAGATGAAGATCCAGTTCGGGCCCAGCGTGTGCCCCTGCGTGGTGCCGGTGCGCCTGGACGACGGCACCGTGGCGTACATCAACCTGTTCAGCCAGAAGGCGTTCAAGTATGAGGGCGGCAAGCAGATCCAGATCGACCTGCCCGACATCGGCCACCGCTTCGAGGGTCTGATCCAGGCCATGAGCGAGGCCATCGCCGAGACCGACGAAGCGCTGATGGAGAAGTTCTTCTCCGGCGAGCCCTTCACCACCGAGGAGATCGTCCAGGGCATGGCCACGGGCGTGCGCGGCGGCCAGATCACGCCGGTGTTCTGCGGCAGCGCCGTCAACAACCAGGCGCTGGATATGCTGCTGTACAACATGAACGTGCTGCTGCCCGGCGCCGACACCGCCGCCGCCGTGGGCGAGACGAAGGACGGCGACCCCGTGGAGATCACCGCCGACCCCGACGCCCCGGTCTGCGCCTACGTGTTCAAGACCGTGGCGGATCCCTTTGTGGGCAAGCTGAGTTTTATCAAGGTGCTGGCCGGCAAACTGACCGCCGCCAGCAACGTCGTCAACGCCCGCACCGGCCAGCCGGAACGCCTGGGCAAGACGCTGACGGTCTGCGGCAAGAAGCAGACCGATACCCCGGCCATCACCACCGGCGACATCGGCGCGGTAGCCAAGCTGCCCGCCGCCAAAACCGGCGACACCCTCTGCGACCCGGCCCGCGTGGCGGCCCTGCCCGCGCCCGTCTACCCCATCGCCAACTACCGCATGGCGGTCAAGGTGGCCAAGAAGGGCGACGAGGGCAAGGTCTCCGGCGCGCTGGCCCGTTTGATCGAGGAGGACCCGGCCATCACCTTCCACACCGACCCCGAGACCAAACAGCAGATCATCGGCGGCCTGGGCACCCAGCACCTGGAAGTGGCGGTGGCCAAGCTGAAGAACAAGTTCGGCGTGGAGATCACGCTGGAAGCCCCGCGCGTGCCGTACCGTGAATCCATCCGCAAGAGCTGCAAGGCCCAGGGCCGCCACAAGAAGCAGACCGGCGGCCACGGCCAGTTCGGCGACGTGTGGATCCAGTTCGAGCCCATCGAGGGCGAGGGCGTGGAATTTGCCGAGAACGTGTTCGGCGGCAGCGTGCCGAAGAACTTCTTCCCGGCGGTCGAAAAGGGCGTGCGGCAGGCCGCCGAGCACGGCGTGCTGGCGGGGTACCCGATGGTGGGCATGAAAGCCACCCTGCTGGACGGCAGCTACCATCCCGTGGACTCCAGCGAAATGGCGTTCATCATGGCGGCCAAGCTGGCCTATAAGGCGGCTGTTCCCGAGGCGGGCCCCGTGCTGCTGGAACCCATCGGCGCGCTGAAAGCGCACGTCCCGGCGGACAATACCGGCGACATCATGGGTGAGGTCACCAAGCGGCGCGGCCGCGTGCTGGGTATGAGCCCCGACGAGGACGGCCTGCAGAGCGTGGAAGCGGAAGTGCCTATGGCGGAAATGCAGGATTTCACTACCTTCCTGCGGCAGCTCACCCAGGGCCGCGGCTGGTATACCTTTGATTTCGTCCGCTACGAGACCCTGCCCTCCAACCTGGAAGGCAAGGTCATCGAACAGGCGAAAGCCCTGGGCAACCTCTCCGACGACGAGTGACCGCCGCAGGGGAGTGACCTGTTCTCGTCCTTTTCTTGTAAGAAAAGGACCAAAAGAACTTTCAATGAAAAATGGGCAGGGGGCCGCGGCCCCCTGCCCATTTTTAGTTGGAGTTTCTTTGGTTCGCCTTTGCAAAGAAAGAACAAGGCCAGCCCCCCGGTGGCGGGCACCCGGTAGCGGAAAGTAGCGCGGGGTTGCTTGTAAACGGCGCAAAAATATGCTACGCTGGAACCAGAAAGGCAGGTGTACGGGTATGACCGCAGCAGAATGGGGCAGGCAGCTGGCCGCCGTCCGGCGCGCCCGGGGCTGGACCCAGGAATCCCTGGCCGAACGGGTGGGCGTATCGCGGCAGGCCGTCGCCAAATGGGAACGCGGCGCGGCCCTGCCCGGCCCCGGCAACCTGCTGGCCCTGCGCCAATGCCTCGGCGACGCCCTGTCCGAACCGCCGGAACCGGCGGGGGAGGGGGCAGCAGAAAGCGCAGCGGTGGAGACGCCCCAGGCGGCAGGGGATGCGGCAAAGGCCGAGGCCCCCGCAGCGGGCGCTTCGCCGGAACCGGCCGCCCCAAAGGGCACGGGCAAATGGAGAACCAGCCGCCCGTGGCTGGTGGCGCTGGCCGTGCTGTGCGTGGTGTTCTGCCTGCTCTCGCTGGTCACCTACGTGTTCACGGCGGTGGCGGGGGCGTACTTGCTGCTGGTCACGGTGGCGGCGGTGGCCGCCTGGGCCGTGGTGTGCAAGGTGCGCGGCCAGTCCGCCGCCCCGGCGCTGTGGGGCGGGCTGAAAGCCGTGGGGGTGCAGGTGACGGCGCTGGCCGTGGCGGCGGTGTTCGCCTATTTCGTCTGGCTGGCCGGGGCCGGGTACCGCGTGGACGCGCTGGTGCCGCTGACCGAGACGGCGGTGCGGCAATACCCGGCGCTGGCGGAACGGGTGGACGGGGTCGCCGGGGACGAAACGCCCTTTGCGCTGTGCATCGGCGGGCCGGTTCCGGGGGAGCGCATCACAAAGCGCTATCTGGTGGCGGCAAAGGGGGTGACCGGCGAACCGGCGACCCACATTCGGACGCGGGACTTCCGCATCCGGCTGACCTGGCAGCCCGGTGACCCGGACGAGATGCAGTATTATCTGGTCCAGTGCAGCGGCGACCGGGATTTCAACATCGAGGTGACGGTGGCGGGATCGCCGGAACAGCAGATCGACCTGACCGCGCTGCCGGATAGCCAACAGACACAGGCGCAATGGGACACGGATTTGCAAGAACTCTGGCAGACCTATGGCTGATCTTGCCCTTTTCTTGAAAGAAAAGGGCGAAAAGAACTTTTCATTAAAAACGGACAGGGGGCCGCGGCCCCCTGTCCGTTTTTGGTCAGAGTTTCTTTGGTCCGCCTTTGCAAAGAAAGAACAAGGCCAGCCCCCCGGTCCGGGGCGCGCGGTAGCGGAAAGTAGCGCGGGGTTGCTTGTATACCGGGGCCGGATATGCTACGATGGAGTCAGACAAAGGGAAACCAAACGGAAAGGCGGTGTGCAGTATGACCGCAGCAGAATGGGGCAGGCAGCTGGCCGCCGTCCGGCGCGCCCGGGGCTGGACCCAGGAATCCCTGGCCGAACGGGTGGGCGTATCGCGGCAGGCCGTCGCCAAATGGGAACGCGGCGCGGCCCTGCCCGGCCCCGGCAACCTGCTGGCCCTGCGCCAATGCCTCGGCGACGCCCTGTCCGAACCGCCGGAACCGGCGGGGGAGGGGGCAGCAGAAAGCGCAGCGGTGGAGACGCCCCAGGCGGCAGGGGATGCGGCAAAGGCCGAGGCCCCCGCAGCGGGCGCTTCGCCGGAACCGGCCGCCCCAAAGGGCACGGGCAAATGGAGAACCAGCCGCCCGTGGCTGGTGGCGCTGGCCGTGCTGTGCGTGGTGTTCTGCCTGCTCTCGCTGGTCACCTACGTGTTCACGGCGGTGGCGGGGGCGTACTTGCTGCTGGTCACGGTGGCGGCGGTGGCCGCCTGGGCCGTGGTGTGCAAGGTGCGCGGCCAGTCCGCCGCCCCGGCGCTGTGGGGCGGGCTGAAAGCCGTGGGGGTGCAGGTGACGGCGCTGGCCGTGGCGGCGGTGTTCGCCTATTTCGTCTGGCTGGCCGGGGCCGGGTACCGCGTGGACGCGCTGGTGCCGCTGACCGAGACGGCGGTGCGGCAATACCCGGCGCTGGCGGAACGGGTGGACGGGGTCGCCGGGGACGAAACGCCCTTTGCGCTGTGCATCGGCGGGCCGGTTCCGGGGGAGCGCATCACAAAGCGCTATCTGGTGGCGGCAAAGGGGGTGACCGGCGAACCGGCGACCCGTATTCGGACGCGGGACTTCCGCATCCGGCTGACCTGGCGGCCCGGTGACCCGGACGAGATGCAGTATTATCTGATCCAGTGCAGCGGCGACCGGGATTTCAACATCGAGGTGACGGTGACGGGTTCGCCGGAACAGCAGATCGACCTGACCGCGCTGCCCGATAGCCAACAGACACAGGCGCAATGGGACACGGACCTGCAGGAACTCTGGCAGACCTTTGGCTGATCGGCCCTTTTCTTGGCGAAAAGGGCGAAAAGAACTTTCCATAAAAAACGGATAGAGGGCGCGCCCTCTATCCGTTTTTTGTTTGGAATTTCTTTGGCCCGCCTTTGCAAAGAAAGGATGGAGGACCACTTACAGCGCCGCCAGCGCGGTGCGCACGCGGGCCAGGGTCTCTTCCCGGCCCAGCATGGCGGCCAGGTCGGTGCCGCCGCCCGGCGTGCGGGCCTTGCCCGAAAGGGCGATGCCCAGCGGGTACAGCAGCCAGCCGTTCTTCTTCTCCATGGCTTCGGCCTGGGCCTTGCAGGCGTCGAAGATGGCGTCGCGGGTCCAGTCCGTCACGCCCTCCAATACCGGCAGCAGGGCGGCCAGGGCTTCTTTGGCGCTTTCCGGCGTAGTTTTCTGCTTCTTGTTGCGGTAGAGTTCCGCGTCGTAGGGCAGCGCCGCGTCGAAGAAATCCAGCTGCGGCGGGATGTCCTCCAGCACTTCGCAGCGCGGCTGCAGGTTGGCGCACAGCAGGTCGCGGTCGATGTCCCGCTGCACGGCGCGGTCGATGAAGGGGTCGGCCAGACGGCGGAACTCCTGCGGCGGCAGGGCGCGGATGTAGGCCGCGTTGATGGCCCGCAGTTTCAGCGGGTCGAAGATGGCCGGGGACTTCGAGATGCGCGCCGGGTCCCAGATCTTCACCATCTCGTCGAGGCTGAAGATCTCCTGCTCGCCTTCGGGCGCCCAGCCCAGCAGCAGCAGGTAGTTCAGCACCGCCGCGGGCAGGTAGCCCTTGGCCACCAGGTCCTGGTAGCTGGCGTCGCCGTTGCGCTTGGACAGCTTGTTCTGCGCGTCCTTCATCACTGGCGGGCAGTGGATGTAGACCGGCTTCTCCCACCCGAAGGCGTCGTACAGCAGGTTGTACTTGGGCGTGCTGGACAGGTACTCGCTGCCGCGGATCACGTGGGTGATGCCCATCAGGTGGTCGTCCACCACGTTGGCGAAGTTGTAGGTGGGCATGCCGTCGGTCTTGATGAGGATCTGGTCGTCCAGTTCGCTGACGTTGACCTCAATGTGGCCGTAGACCACGTCGTCGAAGGCGGCCACGCCGCTTTCGGGGATCTTCTGCCGGATGACGTAGGGTTCCCCGGCGGCCAGCTTGGCGGCTACCTCCGCTTCGGAAAGGTTGCGGCAGTGCCCGTCGTAGTGGGTCATTTCGCCTGCGGCGCGCTGGGCCTCGTGCAGTTCGTTGAGCCGTTCCTCGGTGCAGAAGCAGTAGTACGCCTTGCCCGCCTTGACGAGCTGCTCGGCATACTGCTTGAACATGCCCATGCGCTGGCTCTGCACATAGGGGCCGACGGGGCCGCCGATGTCGGGACCCTCGTCCCAGGTCAGGCCGGTGGCGCGCAGCGTATCGTAGATGATGTCGGTGGCGCCCTCCACATAGCGGCCCTGGTCGGTGTCCTCGATGCGCAGGATGAAGGCGCCGCCGTTGTGGCGGGCCTGCAGGTAGGTATAGAGCGCGGTGCGCAGGTTGCCCACGTGCATGTAGCCGGTGGGCGACGGCGCAAACCGGGTGCGGACGTTGGATGCCATAATCGTAACCCCTTTGTCGTTTGTACGGTGTCGTTCTATCGAAAGTATAGCGGCCCCGGCGGGCGCTGTCAACTCAGACCAGGTACGGCTCGAAGCGGTGCAGGTCGTCGATCTTGACGGTGGCGCGGTAGTACACGCCGGTCTCGCGGTATTCCTCGGCGGCCACGCTGCCGCGGCTGCGCAGCACGTCGGCCAGGGCCAGCTTGTCGTAGGGCAGCAGCACCTCGATGCCGCGCACCCGGTGGCCCAGCACTTCGTCCAGGCGGGCCAGCAGTTCCGGCAGGCCGCGGCCGGTCCTGGCGCTGGTCAGCAGCAGGGTGGGGTCCAGCGGGATCAGGTTGGCGGCGTCGCATTTGTTGTAGACCACCAGCTGGGGGATGCCGCCGCAGTCCAGCGTGGACAGCACCTCGTCGGTGACGGCCAGCTGTTCGGGGGCCTGCGGGTCGGAGGCGTCGGCAACCTTCACGATCACATCGGCGTAGGCGGCTTCCTCCAGGGTGCTCTTGAACGCTTCCACCAGGTGATGGGGCAGGCGGCTGACGAAACCGACGGTATCCACCAGGACCGTCTGCAGGCCGCTGGGCAGCGTCAGTTTGCGGGCGGTGGGGTCCAGCGTGGCGAAGAGCATGTCGGCCTCAAAGATCTGTTCCCCGCACAGGGCGTTCAGCAGGCTGGATTTGCCCACGTTGGTGTAGCCCACCAGGGCGATCACCGGCACGTTGTTTTTGCGGCGGGCGCGGCGGGTCTCGCCCCGGCGCTTTTCCAGTTCCGCCAGCCGCTGTTCCAGGTGTTCGATGCGGTGGTGCAGGTGGCGGCGGTCCAGTTCCAGCTTGGTCTCGCCTGCGCCGCGGCGCGCGCCGCCGCCCCCGGCCCCGCCGCCGCCCTGGCGGCTCAGGCTTTCGCCCAGGCCCTGCAGCCGCGGCAGCTGGTAGCGCAGCAGGGCCAGCTCGGTCTGCAGCTTGCCCTCGTTGGTGGTGGCCCGGGCGCGGAAAATCTCCAGAATCAGCAGCGTGCGGTCCAGCACTTCCACCTGCAGCGCTGCCGAAAGGTTGCGGATCTGGCTGCCGGTCAGTTCGCCGTCAAAGATGGCGGCGGCCGCCTGCACGTTCTGGCAGACCAGCCGGGCTTCCTCCACTTTGCCGGCGCCCAGCAGCGTGGCGGCTTCGGGCGCGCTGCGTTTCTGCACTACCTCGGCCACGGCGTCCATGCCGTTGGCCTCGGCCAGCGCCCGCAGTTCGTCCAGGCTGCGGTCCATATCATACCGGCCCTGGTCCAGCGCCAGCAGCACCACCGGCAGGGCGCCGCCTTCGGTGCGCTTCTGCGCCGTAGCGCCAAAATCCAATTCGATCGTGTCGCTCATACTACCTCCTTACTTTCTTGGAAGAAAGTAAGCAAAGAACTTTTACCCAAAATCGCACATGCGTGCGATTTTTATTGGAATTTCTTTGGTCCTTTCTTTGCAAAGAAAGGACGAATACTCACTCCCTCACGCACCGATACGCCCGGCTGGGCACCGGGGCGCCGTTGAACTTGTGGGCGGTCACGTCGTGGTCGTAGACGAACCCTGCCTTTTGCAGCACCGCGCCGCTGGCCACGTTCTCGTTGGCGTGGCAGGCGGCCAGCCACTGCCCGCCCACCGTGCCGAACCAGTAGTCCCGCACGGCGCACAGCGCCTCGGTGGCATAGCCGTGATCCCACCATTTGCGGCCCAGCGCGTAGCCCACGTCCCATTGGGCGCCCAGGCGCTCGGTGTTCAGGTGCCACCCGGCCGTCATCTCGGTCGCCGGGAAAATGCTGATGGACCCGAACAGCACGGTGCTGCGCTTGTCGGTAATGCCCCATTGGTAATAGGCCGGGTCGGGGTAGTGCTTTTCCCACTCGTTCAGCAGTTCGGCGGTCTCGCTCCAGCTGCGGTGGGCGTTCCAGCGCACAAAACGGGCTACCTCCGGGTCGCTGGCCCAGTTGTTGTACATCATCTCGCAGTCGTCCACCGTCAGCCGCCGCAGCAGCAGGCGGCCGGTCTCCAGCGTTTGGGTGCCGCAGTGTTTCATGGTAAGCCTCCTTCTTTTTGCTTCAAAGCGCCGGGTCAGCGCCGTGCCGCAAGGAACCGCCGCAGCAGCGCCAGCGCCATCTGCCAGAGTTTTTGCAGCTGGGGGCGGTAGAGCGTGCAGTAGACGAACACGATCGCCCCCACCAGCACGAATTTGACCACAAAATGCTGGTAGAACACCACGCCCACGCAGGTGGCCGCCAGCGCCAGCAGAAACCCGGAGATGGTGCGCCCGTAGTTGGGGATGGTGCGGTAATAATACTGCCCGGTGACGGTGCGGTACAAAAACATCGCCGCGTTGGAGGCCGCCACCGCCGCCGCCGCGCCGGTCACGCTGTACAGCGGCACCAGCCAGGCGCACAGGGCCACGTTGACCGCCACGCCCAGCGCCACGCCGATGGTGTCGTGGTGGGGGCGGCGGGCGATGGCGTTGCCGTAGACCGTGCCTTCGATGAGGATGGCGAACACCGCGGACAGCATCATCACCGGGAAAAACCGCATGCAGGCGGCTTTGTCCGGGAAGATCAGGAAGATCACGTCCTCGAACATGATGAGCACGCAGAAGAACCCGAACACCAGGAAATTCAGCACGTCATGGATGCGGCCGATGCGCTCCTGCTCGGTGCGGTAATGGGCGTAGACATACGGCCCCCAGTAGGTGGAAAACCCCGCCTGCACCGTCGTCACCAGCTGGGCCAGCGTGTAGGCGAACTCAAACAATCCTTGGGAGGTGGCCCCCGGCCCCGCCGCCAGGAAAGACAGGCAGACCGAGCGGTACAGCGGCGTCAAAATCGCCGCCGGGGCCAGCAGCAGGCCGTAGGGCAGCATCAGGCGGTAGACGCCCTGGCCGGCTTCCGGCGCCCGCAGGCCCCCGGGCGCGGCGCCCGCGCCCCGGGAGGCGCCCAGGGCGCGGAACCAGAAGGCGACGGCCACCCCGCCGAAGCCCGCCAGCGCCGCCGCGATGAACGCCCACACGTTGGAGGTGAAAAAGCCCGGCAGCAGATAGATCAGGTTCAGGCAGGCGTTCATCCACAGCGTCTGCACGGTGTAGGCGCGCACGTCGTTTTCCAGCCGCAGCAGCACGTTGATGTAGCGCACCAGCATGTAGAGCGCGGCGTTCAGGAACAAAAACGGCACCAGCGCCGCGCCGCCCTGCCCCAGACCGAAAGCCACCGCCAGCGTAGGCGCGAAAAACAGGCTGGCCGCGGCCCCCACCACCAGCATGACCAGCAGCGAAAGCCGCACGCAGGCCAGGAACATGCCCCGGCCGGTGGCGCCCCGGGGCGGTTCCCGGTAAAAGCGCAGCAGCGCCTGGTCCAGACCCAGCATCCCTAAGTTCATCAGCGACATGGTGTAGGCCATAAAGGTGGCGGGTACGGCGTAGGCGTCCGCGGGCAGGACGCCCTTGATGATGAGCGCCGCGCCGCTGATGAGGAACCCCAGGTAGGTGGCGACGGAATATTTCATCACGTTGCCCACGAAACTCTCCGGCTTGGCGGGCTTTTGCTGCGGCGTGTCGGCCATGGGGCCACCTTCCTTTCACAGGGTGCAGATGAAAAGGGGAGTATTTCCAATCCGTCCGCGCCGGCGGACATGCGCCGCCGGCGTGGACACATACAGGGAAATCCAGCACAAAATTGTGTGCGAGGAGTCTGCGACGAGTGCGCGATTTTGCGCTGGATTTTGTCGAAGGGGATTCCAAAGAGGGGAAACAGGAGCGTTAGGCACCGCCGTGCGCGACTGTTTCCCCTTTTGACTGTAAATAGGGCCGTATGCGCGCGGCCATGCGCTCGGCTTCCTCGGGGGTCACGTGGGCCTTGTCCACATAGCCGTAGATGCGCTGGGCAAAATTGGCCAGCGGCGGGCAGAAGGCAAAGACCGTCTTGGGCTGCCACCCCCGCCGGTAGAGGAAATGCACCCCCGCCAGCGCCACGAACTTGAGCAGATTGAAATGGGGCGTGAACCCCTCGCCCATGGGGTGGTCCCGGGGCGGGTTTTTGTACACATCTTCCAGCAGGTCGGCCATCCGCAGATAGGCCGGGCGCGCGCCGGGGTCGAAGTACCCCTCGATGACTTCCCGCGCGATGGGGAAGGGCGGCTGCGGGTCGGCCATGGCGGCGGCAAATTCCTCGTAGCTGGTCACATACTGCGCGTCCTTGTAGATGACGGGGTCGTACTCATGCTCGATGGGCGCGGGCCGCAGGATATGGCAGCTTTTGCCCGCCATGTAGACCTCGGCGATGGCGGTGCTCATCCAGATGGAGATGGAATCCGCCGCCACGATCCACTGTTTGACGGAATCCGCAAAGATCACGTGGAAATTGGGCCGTTTTCGGGCCAGCTGTTCCAGCGCGGGGCTGTTCCACTCGCTGGGGTGGCGGCGGTAGACCAGTTCCACCTCCGGGTGGTCGGCCAGGTAACGGTCGAACCAGGCCAGCGTCTCGGTCATCGAGACGCGGTTGGTGCGGGCAAAGCCGGTGAAATCGGTGCCCGCCATTCTGGAAAGTTCGGCCACCTCGTCGTCGTTCATGCTGGCGTAGCCGAAGCTGGAGATATACAGGTGCAGGTGTTTGGCCGGGTCCAGGCCGAATTTTTCGCACAGGGCCTGCTTGCCGAGAAAATAGCCCTTGAACTCCGGCCGCAGGAAGTCCATCATCACCGCGCCGGTGACCGGGGTGTTTTTGGCGTCCATGCCGTGGGCCTGCAGCCGCCTGGCGGTGCGCTCGCCCCAGCAGGTCTGGACGCAGCGCTTGGCGTTGCCGTTCATGTTGAACCAGTCGCCCTCCTCCTGCGTGTCCGAGAGCATCTGCTCCCAGTGCAGGTTGACGATCTTGTCGCAGCGGCCGATGTTGTTGTACACATGGCTGTTGATGGCCTCGTTGTCGTACATGCAGCTGGCCACCAGCACCTCGGGCTTGTCCCGGCGGAACAGGCGCAGGTGTTTGGGGTCCAGCAGCTGGCGGATCTCCACGGCGTAGCCGCGGCGCTCCAGTTCCAGCTTGAGCAGCAGGTCGCTCTCATATTCGCGCACGGTGTGCTCGTACAAGATCAGAAAATCCAATGCCACAGGCTTGCTCCTTTTATCATGGCGGCAGGCGGACGGTCCCGCACGGGAAGCGCGCAGGGGGGCGGCCCTGGCCGCCCGCCTTGCCTTTCAGTTTGCAGAGAGGTCGGAGAACAGCTGCACGGTCCAGTCCGGCAGGCCGTAGCGTTCGTCCAGGTGGAACCCGTCGAAGAACTGGGTGTCGTCGTCGGTGATGCAGCTGCCGCCCCACTCGTAGTCCAGCAGCGTGAAGCCGTCCTCGGCGCTCCAGGCGCGCAGGGCGGGCAGCACCTCATTCTCCATGGCCCCGGTGATGCCGAACACGTCGCAGACCTCGGTGCGCACGTTCTGCGCCATGGGCGGCAGCACCAGGATGAGCCGCACGCCGCGCGCCTTGCAGGCGGCGGCCAGCGTGCGCAGCCGGGCGAACTGCTCCCCGTTCAGCGTCCAGTTTTCGCAGCGGGGGGTGATGGTGGCCGGGTAGTCGTACAGCTTGCGGTGCAGCGGCAGCACGGTGCCGTCGTCGGCCAGGTAGTCGCTCGCCACCCAGTCGCCGGATTCGATGGTGTCCGGCGTGCCGCGGATGGTGTCCATCAGCACGGTGAGGGCGTTGACGTTGTATTCCAGGTTCAGGCAGTAGGCCAGCGGGTTTTCCAGCGTTTCCTCCAGCTGGGAGAAACGGTCGGTGTTGTAGTGCTCGTTGAGGGTGTAGAAGGAGACCTCCACCAGCAGCGTGTCCACCGGGTGGCCGCTGTCCAGCACATAACCGGCCAGGTCCAGCGTTTCTTTTAAGGACGCCCCGCCGAAGGAGAGGTTCTGCCATTCCATGCCGCTGGCTTCCGCCACCAGTTCCATGTCGAAGTGGGCCAGGCGGCTGTCGCCCAGGATCAGGTTGCGGCCGGGGTCCTGCTGGTAGGCCCGCACCCGGGCCACCGGCTGGCTGGACCCGGCGGAATCCTTGAGGCCGAAGTAGTTGTTGGGCTCAAAGGCGATAAAGACCGCCAGCCACGCCGCCACGGGAATGGCCAGCAGCGCCAGCTTTTTCAGGATGTTTTTCACAGGCCACTCCTTTCATGGATTTGCACGGATGGTGTTTCTAAACCGTCTTCATCGGCGGACATGTGCCGACGATGAAGACACCTACAGGAAAATTTTGCCCAAAATTGTGTGCGAGGAGCCCGCGACGAGTGCGCGGTTTTGGGCAAAATTTGAAGAGGGGGAATCCAAAGGGGGGAATAGGCCCGTCAGGCACCGCCGTGCGGGACTGTTCCCCTCTTTGAGCAAAACTCAAAATCCCGCGTACATCCCGAACCCGGCGTTGCCGAAGCCGCCGCTTTGCAGGATGTAGCCCGCCAGCAGGAAGATCACCAGCAGGTAATACAGCGCCCAGCGGTGCGTTTCCCCCGCCAGCGCGACCTCCGACGGCTTGTTCTTGTAATGGAAAGCCCGGCGGGCGTCCAGCCGCAGGGCCAGGGCCAGCGCGGCCAGCAGGAAGGCGTAGTAGCCCGCCACCATGATGGCGTTGGCATAGAACCCGGTGTAGACGGCGCTGTACAGTTCCCCGGCAAAGCGGGCGGGGCTCCAGCCGCGGCACCACCCGGCCAGGTAGCCGAAGGCGTCGGCCGTGGTCAGGGCTTCGGCGGCGGGGGCCGAACCCACCCGGAAGAACACCATGCTCACGCACCACAGGGCGAACACCACGGCCCGTTTGGCCCACAGCACCCGGGCGGGGGCTTTCTTTTTGGGTTTGCCCAGACGGCGGTGCAGCAGTTCTTCGCCCAGGCGGTAGCAGGCCTGCAAAAGCCCCCAGATCACAAAGGGCAGCGTGTTGCCGTGCCAGAACCCCGAAAGGAAGAACACCGTGAACACGCAGGCTTCGGCGGGCAGGCGGGCCAGCCGCCCCCGGGTGGGGCCGCTCAGGTCGGCCCAGGCCAGCGGCAGGAAGAGGTAATCCTGCAGCCAGGAAGAAAAGCTGATGTGCCACCGGCTCCAGAACCCCGAAAAGTTGGTGGCGAAGAAGGGGGTCCTGAAGTTTTCCGGCAGGTCCAGGCCCAGGAACAGCCCCACGGCGCGGGCCACTTCCGAATACCCCGAGAAATTGAAGTAAAGCTGCAGCGTGTAGGCCACCGCCGCCAGGATCAGCAGGGGGCCGCCGTAGTCCCGGTAATGGGGGAACACCTGGTCCACCAGCACGCCCAGCACGTCGCTGACGGCCACCAGCTTGAACAGGCCCAGCGCCATCAGCCGCAGGCCGCGCACGGTGCGCCCGGCGTCGAAGCGGTGTTCCTGCCGGAACTGGGGCAGCAGCGCCCCGGCCCGGCAGATGGGCCCCTGGGTGACGGTGGCGAAAAAGTTCAAAAACAGCGCGCAGTGGACGGGGTCTTTCTCCACCTCACAGTCGCCGCGTGCCGCGTCGATCAGGTAGGCGATGGCCGCGAAGCTGTAAAAACTGATGCCCAGCGGCATGGCCACGGCCTGCCAGCCCGCCAGCCCCGCAAAGGCGCCGTTGTATTTGAAAAACGCCAGCACCGCCAGCAGCCCCGCGACGCCCGCGCGCAGGGCGGCGGCCTTGCGCGGGCCTTCCAGCGCGCGGCCGCACAGGTAAGTCAGCGCCGCGATGGCGATGGTCACCGGCAGCATGGAAGGCATCGCCAGCCAGTAGAACAGCCAGCTGGCCGCCAGCAGGAAGGGGCTCTGGGCGCGCCGGGGCAGATGCAGGTAGACGGCGGCCACCACCAGCAAAAACCCGAAGAAGCCGAAACTTTGCAGACTCAAGGCCGCACCTCCGATGCAAAACCGTTTGAGGGGGAAGCCCCCGCGCTTTCCGCCCAAACGGCGGAAAAGACGGGAACTTCCGTTCACATAACAATTTATTATACATGATTTACCGCGCGGGCGCAAGCGGCGGGGAGGGGTTGCGGCGGGAAAAATGCTTTTCCGGCGCGGTTTTCCCGGCTTTCGCCGTTTTTTGTACATTCCCTCTTGACGCAACGGAGGTTTCGTGCTATGGTAGAGGCGTTGTACGACCGGGATAAGTGGTGGAGTCTGTCATAGGGCCATGTTGCCCTATTTATCCGGGCGGCCGGGGCCAGCGGCGTCCCCGGCGCGGCGGGACTTCCCCTGCAGTGAGGAAGCCCCGCTTTTTCTGTGCGCCGCAAGAGGAACGATCAATGAAACAAACCGTGGAATTTTTTAAACGCCAGCCGCCGGCGCGGCTCATTGCGCTGAGTTTCGCCCTGGTGATCCTGCTGGGGGCGGCGCTGCTCAAAACGCCGGTGGCCATCCGGCCGGGCGTGACGGTCAGCTGGACCGACGCGCTGTTCACCTCCACCAGCGCGGTCTGCGTCACCGGCCTGATCGCCGTGGACACAGCCGATACCTTCACCCCCTTCGGCCAGGCCGTGGTGGCCGGGCTGATCCAGGTGGGCGGCCTGGGCGTCACTTCCATCGGCATGGGGCTGGCCATCGCGGCCGGGCGGCGCATCAGCATCCGGGGCCGCGCCCTGGTGCGGGAGGCCCTCAATGTGGACAGTATGGAGGGCATGATCCGCCTGGTGCGGGGGGTGCTCTTCGTCACCATCTGTTTCGAACTGGGCGGCGTGATCTGCAGCTTCCCGGTGTTCGTGCAGGATTTCCCGCCGCTGCATGCCCTGTGGATCAGCGTGTTCCACTCCATCGCGGCGTTCAACAACTCCGGCTTCGATATCCTGGGCGGGCTGCGCAACCTGATCCCCTACCATGACAACGTCTGGCTCAACCTGGTCACCTGCGCGCTCATCATCTTCGGCGGCATCGGCTTCCTGGTCATCCTGGACGTGACCAAATGCCGCTTCCGCTTCCGCAAGTTCACCCTGCACACCAAAGTGGTGCTGACCACCACCCTGGCGCTGCTGGTCTCGGGCACGGTGCTGCTGCAGTGGACCGACGGCCTGGGCTGGCTGGCCTCCTTCTTCCACAGCGTGTCGGCCCGTACCGCGGGCTTCTCCACCGTGCCGCTGGGCGAGTTGAGCAACGCGGGCCTGTTCGTGCTCACGATCCTCATGTTCATCGGCGCGTCGCCCGGATCCACCGGCGGCGGTATCAAAACGACCACCTTCTTCGTGCTCATGCAGGAGATCTGCTGCATCTTCACCAAACGGCGGCCCGGGGCTTTCCGCCGCCGCCTGCCGGACGGGTCGATGGCCAAGGCGGCCACCGTGGCCCTGCTGGGCATGATCGTGGTCTGCACGGGCACCTTCCTGCTCTGTGTGCTGGAACCCGACCTCTCGCTGATGCAGCTGCTGTTTGAGGATGTGTCGGCCTTCGGTACGGTGGGCCTGTCCACCGGCATCACCGCCGGTCTGCGGGACGCCAGCAAGTTCGTTTTGATCCTGACCATGTACACCGGGCGCGTCGGCGCCTTCACGCTGCTGTCCATCTGGGTGGCCCGGCCCGAACCGACCGCCCGCTATACCGAGGAAGCCATCACCATCGGCTGATCCCTTTACACTACAGGTAGGTGCAATGATTATGAAAAAGAAGAACGATTTCTCCACCATGTACGGCGTGATCGGCCTGGGGCGCTTCGGCACCGCGCTGGTCAAGACGCTGACCCAGGCGGGCAAGGAAGTCATCGCCATCGACAAAAACGAGGAGCGGGTCCGCGAGGTGCGGGAATTTACCGACTATGCCTTTGTGGTGGACAACCTGAGCGAGGCCGCCCTCAAGGAGACCGGCATCCAGAACTGCGGCACCGTCACCGTCTGCATCGGTGAGCAGGTGGACATGAGCATCCTGACCACCATGCTGGTCATCAAGCTGGGCGTGCCCAACGTCATCTCCAAGGCCACCAGCGAGGTCCATGGCGAGGTGCTCAAGCGCATGGGCGCCACCGTCGTTTTCCCCGAAGCCGACATGGCCGTGCGCATCGGCCGCCGCCTGATCTTCGGCAACCTGCTGGACTACGTCGCCCTGGCAGACGGGGTGGAGGTGCGCCGCATCACGGCGGGCGGCCGGGTGCTGGGCCGCACCATCCAGCAGGTGGATGTGCGCCGGGTCTATGGCATCAACATCATCGCGGTGGAGCGCAACGGCCACACCAATGTGGAGTTCAACGCCGATTATACCTTTGCCGAGGGCGATACCATCACCGTCATCGGCAACGTGGACAAGATCGACCGCTTCGAGCAGGATCTGGAAGAGTAAGGGCGCGGCCGGGGGCGCGCTTTCCCCCGACTGGGCAGGCATTTGACAAAACGGCGGCCGTCAGGTACACGGCCGCCGTTTTTGTATGCCGAAAACCACTCGCTAGGCGAGTGGTTCAAAAGAAGGCTTGTGCCGATTATGGAGACAAAAAACTCCCTTTGCTAAAATAGAAGTGCGGTCTGCCAACTGCACAACCAAGCAAAGGGAGGTCATTCAAAATGAACGACGTAAATAGTTTATCGCATACAAGCTGGAATTGCAAATATCATATTGTGTTTGCTCCGAAATACCGAAGAAAAGTATTTTACGGGCAGAAACGGCGGGAAATAGGAGAAATCCTAAGAACGCTGTGCAACTGGAAAAAGGTGAATATCATCGAAGCAGAAGTATGCCCGGATCATATCCATATGCTGGTAGAGATTCCGCCGAAGTACGCGGTATCGAGTTTCATGGGATACTTAAAAGGGAAAAGTAGCCTGATGATTTACGAAAAATACCCTGAGTTGAAATACAAGTACCGGAACAGAGAGTTTTGGTGCAGAGGGTATTACGTAGATACAGCGGGTAAAAATGCAAAGAAAATCGAAGAATACATCCGACGCCAGCTTGAAGAGGACCAGGCAAGAGAACAACTGACAATGGGAAACTTCTAATGAGCCCGTTTACGGGCGGTAAGTAACAAACTCTCGCGGCTGGCAGACCGTACCAACGCGACGTGACGCGTGCGCTAGTATTCCAGGGCTTCGCCCGTCTGTGAAAAACCCCCGGCTTTGCCGGGGGATATTTATTGTGCCCGCCGCGGCGCAAGAATCACCTTGCAATCCCGGCGGGAATGCCGTACAATAGAAGCAACAGATACGCGACCCCCAGCGTCCCCAAAAAAACAGGAGGTGCCCCGTTTATGGAACATTTCAATCCGATCCTGCAGGGCCAGCAGAGCCCGCAGAAATTCATCACCATCGGCGAAGTCATGCTGCGCCTGACCCCGCCCAATTATGAAAAGATCCGCATGGCCTCCAGCTTTGAAGCCTGCTACGGCGGCAGCGAGGCCAACATCGCCCTGGCCCTGGCCAACCTGGGGGTGGATTCCACCTTCTTCAGCGTGGTGCCCAACAACTCCCTGGGCAAAAGCGCCGTCCGCTGGCTGCGCTCCAACGACGTGCACTGCACGCCGATGATCCTTTCCACCAAGGAGCAGACCCCCACCCACCGCCTGGGCACCTATTACCTGGAGACCGGCTACGGCATCCGCCCCAGCAAGGTCATCTACGACCGCAAGCACAGCGCCCTGACCGAGTTCGACCTCTCCACCGTGGACCTGGACGCCCTGTTCGACGGCTTTGACTGGCTGCACCTGTCCGGCATCACCCCGGCGCTGAACCAGAACTGCGCCGATTTCATCCTGCGCTGCCTGCGCACCGCCAAGGAGAAGGGCCTGACCGTCAGCTTCGACGGCAACTTCCGCAGCCAGCTCTGGAGCTGGGAGGCTGCCCGCGATTACTGCACCCTCTGCCTGCCCTACGTGGACGTGCTGTTCGGCATCGAGCCTTACCACCTGTGGAAAGACGAAAGCGACCACAGCAAGGGCGACTGGAAGGACGGCGTGCCCCTGCAGCCCAGCTATGAGGAGCAGGACGAGATCTTCCACCGCTTTATCGAGCGCTACCCCAACCTGAAGTGCATCGGCCGCCATGTGCGCTACGTCCACTCCGGCAGCGAGAACAGCCTCAAAGCCTTCATGTGGTACGAGGGCCATACCTTTGAGAGCCGCCTCTACACCTTCAACGTGCTGGACCGGGTGGGCGGCGGCGACGCCTTCGCCAGCGGCCTGATCTACGCCATGATGCACGGCTATCGCCCCATGGATATGATCAACTTTGCGGTGGCGTCCAGCGTCATCAAGCACACGATCCACGGCGACGCCAACATCACCGACGATGTGCAGAGCATCCGCAACCTGATGAACATGAACTACGACATCAAACGGTGAGCCTGTCGGGAAAACGCCCTGCGGCCCGCATACGGTCAGGGGCCGATCTCCCGGTGCAGGTCCCCGCCGCCGGCTATGGCCGGCGGCGGGGACCTTTTTTTGACGGCCCGCTCTTTGTGGATTTTTCGCAAAAACCTTGTGCCGGTGCGTCAAATGCGGTATAATACCCGTATATGTCACAACGATCACCTTCACGGAGGTTTATTTTATGAGACGTACCCGCATTCTGAGCATGGGGGCGCTGGCCCTGTTTCTGGCGCTGACCCTGTCCGCCTGTTCGCCCAAAGAGACGCTGAAAAACGTCATCGTCAGCGCCTGCACGGCGCTGGGCTTCATCGACGGCGAAGCGTCGCAGGAGGAGGAAGCCAGCGAAACGATGGCCCAGGCCGGCGGCGACGTGACCTTCCCCGAAAGCATGGACACCAGCGAGGGCAAGCTGGTCACCCAGGTGGAAGGGGACACGATGTATGTGGCCTTCAACGGCATCCAGAACCGCAACACCGACTATTTCGTGGCGGCGTCGGACAGCATCACCGTCACCGGCTATGCGACCACCGAATCCACCAACGAAAATTACCAGACGTTCAAGGTGGCGCTGTGGCAGCTTTCCGATGATTCCACCACCACCAGCTATGTGACCGGGTCCACCATCTACTACCCCACCGACGGCACCAACTACAGCTACACCATCACCGGCCTGACCCCCGGCAAACAGTACAAGGTCAACATCAGCTACGATTCCAGCAGTTTCTATGTCACCGGCGGGCTCAAAGTGCAGGGCCTGGGCAGCGAGGAACTGACTGCCATCGAAGAGGAATAAACCGGCGTCCACGACGCTGCCCGCGCTGCCCCCTGCGGCGGCGCGGGCAGTTTTGCCGCCAAGGGGAGGAAGTATGGAAAAGACCAACCAAAAACAACTGCGCAACACCCTGATGCTGGTGGGCTGCGCGCTGATCTGGGGCACCGCCTTTGTGGCCCAGAGCGTGGGCAGCGGCTACATGGGGCCGTATACCTTCCTGGCCAGCCGCAGCTGGCTGGCCTGCGTGTTTCTGCTGGGGCTGCTGGCCGTGCGCCGCCGCGGCCAGCAGCGCCGCGGCCAGCGCCTGCCGTTCTGGCTCCACGGCAAAACGCTGGCGGTGGGCGGGGCCCTGTGCGGCGCGGCGCTTTTTGCGGCTTCGGCCGCCCAGCAAATGGGCATCGGCACCACCAGCACCGCCAAGGCGGGGTTCATGACGGCCCTGTATGTGGTGCTGGTGCCGGTGTGCGGCGTTTTTCTGGGGCGGCGGCCCGGCGTCAAGCTGTGGTGCTGCGTGGCGGCCAGCGTGGCGGGGCTGTACCTGCTCTGTCTGGCCGGGCGGGATACCCTGAGCCTGACCGGCGGCGAATGGCAGCTGCTGGTCTGTGCGTTCCTCTTTACGCTGCAGATCCTGCTGGTGAACCGTTTCAGCCCCCGGCTGGACGGCATCCAGCTCAGTTTCGTACAGTTCCTGGTGGTGTCGGTGCTGTCCACCGTCTGCATGTTCCTCTTTGAGCAGCCCACCCCGGCCCAGTTCCAGGGGGCGGCGGTGTCGGTGCTGTACTGCGGCGTCATGTCCAGCGGCGTGGCCTATACGCTGCAGATCGTGGGCCAGAAGGAACTGGACCCCACCATCGCCAGCCTGGCCATGTGCCTGGAAAGCGTGTTCAGCGCGCTGGCGGGCTGGCTGATCCTGGGCCAGACGCTGACGCCCCCCGAACTGGCGGGCTGCGCGCTGATGTTTGCGGCCATCGTGGCCAGCCAATTGCCCGACAAGCGCTGACGCTTCAAAAGGGGCAACACTCGCGCACTGACACCGCAGTGGCGTGTCGGAGGCCAACCGCCGCATTAGCGGCGGCACTTGGGCCGGAGACCGGCGGTGCCTGACGCTCGTGTTTAACGGGTTGCGGTTCCCGCATCGCGCGGCGCGCCTTGAACGGCGCTTGCGCTCTGCGGCCGCTGCCCCTGCTCCGCCTCGCTGTATCCGCCGCAGGCGGCGCTCGGCTCCGCAGCCCTCTTTGGAATCCCCTTCGACAAAATTTTGCCCAAAACCGCGCACTCGGCCCTTGGCCTCGCACACAATTTTGGGCAAAATTTCCCTGTATGTGTCCCCATCGTCGGCACATGTCCGTCGATGGGGACGGATTTGAAATTCTCTACGATAAAATCGCATGAATATGCGATTTTGGCTAAAAGTTCTTTGGTACTTTCTTACAAGAAAGTACAAGAGGAGGGAGTACATATGCAGGACCTGCGGCTGATCTTCCGCTACGGCAGGCCGTATCACCGGGATCTGATCGCGGCGGTGGCCCTGATCGTGGTGGAGTGCGGGTTTGAAATGGTCATCCCGACGCTGATGGCCACCCTGATCGACGAGGGCGTGCCCGCGCAGGACCTGGCCGTCATCCTGCGGCAAGGCGGCCTGATGGCGCTCTGCGCCGTGCTGGCGCTGGTCACCGGCCTGCTGTACGCCCGTTTTGCCGCCCGCTACGCCAACGGCTTCGCGGCGGAACTGCGCAAGGCCGAGTATGCGGCGGTGGAAAAATTCGATTTCGCCAACCTGGACCACTTCTCCGGCGCGTCGCTGGTCACCCGCATGACCACCGACGCCACCGTGCTGCTCAACGCCGTCAACACCGGCCTGCGGCCGCTGGTGCGCAGCCCGGTCATGCTCTGCATGGGCCTGTGCATGGCGTTCCTGCTCAGCCCGCGCCTCACCGTGATCTTCCTGGTGGCCGCGCCGGTGCTGGGCCTGATGCTGGGGTGGATCGTCAGCCGGGTGGCCCCCCTCTACGGCCGCCAGCAGCGGGCGGTGGACCGCCTGAACGGCCGCATCCAGGAATCCCTCACCGGCATCCGCGCCATCAAGGCCTTCGTGCGCGGCGAATGGGAGAATGAACAGTTCGACGCTGTCAACGGCGAACTCTGCGACGCCAGCACCGAGACCTTCCGCCACGCGGTGCTCAACACCCCGGTCTTTCAGGCGGTCATGTACACGGTGATCCTCTGCATCATGTGGTTCGGGGGCACCTTCATCCTGGACGGTTCCATGCAGGTGGGCCAGCTGACGGGCTTCCTCAGTTACGTGCTGCAGGTGCTCAACTCGGTCATGATGTTCTCCGGCGTGTTCCTGCAGATGACCCGCTCCCTGGCCAGCGCCCGCCGCATCCGGGAAGTGCTCACCGAACAGCCCGACCTGGCCGACGCGGCCCACCCCGTGGCCGAAGTCCCCGGCGGCGCCATCGACTTCGAGAACGTCAGCTTCAAGTACAACCGGCAGGCGCAGAAGAACGCCCTGTCCGGCATCACGCTGCACATCCCGGCGGGGGCCACCGTGGGCGTCATCGGCGGCACCGGCTCCGCCAAGACCACCCTGGTGCAGCTGATCCCCCGCCTCTACGACGCCACCGAGGGCACCGTCCGGGTGGGCGGCCGGGACGTGCGGGACTACGACCTGGCGGCCCTGCGGGACGCCGTGGGCATCGTGCTGCAGAAAAACCTGCTGTTCTCGGGCACCATCCGGGACAACCTCAAGTGGGGCAAGCCCGACGCCACCGACGGGGAACTGTGGGCGGCCTGCCGCGCGGCCCACGCCGACGAATTCCTGCGCCGCATGCCCGACGGGCTGGACACGGATCTCGGCCAGGGCGGCGTCAACGTTTCCGGCGGGCAGAAACAGCGGCTGTGCATCGCCCGCACGCTGCTCAAACAGCCCAAGGTGCTGATCTTCGACGATTCCACCAGCGCGGTGGATACCGCTACCGAATCCGGCATCCGCCGCGCCCTGGCGGAACTTGACGGCGTGACCAAGATCATCATTGCCCAGCGCATCAGTTCGGTGCAGAGCGCCGATATGATCGTCATTCTGGACGACGGCCGCCTGCACGCCGTGGGCACCCACGACGAACTGCTGGCCCGCGACAGCATCTATCAGGAGATCTACTATTCCCAGATGAAAGGGGGCGGCGTGTCATGATGCGGATCACCGGCGGGCGCCGCCCGCAGAACCTGCGGTATACCCTGCACTGCCTGGGCCGCTACCTGGGCCGCCACCGCCTGCTGCTGGGGCTGGTGGCCGTGCTGGCCTCGGCCAGCGCCCTGGCCTCCCTGCTGGGGACCTATATGATCCGCCCGGTGGTCAACGGCTTGCTGGAGGACGGTACCCTCGCCAACCTGGCCCGGGGCGTGGGCGTCACGGCGGCCATCTATCTGGTGGGGGCCCTCTGCACCCTGGGCTACAGCCAGATCATGGTGCGCGCGGCGCAGAAGATCCTGCGGGAGATCCGCGGCGACCTTTTCGCCCGCCTCCAGACGCTGCCGCTGCAGTTCTTCGACACCAACCGCAAGGGCGACCTGATGAGCCTGTTCACCAACGATGTGGACACCGTCTCCGACGCGCTGAACAACAGCTTCGCGCTGGTCATCCAGACCTTCATCCAGGTGGCGGGCACGCTGGTCGTGCTGTTCATCCTCAACTGGCGGCTCTCGCTGGTGGTGCTGGTGGGCTACGCGGCCATGTTCTGGTATATTGATTTCAGCACCCGGCGCAGCCGTGTCTACTATGCGCGCCAGCAGGGCTGCCTGGGCGAACTGGACGCCTACATCGAGGAGATGATCGCCGGGCAGAAAGTCGTCAAGGTGTTCAACCACCAGCAGGCCGACCTGCAGGGCTTTGCGCTCCGCAACGAAAAACTGCGCAGGGCCGGTACCGGCGCCCAGAGTTACGCCGCCACCATGATCCCGGCGGTGGTCAGCATCGGCTACCTGAACTATGCGGTCATTGCGGTGCTCGGCGGCCTGATGGTCATGAAGGGCTGGACCGACCTGGGCAGCCTGGCCAGTTACCTGGTGTTCGTGCGCCAGACCACCATGCCCATCAACCAGTTCACCCAGCAGGGCAACTTCCTGCTGGCGGCACTGGCGGGCGCCGAGCGCATCTTCGCCGCCATGGACGAGGATGCCGAAGTGGACGAGGGCACCGTGGACCTGGTCGCCATGCAGGATGTGCCGGCGGGCCGGCTGGAAAAGGCCCCCGGGGAGGAGCCCGCCGGCCGCTGGGCCTGGTGCGACCGCAGCCGCCCCGAGGTGCCCGCCGTGCCGCTGCGCGGCGACGTGCGCTTCCATAACGTGGACTTCGGCTACGTGCGGGACCACCTGATCCTGCAGGGGCTTTCGCTGTACGCCAAGCCGGGGCAGAAGATCGCCTTCGTGGGCTCCACCGGCGCGGGCAAGACCACCATCACCAACCTTATCAACCGCTTCTATGATGTGACGGCGGGTTCCATCACCTACGACGGCATCGACGTGCGGCTCATCCGCAAGGACGCCCTGCGCCGCAGCCTGGGCGTGGTGCTGCAGGACACCCACCTCTTCACCGGGACCGTGGCGGACAACATCCGTTTCGGCAAGCTGGACGCCACCCGGGAGGAGATCGAGCGCGCGGCCCGCATCGCCAACGCCGACTCCTTCATCCGCCGTCTGCCCCAGGGGTATGAAACGATGGTCACCGCCGACGGCGCCAACCTGAGCCAGGGCCAGCGCCAGCTGCTGGCCATCGCCCGGGCCGCCGTGGCCGACCCGCCGGTGCTGATCCTGGACGAAGCCACGTCCAGCATCGACACCCGCACCGAGGCCCTGATCGAGAAGGGCATGGACCGCCTGATGGAAGGCCGCACGGTGTTCGTCATCGCCCACCGGCTGTCCACCGTGCGCAACGCCGACGCCATCATCGTGCTGGAACACGGGCACATCGTGGAACGCGGCACCCACGAGGAACTGCTGGCCCAAAAGGGCGAGTATTACCAGCTGTACAACGGCATGTTCGAGCTTTCCTGAGCGGGCAGCCCCGCCCGCACCCGGTTTTTTTCGCAAAACTGCTTGACAAGCGCCCTGCATTGTGGTATTATAATTTGGCACCCGAAAGCGGGCGCCAATATATCGCGGGGTAGAGCAGATGGTAGCTCGTCGGGCTCATAACCCGGAGGTCGCAGGTT
>HBJMC02800__coassemble_130_pt1 | contig 52032 bp, 49 predicted proteins | sample HBJMC02800__metabat2_low_PE_014 | metagenome-assembled genome bin HBJMC02800 | reverse complement strand
CACTTGCATTTCTGATAATTTCCCTCATTTTCCATCCAATCCGGAGGGGTTATGGGGAGAATCATCAGGAGAGCACTTGGAGGTTATCCGCTGCAAAAAGGGTAAAAAAAATAACGGAGCAATGCGAGTGAAAACTCCACATTACTCCGTATATTTTTCAGTTCATTGACAAGTTAAATTGCCCTTTTGGACAAGATAAATTGCCCCAAAACAGCAATCAGTGCTTGATGGCCGCGGCAACTTCGGCAGCAAAATCCTCGCTGCGCTTCTCCAGGCCCTCACCCTTGATGAAGTGGGTGTAGCCGGCGATGGCAATGTCGCCGCCCAGAGCTTTGGCAGTGTCGGCAACATACTTCTTGACATCCATGCCGCCATCCTTGATGAAAGCCTGATCGACCAGGCAGTTCTCCTTGTAGAACTTGCCCAGCTTGCCAATGGCCATCTTTTCCTTGATGGCGTCAGGCTTGTTGGCGTTCTTGGGATCGTTCGCCATCTGAGCCAGGATGATTTCCTTTTCCTTGGCAATCGTCTCGGCCGGGACGGCAGCTTCGTTCAGGTAGCTGGGGTTGGCAGCCGCGACCTGCATGGCGATGTCCTTGCCGAAAGCGGCAAACTCGGGCTTGGCAGCCACGTCGTCGCTGGTCTCGAACTTGACGATGACGCCGTGCGTGCCGCCGCCGTGCACATAGGCAGCACAGTGGCCTTCATAACGGGCAAAACGGCGGACCTTGATGTTCTCCTTGATGACCAGGATCAGGGCCTTCAGAGCGTCATCCACAGTGCCGTCGCCCATCTTGCAGCCCATCAGGGCCTCCACGTCGGCGGGATTCTCGTCAGCGATAACACGGGCCAGGTTCTTGGTGAATTCCACGAACTTCTCGTTCTTGGCAACGAAGTCGGTCTCGGCGTTGACCTCGACCACGACGGCGCAGTTCGGGAAAGAAACCGCGTAGACCATACCCTCGGCAGCAATGCGGCCAGCCTTCTTGCTGGCGGTGGCCAGGCCCTGCTCGCGCAGGATCTCAATGGCCTTCTCGAAATCGCCCTCCGCCTGGGTCAGAGCCTTCTTGCATTCCATCATGCCGCAGTCGGTCTGGCGGCGCAGTTCCATAACGTCTTTTGCAGAAATAGCCATGTTTCTATTGTCCTTTCTGTCTTGTACGCGTGTATGCTTGCGATCAGGCTTCGGCGCTCTCCGCAGCGGGGGCGGCGGGTTCTTCCTGAACGCCCTGCTTGCCTTCCAGCACGGCGTTCGCCATGGCGCCGGAGATCAGCTTGACGGCGCGGATGGCGTCGTCGTTGCCGGGAATCACGTAATCGATCTCATCGGGATCGCAGTTGGTATCCACGATGGCGACGATGGGGATGTGCAGCTTGCGGGCCTCGGAAACGGCGATACGCTCCTTGTGGGGGTCCACGATGAACATGGCTTTCGGCAGGCTCTTCATGTTCTTGACGCCGCCCAGGTATTTGTCCAGCTTGGCCATCTCGAGTTCAAGTTTGACAACTTCCTTCTTGGGCAGCAGATCGAACGTGCCGTCTTCCTGCATGGCTTTGAGCTGCTCCATACGGTCGATGCGCTTGCGGATGGTGCGGAAGTTGGTCAGCATACCGCCCAGCCAGCGGGCATTGACGTAGTGCATGCCGCAGCGGGTAGCCTCGTCACGGATGGACTCCTGCGCCTGCTTCTTGGTGCCGACGAAGAGGATCTCGCCGCCCTCGGCTGCGGTGTCGCGGACAAAGTTGTAAGCTTCATCCAGCTTTTTCACGGTCTTCTGCAGGTCGATGATATAGATGCCGTTGCGCTCGGTGAAGATGTACTTCGCCATCTTGGGGTTCCAGCGGCGGGTCTGGTGACCGAAGTGGACGCCAGCCTCCAGAAGCTGCTTCATAGATACGACTGCCATTGTTTGTTTCCTCCAATAAATTTAGTTTTACCCGCCGCATTGCGTTTTATGTTTCCTAACCCATTTTTGAAAAATGGGCACAAAAAAACAACGCAATGCGTGTGTATTGCCGTAGTATAATATCACATGTTTCCGCAAATTGCAAGTACCTTTTTGCAAAAAGACGGAACGTGCCTCGCCGTTACGCAAAGTCCCGCCCCGTCTGGTCGTACAAATGGGTACGCAGCACCCGGCACTGCCAGGCGGGGGCGCCGCCAAGCCCCTGCAGATACTGCATGAGCAGCGCCGGGTTCAGGTTCAGCGCCTCGCCGGAGCCGCAGGGCAGCTGGATGGCGAAGCGCAGCTGCTCCCCGTCGGTCTGCCAGTCGAGCCGGGGCAGATACGCTTTGAGATTCAGGGCCTTTTGGCCGCGTTTGGTCTTTTTGGTGACTTCGGCGGCGGGAGCCGCGTTGTAAGCTTCCAGCGCCGGGGCACTGGAAAGAGGCATGGTGACCTCATAAACAGCCGCGGCGATCGCGCTGACCTTTTCTTCCGCGCGGGCCACTTTCGTGATCGTGATGCCCCGCGGCATCAGCGGCTGCAGCGCCGCCTGCCAGACCGCGCCGTCGATCGTTTCCTGCTCGGTCTTTACTTCGCAGCTTTCGCACAGGCTCTCCTGCCCCAGTGACAGCGGGCAGGAAAAGGACAGGTAAATATGCGGGTTGAAGCCCTGGGTATACCATACCGGCAGGCCGCTGATCTTGAGCAGGCGGTGGAACACCCGCTGCAGGTCCAGCAGCGAGATATAGGCCGCTTCCCCTCGCTTTTCAAAGAAGATCCTTACTGTAGTCAAAACACGGTCCTCCCAGCAGTTTATTGGCGCCACAGCCGCTGCACTGACGGTTGCAGGGCTGCGTGGTCTCCGCTCTGAGCGCCTTTTCGTATTCCCGCACCAGATGGGCGTGGCTGACGCCCACGTCCAGATGATCCCACGGGGTCGCTTCGTCCGTCGCCATGGCGCGGTAGTTGTAAAAGTCCGGGTCGATGCCGCAGGCTTCAAAGGCCGCCATCCAGCGGTCATAGTCAAAATATTCCTCCCAGGTATCAAAGAACGCGCCGTTCTCAAACGCCGTTTCGATCACGCGGCCCAGGCGGCGGTCCCCTTTGGCGAAAACGCCTTCCAGTACGCTGGTGGCGCTGTCGTGATAGTTGACCTTGACTTTGCGGGAGTGGACGCAGCTGAGCAGGTACTTCTGCTTTTCCCGCAGCGTTTCACGGCGGTCCTGCGCGCAGAACTGGAACGGCGTGTCCGGTTTGGGGACGAAGCAGGCCACGCTGATGGTCACCTGAACGCTTTTGCCTTTCGGCCGGTCCGGGATCTGATAGAACAGGTCCACCACTTTCTGGGCGGTGTCCGCGATGCCTTTGATGTCCTCCATCGTTTCGGTGGGAAGGCCCATCATGAAATACAGCTTGACCGACGTATAGCCTTCCGAAAAGGCGATCCGGCAGCCGCGTTCGATCTGTTCCCAGGTGACGTTTTTGTTGATGACATCGCGCAGCCGCTGGGTCCCGGCCTCCGCCGCGAAAGTCAGGCCGCTTTTGCGCACTTTGGAAGTCTTTTCGACAAGGGACTGAGAGAAGTTGTCCACCCGGAGCGACGGCAGCGCAAGGCTGACGTGATCCGCTTCGGCCCAGGCGTTCAGCTCGTCCAGGATCTCCTCGAGGCGGGAATGGTCGGAAGTGGAAAGGCTCATCAGGCTCAGCTCATCATAGCCGGTGGTACGGCAAAGTTCCCGGGCGCTGTCGCTGATCAGTTTGGGGGAACGCTCCCGGAACGGCCGGTAGATCTGCCCTGCCTGGCAGAAACGGCAGCCGCGCACGCAGCCGCGCAGCACTTCCACGCTGGCGCGGTCCTGCACGGTGCCCACCATGGGCACCACAAAGTGCTTGGGCGGCTCGTAATCGTCCATATTTTTGACGATGGCCTTGGTGACGCGCGCCGGGACGCCGGGGCGGTTCGGCTTGACCGATTCGATGCGCCCGTCCGGCAGATACGCCACATCGTAGAACGACGGTACATATACGCCGGGGATCTTTGCCAGTTCCAGCAGCAGCGTTTCTTTGTTCCACCCCTGCTTTTTCCCGCGCTCCACCACGGCGCAGATCTCCTGCAGCATCTGTTCGCCTTCGCCCAGCTGCATCACGTCAAAAAAGTCCGCCACAGGCTCCGCGTTGCAGACGCAGGGGCCGCCCGCGATGACCAGCGGCCAGCTTGCGTCCCGGTCCGCAGCGCGCAGCGGGATGCCTGCCAGACGCAGCATGGCCAGCACGTTCGTGTAACACAGTTCGTATTCCAGCGAAAAACCCACGATGTCGAATGCTGTCAGCGGGTCTTTGCTTTCCAGGCAGTACAGCGGGATCCCCAGCCGTTCCATCTGCTCCTTCATATCCGTCCATGGCATAAAGGCGCGCTCACACCACCAGTTTTCGTGCCGGTTGAGCAGATCGTAGAGGATCTTTTCCCCCAGGAAGGACATGCCGATCTCGTAGGTGTCCGGGAAGCAGAAAGCCATCCGCACATCCACTTTGTTTTTGTCTTTATAAATGCTGCCCGGTTCGCCGCCGGTATAACGGCCCGGTTTCTGCACAAGGCTCAGCGCCTCTTTGAATGTTGGGGAAAATTCCGCCATTTTCGTGAACCATCCTTGTTGTTGAATTGTTTTTATTGTACCGTATGCGGCCCGGAAATGCAACCTTCCGTTACCAGTAGCGGAAGGCGCGCAGCATCCTTGCACCGTCCAGGCCCGGCAGCGGCAAAAGGTTCATGCCGCCTACCAGCAGGTTGACGCTGGCGAACCAGTACCCCAGGTAACTGCAGGCCCCTGTCAGTTCCATTCCTCCCAGCACAGCGCAGCTTGCCAGCAGGTTGCACAGCGGGCCCGCGGCGGCCAGCAGGAACTCACGCTGCGGGGTGAGCGGGACGCCGCGCAGCCGCAGACAGATGCCGCCCGGGGAGATCTGCAGGTCCGGCCAGTAGCCCCACTGCCAGCGGAACATCAACACATGCCCGCTCTCGTGCAGCACAGCGCAGAGCAGGCTGACCCGCACCAGCCCCGCGCCGTCCAGTGCCAGTGCAAAACAGAGGATGAACAGCACCGCCAGCGGCGCGCGCACGCGGATGCGCAGGCTACGACGCCGCCTGCAGGACCTCGGATGGATCATAACGCAGCCCCTCGTGCAGAATCTCAAAATGCAGGTGCGGCCCGGTGGCGTTCCCCGTTTCCCCCACCGCACCCAACATCTCCCCGGCGCTGACAGGCTGGCCGCTGCGCACAAAGACATACTGCATATGCGCGTACAGTGTCTCGTCCCCATCCGCATGCAGGATGCGCACATAATTGCCGTAACTGCTGTGCACACCGGCATAGCGCACCACGCCGTCTGCTGCTGCGGAGATCGGGGCGCCTTCCGCCGCCGCCAGATCGTTACCGAGGTGAAAATCCGAGCCGGAGCCGCCCATGGGATCAGTCCGCCAGCCATATCCCGAAGTCCGGGCGCTCCCGCCGTCCGGCAACGGGTAACAGAGTGCAAAGTCCGGCAGATAGATTTCTTCCCTTGCGCCGGAAGGCATTGCCTGCGCCTTTGCATGGGCAGTACGCGCCGCCGTTTGCGGCGCCTCTGCCCCGAACGCGGCAAAGCCGTTGTTGAAGGTCTCGATCACATCTTCGGTAAATTTGGCCAGATTACGCCCCTGCGCCAGAAAAAGTTCCTGCTCAGGCTGCATTGCCGTCTCGAATGCGACCCGCAGCCGGGGCAAAATGGGCCATTCCATGGATCGTGCGCACAGTGTAAGCCCCACGGCCGCCAGACAGAGCAGGATCTGCGCCCATAAGACCAGATTTTCTTCACTTTTGCGCTTCTTTCGGTTCTTCTTGCGGGGGATCGCGGCCTGCGGCGGCGCGCCGGTTTCTTCCCACATGGCAAACACCTCCTTTTGCATGTATACGAGGAGGGACTAAAAAATATCCGTGCCGGTCCCCAAGGACCGGCACGGATCTGTGCAGTCAGATCACGCGCCCAGCGCGTTATGCAACATCGTCAAACGCTCCTGCAGGAGCTTCTGCGGTTTGGCGAACAGCCCCAGCCCCTTGACCTCCATGGTGCATTCCAGGCTGGTGGAGTCGCCGCCCCCCAGCAGGATCGCCGTGAATGTGCCGGAAACCTTCCCGTTTTGGAAGTTGCAGCTCAGGCTGCGCGGTTTTTCACGCCGGGTAAATTCCATCTCGGTGGTACTGCCGTCGGTGTGGCGTTCCACCACACGGCGTCCGCCGTTGCTCTCCTCATAATCGCGCACGTCCTTGCGCCAGCCGTTGAGGGTGGGCTTGGTCAGGTAAAGCCAGACCTTGCTGGGATCGCAGGAAAAATTTTCGGTAACAACACACGTTTTCATAATGCGGAGGAGTCCTTTCTGGTTTTACTTTTTGCTGCGGCCAAAGAGATTCTGCCACAGCCCCGTGCGGGCAGGCCGCAGCGAGGAGGTCTGCCGTCCGCCCGGTTTTGTCCCGGCCTTTTTGGCGACCACCTTGGCCGCGGCCGGTTTGGGCTTATCCTGCTCCATGACGAACCCGTCTTTAAAGTAGCCGAACATCGCCATTTGGCTGTCTACCGGCGGCTGCCCCGGAGCAGGCTTTACTTTGGTATAAGAGCCGTCCGGCTGCATCTCACGCGCGTTGACGGTATCGCGAAGCTGCAGATCCAGGATGCCGCGCAGCTTTTTGGCGATCGCGGGATCGTCCACCCGCACGCCTACCTCTACGCGGCGTTCGGTGTTGCGGGTCAGGAAGTCGCCCGATGCGATATAGATGCGCATATTGTCCCCGCTGCCGAAGCAGTAAATACGGGAATGCTCCAGGTAACGCCCCACGATACTGCGGATGTGCACATTTTCGGTGCGGCCCGGCACACCGGCCCGCACGCAGCAGATCCCGCGCACGATCATGTCTACCCGCACGCCGGCGCAGCTTGCCTCGCTGATCTTGGCGATGATCTGCGGGTCGTTGATGGAATTGTTTTTCAGGATGATAGAGGCCGGTTTGCCCTGCATGGCCAGCGCGATCTGGCGATCCATCTCCTCCAGTAGCACCGTTTTGAACCGAAGCGGCGCGACCAGCATGGTGTCCGCTTCGCTGGTCAGCCGCTGCAGCGCCATGTTGTTGAACACTGCGTTGGCTTCCTCGCCGATGCTCTGGCGGGTGGTGATGAACGAGAGATCGGTGTACAGCTCGCTGGTCTTTTCGTTGTAGTTGCCGGTGCCGATCTGGGTCAGATAGTGGTATTTGCCATCCACGCGGCTGGTGATCAATGTCAGCTTGGAATGGACTTTGTAGTCGTCGAAACCGTACAGCACCGTGCACCCGGCATCCTGCAGCTGCTTGGACCAGTCGATGTTGTTCTGCTCGTCAAAGCGTGCACGGAGTTCGACCATCGCCACGACTTCCTTGCCGTTCTCGGCGGCGTTGATCAGCGCGCTGACGATCTGGGAGTCGCTGGCCATGCGGTACAGCGTCATCTTGATGGAGACAACGTTGGGGTCGGCGCCGGCGCGCAGCAGCATTCGGATAAAGGGGCGGATGCTCTGGTAAGGGTAGGCCAGCAACACATCATGCTTGCGCACTTCGGTATAAAGGTCGTACCCCGCCGGCGCCTGCATCGGCCGGGCCACCGGGTAAAACATCTCCCCATGTCCGCCGTCGTTGGCGATACGGCTTGCCAGCTTGAAAAGGCAGCCGGTATCCAGCGGCGAAGTCTGCGCATAACAGCGGGAGGCCGGGACCACCAGCTTGTCCCGCAGGAACTTGGCGATTTCTTGCGGCGCTTCGGGCCAGAACTGCAGGCGGACGGCCGCCAGTTTGCGGCGCTTTTTCAGCAGTTCGCTCATTACGTCGCGGAAGTCGATGTCATGGTCCATCATGCCTTCATCGACGGTGATGTCGGCGTTGCGGGTCACGCGGAACAGGCATTGTTTCTGAATGGTGCTGGTGTTGAAAATCGCGGCGGCGTAATGCGCAACCAATTCTTCAATAAAAGCAAAACAGGTCGTCTCGCCGTCTTTGATGAAAAGCACCCGCTCAAAGCGGTTGCTTACCGGGACGATGCCGAAACTAACGCCGTCGCCTTTGTTATAAAGCTGGGCGATGTAATAGATGTCCTTGTTGTTGAGGAACGGGAACGGATGGCGTGAGTCCACGATCTGCGGGCTGAGCAGCGGCAGAAGTTCCCGGTGAAAATATGTTTTCCAGAAATGTTCCTGCTGTTTGCTCAGCTTGGCAAAGTCCACCTTTTTGTAACCGGCGTCCGCCAGCTGCCCGACCAGGTGCTGAAAGTATTTGTCGCACTTGGCCTGCAGTTCGGCGACGCGGGGCGTGATGGCCGCGATCTGTTCGGAAGCCGTCATGTGGGTGACCACATCCGGCTTGTTGTTCTTGAGCAGGGTCTGGTCATACAGAGAGCCGACGCGGACCATAAAGAACTCGTCCATATTGCTGCCGAAGATCGCCGCAAATTTCAGGCGTTCCCCCAGCGGCACATTCTTTTCCTTGGCCAGCGCCAGTACGCGGCTGTCGAAATCGAGCCAGCTCAATTCTCGATTGATGAAAATACTTTCGGACTTTTGCTTTTCCAAATCCTGTTCCTCCCTGTTATTTTGTGCCCGGGGATTCCTGCGTGCCGACTGTGGCCAGCCCCGCCCAGCTTTCGGTCATGCGGGCCGATATTCCCTTCACTTCATCCAGTTCTTCCAGCGAAGCAAAGGGGCCGTGTTCTTCCCGGTAGGCAATGATGGCGGCCGCTTTGGCCGGCCCGATCCCCGGCAGTTCAGCCAGCGCTTCGGCGTCAGCGGTGTTGACGTTGACCGGCCCGGCAGCATCGCCCGCCTGTGCGGGTTCGTCCTGAGTGGAGGCGGGCGGCTGGTACGGCGCTGCAGGGTCCCGAAACTGCCAGATCGGTGCGATCAGAAACAGAGCGCCCCACAAGATTACGCCGGCAGCAGCAACTACCGCAGCGGCCAGAAGGCGGTCTATGCGACACCCGCTTTTCTTCACGATAAAGACTCCATTTCTGATTTTATGCTTATTATAGCATGGCTCTCTTGAAAATGCACTCAAAATCTTGTCTTTTACGCAAAATATACCGCTTACTGACAACGGCGCCTGCTTCCCGGCCGGACCGGATCCGTTTCCACATCGGTCATGATCGCATCCACGCCGATTTTTTTGATGGAATGCCAGGGAATGACCAGGTCTTCGTCATAGCCCATCAGGCCAAAAAAGTGGCTGCGTCCCCGCAGCACCACGGATTGCAGCGCGGCGCTGCCCTCATCAAAAATCACGTCATCGATCCGCCCCAGCTTTTCTCCCGTCTGGATCTGGATCACGTCCTTTTCGCTCAATTCACGCAGAGTCATTCCGGGCACCTCCTCTCGACGTTTCATTGTATGCAGAGAAAAAGCGATTGTTTACCGGCGGCTTTCTGTGTATAATAGAAACAGCAAATCCATTGACCGGGAGGAAACGACTCTTATGTATAAAAATATCCTGTTCGACTTCGGGGGCGTTGTTGTGGATTTCAACCCCCGCAATTTTCTGATGGACCGTTTTATGAACAAGCACGCCGAAGAAGTCGTGTATGACCTCACTTTCGGCAGTCAGGAATGGCTGGATCTGGACCGCGGCGTCATCACCCGCGAGGAAGCCAACCGCCTGATGATGGAGAATGCCGCTCACGTCAACCGTGAATTTGAAGTGCGCACCGTTATTGAAGAATGGGCTTCCATGCTGCGCACAAAAAAAACGACGGTCCGCACCATGAAAGAACTGAAAGCGGGCGGCTACCATTTGTTTTACCTGACGAACATCCCCACGGATATTATGGACGAACTCCGGCAGCGCGACTGGTTTGCGCTTTTTGACGGAGGGGTAGCCTCCTGTGACGTACACTTATGCAAGCCGGAGCCGGAGATCTATACGACGCTGATGCGGCGGTACGGCCTGGCCTATGACGAGTCCATTTTTGTGGACGACAGCAAGACCAATGCCCAGGCCGCTTACAACCTGGGCATTACCGGGATCTTATACAAAAATCCGAAATCTTTCCAGCGCGCGCTGCGGGCCTGCGGCATTGCCCTGGAATGAACCTGCCCCACCCCGCTGGCAAAGAAGCCGGCGGGGTTTTAGTTGGCGGCGATCTGTTCTTTGATCTGGCGCAGCGCGCCTTTTTCCAGCCGGCTGACCTGTGCCTGGCTGATGCCGATCTCCCGTGCGACCTGCATCTGTGTTTTTCCGTTCAGGTAGCGCAGGGCGATGATGCGCCGTTCCCGCGGTGAAAGCGCCTTGACGGTATCACGGAACATGATGTCGCTGATCCAGCTTTCTTCCCCTGTCGCGTCGTGCAGCTGGTCCATAAGTGCCAGACTGTCCTCCCCGTCCGAATAGATCGGTTCATACAGGCTGGCCGGCTCTACTACCGATTCCAGCGCCATGGCCACATTTTCCGGCGATGCCCCCACCTGTGCGGCAATCTCGGAAACCCGTGGCTCGCGCCCTTCCCTTTTTTGCAATTCCTCCCGCGCCCGCATGGCATGGTAAGCGAGATCCCGGATGGAACGGCTGACCCGCACCGTGTTGTTATCCCGCAGGAAACGGCGGATCTCCCCTACGATCATGGGGACCCCATAAGTGGAAAAGCGCACGTTCAAGGCGGGGTCAAAGTTGTCGATCGCTTTGATAAGGCCGATGCACCCCACCTGAAACAGATCGTCCAGATTTTCTCCCCTGTTGGAAAATTTCTGTACGACACTGAGTACCAGACGCAGGTTGCCCCGGATCATTTCCTGCCGCGCCTGCGCGTCCCCGGCCCGGGCGGCGCGGATCAGGGTGCTTTTTTCCGCCTCGCTCAAGACCGGGAGCTGTGAGGTGTCCACGCCGCACAATTCCACCTTCCCTGGATACATTTCACCATCCTCCTTTTTCTTTCAGGAGTATGGGCGGGGAGCACTTTCGGCAAACAGCGCATCAACTGGTAAAATCTTCTGCACACAGCGGCTGCGGCGCAGCATAGCATGAACCAAAGGAGGTCCTTGCTATGGTCGAGTCCATCTGGTTCGTAATCGTACTGATTCTGCTCGCCGCTGTTTCCGTCGCGTTGGTCCTGGTACTGGTTCTGCAGGCGGACCGCCGGTCTTCCGAGCGGGAAAGCCGCACGCAGTACCTGGCTCCCAATTATTCCCGGGAGGCAGGGTTCCGGCTCACTTCTTACCCGAATAACGATCTTGTGATCCTGCAGCGCTACTGGCTGATCGAAGGCAGTATTGCGGCGTTGGATTATACCATCGTTCCGGGCCGTTTTACGACCCTTTTTGTGTCTAAAAAAGGCCGGATGCATTACCCGTCTTCCTATTCGGCAGGCGCATTCGACAGCGTGGAAGAATATAAGATCGACGGTTTGACGATCACGCAAAGTCAGAAGCCCGGGCGGCGCACCGCAGTGTACTGGGTGCGGGATGACTTTGAATTTCTTCTTTACTCTGAGGAGCCTGAGATGAACATGATGAACGGTTTGGCTTACTACTTTGTCAACAGTACGCGCGCCGAGAAAAGTTAACCGGCGGTTTCCAGTTCCTGCCGCAAGCGCCTGATGATCCGCTTTTCCAGCCGGGATATATAGCTTTGCGAGATCCCCAGCGCATCCGCCACTTCCTTTTGCGTATGTTCTGTTTCCCGGTTCAGGCCGAAGCGCAGTTCCATGATGCGCCGTTCCCGCGGCGCCAGTTTTGCTACGGCACAGCGCAGTGCAGCGCGTTCCGCATGGCGTTCCAGTTCTTCCCCCACCTGCGGCTGGTCGCTGGTCAGCACATCCATCAGCAGCAGTTCGTTGCCGTCGTTGTCTGTGTTGAGCGGTTCGTCGATACTGGCGTCCTGGCGGCGGTTGGAGCTTTTGCGCAGGTACATCAGGATCTCGTTCTCGATGCAGCGGCTGGCATAGGTAGCCAGTTTGATCTTCTTGCCGGGTTCAAAAGTGTTGACCGCTTTGATCAGGCCGATGGTTCCGATGGAGATCATGTCTTCGATCCCGGCCGAAGGCGTTTCAAATTTTTTGGCGATGTACACGACCAGCCGCAGATTATGTGTGATCAGGAGATCCCGCGCCCCGGCCCGGCCCGCCGCGAGGTCGGCCAGCGCACGCTGTTCTGCCTGCGCGTCCAGCGGCGCTGGCAGGGTGTCCGACCCGTTGATGTAGTGGAATTCCTGCGGAGCCAGCAGCTGCAGCCACAGGGCCTGGAGACAACGGTTCATCTGCTTCAGTGTTTGCATGGTGCGCTCCCTTCTGTCTTACAGGAAATCCTGCCCGTATAACGCTTCATATCGTTCACTGCCAAAAGACTGCGGCGCAAAAGCCACTGCGGTGCGCCCCAGGCCCAGGACTCCCTGGGCGGTGATCAGGCCGATGTTTCCCACAGCAAATCCCGGCAGCAACCCGCTCTGGGCTGCGGTCTTGCAGGGGATCAGCCGCAGCTTCATCCCCTCGGGCGGCTGTTCGGGGGCCCGGCCGTCAAACCAGGCTTTGAGATAGTCCCTCACCGGCTGGGGGATGCGCGCCGCCGCATCCGGGAAACTGACCACCAACACCGGCAGGCAGGTGATGGGGTCGGTCAGATGGCAGCCGGTGTCCAGTGCGGCACGGAGATGGACCGGTACGCCCGCCAGTTCCACTTCCAGTCCCACGGACTGGTGGACCGCTTTGCCGCCCGCCAGCAGCCGCATTCCCAGTTCTGCCGCCAGACAGCCCGCGCCGGAAAGCACCACCATCAGCAGCGGGGAGACCCGCAGATAGACCGTCAGATTCCCGGTCTGCAGGGCCCGCGTCCCGGTGTTGAGGATCACCAGCATCACGAGTCCGGCCAGCGCAATATTGAACGCGGCGTACCAGCATACGGCCGTTGCAAAGCGCCGCTTGTTCCGGCAGCCGAACGCCGCTGCCACGATCAGCAGAGCGGTGCCGGCTTTGTAGGCCAGCTGGATCAGAAACGGCTGTTCCGGCGCAAACAGGATCAGTGAAGAAAGCGCCGCCACCGCGCTGCCCAGCAGCATGCGCCCGCCGCCGGCGCGCTGCCCGCTGAGCAGACCGGCTGCCAGCAGCAAAAAATAGGCGGTCAGGAAATTGACGAGCAGAAGCACGTCCAGATAGATCACGGTCTTGATGCTCCCACTCCCCCTTCCGCCGCAGCCGTTTCTACCAGTCTATGTGCGCGGGGCAGAGAAAATGCGCAAACGGTGAAAGGCGCAAAAAAGCGACCCGCCCTTTTCAGGGCGGATCGCTTTTTCCAATATTCGCGATTTATTTCAGTTCCACGACGGTCACGCCGCTCTCGCCTTCCCCATAGCGCCCCAAACGGAAGCTTTTGACCGCCTTGTGGGTGCGCAGATGCTTCTGGATCGCGCTGCGCAGCGCGCCGGTCCCGTTGCCGTGGATGATGTACAGCGTCTGCTGCCCGCGCAGCATGCCGCTGTCCAGGAACTTGTCCACCTCGCCCAGCGCCTCCTCGACCGTATAACCCAACAGGTTCAGTTCCATGCTGGTCTTGCGCCCTTTGTCCAGCTGCACGCGGGTGTTGGCGCGCCGCGGTTCCTGCCGGGGGCGTTTCTCCATCTTGTCGGGGGCGCGCAGGCCCGCCAGCGGGACCTTCGTTTTCATGATGCCGGCCCGTACCTCCACCATGCCGTCCCGGTCCGGGCGTGCCATCACGGTGGCAGGCTGGTTCAGTTCTGCGATCACCACTTCCTGCCCGACCTGTACTTCTTTCAAGGGCACATATTCACGCGCAGCCGGTTTGGAATCGGTGCGTCTGAGCAGCGTTTCAGTGTCCTTGCGGGCGATCTCCCGGGCGCGGACCGCGCGCTGGGCAGCACTGGCCTTTTCGTCTTTCTGGATACGGCGCAGTTCGTCGGTGAGGGCGTAGGCTTCGTTCTGCACCTGCTGCATCAGGTCGTGGGCCTGGCGGCGGGCATTCTCCAACTCCTGCCTGCCCTGTTCAACCAGTGCGTCCCGCTCCTTCTCCGCCTTTTCCAGCGCATGCTCCGCCTCATACCGGGCCTTTTCGGCCTCCTCCCGGGCGCCTTTCAGCTGCAGTTTCAGATCGTCCAGCTGGGCCAGCACGCTGTCCAGCCGCTTGTCATCGCTGGACATATGATCCCGCGCCGCGTCGATGAGGGCCTGCGGGATGCCCAATTTGGCGCTGATCAGGAAGGCGTTGGATTTCCCCGGGACGCCCACACTGAGTTTGTAAGTGGGCATCAGGGTCTCCACGTTGAACTCGCAGCTGGCGTTGACCACGCCGGGCGTCTCCAGTGCATAAACTTTCAGTTCTGCATAGTGGGTGGTCGCCATGACCAGGCTTCCCTGCCGCCGCAGCTGCTCCAGGATGCTGACCGCCAGCGCCGCGCCCTCCGCAGGGTCGGTGCCCGCGCCCAGCTCGTCGATCAGCGCCAGTGTCCCGCTGCCGGCGCGCTGCAAAATGCCGCTGATGCGGCTCATATGGCTGGAAAAGGTGGAAAGGCTCTGCTCGATGCTCTGTTCGTCGCCGATGTCCACCAGATATTCCCGGAAATGGCAGACGACGCTGCTCTCGTGGGCGGGGATCAGGAACCCATACTGGGCCATGGCGTTGAGCAGGCCCGCGGTCTTGATAGAGACCGTCTTGCCGCCGGTATTCGGGCCGGTGATGACCAGCGTATCGTATTCTTCACCGAGGGATATATCCACCGGCACCACCCGGTCTTTCGGGATCAGCGGGTGGCGCGCCCGGTTCAGCCGGAAGCGCACCGTGTCGCTGACGGCGGGCATAAAAGCATTCTGCTCTACCGCCAGCCTTGCTTTCGCCAGCAGAAGATCGATCTGCAGCATGGCTTCGTAACTGTAGGAAAACTGGGGTTCCAGTGAACCGACCTGGGCCGAGAAGGCCGACAGGATCCGGGTGATCTCCTCCTGTTCCTGGGCGCGAAGTTGCATGATGCGGGCGTTGGCTTCCACCACCGCTGTGGGTTCCACAAAGATCGTAGCGCCGGTAGAAGATACGTCGTGGATGACGCCCCCCACTTCGCCGCGGTATTCGGCGCGCACCGGCACCACATAGCGCCCGTTGCGCAGCGACACGACGGCGTCCTGCAGGAATTTGCTGGTGGTGGAATTTTTGATGATGTTATCCAGCTTGGTGCGGATGGAATCCTCCGTCTGCCGGATCTTGCGGCGCAGGTCCTGCAGCGTTATGCTGGCGGTATCCGCCATTTCTTCCGGGGAAAGGATGCTGTCGGTGATCTGCCGTTCCAGCACCGGCTGGGGCGCCAGCGCATAGAACAGATCGTCGGTCGGCAGCATTTCATGTTCGCTCAGGCCGTACCACTGGGACAGGCCGGAAAAATTGCGCAGCGTGGCGGCGACTTCCAGCAGTTCCCCCATCGAAAGGATGCCGCCTTTCTGCGCATGGGCGGCGATGCGGCGCACTTCCCGCACACTGCCGAAACGCGGGCTGCCGTTTTTGATCAGCAGCGAATTGATGGCGTCGGTCTGCGACAGTGCGTACCGTTCTTCCTCCGTAGACGGGCAGGGTTCCAGGGCCTGCATGCGGACCTTTGTTTCCTGGCAGGTGCAGAGCTGTACCGCCCGCGTAATGATCTTATCCAGTTCCAGTGTGGTTTTGTAGGCTGTATCCATACAGGGTATCGTTTCTCCTCATTCCAGTACAGTTTTTAAAAAATCCAGGCTTTTCAGCCCATGCTCCAGGTGCGCCAGTGTATACTGCTCGCTGACGCGGGCCAGGTTCGTCAAGCTGGCCGGAGCCAGTGTGAAGGAAAAGACCTTTTTGTCCTCCACCAGACAGATATGCCGCAGCGCATGCAGCGCCCCGGCATCAAGATTGGGGATGTGCCGCGCCCTGTCGGCGCAGCCCGCGCAGAGCAGCCGCCCCTCCACAGGGTCAAAATAAAAATCGCCGCCCTCATATTTGCCGCACCCGGCGCAGGCCAGCAGGTCCGGCTGGTACCCGGCCATGCTCATGGCCCGCAGCTCATAGATCGCCTTCAGCTGGCGCAGCGGCATCCTTTTGGCGCCAATCATATACAGGCAGTTCAACAGAAGCCGCAGCTGCGGCTCCGCTTCCGGCGGCGCCGGGGAGAGCGCCAGGGCGACTTCCGCCAGATAGGCGGCCAGGCTCATACCCTCCACCGTCTCGGAAACGCCGTAAAACCCTTTCTTGAACTGGGCGGATTCCACAAAATAGTGGCTCCGGCCGCTGGTCAGGGTGAATTCCGAATAGCAGAACAGCCCCGAGGCGCTGAACAGCTTGTTTTTCAGCCGCAGGCTCCCGCGCGCCGAAGCCGATACGACCCCCAGGTCAGGGGTCAGCAGAGTCAGGATCTGATCGGCCTCCCCCACCTTGACCTGTTTCAAGACCAGCCCCGTCGTTGCGATCTGCATCTTCATCCTCCCGCAGTTCGCACTGATGCGATTTGTAATTCAGATAATCATAGACGCTCCCGGTCTGCATGAACCGTGCCCAATCCCCAGACAGACAAGCCATCGCGGTCGCCGCCTCCTTTCCTCTGCCTCCGATGATAGCACAAAGAAAGGGGAAAAGTTGTCCAACCGGGGCGCAGAACGCCGGTCAGGGCTTCGAGAACCCCAGCGCGTTGAGCAGCTGCTCGTTATCGCGCCAGTCTTCCCGCACCTTGACCCAGCATTGCAGGTTGACCTGTACGCCCAGCAGTTCTTCCACGTCCAGCCGGGCGGCCGATGCGATCTTTTTCAGCATCTGCCCGCCTTTGCCGATGATCATGCCTTTATGGCTTTTGCGCTCGCAGTAAATGTCCACGTCGATGTCGATCAGGTCCTTGTCCGGGCGCTCCTTGAAGCGTTCCACCACCACGGCGATTCCGTGGGGGATCTCCTCCCGCAGAAAAAGCAGCGCTTTTTCCCGCACCAGTTCGGCGACCAGCTCCTTTTCCGGCATATCGGTAAAGGCGTCATCCTCAAAATAGTGCGGGCCTTCGTTGCCGTAGGGTTTCAGCAGCGCGAACAGTTCCTCGCAGCCCGTGCCGTCTCTGGCGGAAACCGCCGTCACCGCATCAAAGCAGCCAAAATCCCGGATCTGCTGCTTGCGCTGTTCCAGCGCCGCAAAGCTGTCCAGCAGATCCACCTTGTTGATGACGGCGACGGCAGGGCCCGCTTTCTGCAGCGCACCGATCATCGTCAGTTCCGACTCGGTAAAATCCCCCGCAGGTTCAAAGAGCATCAGCGTCACATCCACGTCCTTCAGGCTGGCCGCCGCCGTCTGCGTCATCCGGCTGTCCAGTTTGTTGCGGGCCTTGTGGATGCCCGGGGTGTCCATCAGCACATACTGCACCGGGCCCTTGGTGATCACGCCGGTGATGCGGCTGCGGGTGGTCTGGGGCTTTTTGGTCACGATCGCCACCTTTTCCCCCACCAGATGGTTGGTCAGGCTGGATTTGCCCACATTGGGACGGCCCACCAGCGCGACAAAGACACTGCTGGAAGGTTCAGGGATCGTTTTTGCCATTTGGTGTTTCACCTTTCTGTTCGCTTTTGTGGTAACGGAAAATAAAAAGATAAGCGGGCAGCAGCGCCACTACGCACAGCACGGCCAGCCACGGCCTTTGCAGCAGGTTCTGCCACAGCACCGGCAGACGCGGCAAAAACAGGCACAGCCCCACCGCCAGACAGCCCGCCGCCATGACCAGGACCGCCCCGGCCGCCATGTCTTTGGCGGCGCCCGCGCTCCACCAATGCGTGGTGTCGGGCTTGTCCACCGCGCGCTCCACCGCAGAATTGACCAGTTCCAGCGCCAGTACTGCGGCAATGCACAGCACGATCAGGCACCATTCCGCCGCCGCCAGTTCCGCCAGCCAGGAGGCCAGCAGCGCATAGCAGGCCGCGCATAGATGGAAGCGGAAATTCCGCTCCTCCTGGGCGGCGGCGCGTATGCCGTTCCAGGCATAGACAAAGCCGTATCCAAAGCGTTTGATCTCAGATCTCATCCGACGTATACGAAACCGTGCGCGGCAAGCCGAGCTTGATGAGCACCGCTTCCTCCTTCTCCCGCATATGTACAGCCTCCAGGCCGCTGGCCTCGTGGTCGTAGCCCAGAAGATGCAGCATCGAATGGACGGTCAGGTAGGCCACTTCCCGCTGCAGGGAATGCCCGTACAGTTCAGCCTGCTCCATGGCGCGCTCCATGGAGATCACGATGTCCCCCAGGATCTTGCAGCCGTTGTCCTCATCGATGTCATACTCGCCGTTTTCCCCCATGGGGAAGCTGAGCACGTCGGTGGCGGCGTCTTTATCGCGGTACTGTTTGTTGAGTTCCTGGATCCGGCGGTTGTCCACAAACGTGACGCTGATCTCCGCCGGACCGTCAAATTTTTCAAAGTCCAGCACAGCGTTGCAGCTTCTGCGGATCAGGATACGCAGCCCGGAAGGAATTTTGACGGCGTTCTGCTCATTGGTAATCAGCACTTTATTGGACATGGAAAATCAACCTCCTGTATGTATTCTGGAACGCCGGGCAGAATCCCCGGCAGCTTTTTCATAGGCCTTGATGATCTGCTGCACCAGCCTGTGGCGCACAACGTCCTTTTCCGTAAGGTAGATCTGGGCGATACCGTCCACGCCGCGCAGGATCTCGAGCGCATCCACCAGGCCGCTGCGCACTTTGTCCGGCAGATCCACCTGGGTGACATCGCCCGTCACGACCACCTTGCTGCCCACGCCCATGCGCGTGAGGAACATCTTCATCTGTTCAGGGGTTGTGTTCTGCGCTTCGTCCAGGATGATGAACGCATCGTCCAGCGTGCGCCCGCGCATGTAGGCGAGGGGGGCCACTTCAATGATCTGCTTTTCAAACAGTTTCTGAAAAGTCTCTGCCCCCAGCATATCGAACAGTGCGTCGTAAAGCGGACGCAGATACGGGTCCACCTTGTTTTGCAGGTCGCCGGGCAGGAAGCCCAGCTTTTCCCCCGCTTCCACGGCGGGCCGCGTCAGGACGATGCGGCTGACGTCCTTGGACTTGAATGCCTTGACCGCCATGGCGACCGCCAGGTAGGTCTTGCCGGTGCCAGCCGGCCCCACGCCGAAGGTGACGGCATTTTTGCGGATCGCCGCCAGATACTCCCGCTGGCCCAGGGTCTTGGGATGAATGGGGCGCCCCTTGGTGGTCACTGCCACAAAATCATCGGTGAGTTCCCGCAGGCGTTTTTCCTCGCCGTCCCGCGCCAGGCTGATGCAGTAACGCACCGTCTGTTCCTCCAGCGGGGTATGGTTCTGCATCAGCATCACCATGCCATCCACTGCATGGGCCGCAGCCGCCACATCCGCCTCTGCGCCGGTAAAGCGAAGCTGCGAACCGCGGCAGACAGCTGTGACCCCAAACTCCTTTTCCAGCAAATGGATATTCTGGTCACAGTTCCCAAAAATTGCGGCGGCCAGTTCGATGCTGTCCAGTTCCATGGAGCGTTCTGCCAAAATTACCCCTCCTGCTCGTTGCATATCATACTTACCCATTAAGATTATAGCACAATATTTCTCAAAAGAAATTGTCTAATGTGCACAAAATTTTTTATCCCCTTTTGGTATCGGACGGGCACGGTTTTCAATTTTTTGCGGCGTTTGCCGCGGTAGGCGGCACAGGCGTGGCAATGTCGGCGCAAAAACGGTACGTCACCGTGCACGCCTCGCCTTCCCCGGCCGTCTGCCAGCGGCAGGTCTCCGCTTCCACCACTGCATCGGGAAATTCCGCCAGAAGAGCATCCCGGCAGGCGCGGCGCGCCAGCGCGCGGGCCTGCGCGGCAGAGTGGACGATAATGCGGCGGGCACGGGGCCAAGCACTCTCGAAGCGGATGCAGGCGGGCAGGCTCAGGCGCCCCAGGCGTACCGGCTCCCAGGAAATGATCCGTTCTGCTGCCGTTTCCAAAGCGGGCCCGCCGTTTCCCAAGGATCGCCCCAGCACATACAGTTCCGCCTGTGTCGCACAGGCCCCTGTAAGGATCTCCGTCTCCTGACGAAGCGGCTGGAAGGCGCTATAGCTTTTTTCCACCCGCGCGACCACCTCCCCCGACGCCCCCTGGTAGACCGGGTCGCCGTCGTGGTCCGGCCGCACGCTGCCGACCAGCATCTGCCCCTGCTCCACCATCTGCCCCGGCCGCACCGCTGCAAAGCCGCTTTCCGCGTTCATGGCGGTGATCTCCCCCGCCTCCCGCGCATACAGGGCCTGCAGGGGTACTTCTGCGCGCAATTCCTGGTAGCGGGCTTCGGTGCTCTCTACAAACAGGCAGCCTCCCGCGAAATTCAAGGTGATCCAGCCGAAAAGGTCACTCTGCTGCAGTGCGGCCTGCCGGGCGGATTCCAGTGTTTTTTCCTCCATCCTGGCGCCCTCATAGATGCCGTATCCGGCCAGCAGCGTGCGGAGCCGGTACGTTTGTTCCTCGCCCAGACCGCCGAAGTCGATGGTCCAGAGCAGCTGCCCGAAACATTGCAGGAGCACCAGAAACAGCGCGCTGCCTGCGATCAGGCCGGGCCGGGCCGCGATCCGCTCCGCCAGGCGGCCGGGGCCCCGGCGTTCCAGAAGCGAAAACCGCCACCCGCCTTGCACCGCCAGCTGCTCGATGCGGACGCGGGAGTTCCCCGGCGCACTGGCGGACAGGCCGTCTTCTTCCCGGCGCAGATGGGAAAGCCGGACGCCGTGCCGGGATGCGAGGTTCAAAAACCGCTGCGGGTCCCGTCCATTGATGCGGAACTTGATCCGATCCAACCCCCAGATCCCCTGCTTCATGTGCGCCCTTCCTCCCATTTGTTCTGAAAGGTGATGGCCGTGATGCGGCCGGTCAGCAGCAGCCTTCTGCCGTTCAGCGATTCTATTCGCAAACCGCCGCCATACAATGTTACTATAAAGTTTCCCATGTCCAGACAGATCTTTTCCGGCGCGAAATCCAGGACTTTCCGGCAGGCCTGCGTCACAAGGCAGCGGCCGCGTACCTCAAAAGCGGGCAGCTGGTAAAACCCGGACGGGGGTTGCCCCCACATCCCCCGGAGACTGTCTGCCCAGCGGGAATCCTTCGGTCTCTTTTGTTTCTGGCGTTTCATGGGCGTCCCCTCCCCGAGGCATAGCGGCCTGCCCCAATATACGCCGTCGGAGGTCTGTTCTATGAGTCAATACCGTATCAAGAACCGGGTCGTCGCCGTTCTCTGCCTGTTGCTGAGCGTTCTGCTGCTGCGCGCCCCAGCACTGGCGGCCGAAGGGTTTGCCGAAGGGCTGCGCCTGTGCGTGGAAACGGTGCTGCCGGCGCTGTTCCCGTTTTTTGTACTTTGCGAATGGTTGATCTCCCTGCGCGGTCCTCACCCGCTGCTGCGCCGTGTTTCCCGCTTTCTTGGGTTTGGCCGGGAGGAGGGCGTGCTGGCGCTGCTGCTTTCCTGGTTCGGCGGATACGCCGTCTGTGCCCGGCTCACCGGCCGCCTGACCCGGAACGGAACGCTGACGGAGCGGGAATCGGTCTTTCTGATGATGCTGGGCTGCTGTTCCAGCCCCGGTTTTGTTATCGGATGCGTGGGCGGGCTGATGCTCGGCAGCATAAAACTGGGGGTACTGCTGTACGCTCTGCAGCTGGCCGCCAATCTGATCAGCACGCTGGCCTGCCTGCCGCTGCTGCCTGCCCGGCGCGGGGCGTCCGGCCGGGGCGCCTGTGCCGAAACAGCGGAACCGGCAGGCTTTTCCCCGGCCGTAAGCAGCGCCGTGTCCAGCTGCCTGAACGTCTGCGGCTGCGTGGTGTTTTTCCGGACGCTCGGCGCGGCGGCAGAACCCTTTTTGCCGCACATCCCCCAGGTCCGGCCTTTGCTGAGCGCTTTGCAGGAGATCACGGCCGGATGTGCCGATTTTGCCGCCCTGGGCGGGCGTGCGGCCCTCTACGGCTGCTGCTTGTGCCTGAGCGTGCTGGGGCTCTCGGTATGGGCTCAGCTGGCGCTGCTGCTGCAGGGGGCCGCCTCGCTGCGGCTGCTTGCGCTCAACCGCCTGCTGCACCTGCTCCTGTTGCCGGCCCTGACGGCGGGAACGGTGCGCCTGCTGCCCGGCGTCCTGCCGGTCTACCGTTCGCTGCCAGCGCGGGTCATCCCTGCGCACCGGCTCGCCCCCGACGCCGCATTGGTTGCTTTTCTCTTCCTTTGCGCGGCACTTTACAAGCTCCGGCAAAACTTCTATAATAGGAAGAATCAATAGTATATTTCTGTGTTTTGGGGTGAGGCTATGTTCAAAAAGCAGTATTATGGCAGCAAGATCGCGCCCGCCTGCGCGTATTGCCTGTACGGGATGCCCGCCTCCGACCCCAAAATGGTTCTGTGCCGGTTAAAGGGGGTCGTTTCCCCTTACTACAGCTGCCGCCGCTTCTGCTATGACCCGCTGATGCGGGTCCCGCACCGGCAGGTACTGCCGGAACTGGATCCCAAGGATTTCACACTGGAGTAAAGGGACCCCCGCAAAGCGCCCCGGAAGGCGCAAAGGAGTTGTCTATGAAACCGTGCAAGCCCCGTGTAAGCGAAACACTGTGCGACCTGTGGAAAGAAAAGAAGGCCGTGATGATCCTTTACACGTTTCTGCGCATCTCGGTGATCCTGGTGATGCTGGCCCAGCTTTTCAATCGGAATTTTGAAAATGTATTTCTCTGCCTTCTCACCCTGATCCTGTTTGCCCTGCCTACCATGCTGGAGCGCAAACTGGACATTGACCTGCCCAATACGCTGGAAGTCATCATCCTGCTGTTTATCTACGCGGCGGAGATCCTGGGAGAGATCGGCGCTTACTATGTGACCTTCCCCCATTGGGACACCGTGCTGCACACCATCAACGGCTTCCTGTGCGCGGCCATCGGTTTTTCACTGCTGGATATCCTCAACCGCAACAGCCGTGTGCGCTTCCACCTTTCGCCGCTGTACCTGGCCATCGTCGCCTTCTGCTTCTCGATGACGGTCGGGGTGGTCTGGGAATTCTTTGAATGCACCATGGACCAGCTTTTCTTCCTCGATATGCAAAAGGATACCATCCTGCAGAATTTCGGCACGATCCTGCTGGACCCCACCGGCGGCAACCACCCGATGGTGCTGCGGGACATCGCCGATGTGATCGTGGTCTTTTCGGACGGCTCCCAGAAATCGCTGGGGCTGGGCGGATATCTGGACCCCGGGCTGCTGGATACGATGGAGGATCTTTTCGTCAATTTCATCGGCGCGATGATCTTCTCGGTGATCGGGTATTTTTATGTGCTCAGCCGCGGCAAAGGCCGCTTTGTCCGCCGCTTTATCCCGGTAGCCAACCACAGCGCGCCGCCGGAACCGCCCAAGCCGCCGGAATCCTGAACGCACCGCCAGCCCCCAAGGGGGGCATTACAGCCCGGATGCAGCGCTCCGGGCTGTATTCCTCCCTGCAGGCCGGTACCGAATAAAGGTACGCGGGTAAAATTTCCCGGTACGCAAACGGTGTGCTGCAGGTGAACGCTTTTATACAAAACCGGGGTGCGCAGGCAACCCGTTCCGGGCCGCTTGGCCCCGTATCTTACCGCGCCGCTCACCACCGGCGGCGGTATTCTCCCGGCGTGACCCCTTCGATCTTTTTAAAAAGGCGCGCAAAATAGTTGGCGTCGTGCAGGCCGCATTCGGCCGCCACCGCTTCCATGCTCCAGTCGGTAAAGCGCAGCAGCCGTTTGGCCTGGGTGATCCGCAGCTGGACCAGGTAGCTGGTGACCGAAAGCCCGAACTGCTCTTTAAACACGCGGGTCAGGTAGAATTTGTTGATATAAAACCGTTCGGCCAGATCGTCCAGCGTTATTTTTTCGGTGTAGTGCGTGTCAAGAAAGTCTTTGATCTCCTGCACGCTCTGCTGCTTGCCGCGGCGCACCGGCCCGCGGCCCGGATGCCAGCTCTCCTCCATCAGCAGCGTCAGCAGGTCAAACAGCCGCGCGCAGATCTGCATATCCCGCACATACGCGTCCGAACCGGCCAGTGTATACAATTCTTCCAGCAGCGCCTTGTACCGTTGGGGCTGGGCGGTACGGAAAGCGGGCTGCCCGCCGCGTTCTTCATATTTTTTATAGATGCCGCCCATATTGGGGCCGTAAAAGTGCGCCCAGCGCAGCTGCCACAGATCCGCCCCCGTGCGGTGCCGGTACGGTTTGCGGCAGTCCAGGAAAACGCAGTCCCCTGCCTGCAATGTGCGCTGCATACCGCCGTATTCCAGCGTGCCGCTGCCGCTTTCCACCAGAAAAACCAGGTAGGACGCCAGCCCCTGCCGGGCGCTGGCATGAGGCCGGCGGGCTTGCAGGCTGCCGACCTCCTGCAGATGCAGCAGATTGGTACGCGCAAAGGGCGAAGGGGTATAAAGGATCCGGCTGGAATGTACCAGTTCGCCGTCAAACATCGGGTTCTCCATGCCCGGTCACCTCCCATTTCCCGTCTACTGTAGCGGAAAACGCCAAAAAAGTCAATATAATGCTAGTCTTTTGCAAGATTTCCTCTGTTGCTTCCCCAAAAGAAACGATAAAATAGCAAATACAAAGCTAAAAGGGCCTCAACCAATCTACCAAGAAAGGCGAATGAAGTTATGAAAAAGGCATTGATCACCGGCGTGACCGGCCAGGACGGCAGCTATCTGGCTGAGTTCCTGCTGGAAAAAGGCTACGATGTGCACGGTATGATCCGCCGTTCCTCGGTGGACTACCGGGAGCGCATCGCGCATCTGGAAGGGCATCCTCATTTTCACCTGCACTACGGGGACCTGGGGGATTCCATGAGCCTGATGGCCGTCATCGGCTCCGTGCGCCCGGATGAGATCTATAACCTGGCCGCGCAGAGCCATGTGCAGGTCAGTTTCGACGTGCCGGAGTATACCGCCGACGTGGTGGCCACCGGCGTGCTGCGCGTGCTGGAGGCGGTCCGCCTGTGCGGCCTGGCCGGGACCTGCCGTGTTTATCAGGCTTCCACCAGCGAGCTCTACGGCAAGGTGGAGCAGGTCCCCCAGAACGAGGACACCCCTTTCCACCCCTACAGCCCTTACGCGGTGGCCAAGCAGTACGGGTTCTGGATCGTCAAAGAATACCGGGAAGCCTACCACATGTTCTGCTGCTCCGGCATCCTGTTCAACCATGAATCCGAGCGCCGCGGCGAAACCTTCGTCACCCGCAAGATCACGCTGGCCGCCGCCCGCATTGCCCAGGGCAAGCAGGACAAGCTGTATCTGGGCAACCTTTCCAGCCTGCGGGACTGGGGCTACGCCAAAGACTACGTGGAGTGCATGTGGCTGCTGCTGCAAAACGATGAACCGGAAGACTTTGTGATCGCCACCGGCGAGCAGCACTCCGTGCGGGAATTCTGCCAGCTGGCGTTCCATTATGTGGGTATCGAACTGGAGTTCAAAGGCGAAGGCATGGAAGAAAAAGGCATTGACCGCGCGACGGGCCGGGTGCTCATCGAGGTCAGCCCCGATTTCTACCGCCCCACCGACGTGGTCAATCTTCTCGGCGACCCCTCCAGGGCCAAACGGAAACTGGGCTGGAACCCCACCAAGACCAGCTTTGAAGAACTGGTGCGGATCATGGTGGACCATGATATGAAAAAAGTGGCGGTGGAGCGCGCCGAAGAGCACATTAAGACCAACCTGGCCGAATATCTCGAAAAGGGCGTCATCAAATAAGGCCCCCTGCGCCCCCGCTTTGCAACAGTTTGCTTATTTAAAGAAAGAAGACGAAAACGATGATGGAAAAAAACGCGAAGATCTATGTAGCCGGGCACCGCGGCATGGTGGGCAGCGCCATCGTGCGGGAACTGCAGCGCCAGGGGTACACCAACCTGATCACCCGCTCCCACCGGGAACTGGATCTCTGCCGTCAGGAGGCTGTGGAAGCCTTCTTTGCCGCTGAAAAGCCGGAATACGTCTTTCTGGCTGCGGCCAAGGTGGGCGGCATCGTAGCCAATGAGGAAGCACTGGCGGATTTCATGTACGACAACATGACGCTGGAGATGAACGTGATCCATTCCGCCTGGAAAAACGGCTGCAAAAAGCTGGAATTCCTGGGTTCCAGCTGCATCTACCCCCGCATGGCGCCGCAGCCCATGAAAGAGGATTGCCTGCTGACTTCAGCCCTGGAAAAAACCAACGAAGCCTACGCGCTGGCCAAGATCTCGGGTTTGAAATACTGCGAGTACCTCAACCGCCAGTACGGCACAGACTATATCAGCGTCATGCCTACCAACCTCTACGGTCCCAACGACAATTACCACCCCACCCACAGCCACGTGGTCCCGGCGCTGATCCGGCGCTTCCATGAGGCCAAGGAGCAGGGCCTGCCCAGTGTGACCTGCTGGGGCGACGGCAGCCCGCTGCGGGAATTCCTGTACGTGGACGACCTGGCCAACCTCTGTGTGTTCCTGATGAATCACTATTCCGGCAACGAGACCGTGAACGCCGGGACCGGCAAGGAACTGACGATCCGGGCGCTGACGGAACTGGTCGCCAAAGTGGTCGGGTACACCGGCAGGATCGAGTGGGATACCTCCAAGCCCAACGGAACTCCCCGCAAACTGCTGGACGTCAGCAAGGCCACGGCCCTGGGCTGGACCTATAAGACCGAACTGGAGGACGGGCTTCGCCTTGCCTACGAGGACTTCCTGCACAATCCCATGCGCGCGGAGCGCTGAGCGCCCCGGAAAGGAAACGCACTATGAATATCATCCTGCTCTCCGGCGGTTCCGGCAAACGCCTGTGGCCGCTGTCCAACGACATCCGCTCCAAACAGTTCATCAAAATTTTCAAGACCGGCGACGGCTACGAGTCTATGGTCCAGCGTGTCTACCGCCAGATCACCGAGGTCGACCGCGGCGCCAACGTGACCATTGCCACCAGCAAGACCCAGGTCAGCGCCATCCACAACCAGCTGGGCGACGCGGTGGGCGTCTGCGTGGAGCCCTGCCGCCGGGACACCTTCCCCGCCATCGCCCTGGCCAGCGCCTATCTGCGCGACGTGAAGGGGGTCTCGCCGGAGGAGCCCGTCGTCGTCTGCCCCGTGGATCCCTATGTGAACAACGACTATTTTGAGGCGCTGAAAGAACTCGCCCGTCTGGCCGCGGAAGGAAACGCCAGCCTGACGCTGATGGGCATCGAGCCCACCTACCCCAGCGAGAAGTATGGGTATATCATCCCGGAAAACGCCGGTTCGGTCAGTCCGGTCAAGACCTTCAAGGAAAAGCCGGACGCAAAGACAGCCGCCGAGTATATTGCCCGCGGAGCGCTGTGGAACGGCGGCGTTTTTGCCTACAAGCTGGGGTATGTGCTGGGCCGCGCCCATGAGTTGCTCGACTTCACCGATTACCAGGATCTGTACCAGCGGTATGGCACCCTGCCCAAGATCAGCTTCGATTACGCTGTGGTCGAAAAGGAACCCAGGATCCAGGTCATGCGTTTTGCCGGCCAGTGGAAGGATATGGGGACCTGGAACACCCTGACGGAAGCTATGGAGGACCCCAGCATCGGCAAGGCGATCCTCAACGGCACCTGCCAGAACGTCCACGTGCTCAACGAACTGGACGTGCCGGTGCTCTGCATGGGGCTGCACGACGTCGTCGTTTCGGCCAGCCCGGAGGGGATCCTGGTTTCCGACAAGGAACAGTCCAGCTATATCAAGCCCTATGTGGACGCCATCGACCAGCAGGTCATGTTCGCCGAGAAGTCCTGGGGCAGCTTCCGGGTGCTGGACGTGGAAGACGAAAGCATGACCATCAAGGTCACGCTCAATCCCGGCCACAGCATGAATTACCACAGCCACAGCCGCCGTGACGAAGTCTGGAACGTTATTTCGGGCCGGGGCCGCGCGATCGTGGACGGAATGGAACAGCCCGTACAGGCCGGCGATGTGATCACGATGCAGGCAGGCTGCCGGCACACGATCATCGCCGACACCGAACTCAAGGTCATCGAGGTCCAGCTGGGCAAGGAGATCAGCGTCCATGACAAACAGAAATTCCCCCTTGAGGATTGAACCGTTTTTGCTGCGTCCGGCGGGCAAGGACTATCTTTGGGGCGGCCACCGTCTCAACGATGATTTTGCCAAAGGGATCGACATGCAGCCCCTGGCCGAGACCTGGGAATGTTCCACCCACCCTGACGGCCCCAGCACCGTGGCCAGCGGCCCTTTTGCCGGGCAGCCGCTCCCCGAAGTGCTGCGCGCCCACCCGGAGTTTCTCGGCAGCCACATCCATAGTTCCGACGGCCAGCTTCCCATCCTGATCAAGTTCATCGACGCCAGCCAGGATCTGTCCGTCCAGGTGCATCCTTCCGACGCTTACGCCAGGGAGCATGAAAACGGGCAGCTCGGCAAAAGCGAAATGTGGTATGTGCTGGACACCGTCGGGGATGCCAGCCTGATCTACGGCTTCAACCGCACCATTGACCGGCAGACGCTGCGCCAAAGCCTGCTGGACGGCAGCGTTGAGCGCTATCTGCAGAAGGTACGCATCCAAAAAGGCGATGTTTTCTTCATCCCGGCCGGGATGGTCCATGCCATCGGCGCGGGCGCGCTGGTGGCGGAGATCCAGGAAAGTTCCAACCTGACCTACCGGATGTACGACTACGGCCGCCCCGACAAGGACGGCAAACCGCGCCCACTCCACATCGACCGCGCGCTTGACGTGGCGGACCTGACGGGAGGGATCACTCCACGGCAGCCTCTGCGCGTTCTGCGTTACGCCCCCGGCCGGGCCAGCGAACTGCTCTGCCGCTGCCGGTATTTCGTGGTCGAACGCTGGGTGATCAATACCGAACGTATCCGGGCAATGGCCCCTTTGGCTGCAACCGACCGTTCTTTCCAGGTGCTGTTGTGCGTGGACGGATGCGGGGTGGCCTTCCCCGAAGGCGGCGACGCGCTCCCCTTCTTCCGCGGGGACTGCCTGTTCGTACCGGCAGGGTCCGTACCGCTGCGGCTGCATGGGCGCGCCCAGTTGCTGAACGTCTGCTGCTGAATGCAACGGCAACGTTTTTTCAGGTTTTTTCACCGCAGGACTTGACTTGCGCCCAAAAACCTGTATAATAGGGATGTTGCCTTTGCGCGCTAGTATGGCTCAGTTGGTAGAGCAGCTGATTCGTAATCAGCAGGTCGTCGGTTCAAGTCCGACTACTAGCTCCATGCGGCGCCCACCTGTTGCCGGTCTTGCGGCGCAGGTGGGCATTTTTGTTGCCTGCCTCCCAGCCGGACGGCAGGCCTTTTTTCTTTCGCGGACGCATCCAGGCGCCCCGAACTTCATGTTCATAAAAATTTTATATAAAAACCTCTTGATTTTTCCGTAGAAAGTGTATATTATATGTTTAGCACTCAAGAGAAGCGAGTGCTAAACCAAATCTTTGAAGAGAAATCTTTTATAAGGGAGGATCTTTCATCATGAAAATCAAACCTCTTGCAGACCGTGTTGTCATCAAGCTGGTCGAGGAAGAAGAGACCACCAAAGGCGGCCTGATCCTGTCCGGCTCCGCGAAGGAAAAGCCGCAGGTGGCCGAGGTCCTGGCCGTTGGCCCGGGCGGCATGGTCGACGGCAAGGAAGTCGAAATGATTGTCAAGGTCGGCGACAAAGTGCTGACGAGCAAATATGCCGGTACTGAAGTCAAGGTGGACGGCGAGGAATGCACCATCGTCCGCCAGAGCGATATTCTCGCCGTGGTGGAGGAGTAATCCCCTCCCCTTTTCCGTTGATTCTTTACAATAAAAGGAGATAATGCTTTATGGCTAAACAGATCAAACAGGGCGCTGACGCCCGCAAGGCGCTGTGCGCCGGCATCGACCAGCTTGCTGATACCGTCAAGGTCACCCTGGGCCCCAAAGGCCGCAACGTGGTGCTTGCCAAAAAGTTCGGCAGCCCGCTCATCACCAACGACGGCGTGACCATCGCCAAGGAGATCGAACTGAAGGACGAGTTTGAGAACATGGGCGCTCAGCTGGTGCGCGAAGTGGCCACCAAGACCAACGACGCCGCCGGTGACGGCACCACCACCGCGACGGTTCTGGCCCAGGCCCTGGTCAACGAAGGCATGAAGAATGTGACCGCCGGCGCGAACCCCATGGACATCAAGCGCGGCATGCAGAAGGCTGTCAGCGCCGCTGTGGAAGCCGTCAAAGCCAACAGCCAGAAGGTCAACGGCAGCAAGGACATTGCCCGTGTCGGTACTGTTTCTGCCGGCGACGCTGAGATCGGCCAGCTGATCGCCGATGCGATGGAGAAGGTCACCGCCGACGGCGTGATCACCATCGAGGAGAACAAGACCACTGCTGAGACCTACACCGAGGTTGTGGAAGGCATGCAGTTTGACCGCGGCTATGTGACCCCCTATATGGTCACCGATACCGAGAAGATGGAGACCGTCTATGAGGACTGCTCCGTGCTGATCACCGACAAGAAGATCAGCGTCTTCCAGGATCTGGTTCCCCTGCTTGAGCAGGTCATCCAGTCCGGCCGCAAGCTGCTCATCATCGCGGAAGATGTGGAGGGCGACGCTCTGTCCAACCTCATCATCAACCGTCTGCGCGGCGGCCTGAACGTGGTCGCCGTCAAGGCGCCCGGCTTTGGCGACCGCCGCAAGGAGATGCTGCAGGATATCGCCATCCTGACCGGCGGCACCGTGATCAGCAGCGATCTGGGCTATGAACTCAAGGACGCCACCATGCAGCTGCTGGGCACCGCCCGTCAGGTCAAGGTCACCAAGGAGAACACCACCATCGTCGGCGGCAACGGCGACAAGAACGCCATCTCCGACCGCGTGGCCCAGATCCGCAACCAGATCACCACCGCCACCTCCGATTTCGACCGTGAGAAGCTGCAGGAACGTCTGGCAAAGCTGGCCGGCGGCGTGGCCGTCATCAAGGTCGGCGCTGCTACCGAAGTGGAGATGAAGGACAAGAAGCTCCGCATTGAGGACGCCCTGAACGCCACCAAGGCCGCCGTTGAGGAAGGCATCGTGGCTGGCGGCGGCACCGCTACCATCAACGCCATTCCCGCCGTCGACAAGGTCGTGGCTGAGCTGGAAGGCGACGAGCGCACCGGCGCCAAGATCGTCCGCAAAGCCCTGGAGGCTCCCCTGCGCCAGATCGCCGCGAACGCCGGTCTGGAAGGCAGCGTCATCATCGACAACATCCTGAAGGCCAACAAGCCCAACTACGGTTTCGATGCGCAGAAGGAAGAGTATGTCGATGACATGATCGAGGCCGGCATCGTTGATCCCACCAAGGTCACCCGCTCCGCTCTGGAGAATGCTGCCAGCGTTGCTTCGATGGTCCTGACCACCGAGAGCCTGGTCGCCGACCTGCCGGAGCCCCCGGCCCCGGCCGCTCCCGCCGGCGGCGACATGGGCGGCATGTACTGATAGATAGCCATTACGCACCCATACGAAACAGTCAGGCCCCCCGGCTTTGCCGGGGGGCCTGACTGTTGAAGTGGCCCCGTTTGGGTGCGGAGTGCAGGATGTTTTTGCGTCCCTGTTCCGCTTTATCCTGTTATGCAGTAAAGAGTCAAAAAACGGCGCTGTTTTTGGGGACTTGCTTTTGCCATCCCTAAAACGCCTTTATTGCGCCCCCCTCTATCACAGTTCTTGTGCAGGGACTTGATTTTTTGCACGCTTTTTACCAATAAAGTTGCGCAGAACGGCGCTTACCGGCACAACCACAGGAACGCGAAGCCGAGGCCGCACCCCAGCCAGTTCAGACCCACATCCCGCCATGAAAAATGGCGGCCGCGTACCAGGGGCTTGGTGGCTTCATCCACCCAGGACCAGACCAGCACGGCCCCCAGCGGCCAGTACGGCAGCCCGCCCAACTCCAGGGTAACCCCCAAAAGCAATACCAGGATCAGATAGGTCACCACATGGGCCGCGCACCGCAGCCTGTAGTTCAGGGTCTCTTCATCCTCTTGCAGAAAAGAAAGTCTCTCTGCCAGTTCCCTGCTGGTTTTGCTTGTATCTTCCCCGTTCTGATGGGAGAGCCAGGTCATAAAAAGGAACCAGAGGGCCGTCAGCCCCAAAGATAGTGAAAACGCCAACGGTAGTCCCCCTGTCCGTCTTTGAGTGCAGGCACAAAGCCCGGTCTGCTCCGTCCGGCCTTCTGCCGGGGCAGTTTTTCTTTATTGTATCAAACCTTGGTCCGGGATTCAATCGGTTTTTAGGCGCAAGCGCCGGCTCCGCCTTCTCCCGTTCAGCTCTCAGGACGTCGGCTTTCCGGGCCCGGCTTTTTCGGACCTCTCCCCCGCTCTTGCTCAAGCCGTTCCGGGCATCCGGGTGCAAAGGCTATTCCAGCGCCCGCATCTCTTCGATCAACGAGCATTTTTTCTGCCTGCGGATCGTCCAGAGGGAAAGGATGAGTTCCAATCCAAACAGCGCCAGAAGGAACAACCCCATTTCCAAAAACGGAAACCGATAAGCAACGATTTTCCCTCCGTAGGTCATCGCGCTTACTGCCCTGCAGGCAAGCAGCGAAACCGGCACGCTGACGAGCAGCGTCATCATGGCGGCAGTCAATGCATAGCAAAGGCCTTCGCAAACGATCATCTGATACAGTTGCCTTTGTGTCAGGCCCACGGCGCGGAAGATGCTGTTTTCCCGCCTTCGTGCCATCTGGTTCGATAAGGTGGTGTTGATAAGGTTCACAACGCCAAACAGCAAGATCAGCCAGGACAGGATCTGGAAAGACCCGAAACCAACAGCGTCCACCTGCTCAAAATACTCTGCCTTAGCGGCCATCGTATCCAGGCCGAGATAGGCATTCCCGGCCACAATATTTTCCAGCCCTGCTTCTACGCTTTGAGAAAGTCCCGGGTCGCTGATGATATGAGAGCGCCAAAAAGGCCTTTGAAACATCCTTGCAGAAGCTGGGGCTGGACTACCTTGACCTGTATTTGATCCATCAGCCCATGAACGACTACTACGGCTCCTGGCGGGCCATGGAAGAGTTGTATGAGGCTGGAAAGATCCGTGCCATCGGCGTATGCAACTTTTACCCGGACCGTCTGACCGATCTGTGCCTGAACGCCCGCATCGCTCCGATGGTCAACCAGGTGGAACTGCACCCCTTCTTTGCCCAGACCGGCGCCATCAGCAACATGAAAACTCTGAACGTCCAGCCGGAAGCATGGGGGCCGATGGCCGAGGGCAAACACGGCATCTTTACGCACCCGATACTGACGGAAATCGGCCGGAAATATAACAAGACAGCCGCCCAGGTGGCACTGCGCTGGAACGCCCAGCGGGGAGTCGTCATCATCCCCAAGTCCATCCACCGGGAACGGATGGAGGAAAACTTCAATATCTGGGATTTCAACCTCAGCGATGCGGATATGGCAGCCATTGCCAAACTTGACCTCGGCCGCAGCGAGATCATTGATCACAGCACCGCAGAAACAGCCCGCTTTCTCAACGGCTGGAAGATCCACGACTGAACAAAGGCAGGCCCGTCCCCCGACAGGGGGCGGGCCTGTTTGCCGCCGTTCAGGGACTGCGCTTTCCTTTATTTGACGGCTATTTGACGGCATCCTTATGGTGCTGCACATAATAGAAAGCATATTGCTGCATGATCCCCGCATTTCCCCGTAAGGAGCAAACGGATCTGCACCCGCATACCGTTCCTGCATGATCCGCTGAATCCAAACATCCACCGGCACGCGCGCCGTCCGGCCATAGGCAAAGAGCATCACACAGTTGGCGACCTTGTCCCCTACGCCCTTGACCCCCTTGAGTGCGTCCACCAGTTCGCCATCGCTTTTTCCCGACAGTTCATCCAGGCGGAGCGTCCCGTCGCATACTTTCCGGGCAGCGTCCTGCACATACGGCACGCGGTACCCAAGGCCGCATTGCCGCAGCCCCGGCTCCCCTGCCGCGCACAGCGCCTGCGGCGTGGGAAAAGTATACAGGGTCTCGTATTCCGTCTGCAATGCCGTTCCAAAGGCCGATGCCAGTGCCTCCACCGCCTTCTGGATCGCCGGGATACTCTTTCTCTGGGAAATAATAAAGGTGACCAGCATCTCCCAGGGGTCCTGCCGCAAAACCCGCACGCCGCGTCCGCTTTCGGCAGCCTGCCGCATAAAGGCGTCGCCAGCGATGCTCCTGCGTACAGCCGCGTAGTTTCTCTGCAAATCAAAATAGGGCGACCAGACCTGCTGCCACTCGCTTTCCGAGCAAGCGGCTTCATAGCGGCCTGCGCCCAGCGGCCGGATGTAAAGGACTTTGGGGCCGGTCATAAAACGGTACTGCCCCGCGACCTGTGCCACACGGAAACACTGGCCGCTTTCCGCAATTTTGGAAAGGTCCAGTTCGTCCTGAATTTGAATTATCATCACTGTTTCACCCGCCTGTATTGTACATCATCCTGCTGCAGACAGGCAAGGGCTTCTGCTCAGGAAAAGCCTTGTGTTTGGTACGGCAAGCCCCTATAATAAAAGAGTCGGACCGCAGGTCCGAAGACTTACAGACAACAGCCCGGCCCGGCGCCGGGTCCGGAGGCAAACATGCAATACCGCAACGATAAACAGGGCCGGCCGCTCTCCATTCTGGGGTATGGCTGTATGCGATTTACCCGCAAGGGCACAGGCATCGACCTGGACAAAGCCGAACAGGAAGTCCTGGCTGCCATCCGGGCAGGTGTGAACTATTTCGATACCGCATACATCTACCCGGGCAACGAAGCTGCGCTGGGCGAGATCCTGGACCGCAATCACTGCCGGGACCAGGTCAACATTGCTACCAAGCTGCCCCAGTATCTTGTGCGCAGTTCCGCCGACCTCGAACGCTATTTCACGGAAGAATTGCGCCGCCTGCGCACCGACCATGTGGATTTCTACCTCATGCACATGCTCACCGACGTGGAGAGTTGGCGCAAACTGGAAGCTGTGGGCGTCCGGGAATGGCTGGGCGCGAAGAAGGCATCCGGCCAGATCCGGCAGGTAGGGTTCAGTTTTCACGGCGCTACCGGGATGTTCGTGCAGCTGCTGGATTGCTATGATTGGGATTTCTGCCAGATCCAGTACAATTATATGGACGAGAACAGTCAGGCCGGACGGGCCGGACTGCAGGCTGCCGCCGCCCGGAGGCTCCCGGTCATCATTATGGAACCGCTGCGCGGCGGCAAACTGGTCAACCTGCTGCCCGAAGGGGCCCGCCGCCTGTTTCGCGAGAGTGCGCGGGGCTGGAGCGCGGCCGAGTGGGCGCTGCGCTGGCTTTGGGACCAGCCCGAGATCACCTGTGTATTATCCGGCATGAACAGCCTGGAAATGTTGGAGGAAAATTGCCGGATCGCCGGCAGCGTACGTCCGCACGAATTGACAAAAGAGGATTTTGCCCTGTTGGACCGGGTAAAAAAGGAGATCAGCCGCCAGGTCAAGGCTCCCTGCACCGGCTGCGGTTACTGCATGCCCTGCCCCAAAGGCGTGGATATCCCCGGCGCGTTCCGCTGTTATAACGAGATGTTCACCGAAAACAAACGCACCGGCCGGCGGGAGTACTGGCAAGTCGTTTCGCTGCGGCGGGAACCCGCTTTTGCGACCCAGTGCGTGGGCTGCGGCCGCTGCGAACAGCATTGCCCGCAGCACCTGCCGATCCGCACGCTGCTCCGGGAAGCCGACAAAGCCCTGCGCCCCTGGCATTACCGGCTGGCGGGATGGGTCTCCAGAAAATATCTGTTCGGCAACGCCAGAAGGGAACCGTGAAGGGAAGCGGCTGTTCCACCCGTTTTTCCACACCTGCCCTGGACTTGATTTCCATCGCGGATAGAGTATAATTTTTATAAGATTCCTGCATGCTACGGAACATTTTTCATTGCTGGCCCGCCGTGGAGGACGTGAACCGGGCGCGCTGCGCACATACAGGCGGATACAGTGGAACTGTCGGAACTGACGGCGTGCGCCGCGCAACAAGATGAGCAACGCAGTCTAATCCACACGTTGCCGCCCTTCCCTGCCCGCAATTGTTCACCTGACAGGAAAATCAGCCTTGAATTTGCCGCCTGTATCTTGAACGCGGGTCTGGACGCAGCCGCGTCCTCCTTGCAGGGGCGGCGTTATTGTTCCATCAATTTCATCCATCCTGCCGTGTAGAAGGTTCGGAGCTGGTCTACATTTCGTACAGCCTGGTCATGAGGCATATCATGTACCACGATTTCAAAAACCCCATTGAACATTCCGCTGGCTATGATGTGGCACAGTGAGCGATCCAGCTCCGGGATCTCCCGTCCCAAGCGCCGCAACACTCCCATATAGCGAATGGTATACTCCACCTCCTGCTCCACCATGTTGTGAACGAAGTGTTCGTAACTGGTCCCTTCGGCTTTGCACAGCAGCAACTTCACCGGCTGGCGATGGGCGCAGATATACTCTACCATCCAATTCAGGCATTGGCTGGATTCTATGCCCATGTGCTCCGGCTGCTCTTTTTCCGGCAGTTCGGCAAACGTGGTCTGCGCCTCCATAAACTTGCCCATCAGTGCGGCTGCGTGGGGTTCCACAATAGCCGCGAACAGGGCCTCCTTGCTGGAAAAATAGCCATAGAAGGCCCCTGTCGTCACCCCGGCATTCTTAACAATTTGCCGCAAGGAAGCGCCCAGAAAGCCTTTCTGCGAAAACTCTTCCAGCGCGGCCTGCTGGATCTTCTCCAAGGTGTCCGGCGCTTTTACATCCATACTGTCCCTCCGTATAGCAGTGTTATGTGCTAGCGGTATGATATAACGATCCAGGGCTGTTGTCAAGGCGTGCTCCATTTTGAATAAAACTCCTGCAGATGACGGCGAAAAGATCCACCCCGATGACAGGATTGCACGCCCGCCGCTTTCTGCGATATACTGATATTGTCCTTTATGATGCGTGATACGGAGCGCTTCCTCGGTCTGCGCGGTGTTCCCTGCCGCTCCGACCAGCCTCTCCCCATAAGTTGCACTGCATACGGCCGCGCCCCCTCATCTTTGCGCCGATGAAACCCAATCTTTGATTTTTACTGTAGCAGGAGGTTGTACAAATGCAGGAAATTCGAATCACAGATATCGAGCACTTCAAAATCGGTCAGGCGGAAGACCGTGCTTCCGGGACAGGATGTACCGTCCTTCTTTGCCCGGACGGCGCCGCTGCGGGGTTGGATGTCCGCGGCGGCGGGCCGGCGTCCAGAGAGTCTGAGTTGCTCCGCCCGGTAGCAGCCGCAGAAAAGATCCACGCTGTACTGCTCAGCGGCGGCAGTGCTTTCGGCCTCGACGCCGCCGGCGGCGTTATGCGCTGGCTGGAAGAACGCGGCGTTGGTTTTGACACCGGCGTCGCCAAGGTCCCGCTGGTCTGCGCTTCCTGTCTGTACGATCTGACAGTCGGCTCCTGCACGACACGCCCGGACGCCGCCTTGGGGTATGCCGCCTGCGAAGGGGCCGCGGCAGGCAATTATCAGGACGGATGCTTTGGCGCCGGCACCGGGGCCTCCGTCGGCAAATATTACGGCATGGAACAGGCCATGAAGACCGGGATCGGCAGCTATGCCGTACAACTCGGGGAGCTTAAGGTCGGAGCGGTAGTTGCGGTCAATGCCCTGGGCGATGTTTTTGACTGGAAAGACGGCCGTCAAGTGGCGGGTCTGCTGGCTGCCGACCAGAGTGGTTTCCTGCGTACAGAGGCAGAAATGTACCGGCACACGCAGATCGTGAAAAACAAGTTCGTAGGCAACACGACCATTGGCGCCGTGCTTACGAACGCATGCTTTAGCAAGACCGAAATGAACAAAATCGCCGCCATGGCACAAAACGGTCTGGTCCGTGCCATTCGCCCGGTCAACACGACCGCAGACGGCGACAGCCTGTATGCCCTGTCGGCAGGGAGCCTGGAGGCCGATCTGGATGTAGTGGGCACGCTGGCCGCGCAGGTGGTTGCCGAAGCCATCCTGCGCGCCGTATCCAGCGCGACAAGCAGTTACGGGCTTATTGCCCGACGCGACCTGCCCTGGGCTTGATGCCCCCTTCTGTTGTTGGTGCAAAGGAGCCTCTATCATGGAACCGAAAACGTTGATTCAGTATTTTGAGTGGTACCTGCCCGATGATGCCGGACACTGGAAGCGTGCCGCCGAAGACGCCGCGCATCTTCGGCAAGACGGATTTACCGGCGTTTGGCTGCCGCCCGCTTACAAAGGCGCGCAGGGCGTCCATGATGTCGGATATGGCGTATACGACCTGTATGACCTGGGGGAATTCGAGCAAAAAGGCACGATCCCTACCAAATACGGGACCAGGGACGAATACCTGGCCGCGATCCGCGCGCTTCAAAAGGAGGGCTTACAGGTTTTTGCAGATATCGTACTGAACCACCGCATGGGGGCCGACGCCTGCGAAGAGGTCAGCGCACAGGGAGATGACCCTGGGGACCGTCGGAAAAAGCTGGGCGCCGGAGGACAGATCTCCGCCTGGACGCGCTTCACCTTCCCCGGCCGTGGCGGCCGTTACTCCGATTTTCAGTGGAACCACACCCACTTTGACGGTGTGGATTGGGACGAGCGCGCCAGGAGGAAAGGCGTATTCCAGTTGGATGGAAAGAACTGGGAAGGCGAAGTGGACGATGAAAACGGCAACTACGACTATCTCATGGGGGCCGACCTTGATATGAACAATCCGGAGGTACTGGCAGAACTTGACCGTTGGGGCGCCTGGTATCTCGCTTTGACCGGGGTGGATGGTTTCCGCCTGGATGCTGTCAAGCACATCCAATTTACGTTCTTCCTGCACTGGCTGGAAAATCTCCGCACGGTATCCGGCAAACCACTTTGGTCCGTGGGCGAATACTGGAGCCCGGAACTTGCCGACCTGACGCACTACCTGGATAGCTGCGGGCAGACCATGTCTCTTTTTGACGTTCCCCTGCACTTCAATCTGATGAAGGCATCTTCCAGCCAGGGAAATTTCGACATGCGCCGTATTTTTGAGGGCACGCTGGTGGAGGCCCGGCCGGAACAGGCGGTCACCTTTGTCGATAACCACGATACGCAGCCTGGTCAGGCGCTTCAATCCTGGGTACAGGGCTGGTTCAAACCGCTGGCTTATGCACTGATCCTGCTGCGGCAGGATGGTATCCCCTGTGTTTTCTACGGAGATTATTACGGCATCCCGCATGACGGGATCGGCGCCGTAGGCCCGCAACTGAATACCATGCTGCGGTTGCGCCGGGATGTCGCTCTGGGTGAACAGATCGATTATCTGGATGATTTCAATATCATCGGCTGGACCCGTACCGGCGAGGAAAGCAAACCGGCTTCGGGCTGCGCGGTGATCCTGTCCGACGGCCCCGGTGGGCAGAAAGAAATGTGTTTAGGCGCCAGGTTCGCCGGAAAGCACTTTGTGGATCTGCTGGGGAATTGTCCCGGGGAGTTGGTGTTGGATGATACCGGCAGCGCCTGTTTCGCCGTAAACGGAGGTTCTGTGAGCGTCTGGGCGGAGAAACAGCCGTAAGTTTGCCCCACACTGCTTTTGCGCAACGGTCTTCCCCCGGAAATGCTCTAATCCACTACTTGCAGCCGCAACGACTGTACAGAGGGAACGGGAACGCCGCTGCGGGTCTTGACAAACAAATTTCTGTATGCTATTGTATAAACACTAAAATTCGTGTGGATTTTTTACAGTTTTCACAAGCTATTTTTCGCCACACAATGATCCGTTCGGATCATTGTGTGGCTTTTTTGTGTGAAAGGCAGGATTTGCATATGCAGGACACCTTTATGAAAGAGCGCCCGATTTTCCCGCTTCTGGTTTCTATGGCGCTGCCCATGGTCGTTTCCATGCTGGTCAATGCGCTGTACAACATTGTGGACAGTTTCTTTGTTGCGCAGATCAGTGAGGATGCCATGACCGCGCTCTCGCTGATCTACCCCATGCAGAATCTGGTCAACGCCATTGCCATCGGCTTCGGTGTCGGCATCAACGCCCAGATCGCACTGCACCTGGGCGCCGGTTCCAAAAGCAGAGCCGATACAGCAGCCACCCACGGGATGGCATTCTCCCTTCTTCACGGCGTGCTTGCAACGATCCTCTGTATCGCCCTGGCTCCTTGGTTTCTGGGGCTGTTCACCCAGAACGCCGCCGTGATCCGGCTGGGCACGGTCTATGCTACGATCGCCTTTGCCTTCTCCACCGTCATTATGGCTTCCCTGACTTTTGAGAAAATCTTTCAGGCCGTAGGCCGCATGAAGCTCACCATGCTCGCACTGCTGGCCGGCTCCCTCTGCAACCTGATCCTCGATCCCGTTATGATCTTCGGCCTCGGCCCTTTTCCCCGCATGGGCATCGCAGGCGCAGCGCTGGCGACCGGCTTGGGCCAGCTGCTGACGCTTGTCGTCTATCTGATCATTTATATCCGCAAGCCCACGCCCGTACAGCTGCGGCGATCTGCTCTGCGGGCGGACCTGCGCATGGATCTGCAGCTGTACGCCATAGGCGTTCCCGCCATCCTCAACCTGGCGCTCCCCTCTGCTCTGGTTTCCTTTCTCAATTCGATCCTGGCAGCATATTCCCAGAGTTATGTAGTTGTGCTGGGCATCTACTATAAGCTGCAGACTTTCCTCTATCTTCCCGGCAGCGGGATCGTGCAGGGCATGCGCCCGTTGATCGGCTACAATTACGGCGCCGGGGAATACCGGCGCGTACAGAAAATCTACGAACTGACGGCCGCACTTTGTGCCGGCATCATGGCCGCCGGCACCGCAGTCTGTCTGGCCTTTGCCCCGCAGCTCATCGGGTTGTTCACCGCCAACCCCGAGACCATTGCCATCGGACAGGAAGCCCTGCGCATCATCAGTCTTGGCTTTATTGTGTCCTCTGTCTCGGTTGCCGCCTCCGGGGCCCTGGAAGGGCTTGGCAAAGGGGCGCAGTCGCTGATCATTTCCCTCTGCCGTTATACGATCGTCATCATGCCATTGGCCTGGGTCCTGTGCCGCTTTCTCGCTGCGGAGGGCGTGTGGCATGCGTTCTGGATCACCGAAGTGCTGGCTGCCGTGATCTCCGCTATGGTATATCGCAAAAGTGTAAAACTTTCGTAAGTTTTTTGAAACCGCTTGTACTGTTCCGCCTGTTGCGGTATCATAAAAGCGACATTCTACAGGGAGCGATGGGAAATATGCCGCTGAATCTGGAACAGATCAAAAAGAGCGAAGAGATCAACAGCTACATCCGCAAAGCAGACGAAAGCCTGTCCGCGCTGGGGTATACGGAGCACAGCTATGCCCATGCGGGGCGGGTTTCCTCGCTGGCCAGCGAGATCCTGCTCACCCTCGGCTACGACGCACGTACCGCAGAATTGGCCGCCATCGCAGGCTGGATGCATGACATCGGCAATATCGTCAACCGGCACGACCACGCCCAGAGCGGTGCGATCATGGCTTTCCGCATCCTGGACAAGATGGGGGCGGCCCCCGATGAAGTGGCGACCATCATCACCGCCATCGGGAACCACGATGAGGAGACCGCCTACCCGGTGAACGCTGTGGCCGCCGCACTGATTTTGGCGGACAAAACCGATGTGCGCAGCAACCGGGTGCGCAACCAGGACCCGGCCAGTTTCGACATCCATGACCGGGTGAACTACTCTGCCAAAGAGAGCCGGGTGCTGGTACAGGACGGCACGATCCTGCTGCGCCTCCGTATTGATACCAGTATCTGCTCCCTGATGGATTATTTTGAGATTTTCCTGGATCGCATGCGCCTTTGCCGCGAGGCTGCGAAGGTACTGGGCCAGACCTTTGCCCTGGAGATCAACGGCCAGCGCATGATCTGAATCCTCTTCCCCGTTCCGCAAGCCGGAACGGGGGTTTTCTTTGCAGGCTCCCGCCCTGCGGCGGTTTTCCGCTTGCTGTGCAGCATTCCCGGCTTTTTCTTAAATCTTTCACAACATATCCGCGGAAAGTTGTGGACGAATCCGTCTATAAGTGCTACACTTTCATTTGTAGACGATCCCGTCCACAATTCAATACAAGGAGCGACCCCTTATGGAATTTCTTACCGGTCTGCTTCGGCTTTTGGCATCTATTCTGATCGCCTTTGCCGCAGGCAAACTCATCTCCAAATTGAAGCTGCCTTCGATTCTGGGCTGGCTGATCGCCGGCATGATCATCGGCCCGCATGCGCTGGATCTGTTGAGCAATTCCGTGTTGGAATCGACGTGGTTCAGCGTTGCGGAAAGTATTCTGGAATGTACGTTTGGCCTGATGATCGGTACCGAACTGATCTGGAAACAGATGAAAAGTGCAGGACCGCAGATCCTGATCACAACGATCACGGAATCCCTGGGGACGTTTGTGGTTGTCAGCCTGGTGTTCGGCGTCATTTTCTGGTTTACCGGCACACCGCTGTACCTGGCCTTCCTGTTCGGCGGTATTGCGCTGGCTACCGCCCCGGCGCCCTCCCTCTCCGTGGTGCGCGATTTGAAGACTTCCGGCCCGGTTACCAGGACGCTGATCCCCATGGCGGCATTGGATGATCTGGTGGGAGCGCTGGTGTTCTTTCTGGTGATCGCCTTTGTTTCCGCGCATCTCTCCACGTCCGGCATCCCAGTTCCCATGGTGCTCTTCCTCGTGTTCCTGCCCGCCATCATCGGCGCGATCACCGGTTATATCACAGGCAAGATGCTCCGCCGCACCAAGAATCCCACTTCCACGCTGACCGTCATGCTGGCCATGCTGCTGGCTTCCGCAGGGATCGGCTTTATCATCAACAGTCTGCTTCCCACCCCGGTGCTCAACTTTATGTTGATCGGCATGTCGTTTTCCACTGTTTTCGCCAATATGATCACCGAGAAACAGTTGAAGGGCATCATGGAAGTGATGAACCCCGTCATCGGCTTTGCCATGATCGTAGTCATCCTGAATCTGGGCGCGCCGCTGGACTACCACCTGATTTTCGGCGCCGGTATCTACACAGCAGTCTATATACTGGCGCGTGCCGTCGGCAAACACAGCGGTGCCTATCTGGGCGCGGCCGCCACGCGCTGCCCGCCGACCGTCAAAAAGTATCTGGGCTTTACCCTGCTGCCGCACTCGGGCGTTTCTCTCGTGTTCACCGGCATCGCTGTGTCGATCCTGGAAGACCCCGCCCCGGAGTGTGCTTCCATTATCCAAGGCACGATCGCGGCTGCCGCCGTCATCAACGAGGTCATTGCCGTCTTTATGGCCAAGAAAGGTTTTGAGTGGGCCGGAGAACTCCACCAGGCAGAACAACCGCAAAAGGTGGCAGTGCTCAACAAAACCGCCAAGGGGCATGCCGTATGACGCAAAAAGAACGACAGGAACGCAGCAGAGAAGAGATTTATCAGGCTGCATTGAACGAATTCGGGACCCATGGGTATGACAATGTCAACATGGAACGGATCTGCGGGAATCACGGCATTTCCAAAGGCATGATGTACCATTATTATTCCGGCAAGGATGACCTGTTCCTGTTGTGTGTGGAGCGCACTTTTGCCGAACTCAAGGCCTGTGTGGAACAGGAGTTGCCAAGACTGGAGAATTGCACCACACCTGATGCCATCCGCGAATTTTTTCTGATTCGGGAAGCATATTTCCAAAGCCATCCCCTGCAGAAAACGATTTTTGAATCCGCTATGCTTCGCCCGCCCAAGCACTTGACGGAGTCCATCCATACTTTGCGTGCCCCGATCCGTCAGTTGAACCAGCGCTTTATAGAGAAACTGGTAATTCGGATGCCGCTGCGCGCAGACCTGCAGCCGGAACGCGTGATCCGCTACCTGGAGAGTGTGGAGCCTTATTTTCAAAACATCCTGTTCAGCTACCAGGGCGACTGCCCCGCCCAGGATTCCCACACCATGCTAAAAACCGCGGGCGAACTGCTGGATATGGCGCTGTTCGGCATCCTGCGGCAGGACGACGACCCGGATGTGTTCCCTGCCAAGCAGGTCTGACCCTAGCGTTGCGCCGCAACTTCTAAGGCAACCGTAAAACCTTGTTCCACTGTGCTGCCGGCCATTGAAAAACTGCTGCTGTTGGCGTATAATAGGACCTGTCTGAAAAGGAAGCAGGTGGGAATCCTGCACGAGCCCGTCGCCGTATCCCGCAATAAGGCGTTTCTTTCTGCCCGGTGCCGCAAACCGGGGACGAACCATTGGGAGACCTCTCCCGAGAAGGTGAAAGACGCTGCGGCCAGTCGGAATATTTTTCAGACAGCGCCTCTTCCTTGGGCTGCGAGCGCCGGCTGGAAGAGAGAATTTTCCAAGGAGACTGACTATGCAGATGAAACGATCCAAACCATCGCTGTCGCTGCTGGTTTGTTGCGCGCTGTTTGCGGCTACGGCGCTGTTCACGACCGGCTGCACCAGCAACGAAACCACCTCTTCCGCCTCCGCGGCCTCTGAGAGCGCCGCTGTCAGCGAGTCGGCCACCAGCACCCCCGACACGGCAGCCGCCCAGACGGAAGGCACGGTCCTGGGCGAGGGCGACACTTCCTTCACCTTCACCGTAGTGAACGGCGACGGCCAGGAGACCGTCTACCAAATCAACACCGACCAGGCCACAGTCGGCGATGCGCTGGAGGAACTGGGCTTGATCGAGGGAGAGGACAGCGAGTACGGCCTGTACGTCACCACCGTGGACGGCCTGACCGTGGATTATGACACCGACGGCCAGTATTGGGCCTTCTATGTGGACGGTGCGTACGCCACCTCCGGCGTGGACACCACCGAGATCGACCCGGGTTCCACCTACACCTTCCAAGTAGAGTAACTTGAAACTCTCCGTCAAAGAGACCGCCGTCTTTAGCATGCTGGGGGCGCTGATGTACGCCTCCAAAGTCCTGATGGAAGCGCTGCCCAACGTCCATCTGCTGGGCGTTTTTGTGGTGGCGCTGACGGTGGTCTATCGAAAAAAGGCGCTCTATCCCATCTACACCTATGTATTCCTCAACGGCCTGATGGCAGGCTTTTCCCTGTGGTGGCTGCCTTATCTCTATCTGTGGGCCATCCTCTGGGCCTGGGTTATGCTGCTGCCCAAGCAGCTCCCGGCCAAGACCCGGCCGCTGGTGTATATGTGTGTCTGTGCCGCCCACGGGTTTCTGTTCGGTACGCTGTACGCCCCCGCCCAGGCGCTGCTGTTCGGCCTGGACCTGCAGGGTATGATGGCTTGGATTTTGGCCGGTCTGCCCTGGGACTTTGTGCACGGCGTCAGCAACTTTTTCTGCGGGCTTTTGATCAGCCCCCTGATCGCATTGCTGCAAAACGCGAACCGATACACAAGCATACACTGAGCGTTTTTTCTGCCATGAAATGGCCGCCGCAGAACCGATTTCTGCAGCGGCCATTTTTTATAATGCCCATCATCAGGTACCGCGCGCTTCCGGCAGTAAAAGAACCTGACAAAAATTTTACCTTTCCTTGCTTGAACCCCGGCTGTGCCCTTTTATAATGAAAGAAGAATGTTTATTGTCTTTTTCCTTCGGGAAGGGTGCGAAAGGGGCTGCCAAAGGATGGCGGAGCAAAAAAGGCCGGGACGCTGGAGAGTCAAGCTCCTCATCGCAGGCATGATCCTGCTCGTTTTGCTGCTTTGCGCAGGCTGCGTCGCGCTGACACTTTTTTTGCAGGACTCCCGGATGGTGACCGGCCGTTCCGGTTTTGTACAACAGGCCGTCTGGCGGGGGACCCTGGTTTTGATAGTGGCCTCCCTGGCGGTCATGCTGCTGTTCCGGTTGCGCGACCCGGAGCAAGGCGGCCTTACCGTCGGGCTGTACACCGTGCTGATCTTACTCTGCCTTGCAGGATGTTATTTTTTGGTGCGCCCCGTCGTGTTGGATCTCCCCTACTTGGAACAGCCCGCCGTCACCTATCTGAACGCCTTGGGGTTCGATGTGGACGATTTCTCCGACGCCCCTACCGAGTACGAGATCTCCGGCACCGGCCTGGACGGGAAGGACTACACGTTCTCCATTGGGATCAACCTCTACGACAGCGGCAGAACTATCTGGGAAGAAAATCACAGCCTGCACGCCAAGGTTGCCTATCTGCCCCACACCGATGTGGTCATGTCGCTGGAATACCTGCCCGCGCTGGACGAAGAAGCCCGAGCCCTGTACCCCTCTTCCCCGTACCTGCCGGAAAACTGGGACAGTCTGGCCATCCAGATCAATGACAGCGTCTATACCCTGCCGCAGCCGCTCTCCGACTTTCTCGACGACGGCTGGACCTTTGCTGATCCGACGGACGCCGAGCGGACGCTGGCCGGGGCCAGCGAGCCCTACAGCGACTACGACCATATTTCCCTGGATCTGGTCAACCAGGCCGAGCAGGAGATCGATGTGACCGTCTACAACACCTCCGAACAGGACCTTCCTATTTCGGAGTGCACCGTGGGCGGCCTGTATATTATCTACGGGAATTACGATTTCAGCGGGCAGCAGGTCCAGCTGCCCGGCGGCATGATGCTGGGCTGGTCCAACCGGGAGGATGTGCTGCGGCAATATGGGACTCCCAGCGACGCTTTCGAGGACTACAGTCTGGATTACAATGTCTCCCCCGCCCATCGGCTGAACCTGACCTTCACAGACGACGGCATTCTGGACAGCATCATGATCCACGCCCAGGAATATTTCCGTTCAGATTGAACTTCCCCCATAAAGACAACAGAGGCCACGGCACCGAACCGCGGCCTTTGTTTATGGCTGGATGCATCATACTTTCCTCAAAGCCCAGTAAAAGCACCCGAAAATCGCACTACATTTTAATAGTCCATTGCAGGTCAAAAGTAAGACTGCACGCCATAAGCCCAGGCATAGCAAAAGGGCCGTAAAACGTAAGTTTCACGGTCCTTTTGACGGGCTGATCTGACGGCCCTTGTTTGGTCCGAGTGGCGAGAGTCGAACTCACGGCCTCTTGAACCCCATTCTCTCAACTTTCTGGTACAAACGAAAGTATCGAAAAATTAGTGCTGTACAGCGTAGTTTTTTCATTCCAATTATTCCGCATCTTTGGTACAATTTTCGCTTATTCAATACGCATTCAATACGACACTGGTATAGATACTTGTCACCCCTAAACGCAATATCCCTGCACCTACCTATATAGAAAAACAAATGATAACGGCGACCTTTGCTAACTCCTCTTGGTATAAAAAATATATACCTTTGTGATAGGTCTGGTATGGATTTATGGAGCAACTGCGGTTCCCTATTGGTATAAAATAAGGAGGTCACCATGGTTTCTTGCACGAGAAATATGGGATGCCTTTGTGGTGCTTGACAACGCCAGCAATTATACCAATTCCAATGCGTAAAGAAAAGTCCGTTAAGATACGAAAACTGGTAGGCCATTGTGCCAATTTTAGACACATCGATTTGTACCTAATTTTCCGTTTTTATACCAAATTTGACATACCAGTTTTCAATTAGAATTTATCATCTCTGTTTCTTTCCTTCTTCCCGAATGACATCTTTTTTCCATATTTTCCTCGTGCTTCCAAGATGCCAAATCTTTTTCAATCGACCGTCTTTGACTTATTCCATCCCATCGCCCGATATGACGACATGATAAATTCTGTGATAAACGTTTCTTTAACTTTCATTCCGACTTCTTGAATTACATCTTTTATCATTCTCTCATCAATCTTGGGCAGCTCTTTACGTTCACTATAACCTCTCCAATCAACGCCTGAATCCAGAAGCGCATTAAAATCTTTTATCAAATCATCCACCTGCCTTTCAGGAGATGGCGGGTATCCATTTGAAATGAGCGCAACATTATTATCAAAATTGGGGGCTAAACCGACGATCTCACCAGTGTCTGGATTCGTTAGTAATCCAAAATTATACTCGTGCCGATCCGTATTAAAAATCAGGGCATCCATAAACAGCAGCGAAATATAGTCGCTTGCTGCATCTGGTGAAATAGCATGAATTTTTTGGTAAGTCCTCCGGTAGTCTTCCGGGCGGCTCCCTACCAAGGCTGCAATCGGCTCAAGATTATATTTGTGACCATATGTAAAATCCCGGCTCAAAATGCACCGTGTGCCAGGCTTTATATATCCCCCCAGCGTATATTCGGCCATATTGAACCCAAGGGATTGGCCCAATTTGTAAGCAAACAATTCTGAAAACAGCTCGTTTGAATTCCCCTCTTTATAAAGCCACCACTCCCCTTTCTTCATCCTCCAGCACTTTTCAAAGCTCCCTGTATTTGTGAGTTCTGGCGTTTTCTTCGCTTTTGCTTTTTCGGCCGCACGATAATGGCTATTACCGCCAACCAATGCCAGACCCGAAAACGCTGCTTTCTGAAAATCCACCTGTTCCCATGTCAATCCAGAATCTTCCCTCTTGATCCAGTATGTATCTGTTATCGTTGCCGCGTTCACTTCCATAACGACTTCTTCTTCGTTCATTGCGGAAAGTCCAAGTGCTCTCTTTAGCAATTTTGCATTGTGCCTTTGGAAATCCACGCATCTGCTCTGCAGCCAGACGGAAAGATTTTCTGTAATTTGCAAATAGAGAGGTGCGCGTCTCTTGCAAATCCAGTGGAAATGGTTCAAGCCATCAATTTCAGCAACCAAAACATCTTTGTTGTACAGTAATTTATCCATCCGCGTCACCTCCAATTTTAAAAAACAGAGCGGTGTCTATCTCCTGCACACAACTCCTGTTTCGGGTTCAGATTGACTTCATCACATCCAGCAAATGCTGATAGCTGTCCACGTCGTGATACTTCACCTTGCTGGTAGACATCTCATTGAACAGTTTACGGGCGCAGCAAATTTTTGCCTGCTCAATAGGCTTAAGCTGAAGACTCTCCATTGTACCTTTTGTCTCCGCTATAAAGTAAATATGCTTTACAGTTCCCTCGTAGAAAGCAATCGCCCAGTCAGGCGAATAATTGCCTACCGGCGTGGGAATATGAAATCCTCTCGGCAACTTGGCGTAGACGCAGACTTCCTCAGCCTCATCAAGATCCTGAGCAAAGCGGCGCTCGACACTGTCCTCAGAGATCCCGTCTGTAAACACATAGTCCTGAATGGCCTTGTTAGCACGGAAAGCTTTATCAAAGTCATGAGAACTCCTGTCAGCGGTAAAGATTCCACTGTCATATTGCCCTTCAATCTGGTTATAGGAGATGTGCTCCACAATGGTGTTGGCTTTCTGTTCATTGATAAGCCGGATGACCTTTGTGATAAACTCTTCCGGATTATTCCTGAACATATAGAGCTTATCTTCCCGCAGATTCTTCAAAATGGAAGCAACAGTCCGCCGGGTCAGCACGGTGCCCTGGGCAACCTTGCCGACGAGGTCATACTCAAGATGACTGAAGTGGACTTCCCGCAGGGTCTTGGTCCGCGTTTTTACGTTGCCGAAGGAATCGCCACGGTCAAGCTCATGCTCGTTCATTTCATCCTTCTGGCGGCCAACGGTTGCAGTATATTGCAGTTCCGAAACAAACAGCTTGTCATTGATGTGAGCGACAGCTTTCCGGATCAGTTCATCACTATCAAAGGATACCGTATACGCATACTTGTGGTTGATTTGCTTCCAGAGTGCCTGGAACTCCGCCTTGGCAAAGTTTTCGTTCAGCGGATTCTCTTTCACCTTTGTTTCATGACCGTCCACAATCATATCCTTGAGGGCGCGTTCATCATAGACGGCCTGGATCAGTAAGTGGATACCTTCTGCCATCGGTGCCAGATTTTCCGGCAAAGGCGCGGGTGTCCCCAGTTGGATATCCGCCCGGTACTTATCTGTCACTTTGCGCTTCATATCCACATAGCCGTTACTGATGAGGTAAAACTCAATAGCATTGGCCATATCGTTATCAATCTGAGTAGACACACCATTGGCCTTGACATACTTACCCTTAAAGTACTCACTGGTTGCAGTGGTGGGGCGGTCGTACAGTTCCTTCTTGATATCGCTCTGCAGGTCTGCCACAAAGTTCTTGTAGCTTTCGCTGGCAATGACCGTAAGCAGATTGATGTCATGCACTCGGTCGCCACAGCTCTGCACATCCATACGATTGCCATTCTGGTTTACGCACAGACGCAGACCACGGCCAACTTCCTGACGCTTGGCGGTCTGGCTATCGGAATGTTTCAGCGTGCAAATCTGAAACACATTCGGGTTATCCCAGCCTTCCCGAAGGGCCGAGTGGGAGAAGATGAACCGGGTAGGTTCCTCAAAGGAGAGTAACCGTTCCTTGTTCTTCAGAATCAGGTCATAAGCCGAGATATCATCCGAGAACTCGCTGCCACGCTTAATCTGGCTGTTGATGCTGTGTCCGGTTTTTTTGTCGATGCTGAAATAGCCTTTGTGGACAGCGGAGGGATCACTGCAGTAGTTCCGCAGGTATTGCTGGTAAGGCGTGTTTTCCAATGTTAGATACTGGTTGAGGATGTCGAAGTACTCTTCCTCGAACATCTTGCCGTATTCACCCAGCTGCTCGTTGCCATCTTCATCATACTGGCGGTATTTTGCGACCTCGTCGATAAAGAACAGAGAGAGCGTTTTGATGCCCATATTGAAGTTCTTCTCTTCCTTTTCAAAATGGGAGAGAATCGTCTCACGGATCTGGATGCGGCGCATATCCGTTTCGGAAACATCGCCAACCACATCGCCGGTGTGAAGTACTTCGCCATTGGTGAAGGTAACCGTACCACGCAGCGGGTCTACTTCAGAAATTGTATAGCCACGGTACTGCTCCATGCCTTGAGAAATATGGTACAGGTTATCATCCACACCCAAAACACGGGTTTCGCGGTTGATGGACTTGTTGTAGCCGATTTCCATCTCGATACGAGCCATGGGTGGCTTTTGAGAAGAAAGAACAATCTGCTCCAGGAACAAATAACTGTCGGTTCCCCGAAGGTTCTTGACCTCGAAGCCTTTGACCTCGATTTTCTTGACAAGACGCTTGTTGTAAGCATCCAGCGCGTCCAGAACGTAGACCATGTTGTGCTGGACGGCATGAGTAGCGGAATAGTTTAGACTGAACAGCGGATTGAAGTTCTTCAAAGCCTTTTGAGTGACGGCACCACCCATCTTCTGAGGTTCGTCCAGAATCAGGATAGGCCTGTTGGCCTTGATGACATCAATGGGACGGCGGGAAGCGAACTCATCGCGCTTGGAGTAGATAATGCGCGCTTCCTTGCTTTTGCCATCCTCTTTCAAGGATGAGGCAAAAGCCTGGGTGTTGATTATCATAACTTGAATGCCACTGCCGACTGAGAAGGTATCCAACTGGTTCAGATTTTGGCTGTTGTAGATGAAGAAACGGGCCTTTTTGCCGTAATATTCCATGAAATGGTCAGCCATCACTTCAAAGCTCTTTTTGACACCTTCCCGAATAGCAATGGAAGGCACCACCACAATGAACTTGCTCCAACCGTACGCCTTGTTCAGCTCGAACATGGTTTTGATGTACACATAGGTTTTACCAGTTCCGGTTTCCATCTCAATATCCAGGCTGCACCGGCCCAGGCTCTTCACCAGTTCCGGCGACAGCTTGATATTGTTCTCGCTCTGGATGCCGTGAATATTCTGTAGGAGCTGGTCATCGCTCAGATGAATTTCCTCGTTTTTGAAGCCGGTATCATCCTCAGCTTCCTCAACGGCCAACTGTTCCGCATTATTCTGAAATGTATTTCTGGCCGACTTGGGCACAATTCCCAGGTCACGGATATAGTGGATGCCGTCATGGTAACCCTGTCCGGCAAATACTTTGACTACTGCATCGACAGCGTCAGTCTGGTAATGCTGGATTTTGAAGTTGAACTTCATACATTTTTTCCTCTTTCCAAATATAGGATAGCCACAGAGACCAACGCAAGGCAGCGTTTATAAAAATAATCATATTGTCGATTGTCCGTAATGTCGATTTTACTTTTTTCGTGATGGCGAATCCTGAAATTATTTCCAATGCTGGTAAGTGTTTCAAATTCCGTTTTATACACAGATTGAAAGTTTTCGTTAGAACCACTCATATCCTCAATAATCTTACTAACAGACTTTTTCTTATCAAGTGCGGGCGAGTAATAGGTCTTTAACCGCTC
>HBJMC02800__coassemble_123_pt1 | contig 56380 bp, 42 predicted proteins | sample HBJMC02800__metabat2_low_PE_014 | metagenome-assembled genome bin HBJMC02800 | reverse complement strand
CCGTATCCGTCAAGAACATTATGAACGAAGCCTACTGCCGGGACATTTCCATCAAAACCCGTACCTCTTTGGATATAAAGCGGCGGAACGGAGATTTTGTTGGGGCTTTCCCTGTTTACGGCTATATGAAGTCAGAGGAAAACAAAAACCTGCTTGTACCAGACCCGTATGCGGCCCGTGTTGTCCAGGACATTTTCCGTATGCGCCTGGATGGGACAAGCGCACTGCGGATCGCCACGGTCTTAAATGATATGGGCATCCTGTCGCCACTGGCCTATAAGAAAAACAACGGTTTTCCTTATGCCAAACATGGGTACACGGACAAAGAGGACTGTAAATGGTCTGCTACAACGGTTATCCGCATTTTGCAGGACGAAACCTATACCGGCGCGCTGGTACAGGGAAAACAGGGTACGCCGCACTATAAAATCAAACAGATGGAGCAGCGGCCATCCTCTGAATGGATTCGCGTTCCCGACGCCCATGAGCCGCTGATCCCCAAGCAGGATTTTGAGCTTGTTCAGCGTATCCGCAGGCTGGATACCCGCACATCACCAAAGAAAGACACCGTGTATTTGTTCTCCGGCATCTTGATCTGCGGCTGCTGTGGGGCGCGCATGACACGGAAAACAAACCGGGTCAAGGGCAAGGAATACCACTATTATTACTGCCCCACCGGGAAAAAGCATGGCTGTGCCAATCCTGTGATGCTCAAGGAGAGCGATCTGGTGGAGTGTGTCAAAGACAGCCTGAAGGGGTACATAGACAATGTGACCTGCCTGCAAGCCATTCTGGACGGCATCGACCAGAGCAGCATCAACCAGGCGCTGGCGAATGAATACGCTTCCCACATCGCAGCCAATGAGCGGCAGTTGGTGCAGGCGTTGGAGTTTAAGGCCCGCCTTTACGAAAACCTGGTTACCGGCACAATCAACAAAGAAGAATACACCGATTATAAAGCCAAATACACAAGGGCTGCGGAAAATGCGAAAGAAGCGATCCGCACTCTGAAAGATAAGCTGTCCGATGTGTTGGAAAACCGAAGTGAGCGGAACCGTTGGATTTCCCATTTCACGCAGTTTTCCACGATGGAGACCCTGGACCGCAAAGCTGTGGTTCACATGATACAGAGTATCAAGGTGATTGGGAAAAAGGAACTGGAGATCACCTTCACATATCAGGATGAATACCAGAAAGCCATTCAGCTGATTCAGCTGGCGGAGCAAACAAGCCAAAGAAAGGTGGGATGATTTGTGGCAAGAAAAAGCAGAAAAGAAACTGCGGTGCTTCCTGCGCCGGAGATAGATACAACTTGCCGTGCCGGAGTTTATGTGCGGCTTTCCGTTGAGGATAAGCATACCCGTACTGCCTCTATTGAAACCCAGCAGCTGATTATCGCCCGGTATCTGGAGCAGAACCCGGAAATCATCGTGGTTCAAACCTACATTGACAACGGTGCAACGGGTACAAATTTTCACCGGCCCGGCTTCCAGCAGATGCTCTCCGATATTGAAGCGGGCTTTATCAACTGTGTCATTGTCAAAGATCTTTCCCGCCTGGGGCGGAATGTCATCGACACTGGCTACTATATCGAGCGGTATTTTCCTGCACAGGGGGTTCGATTTATCGCTGTAAACGACCGCTATGATTCTTCCTCCCCGGATCATGCCCATGATGGCATTATCATTCCTCTGCGGAACATGATTAACGAAGCCTATGCGCTGGATATAGCGAAAAAGATCAAAGCGCAGCAGCGGCAGGCAATGAAAGATGGCAAGTACGTTGGCGGGCGTACACCCTATGGATATTTGAAAGCCCCCGATGATTGCCACCAGCTGATCGTTGACCCGGTGGCGGCTGAGGTGGTCAAAACTATGTTTCAGTGGGCCGCTGAAGGCGATGGCCTGAACACCATTGCAGTTCGATTAAACGAGGCCGGGGTCCTCTCCCCAAGTCACTATAAGAAAAGGCTGGGCGAGATTACCCATGAGAATTTGATCGGAAATGGAAATTGGCAAACGCGCACGGTTGCCAAAATTCTCCGGGCAGGCGTTTATGCCGGCGATCTTGTGCAGGGCGTCTCCAAGGTCATCGACCACAAACAGGTCAGGGCCAGCGCCGATGAATGGACGGTTGTTCGTGATACGCATGAGGCCATTGTGAGCAGAGAGCTGTTCGATGCTGTACAAAAAGCCTTAGACCGTGCCGCACAACAGGCCAAAGACAGGGAAATACATTCTTGGTCCCCCAATCTTTTGAGAGGGAAAATTTTCTGCGCCCATTGCGGGCACAGCCTCCACCGGCAAAAATGCGTCCGCAAAAAGACAGCAGATGTATATGTCTACCATTGTATCAGCAATAACCGCATCAAAAAGGGTGCTTGCCCCGGCGTTTTCATTGATGAAATGAACCTGCTGGATGCGTTGGCGGATATATTGCAGGAACAGCTCGATACCACGCTGGGACAATACTCCCTCAGCCCGGAAAATCTCTCCAAAGAAGCTAAGGAACAGAAAAGTATTCAGGATAAAATTGCCAGCCGGAAACAGGAAATCCAACAGCTGCGTACCTACCAGCGCGGATTGTATGAGGGTCTGATCCAGAACCATCTGTCACAAGACGAGTATTTTGCCTTAAAGGACAAGTACGAAGCCAAAATCGAGGCGGTCAGCAAGGAAATCGAGCAGCTGAAAGCAGGGCTTGCGATTATTGCCAGGCAGCTGGAACAGTATAAAATGCTGTCCCAGGATGCACAGCATATCAAGGAAGATCGCCATCTGACGGCAGCCCTGATTGACCGGCTGATTGAACGTGTGGAGGTTTCCAGGGAGAAACAGATTACAGTTCATTTCCGTTTTCAAAGCGAATTTGAGCATTGCGAGGAGGTGCTGAACCAATGCAGAAATATGTAATCGCCCTATATATCCGTCTTTCCCTGGAGGATTACAAATACGACAGCATGAGCATTGAGAACCAGCACCTTGTGCTGAACGAGTTCGTTTCTTCCATGCCGGAGTCCACTGACGCAGAGGTTCTGGAATTTATCGACAACGGATATAGCGGGACAAATTTTGAGCGTCCCAAAGTCCAGGAACTGATTGAACTGGTTCGGGCCAATCAGATTGACTGCATCATTGTCAAAGATTTTTCTCGATTTGGGCGAAACAGCATCGAAACCGGATACTTCATCGAGCGGGTGTTCCCATTGTTTCACACCCGGTTCATCTCCATCAATGACGATTTCGACAGCGATCAGCACAAAGGCGATACCGGCGGGATGGATGTGGCTTTCAAATATTTGATCAGCGAGTATTACAGCCGCGATATGTCCATGAAAACCAAAAGCGCCAAGTACGCCAAAATGCAGCGCGGAGAATATCAGAGTAAGATTTGCCCGTATGGGTATCGCAAAAGCGCCGATGGCAGAATGGAGCCAAACCCGGAAACTGCTGCGGTGGTACAGCTCATTTTCCAGCTTGCGGCAACCGGCATTGGGGCGGCAGCCATTACCAGGGAACTATTTAAGCGAGGCATCCCAACCCCAGGGGAATATAAAGCCACTCATGGACAGCAGTACCACGATGTCTCACGCTCTCGTGGCCGCTGGAGCAGTTCTACGGTTCTCCGCATCCTGGAGGACGAACGCTATATCGGTTCCTACGTCATTGGACGGCGGGCAGTCATTGAAGTGGGAGGTACACGGAGCCGCATGAAGGACCGTGACAAATGGTTCATTATTCCCGACCACCATCCGGCAATTATTGAGAAAGAGCTGTTTGAGAAGGTGCAGGCCGTGCAGCGCCGGTTTTCCTTACCGACCCGGAAAATCAGGGAGTATCCACTGAAAGGCAAGGTCTATTGTGGCTGCTGTGACCATGCACTTTCCCGCATTGCTCAAAAGAAGCCGTTTTATATGTGCCGTCATTCGACTGCCGACGTAAACAGCCGCTGCCATACTATACGAGCGGACGCTGCCGGGCTGGAAGAAGCGGTGCTTATCACATTGAAAAAGCAGCTGGAAATTCTGCTGCCTGTACATGAGGACGGCACCCTTCATCTGAATGCCACCGTCGCCAAATGCTCCGAGTATGAGAAACAGTTGGAAGATTTGAGGGATCAGAAGCAAGCTCTCTTTGAACGGTATCTCCTGGGGCAGATCGAGCTGGGCACTTATAAATCGCGGAAAACAGATTATGACGCAGAAATACGGAAAGTCAAAAATGCCTACGCAGCCATCACCGCCCAGGCAAAGCTGAAGCAGGAAGAACAGGCCCGCCAAAGCAACCGGCAAGAGATCGTTCACTCGATTGCAGAAGCGGATGCACTAACTTCCGAGCTGACCGATCTGCTGATTGAAAAGGTATATGTATTTCCCAACAACCGTATAGAGATTGTTTACAAGGTCCATGACCTCTTTGAATAACAGACGAAACAAAAACAGAAACCCCAGGCTATCAAATCCACAATCTTGGTAGCTTGGGTTTTCTGCTTTTCAGAATTATATTTTTTTGTCGTGTGCTTGACATACGGGTGCCGCAGATCGTGGAAGCGGATCTTCCGCAGGCCATGTGCTTTCAGGAGCTTTCCAAAGCTCTCGGAAACTGTGTTGGGCAGGATGAGATTGCCCATCTCATCCACAAACAGGTACCCTTTGTATTTTTTGTTATAGCAGTTTCCGCAGAGCCGCTCGTTGTATTCCTGCTGCTCCTTCAACTCCTTCAGCCGTTGGGCAAAGCCTGCCACCAGTGGCAAAGTCCGCAGGCTGGACTTGGTCTTGGCCCGGTCAGCCTGGATGAGAACGTGCTTACCTTCAATATTCGCACTGGTGACGATGTGACGGATGGTCAGCGTTCCAGCCTCAAAGTCGATGGCGTCCCACCGCAGGCCCAGTACTTCGCTGCGGCGCAGACCATAGAAGGCTGCGAACTGGATGATGAGTTCCAGACGACTGCCTCGGGCTGCCTGAAACAACTCCTCCATCTCTTGGGCGTTATAGTAAGATGCCATATACTTCTGCAGCTTTGGCCGCTCCACCTTGTCTACCGGGTTACCGGGGATGAGGTCCAGCTTTACCGCATACTTCAAAGCCTTGTGCATATTAGCATGTTGCTTGATCACGCTTGTGGCTTTGAGGGTCTCCAACTCGTGAAGGTAGAATCTTTGGATGTGGCTGGCTTTCAATCCGCCCAGCGTGATGCCGGTGGGTTCGAAGTAGGGCACGATATGGTCCTTCACGTTGAAACAGTAGCCAGACCAAGTGGTTGGCTCCACAGAAGTACGGATGATTTTCAGCCAGTAAAGCATGTAATCGCTGAACAGCATATCCGGGCTCAGGTCATCCGACCGGTTCGGCACCGGCGGCGTGAAGGCCCGGCGGGCCTGCCGTAGCAGTTCGTCCGCCTTTTTCTTGTTGCCCTTCACCGGCAGCCCGGTGCCCTGCCATTTCTGCACCCGCTTGCCGTCCGGGCCGTTGTAACTGAGTACGATGTAAAAGTAGCCGTTCTTTTCGGCCAACCGGCCTGCTACCATGGACATTCCTCCTTTGTTTGGTTGATGGGTGATTCTCCGGGTCCGACACAAGAATACCCGGAAGTTGCCTCGAAAGCTATTCACAAAACTGCACAAGGTCACGTGCCTGGAATGGGTACATATCCACCAGACTGCCCGCGCCGGTTCGCCCGGCGCGGGCGTTTTGGTTTTAGCGGATCTGCGTGCGGTCGCGGGGTTTGCGGCGGGGCTTGTCCCGCTCCTGCTGGCGGCGGTATTCCTCCCGGCAGGCAGCGGTCTTTTCCACCTTCTCGATGATGCGTTTGGCGGTTGCGTCCTCTTTGCGCAGGGCGGCAATTTGGCGGGTCAGTTCCGTCCGCCGCTGGGCCGCTTCGGGCGGCGGCTCCTTCCACCGCAGCTGCCGGGCACAGTCCGCCCGCTCTTTGCAAAGGGCGTTGATTTGCCCCGCCAGAACCTCCCGATGGGCCTTTACCTCCGCCACCGTGGAAAAGCCCCGCTGGCTGGTCAGGCGCAGCTCCTCCAGCGTCTTGTCGATGTCCCGCCACAGGGCGTTGATCTCCGGCCAGTTCACCCGGGGTGCGGGCCGTTTCGGGTAGATGCCCAGTTGGTAGCAGTAGTAGAGGCACAGCCGGAACAGACTGCTCTTTTGATGGGTGAACACTCCCCGGCACCGATACCGTCGCGTGGGCGGATGGTATGTAGGCCGGGGCTGCAGGCTGTACTTCGGGTCAAAGTTCAGGGCGTAAAAATGAGGGCCGTACCGGGCGAAGTTTTCGGCCAGCGCCCGCTCCAGGGCGGGCCAGTCGTATTCCGCACCCAGCCGGTACACCCGCACCGCCCGGCCGCCGTCCAGCGAACGGAGGGTGGCGTACTTGCGCCCCTCCTCCCGCCGCCAGAGATACCCCTGCTGCCGCAGCACCCGGGCGAAGTCCCGCTCGGTGCTGGTCTGAGCCAGGGCCTTGCGGATGGCCCGGCGCATCGCCTCGTACCGGGTTTGCCCCTCGCCCTCGTAGAGCGGCTGGGGCTTTTTGCCGCCCGGATTCTGAATCACGGAGAGAGCGTACTCCCGGCACAGCTGGTCGGAAATTCTCCGCAGGTCCTGATATTGGCTCCGGCGCTGCTCGTACTTCTTGCCGTCCACATAGGACACCGCATTGATGACGAAGTGGTTGTGCAGGCAGCCCGTATTCATGTGGGTCGCCACCAGCACCTGGAAGCGCCCGCCCCACACCCGGCGGGCCAGCTCCACCCCGATGGCGTGGCACTGCTCCGGGGTCACCTCCCCGGGCTTGAAGCTCTGGTAGGCGTGCATCGCCACCACCCCTTCGGTCTTGCCGAACTGCTCCTGCACCGCCCGCATCTCCGCCCATGCGGTGGCGGGGCGGCAGTGGACGCCGCTCACCAGCTGGGCCGTTTCCCGCAGGGTGGTCTTGGCGTCGTTCTCCGCGTAGTGCAGCGCCTGAGCCAGGCCGCTGTACTCGGTCTTGTCCGGGTTGGCGGCGTAGTCCACCACCCGGCGCAGGCTGTCCCGCACCGGCCAAATTTTAGTGGTCGCCAGAGGCATCCTCCTTCCGCAAGAGGCTGTCCAGCAGCCCTTCCCGGCAGCGGCGGAACTCATTGGCAAATGCCGGGTCGTATTGCGCCAGCTGATCGGTGAGGTGCTCCAGCCGATCCAGACTGTCAAAGAAGGCTTGGGGCGGATGAAAACGGGGCGTATATCCCAGCGCCCGCTGGCGCAGATATTCCGACAGGGTCAGCCCGCACCGGCCGGCCGCTGTTTGGATTCGATATTTCTCGGCGGGGCTCACCCGCACATTGAGGCCCACGCTTCTTGTCCTCACAGGACCACCTCCGCATGGGGGTTCGGGGCGCTCCCCGTACCGGCGAAGGGTTGCCCGGTGGCAACACAAAGCCCATGCTTGTTACCCCGAAGCGCCTCCCGTGACGATGATGACGGTGCTGACGGTGTTTCCGGGATACCCCTACCGTCCGGGGATATGCCGGTTTTATCGTCATTCGCGTCATCACCGTCATACCAAAGCTGAAGCTGCCGGGCGCTGGCGGTGCGGTGGCTCTCGCAGCGGATGCCCAGGGGCGCCAGGTCGGTGGGGTAAAATTCAACCAGTTTGCGGGTCAGCTGGTTGGGCTGCACATCGGCGATGCCGGCGGCGGCCAGCAGCTCGGTGGCGGTGCCCTGCCAGCACTTCTGCCGCTTCACAAAGTTAGCCACTGCCCACACGCAGGCTGGCACGGCCTTGCGGGCCAGTTCCTCGGAGGTCTCCTCCTGCTCCAGCTCCCAGCGGCAGTCCTCCCAGCGCAGGTCCAGGGCGCGGCTCTCCATGTCCCGGCCGGTCACGTGCAGCTGGGCGTTCAGGCTCATTCGCCGGCGGCGCAGCACCCAGCTGGTGTCCGCCCCGCCCATAAGGGCCACCGAGCCGGAAATGTCATCAAAGGGGTCGCCGGTCTGGTCCTTGCGCTGGTGGTGCACCAGCAAAATGCCGATGTTGTGCCGGTCGGCCAGAGATTTCAAGGCAGTCATGTCCCGGTAGTCGCAGGCGTAGACGTTGCCGTTGGTATCGCCGGTGCGCACCTTTTGCAGGGTGTCAATGACCACTAGCCCGGTGTCCGGGTGGGCGGTCAGGAACTGCTCGATCTGTTCCTCAAGACCGTGGCCCAGTCCCTCGCAGGCGGTCTGGAAATAGAGGTTGTCCGGCATCTCCCCCTCGCTCAACCGGAACAACCGGTTCTGGATGCGGGCGTATGTATCCTCGAGACAGAGGTACAATACCGCCTGGGCGCGGAGCGGCCGCCCCCAGAACTCGCCGCCCTTGGCCAGCTGCAGACACAGCCAAAGGCAAAGCCAGCTTTTGCCGACCTTGCTGCCGCCCGACAGCATGGACAGCCCGCCGGACAACAGATCGGGAACGAGCCACCGCACCGGCGGCAGCGGGGTGATGGAAAGGGTTCGCGCGTCAATGGGTTTGAATTTTGTCAAAAGCATTTCTCCTTTTCAGTTGGTTTGGTGGATGGGGCGGGACGCGGCCACAGCGACCCCCAACAGGTCCGCAAAACGGCCTTGGCCCGGCACGGGGGAAAACGCCCGCACCGCCTGTCAGGCCCCGCACAGGGCGAACACCGGGCGGACAGCGGCGAGGGGCGCTTTGCGGCGCGGGAGGGTCAGGACCCGGCAGCCCGGGCGGCGGGCTGCACGCCGTTTTCCACCACATAGCGGATCACGTTGATCTTGGGGATCTTGTAGGCGTTGCCGAGTTTCAGCCCCCGGATGCTGCCGTCTGTCAGCAGGTCGTAGGCCGCGTGGCGGCTGATGCCCAGCATGACCTGCAGCTGACGCACCGTTACGATGTCGGGATAGTCGGCGAACAACAGTTTGTAAAGGGTCTGGATGTCAAAATTCTTCATCGATCACCTGCTCTCAAAAGTTTTCGCGGCACGAAAAACGCGCCTGGGCGGATAAGCGGACAGCGGACGCCGGCCGGAAGCGGCGGTACCCCTCCTTTCTGTGAGTTTGATGGGCGGCGGCCAAGGATTCCTTATGTGGGATTCCTTGTTTCGGATGTGACGGGATTCCAGGGTTCCTTATGTAGAATTCCTTGCGGCGGCTGACGGCAGAGTTTGCCCGAACAAGGAACCCATCATGTAGGGTTCCTTGCTGTGGTGGCGTGGCTGGGAAAAAGTCCTCTCGTTATATCCATGTAACACGGACCCCTCAAAACGGTCACCCTTCCAAAAATAAATTTGTAAGTTTGGCAATTTTGATATATCTTATGGCCCCAACGCTTTTCCCGTCCACAAGGAAGCCTAATTAGGCTTCCTTTTTCTTTTTGCGGAGATCTGCCAGCGACGCTCGCCAGCTGCGAGATACCCTGAGCACAGTTGCCCGCTGCGGCTACACGAACAGCGCATCGCCGGCCAAAGGAACAGCGCCTGCAGCCCACAAACCTCGCAAAACAGCCATTTCAGCAGCATTTCTTCCGTCTCAAAGCCTCCGAAGATACAGTTTGTGATACACCCGGCATACAGAGCAAAATGCGCGGCCAAGTCATTGCCGGTCACGGGTACTCGGCGCCTTGTTCGTTCCAGCGGGTAATAGGTCCTCCTTTCCGTGACTGGGAGAAGGACTGTCGAAAACCGTGTGAACAGGGCAACAAAAAAAGAGCCGCATGAACAAAGACTTCGGGAAAACCCGAACACCTGCTCACACGGCCCTGGTAGTCTTGGCTTCGGAAAGCCAGCTCCTGATCACTCGTTGTTTGCTATTCAGTTGTGGATCGTCTGTTGGCTATGGCCTCTGATTCGTGTTTTTAGGATAACGTAAATATACAAGATATGCAATTTTTTTCGCGATAATCGATTTCTCAGAGTTAAAGCATCTGAACGAATCCTCGTCCATTTTCAGCAATGCCGGCCCATTCCAAAACGGCAGCTAAAACAAACACCGGGTCAAAGCAGGACTCACCGGCTTTCTTTCCAAAGTAGTGGATCGCAATGGCCCCGACAACTGTGTCCTCCGTGCAGCGGCCATGGCCAACTTTATCTTCATGGCCATGGGCATTCCCTTTTCGGGCTTTTCCCTGCGGAGAGTGCTGCAGCAGTTCCACAATCACATCAAAAACGGATAGCCCATACCGGAACCCGTTCAGCTTGTCGCTGGTAATGGCACGCTCCTTGTCCACAAGCATGATAGTGCAGGGCTCACCTCTTTGAAGAGGGATGACGGCGGTGCCGCCGCTTGCCAAGAGCTTTTCGCGCACGATGTCGGACGCCTTTTCGCCGGAAGTCAGCATTACAGTTTTCCTCCTTTGATTACAGTTCAGCCGCCTCAAACTCATGGAACAAGAAGTGCATTTTTTCAATTCGCTTGTTGATGTGCCAGTGCCCGCAATACCAGGCATCGCAGGTCACGCGGTCGTCGATGGTATCCAGCCACCGCTCGGTGGAGTCATCGACGCTGCTCTGGTCGATGCCGGGCAGGAAGGCTTCCACCGGCTCATACTTGAAGGGGCAGGTGTGGCTCAGCACTACCGGAACCTGCCAGTCCCGGGCGGCCAGCACATGTTCTACTTTGGCTTTGGTGGCTTCGTCGGGCTGCTCGTCCTCCCACCAGCGGAAGCCCCGCATGAGGCGGTAGTACTTGTCCACACTGTAGGCGCCGCCAATCACCAGATGATCCCGACCTTCCAGTGTGTAGACCTCGCCGTCCACAGCGAACAAAACATGGGGATACACCGGCTGGACGTACACCTGGCCGCCGTTCCAATCCTGCAACACATAGCCGGGCACATGGGAGGGCCGGCACTCGTGGTTGCCGTGGATGCACAAAACCGTTGGGCCGCAGGTGTTGAGCTGCTCCTTGACGTACATATCCTGCTTGTTCAGGTAGTAGTTGGCCCCCACGTCGCCCAGAATTACCAGGGTATCGCTTGGCTGCAGCTGCATCCGCCGACAGAACTCCACGATTTCTGCCACATCGCCGTGGGGATCGCCTGTGTAGAAAACCATACCACTCACCCCTTTTTTCCATTATAGCAGAGAGTCAGTCCTATAGTGTGGACTATCAGAAAATAATGGCGCGCAAATGACACAACGGCAAAAACACGGAAAATTCAATAAAAGTGTGATTGTTAAGCACTAAAAACCATATAAAAATGTGATTTGCAGGCAGTAGGGTGCTAACGAGGACAAATGAGAGCAGACTTTCCGAGTTTTTCAATTTTGCAATATGCATCAAATTTACAAAGCTTCTACGCCAAATAAATGAGCATGGTGCGATTTTCAAAAAGCACTACTTTGTCCGCTCGTAATCGAATTTTGAGCAAAAGTTGTGTTGACCCCATAGAGCCTTTTAGCTATAATAAAATTGCATTAGTTTGTCCGCTCGTTGTTGCAATAGCAGCAAAACTTGTGTAGGAGTTTTGGCATGAAAAGTGTCGAAGAGTACAAAAAAATATTTGATCGCTATGGCGGGATAATGCGCACAAAAGACCTGCAGCGGGAGAAGGTCCAGTACCGGACTTTGCAGCGTCTGATCGACCAGGGGGCAGTGGAAAAGGTTCGCTATGGCTATTACCAGTGGATCGATCCGGAAGATTTCAGTGAGGTCGTTACGGTGAGCCGTTTGTTTCCCGATGCCGTTTTCTGTATGGAAACAGCACTGCGATATTATGGTTACAGCGACCGCACTCCGACTGAATGGCACCTGGCAGTCAGCAAGAACTCCGGGAAATCCCGCTTCAAGATTGATTATCCTTTTGTGAAACCCTATTATGTTGATCCCGCCTGTCTGGAGGTGGGCTTGACATCCGGTACTATAGATGGACACAAGGTTCGCATTTATGATAAAGAGCGTGTGCTTTGCGATTGCCTGAGGTACCGCAACAAGATGGACAAAGAAATTTTCAACAAAGCGGTTCAGCGATATATTGCCGACCCAGGGAAAAGCATTCCACGTCTACTGGAATATGCCGAAGTGTTGCGGGTCAAAAAGGTCGTACAAGAATTGATAGGAGTGTGGCTGTGATGGCGGACAAGGCGGCTTCTGTGCTGGCAAAACTGAAAAACAAGGCCAGAGCGGCTGGCATCAGTTACCAGCAATGTTTACAGCTTTTCTTCCAGGAGGAATTTTTGCGCAGGCTGGCGGCTTCCCCTTATGCGGAAAACTTTGTCCTGAAAGGCGGGCTGTTTATCTACACGCTCACCAATTTTGAAAGCCGCGCCACGGTGGATGTGGATTTTCTGATGCGGGGCTTGAACAATGACCTTACTCGAATGGATGCGATTCTTGCCGAGATCCTGGCGGTGGAAACGGGGAACGATTTTGTGACCTTCCGAGCCGAAAAGGCAGAACCCATTACTCTGCAACGCAAGTATCACGGCGTCAGCACGCAGATCACCGGTTTTATCAAAAATGTCCGGGTGCCCTTCAACGTGGATATCGGGGTTGGAGATGTGATCGTTCCGGGTGCTGAACGAAGACCCATTCAAACGCAGCTGGAGGGCTATACGCAGCCTACGGTTCTTACCTATTCGCTGGAAAGCACTGTGGCGGAAAAATTTGACGCCATTCTGCAGCGTTTTGAGCTTACCGGACGGATGAAAGATTTCTATGATATCTACTACCTGTCCAAGACATTCAATTTTGATGGGACAAAGCTGCAATCGGCCATGCAGCAAACACTGCAAAACCGAGGAACCGCATACGAAAATAATAGCTTTGACCATGTATTCGCGCTGGCGGATCAGCCGGAGATGCTCACGAAGTGGCGTTATTTTCTGAAAAGCTTGAGAACCTCGGAGCTGGAGTTCTCCACGGTCATTCAGGGAATCGGGGCATTTCTTTTGCCAGTGTGGCAAAAAATCGTGACGGAAGAACCGATGACTGGTACTTGGAATGCACAATCAGCAAGCTGGGAGATAAGCGAAGAATAACGCCCAACAGCAATGGTCATTTACATAATTTTGTTAAAGGATGGTATTCCCCATGGCAAGGAAGAAAGCCGAAGAAAAACTGAATCTGGACACGATCCTCTTTAAGTGCCGGGATATTCTGCGCCAGGCGCGCAATTCCGGTTCTTTCTTTGAAAAGCGCGATATGATGCTGACCCTTGTTTTTTTGCGCTTCATTGGCGAAAAATTTGAAGATGGCACCGAGCATCTTCGTCAGACGCTGATCGAAGAGGGGCTGAATCCAGATGATGAAGAGATTTGGAATGCCTTCTTCAATGATCCCACCTTTACCGACGGTACCTACAATCTGCCTGTGGAAGCTCGCTGGTCCACCATCATCAATACACCTGCGCCGCAGCTGAATGTGGCTTTGGATACGGCTCTGAAAGCCTTGGGAGACAGTGATAAGCAGCTGAAAGGCTGTTTTGTAGAGGGTACTTTTACCACGAGAAATCTGGAGGCCAAGGACATCAAAATGCTGGTGGACGAGATCAACAAGATCAGCCATAAGCAATTCGGTGAAGAAAAAGACCTGATCGGGCGGGTATACGAGTACTTCCTCAAGGAATTTGCGGTCAACGCAACCAAGGAAGAGGGCGAATACTATACCCCTCATGATGTGGTTCAGCTGATCGCGGCTATGATTGAGCCTTTCGACGGCACGTTGTACGATCCCTGCTGCGGTTCCGGCGGCATGTTCATCCAGAGTGCAGAGATCGTTAAAGCCAAACAGGGTGACATCAGCCGTATCAATGTGTATGGACAGGAAAAGGAACCGGCTACGCTTCGTCTGGCAAAGATGAATCTGGTTCTGCGCGGCATCAGCCACCATCTGGGAGAAATTGCCGACTCGACCTTTACCAATGACCAGAGCAAGGGGCTGTATTTTGACTACATCATGGCCAATCCCCCCTTTAACCTGAAGGGGTGGTACGATGCCAACCTGAGCGATGACCCGCGCTGGGCCGACTATGGCACACCGCCGGAAAGCAACGCCAACTATGCCTGGATCCTGCACATTCTTTCCCACTTGAAGGCCTTGAACGGCGTTGCAGGATTCCTTCTGGCGAACGGTGCCCTGGGGGACAGCGATACGGTGGAAATCCGAAAGAGGCTGATTCAGAACGACATGGTGGAAGCCATTGTGATTCTGCCCCGGGAACTGTTCATCACCACCGACATCAGTGTGACCCTCTGGATCTTGAACCGGAACAAAAAGGGTGGCGCTTACCATGGCAGGATGCTGCGCGACCGCAGCCATGAGATTCTGTTTATGGATCTGCGCACCTGGACGGAAAACCCGGTCAAGGGCGAAAGCAAAAAGAAGGTGCAGCTGGTCACCGAACAAATCGAAAGAGCGGCGGAAATCTACCACACCTGGCAAAACGAGGGCACGGATGGCAATCATTACGAAGTGCCGGAACTGTACCGCAGCGTTGGTATGAAGGAAATCGAAAAGCAGAACTGGTGCCTTGTGCCAAGCAAGTATATTCAGTTCATCGACCACGATCTGGAAATTGATTTTCCCGCGGAGATGCGGCGCATCCAGGCAGAAATGAAAGCTGTGATGCAGCAGGAGAAAGAGTCCCAGGCGATGCTGCTGGAGGCTTTCAGGGGGATTGGATATGGCATTGACCAAATGTAAACTGGGCACATATATTGAACTTCGCGGTGAAACTAACACTGACCTGAAATTTGGCCTTGACGATGTTCGAGGGGTCAACAATCTAAAAAAATTGATGGCAACAAAAGCAGACCTCAATGGACGAGACTTGAGCAAATTTCAAATTGTATACCCGGGAGAATTTGTTTTTAATCACAGGACATCCAGAAATGGCAGTAAATTCAGCATCGCCTACAACGATGGTGAAACGCCGGTAATCTGCACAGAAGACTATGTAGTGTTTCGAATTAAAGGGGAAGCAAAACAGTTCCTTGTGGCGGAATGGCTTTATATGTATTTCAATCGCGCTGAATTTGATCGGTACGTTATCACAAACTCCTGGGGGAGTTCTACCGAATTCTATAACTGGGAAGACCTTTGTGATGTGGAATTGAATATGCCTCCGTTCCTGATTCAGCAAAAATATGTCGATGTTTATAAATCCATAGTAGCCAACCAGAAAAGTTATGAGCGCGGTTTGGAAGATTTGAAACTTCTCTGTGACGGGTATATCGAGGACTTGCGGAGAAAGATGCCGTGCCAAAAAATCGGGAAACATATAATACAAAAAAGTATCAAAAACACAGAAAAAAAGATTAACCATGTGGTAGGACTGAGTACAAAGAAGGAATTTCGTGAAGCTCAAAGCCGAGTGAACAGAAATGAACTCGGCAATTATAAAATAGTTGCACCAGATGAATTCGCTTTTGTACCTACGACAGATACATGGAAGGTGTTGGCATTCGCACAAAATACCTTTGGGGCTGAGGTTGTAGTTTCGCCAATATACGAAGTTTTCTGTGTGGACAAAAATATTATTCTGCCAGAATATCTTGCAATGTGGTTATCAAGAAAAGAATTTGATAGGTATGCACGCTTTAATTCATGGGGATCTGCAAGAGAAAATTTCTCATATGAAGATATGTGTAATGTCCAAATCCCTATCCCCGACATCAACATACAAAAAGCAATCGCCGAGATTTTCTCGGTCTATATCCAACGCAAACGCATCAATGAACAACTCAAAGCCCAGATTAGAGATATCTGCCCGATCCTGATTCGAGGGTCGCTGGAAGACGGAGGTTAAAAGCAATGGCAAAACTGCAAAATTTCAATGGCCGCTATTGCGAGGCTGATTTTGAGAACGCCTTTCTCAGCTTTCTGGAAGCGGAAGGCTGGCAGTATCTCTTTGGCAACAGCATTCCCCGCGCCTCCCGGCAGGACGTTTTGTATGTGGATGACTTGGAGCAGTTTTTGAGAAAGGCCAATCCGGATCTTCTCGCCGAAGAGATCCGGCAGATCATCGACACCGTCCGGCTGGCCGGCGGCGAAAGCGATTTTGCCACGCTGCACAAGGTGTATGGCTGGATGGTGGACGGCATTCAATTTGTACCCCACGACAAGCCTGCCCGCATGGTGGCGCTGATCGACTTTGAAAACCCGGAAAATAACATTTTTCGGGTGGTCAATCAGTTCGCCGTGGAGTATACCAACAATGGCCAAACGGAAACACGGCGGCCGGATATTCTCCTTTATGTGAACGGATTGCCTCTTTGCATCTTTGAGCTGAAGAATCCGGCGGACCCAACGGCCACGATCCACAGCGCCTGGGAACAGATCTATACCCGCTACTGGCGGGACATCCCACACCTGCTGCATTACTGCCCCTTGGCCTGTATCTCCGATGGGGTCAAAACAAGACTGGGCACGGTGCGCACCCCCTATGAGCATTTTTATGCCTGGCGCCGGGTGGAAAATGAGGACAAGGTCTCCACGCTTCCCTTTGATGAAATGCAGACCATGATCAAGGGCGTGTACAACCCCCGGCGATTCCTTGAAATATTCCGGGATTACATTTATTTTCAGGACAGCGAGTACGACAGCAGCGAACGGGAGATTGTCTGCCGGTATCCGCAGTTTTTTGCCGCGCGCCTTCTGAAGCAAAGCATTATAAAGTCTGTGGTAGAAAAGAGCGGCAAGGGCGGGACCTACTTCGGGGCCACCGGTTGCGGCAAGACCTACACCATGGCTTTCCTTGCCCGGCAGCTGGCTTTGCGCTGCACCGATGTGCCGCAGATCGGCTCTCCTACCATTGTGATGATCGTGGACCGGGATGAGCTGCAAAAGCAGGGCGCGAAGCTGTTCACAAAGAGCAAAGAATTTTTGAATCTGGGCGAGGTGCGCATTGTCCCAAGCCGCAAAGCGTTGCGGGAAGAGCTGGGCGCGCGTCAGAGCGGCGGGTTTTATATCTGCACCATCCAGAAATTCTGCGACCGGGAAGATGACAAGATCGGTCTGATCAATGACCGCGCCAACATCATCTGCTTCTCCGATGAGGCACATCGGACGCAGCTGGAACACGCCAAAAAGATCCGGTTCAGCCAGGACGCGGATAAGAATATGAAAGCCATGGTCTCCAAACCTTATGCAAAGGTCTTGAAGGAGGCTTTTCCCCAAGCCACCTTTGTAGGGTTCACGGGCACGCCCATTTCGGAAACCTATCAGACGTTTGGCAGCGAGATCGACCGGTACACCATGGACCAGGCGGTTGCGGACGGCCTGACCGTGTCCATCAAGTATCATCCTCGGATCACCAAGGTTTTGCTGGATCAGGGAAAGGTCAAGGAAATCGAGGCGTATTACAAACAGTGTGCCGACGAAGGAGCAACGGCGGAGGATATCGAGGCCAGCAAAAAGGCCATGAGCTCTATGGAGGTCATTTTGAAAGAGCCCTCCCGTCTGGAGCGGCTGGCCGTAGACATCCACGACCACTATGTCTCTGCCTGCGCCAACGATCCCGAACGGGTGCAGAAAGCCATGGTGGTTTGCTCCAACCGACCCATTGCCTATGAGTTGCTCAAAATATTCCAGCAGAAATATCCCGAGTGGTTTGCAGAAAAGAAAACGCCGGGAGATGTGACAGTATCGGATGAAGAAATGCGCCGGTTAAAGCCGATGCCCTTCATGGCTATGGTGGCCAGCGTTGGCAGCAACGACCCGGCGGAAATGTATCAGTATCTTGGCGGAGTAAAAAACAACAAGCGGTCTGAGGAACTGGACGCAGCGTTCAAGCAGGACAAGTCCAACTTTCGGATCGCCATCGTGGTGGACATGTGGATCACCGGCTTTGACGTGCCGTCGCTGACCTATATGTACAACGACAAACCGCTTCAAACACATCTGCTGATCCAGACTATCAGCCGGGTCAACCGAAAATATCCCGGCAAAGAATACGGTATGATCGTGGATTACATTGGGATCCGCGACAATATGCGTGAGGCACTGAAAATGTATGGCGGAAACTGCTCCATTGCGCCCACGGCGGATGATGTGGAACAGGCGACCGATGCGTTCCGGCAAGAACTGATGATTTTGAAGGATCTATTCTCCGGCTATGATTTGACTCCGTTTCTGGATCCGGAACGAGATCCTGCAGAGCGGTATACGCTCCTGGCCAAAGCGGCAGAATATGTTTTCGCATCCACAAACGAGTTGAACACGGAAAGCGAAGGTGGAAAAAGCGTCCGAAAGGTCTCTTTCAAGACCTATTTCCTGAAAACGGTCAAGCGGATGCGAGCTGCCTATGATATCTGCCAGCCTTCCGGTGAGCTCAGCGAGGAGGAGTCCTCTCTTGCACAGTGCTTCATGGCAATTGCCGGCTTTGTCCGCAAGATGAGTGGCACCAGCGAAGTTGACACCCAGAGCATGAACCGCCATGTAGAAAAGATGGTGGAGGAGGCGCTGCGATACAACAAGGTTGAAAATGTTCTGGAGGAAGGTGAGCAGGAGGATATTTTCAGCCCGGAATATTATGAGAAACTGTCCGACGTAAAAATGCCAGCTTCCAAGCTGGAATTGCTGGTAAAGACGCTGAAAAAGCAGATTACCGAGTACGGAAGAACAAACCAAATGGCGGCGAAAAAATTCCAGGAAATGCTGGAAAAAACGATCCAGGAATACCACGAACGCCGCAAACATCTTACCTTGGAAGAAGCCGGCATTGCTCAGGAGGAGACCTCAGAAGAGATCATTCGAAATGCCACTGAGCAGGCATTGCAGCTTCTGAAAGATATGCAGGCTGACCGGCAAAGCTTCCGAAAGGTAGGTCTGACCTTTGAAGAAAAAGCATTCTATGATATTTTGATGACGTTGCGGGATGAGTATAACTTTGAATACGGTACGGATCGCGTGGTCGACGGGGTCTCGGTAAACGACAAATGTAAGGCTCTTGCGCAAAAAATCAAAGAAATCATTGACGTCAAATCCTCGTTTGCCGATTGGCTCAATAACCAGATCGTTCGGGACCAGCTGAAGTTTGATATCAAAGTTTGCCTGATCAAAAATGGTTATCCGCCACAGTACAGCCCGGAAGTTTTCCGCAAGGTAATGGAACAGGTGGAGAATTTTGAGGAAAATAATGGCTAATAGAAGACTTTTTCAATGATTTTAAGGCGGTGTGATTGGTTCAATGCAGAAGATCGACAAAACAGATACCCTGGAAACGATCCTCACCCGGGGAAAGTTTGAAGTGGATTACTATCAGCGTGAATACCGTTGGGGCCGCAAGCAGATCGAGCAGATGCTGATGGATTTTTACGATACCTTCCGCCAGTATTACGATCCGGCCAATCACGGCGCGCCCTCCGAAGTGCAGGGATACGGGTATTACTATATGGGCAGTATCATCTGCACCAGTGAGAACACCCGCAAAATTATTGATGGTCAACAGCGACTTACCTCTTTGTCGTTGCTCTTAATTTATCTGCGAAATTTGCAGAATCAACTCACCGGCATCCCATATCTTCCAGTTAAACAGATGGACGACTTGATTTACAAAGATAATTTTGGGACCATGTCTTTCAATCTGGATGTGCCGGAGCGGAACGACTGTGTGCAGGCACTGTGGGACCAGAACCGCGCGTATACTTCCGAAAATGAGAGCAACAGGAATCTGCTTGCGCGGTATAGTGACATTGAAGAGCTTTTCCCCGATGATTTGAAAGGGGAAGCTCTGCCTTATTTCATCTACTGGCTGAAGGGGAAAGTCCTTTTGCTGGAGATCGATACCCCCTCGGAGGACGAAGCGCACACCATCTTCCTGACCATGAATGACCGCGGTCTCAGCCTGAACAGCGCCGAAATGCTGAAGGCCTATATCATTCAGCAGGTAAACGAGGCAGACCGGGATACCGTTAATAAAGCCTGGCAGCAAAACATTAACCGCATCAAAAATGCGTTTGATTCACAGACCAGCGGCGCAGTCAAGGCAGAAGATGTGGACTTTATTTCAGCCTGGCTGCGAGCGAAGTATGCCAACTCGATCCGAGAGACCCGCAAGGGCGCCGAGGACCGGGATTTTGAGTTGCTGGGCGAAAAGTTCCACAACTGGGTCCGGCTGAATGCCCGCACGGCAATGCAGCTGACGCAGCCAAAGCAGTTCAAGGAACTGGTAACGATCGAGATGTCTCTGATGACCAGTTTGTATCTGCGCATAAAGGCGTATTCGGATAAGCTGACGCCGGGGTACGAGGCGGTTTTCTACAATGCACACAGAGACATTACATACCAGAACTATCTGATCCTGGCGGCAGTGCGGGTGGACGATGCTCCCGAAGTGGTCGACCAGAAAATAAAGCTGGTTTCGACGTTTATTGACATCTTTGCCTCGACCCGGATTTTCAATTATAAAAAGATCAACTGGAACTCCAATAAAAACCTCCTGTTCCGGGTCATGTGCCAGATCCGAAACCAGGATGCAAGGACGATGGGGGTCAAGTTGTTCTCCACGCTGCAGCGGATGAACGAAAAACTGGATGCGATTCGGGACTTTGAACTCAACCAATTCACGGGTCGCTATATGCTCCATATGCTGGCCCGGCTGACCGACTATGTGAACGTGCAGATGGGACGTGCTTCCCTGTTTGCAACCTACGTGGACCGGAATCCCAAATCGTCCTATGATATTGAACATGTTCTGCCGGACGACTATGCCAGCTACAAGGATTTGTTCAACGACGAAGAGGATTTCAACAACAATCGCAGAAAGTTTGGAAACCTGATCTTGCTCACCAGCGACCACAACAGGAGTTACCAGGCGATGCCCTATGAGCAGAAGGTTATCCAATACGCGGGAGACAATATCCTGGCGCAATCTCTGAATCGTGGAACCTATCAGAATAACCCACAGTTCCTGCGGCTGGCTGGTATGTATGGATTTAAGCCCTATGATCGATTCGACAAAGCGGCGATTCGAGACCGTCTCCAACTGTATACACAACTTGCAAAATCTATTTGGGACCCCGCTCAGATCAAGGAGTTAGCAGGCGGCTGGGATGATGAAACGGAGATCGAGATCCAGAACAGCAGTGCACGCCGGTTTACCGTGGAGTACGGCTCTGGAAGAAGCTGGGAAGATGCGCGCAAATATGGCTTTGTGTCGGCCAGCGGTGAAGGCGGGACTCTGCTGAGCAACATCAACGAAGGCGATATTGTTTTCTGCCACATCGCAGGCGTTGGCTTTGTGGGCATCGGCATTTGCACTACCTGCGAAACGCCGGCATCGGATTTTACCGTACTTGAAGATGCTACCCGGAAAAACATCTTGGCTTGTGAGTGGATAAACTCTTCGGCAAAAGCGGCCATTGACCCGTCCAATGAGTACTTTGTGGGTGTGCGCTGGCTTCGTACAGTTTCTGCCGATGAGGGATACTGGGAAAAGGGCATGACCAGTATCCCCATGGTTGCCTATATGATGAACGATGGTTCTACACATAACAAGGTGCTGGAGCATTTCAGAGTTTCCCTGACTTGATATGAGGCGCCGATTCTAACAATCTTTCTAATCATTATTGTTAGAATGTTAGAATGATGATTTTAAGCAGGAGCGCGAATTTCGTATTGTTATTACGGTGCCAAATGAACGATTGCTGGAATTGAAAAAAGCGGGCGTTTACAAATTTCAAATGAGAAACAATATTTTGGTGCCGTTTTTGGAGTTGCAGTTTTCGGCAGAAGCTGTGAAAGGGATCATGATCTCCCCGACCGTTCAAAGCGATTTGGTGGAATTAAGTATTCGGGAATTCCTAAAATATTGTGATTTTGCCGTAGAGGACTATTCTCAGTTTATTCGGCATTCAAAAGTGCCAGTCCGATTCTGATTACATAGCATATGACGCGATAAAGCGCATGGTACCGTTAAGACAGGTACCATGCGCTTTTATCTTGTTATAGGCGCAAAGTCCGCTGGCAGGTGACACTTAGAATCAGGCGGGAAAGAGGCAGTTCCCCAAGGTACAAATCACGGTTTCTTCCTTGACTTTCTAGGCTTCGGCGCCACCGCTGCGATCATGGCGTAGTGCTCCCTGCTCTTTCTCGTGATGCTGTTGTAGTCCTCGGATGTCAGGAACTCCAGCAGCCACTCTTTGGGCACCTTATAGGTGTGCTGGTGGGAGAAGGCTCTGAGCCGGCCCTCGGCGCACCAGTGGCTGACGGTGCGGGCGCCGTAGCCGGTCATGCGGGCGATCTGGCGGGCGTTCAGCACGTCGGGCTGGCGGGCAAGCAGCCGTTCGTACCAGCGGCGAATCCGCTGGCGGACGGCGTCGGTGAGCAGGAGCGCGCCGTTCAGGCTGAAGGCCGGGGGCTTGTGGGCCGGGTAGTTCTTGTACCAGCCGCTGGGCGGGGTGTAGTAGGCCGGCTCCGCCAGGCGGCGGCGCAGGTAGGCGGCCACGTCCGCCTTGGCGATCTTGTAGCAGCGGGTCTGCTTGCCGGTGTTCTCGCAGGGCACCAGGCCGCTCTGCAGCAGGTAGATGGAGGTGCGGGTGCCGATGCGGCAGGCCTTGCGGAAGTCGGTGCGGCCCATGGGGTCGGGATAGGGGGCCAGCAGGTCCTGGATCTCCCGCTCCAGGGTGTCCTGAAAAAGATTGCTTTTCTTCATTTTTTCGGTTCTCCTTTGTTTTGAATTGGGACCCGGAGAACTGCTGTGTTTTCCACTAAAACTATACAAATTGTTGAAACCTTGAAAAATACTACATAAAACTGGCCCAAAATCTTGCATTTGGCGGATTCCGTTTTCCGGCGGCAGGGCGTAAACCCAGTGTTCATCCGGCAAAACGGCCCTCAATTATCTTGCATGAAATCTTGCATTTTTCCAAAAAATCTTGCCAAACGGGGCCAAAACGGGGGATGCCGGTTTGATTCGTACTATCGCCATTTTTCGGGCTTTTGCCCCGCGAAAACGGCTTGGCACCGCCGAAAATCCGGGGACGAACTGACCAGCTCTGACCCGCCCTGTTCCGCAAGAGCCTTTTCGGCGCAGGACTCGAAATGCTTTAGGTCTCGAGAGAGGCGCGTGGGTTCGACTCCCACCATCTCCGCCAGTGCCCAGGAGACTTATCTCCTGGGATTTTTTATTTTCAATCTATCGGATTGGATGTTGTGGAAATAATAGCTCTGGACTATTTCTCTACGACAATATGATCATATCATAACGCGGCATAAACTGCTATAATCAAAAGAAACAAAGAATATGAGTTTATTGGTACAAAAAATCAATTATTCCATATATGATCTTGAACAGCACCGACTTTCCGCTGCCGTTAGCGCCAACCAAGCCAACAGTTGTTCCCTGTTCTGCGAACAGGGAAACATTCTGAAGAATTGCCTGCCGCCAAAACTTTTTGATACATTCTTTATTTCAATATATGAACTCATATTCTGTCCTCCTACACGCAGTTCCATCCGTTGTCCTTCCCGCTGCCGGCCGGCGGCCGCCGCCTGACGGAAAACATCGTGTATTTTGAATTGCGGCGGTGCGGCTACGCGGTTTATATCGGAAAGAACGAAGCGAAGGGAATTGATTTTGCGGCGGTGCGGCGCGGCGAGCGCATCTGCGTACCGGTGTGCCGACAACGGCCGGAGAAATCGGATCGTACGATCTGCGCTGTCAGCAGAGGTATAAGGAATCAGGGGTGAAGGCTGCGCCGGAACCGGGCTTGACCGGTAGGCACTACCGTATGCTATCCTGTTTATACAGTGCCGTATCGGGCAGGTGGGATGCAGCCTGCCCCCGGCGCACAACAGGAGGTATGAACGTTATGGAAAACAGGAAAAACAACCAACCGCTCGACCTGGCCGTCACTGATCCCGAATGGACGGCCATCACAACAGCCTTTGCCGGGCAGGAAGTGCAGGCGGCCAGCCCGCTGACCGGCAAAGAGCGGGTCATCCGCATCGGCACTTCCCCGATGACGCCGGGGCAGTTCCTGGTCGATCTGTGGCCCAAAGTCCACAGCCTTTGCCCCGACATCAAGTTCGAGCTGGTGCCGTATGAGAACACGCCGGAGAACGCGCGGGAGATCCTGGCAAACCTGGGCCAGAACATCGACATTGTGGCCGGCCCCTTCGACGCCCGGGCGCTGCAGAACTGGCGGTGCGCGGCGCTGCTGCTGAGCCGGCAGCCGATCCGGCTGGCGCTTTCGCTGCACCATCCGCTGGCCGGCAAAACGCGGCTGACCGTGCAGGACCTGCACGGCGAACGGCTGATGATGATCCGCCGCGGCTGGAACGGCGCGATGGACGCGCTGCGGGACGACCTGGCGCAGAAGCACCCCGAGACTGAGATCGTGGATTTCGACTTCTTCAGCCTCGATACCTTCAACCGGTGCGAGAACGCCAATGATCTGATGGTGGCCATCGACAACTGGAAGAGCGTCCACCCGCTGCTCAAGGTGGTGCCGGTGCGCTGGAAATTCACGATCCCCTTCGGCATCCTCCACGCGCCGTCCCCCTCGCCCACGGTGGAACGGTTTCTCGAAGCCATCCGCCAGGTGAGGCGCAGGCGAGGAACTGCCCGGGGGCCGATGACACGCCGGACGGGGCCGTCCCCCTTGACGGCGGAAAGATTTTACGTTATAATACAAAACTGTACAGCAGCGACTGCTGCAGAAAGGAAACGAGTCAGCATATGAACGCCGACGGCGACGCCGAACCGGACCGACCCACTTTCAATCACGAATTTAGTATAAGAGCATAGCCCCGCCGGGAACTCTGGCGCAGGGCTGTGCTTTTTTGCGTTTTTGCCGCTGCGCAGAAATTCTGCACACATCAAAAAGGAGCGTAACTTCCCGTGGAAAACTTACCCGCACAAATTTTACTGCAGGTCGTCTTTATCCTGCTCAACGCCTTCTTCGCCGGGTCGGAGATCGCGTTTTTGTCCCTCAACCCGGTCAAACTGGATAAACAGGCCGACAGCGGCGACAAGACCGCCGCCCGGCTGCTGGCCCTGGTCGAAAACCCCAACCGCTTTTTGTCGGCCATCCAGGTAGCCATCACGCTGTCAGGCTTCCTCGGCGCTGCCTTCGGTACCGAGAACTTCTCCGGCTATCTGGCGGATTTCCTCAGCGGCCTGGGCCTGCCGCTGCCCGCGGGCGTGGTGTCGGTGTTCTCGATGGTGGTGGTCACCATCGTCATCTCCTTCTTCTCCATCGCCTTCGGCGAGATGGTGCCCAAACGCATCGCCATGCAGCAGCCCGAGGCCTGGGCCCGCATGGCCCTGGGCGTCATGCACGGCATCAGCGTGGTCTTTGCGCCCATGATGGCCCTGCTGAACGTGACCACCAACGGCACGCTGCATCTGCTGGGCCTCAAGACCGAGGCCGAGGAGGCCGCCGCCAGCGAGGAGGACATCCGCCTGATGGTGGAGAACAGCGGCGAGCAGGGCGCCATCGCCCAGGAAGAACAGAAGTGGATCGAGAACGTGTTCGACTTCGGCGACCGGGTGGCCAGCGATGTGATGACGCCGGAACCCGACGTGTCGGCTTTCAGCCTGGATGAAGAGAACGACGTTATTCTGGAGACCATCCAGAAGACCGGCCTGAGCCGCTACCCCGTCTATGAGGACAACATCAACGACGTGCGCGGCGTGCTCAACGCGCGGGACTTCCTGCTCAACCTCCAGCGGCAGAACCCCTGCCCGCTGGAAAGCCTGCTGCGCCCCGCCTACTTCGTGCCGGAGAACGTGCACGCGGACCGCCTGTTCCGCGATATGCAGGCCCAGAAACATCATCTGGCCATCGTGGTGGATGAGTACGGCGGCACGGCGGGCATCGTGACCATCGAGGACCTGCTGGAAGAGATCGTCGGCAACATCTACGATGAATTCGATCCTGAGGAACCCATGCCGATCCAGCAGATCTCGGACGGCGTCTGGCGGGTGGAAGGCGGCCTGCGGGTGGAGGAACTGGCCGACGTGCTGGACATCGACCTGCCGGAAGATGCCGACTACGATACCGTCAGCGGCATGGTCATGAGCTGCCTGCCCTCCATCCCGGAGGACGGCGCCCGGTTCACGGTGGAGACCAACGGCCTGCGCATCCGCGTGGAGAACGTGCAGGACCGTAAGGTGGACAGCGCGCTGGTGGAAAAACTTCAGCCGGAACCCGCGGCGGAGGATGAGCGGGACGAGGGCGACAAGGCCGAGCCCCTGAAGGACCGCAAGGACAAAGAGAAAAAAGACAAAAAGGAAAAGAAAGAAGACTGACCTGCAGCGCCCCGCCGCATCTGCCGCGGCGGGGCGCTGTGCGCGGCAGGAGGAAACAGAATGCAACAACTTACATTGCGGCAGCGGCTGCTGGTGGCCAGTATGCTGTTCGGTATGTTTTTCGGCGCAGGGAACCTGATCTTCCCTGCTTCCATGGGGCAGCTGGCGGGGCGCAGCATCTGGCAGGCGTCGGCCGGTTTCCTGATCACCGGCGTGGGCCTGCCGCTGCTGGGCGTGGCGGCGCTGGGCATCAGCCGGGAGGAGGGCCTGCTGCAGCTTAGCAGCCGGGTGGGCCGGGCCTACGGGCTGTTTTTTACCTGTGTGCTGTACCTGACCATCGGGCCGTTCTTTGCCATTCCCCGCTGCGCCACGGTCTCCTTTACCGTGGGCATCCAGCGCCTGATCCCGGCAGAACGGCAGCCGCTGGTGCTGGCGGCCTTCTCGCTGGCGTTCTTTGCGGCGGTGCTGTTCTTTTCGCTGCGGCCGGGGCAGATCCTGACCTGGATCGGCAAACTGCTGAACCCGCTGTTCCTGTGTTTCCTGGCGGTGCTGGTGCTGCGGGCGCTCGCCGCGCCGATGGGGGACGCGGCGGCGGTGGAACCCGCGGGCAATTATGCCGCGGCGCCCTTTGCCACCGGCCTGCTGGAAGGCTACAACACCATGGACGCGCTGGCGGGGCTGGCCTTCGGCATCATCGTGGTGCAGGCCATCCGCCGTCTGGGCGTGGAGGAACCCGGCCAGGTGGCCCGCAACACGGTGCTGGCGGGGCTGCTCAGCTCGCTGCTGATGGCGGTGATCTACCTGCTGGTCACCGTGGTGGGCGCCCAGAGCCGCGGGCAGTTTGCGGCGGCCGCCAACGGCGGCGAGGCGCTGGCCCAGATCGCCGCCTGGTACTTTGGCAGCGCCGGGGCGGTGATCCTGGCCGTCACCGTCACGGTGGCCTGCCTGAAAACCGCGGTGGGGCTCATCACCAGCTGCGGCGAGACCTTTGTGGCCATCTTCCCCGGCGGGCCGTCCTACCGGGTATGGGCGGCGGCCTTCTGCGTGCTGTCCTTCCTGCTGGCCAACCTGGGGCTGGACGCCATCCTGGATTACTCCCTGCCGGTGCTCATGTTCCTCTACCCGCTGGCCATCGTGCTGATCCTGCTTACGCTGGGCGGCGGGCTGTTCGGCAATGACCGCCGGGTCCTGCGCTGGACCATCGGCTGCACGGCGGTGGCGGCGGTGCTGGACCTGCTGCGCGCGCTGCCGGAAGCCGCCCGCGGCGCGCTGCACCTGCAGCCGCTGATCGACACCGCGGTGCGGTGGCTGCCGCTGTACGCCCAGGGCTTCGGCTGGGTCTGCCCGGCGCTGGCCGGGCTGGCCGCCGGTCTGGCGGTGCGCCGCCTGCGGCGCGCAGCCTGAACGCTCCCCTTAACAGCATACCCCCGGCAGGTCCCTTGGGACCTGCCGGGGGCAATTCTTTGCGGCGGCCCGTCAGCGCCCGCTGCGGCGCAGCAGGAGCAGGCCGGCCAGTGAAGCGGCGGCCAGCGCGGCCCACAGGGCGGGGGAAAAGCCGTCCCCGGTGGCCGGGGAACTGCCGGGGGCGGCCCCGGCGGCAGAGCCGGGCTGCGCCGTGGGAGCGGGCGTGGGGGTCCCGGCCGGGGCGGCGGTTCCCGGCGGGGCGGGGGTGGCCGTAGGGGTGGCCGTGGGGGTGGGCGGCGTGCGGGTGCTGCGGTTGGTGAACTGCAGCAGGGTCAGGCCGGGGGCGGTGGTCACGGTCACGCCGGGTCCGGCCTGCGCCTCGCCTCCATTGACGCGCACGGTGGTCTCGTAGCCGCCGGCGGGGTCCTCGGTCACGGTGCAGACGGTGCCGTCGGGCAGGCCCCGCAGCGTGAGCGTGCCGCCGTCCGCCAGGGCGGTGCGGGCGCTGCCTTCGGCGTCCAGCGTCAGACCGCCGTAGGCGCCGCTCAGCGGCGCGCCCTGGCCGTCCCGCAGCGTCAGGGTGAAACCGAAGGCGCGGCCCTCCTCGGCCAACGGGCCGGTCACTTCCTTCTGCAGCACCAGCCGGGTGGACTGGTTGCGCACCCGCACGATGGTGCTGCGGGCGAACAGGTTGGTCAGATCCCGGCTGCCCAGGTCGGTCTTCAGGTCCTGGTCGGAGCCTGCCGCATAATCCTGGGTGATGGCCAGCCGCCCCCAGCCGGCGTCCAGGGAAAAATAGACCGGGTCCCCCGGGATGGTGGGGCCGTACTCTACATAGCGGTTGTTGGCAAAGTAGGTCAGCGCCAGCGGCGCCTGCCCGGAAGCCGTCCAGGCGCCGGAACTGCCGGACCCGGGGACGTAGGCGGAAGCGGTGTACAAGGCGGCGTTGATGTTGGTCAGCGTGGTGTTGATGTCGTCGGGCACGGCAAACTGCAGCATGCTGCGCACGATGCGCCCCACCCCCAGCAGCAGGGTCACGTCGTCCCCCGGCGTGCCCGCATCGGCATAAACGTCGGTGTTGTCCACCACGACCTCCACCAGCTGCGGGCTGGGCGCGTAACCCGGCGGGGCCTGCAGTTCTTTCAGGTAGTAAGTCCCGGCGGGCAGCGCGTCCCGTGTATGGGGGAACACCCCCGCCCCGCCCAGGGTGGTCAGGTCCCCGGAATCCTGGCTCAAGTCGCGGGTGGTCAGGGTGTCGTAGGGCTGCGCGCCGGGGTCCACGGCCCCGTTATGTACGTCGGCGGCTCGATACAGGGCAAATTCCGCGCCGGAAAGCGGGGTCAGGCCGTCCTCGGCCAGTTTTTGCACGAACAGGTAGTTCCTGATGTTGGGCACATACAGGTGGACGGAAAACTCCCCGCTGAACGCCTGCCCCTGCAGGATGTGGTCGTTGTCCAGGCGCACGATGCTGTCGGGGGTGGCGGCGTCCAGGCTGGCGGCGCCGGTGCGGTAGAAGCCGACGGTGTACTGGGCGTTGTCCGCAGTCAGTTTGCCGTTGCTTTCCAGCACGCCGTAGTAGGTCAGGATGTCCCCGGGCAGGTTGTCGATGGTGTCCTTGTAAGCGCCGCTGCTGTCCAGCACGAACAGGTAGGGGTTGGCCCTGGCCGCCGCCAGTACGGCCTCGTTGCCGGTGCCGGAGGCGACGCGCCAGCCCTCGATGGGCCCGCCCGTGACCGGGTACCAGGTGCTCTGGGCGCTGCTGCCGGTGCCGGGGGCGTCCTGCCGTTTGAGCACCACCGCAAAGTAGAGCCCCGAATCGGCGGGGTAGGTCTGGCCCTGCAGGTCCTGCACCACGTCGGGCAGCGTCACCGTTACCGAGGGGCTGGCGTAGGCGCCGGTGTCCCAGGGATTGCCGGAGAGCAGCGTGGCCAGATTGGGGAAGTCGTCGGGGAAATACAGCTGGATGTCCCCCGGGGCACGGTAGCCGGGCGGGACGCTGCTTTCCCGCAGCAGGAAACGCCCGGTGCGTCCGGCGCCGTCGTAGCGGTTTTTCAGGTCGTTCAGGCTCAGCAGGGTGCCGTCGGGGTTCTCGAACACGAAGGAACCGTCGGCCCCGGTGGCGCCGGCGGCGACCGGCTCCGGCGTACCGCCGCTGCCGGGGTCATAGTACAGGTCGAACCGTGCGCCCTGCACGGGGTCGCCGGTCTGGTCCACTTTGATCAGGTCGCTCTGGGGGATGGAGACAAGGTTGAATTTGAGTTTCATGTTGGAGTCGTAGTTGCCCCGCTCCAGGTAGAAGAATTTCAGCGTGTGATAGGTGTCGTCGGCGAATGTGGGGGACCCGCCGGCGGGCCAGGGGCGGCCGGCGGCCAGGAATTTGTCCCGCAGGGTGCCGTTGGCCGCGCCGTTGACCTGCACCTCGCCGGTGCGGAAATTGATGGACAGCGACGCCGCGTCGTGGATGCCGCCCAGGTCCCCCACCAGCACGTCGTCGATAAAGACCCACACATCGTCATCGCCCGAAAACTCATAGGTCACCGGGGTGCCGCCGGGGGTGCCGTCCACCGTGCCGCCGGGCATCTGCACAAAGCGGGTGGTCATCGTCACGCCGAAATAGTGGTTGATGGCCGGGTTGGTGGCATAGAGGCTGCGGACCTGTGCGTAGTCGTTGAAGGGGAAAAACTGCCCCATAACGCCCGAGGCCCCGCCCGGCCGCACACCGGGGCCGTCGTAGAGGGTGAAGGCGTTGGAGTTTTCGTTGAACTGGGCAAAATTTTCGGTACAGTCGTAGTAATAGTAGTTGTCGGCGTCGATCTGCAGCAGGCCGCGCACCCGGGAAAAGGCGATCTTGCCTGCGTTGGCCAGGCCGGGATTGAACAGGTAATTCAGCGACTGCCCGCTCTGCTGCAGGGTGGGGTAGCCGTCCTGCAGCGTGGCGCGCACCATGCCGGTGCGCGGCGCGGCGCTGCCGGTGTAGTCGTTGATGCCGGACCCCCGGGGCGCCGAAGCGGTAAACAGCAGCGCCCGCCCGGCGTTGATGCCCTGGTCCATGTCGGGCGGGTCCACGTTGTCGGGGGCGTCGCGGGTGGTGATCCAGTAATCGAACAGATCGATCGTCGTGCCGATGGGCGTCACGGTGTCCGGGATCACGTCCCCCTCTGCCAGCGGCAGAGCGGCGGGCCGGGCCTGCGCAGGGGCGGGCGGCGTTTCTGCCGCCTGTTCGGGTGTGGCGGCGCTCTCCGCCGTGGCGGCCTGCGGGGCCGGGGCCGCCACGGCCTGCACGGGCGGCAGCGGCCCCAGCGCCAGCAGGGCGGCGGCATGAGTCGATATGGCTTTCATCTGCGGTTTCCTCTCTGTGCGCAGCAGCGTCACAGCTTTACTATAGAGGAAACCGCCCGTGGTCTTTGTCGCACTGCGTCGCAGCGGGGGAAGCGCCGCTGTTTTTCCGGGGCGGTTTGTGCTATAATGGCGGAGCGGGCGGTGATCGCCGCCGGAAAGGAAACAAGCGCGATGCAGTATGATTTTACTTCCCTGATGGACCGGCACGGCCGGGATTCCATCGCCGTGGACGGGCTGGGCCTGCCCGGCGGCATGGCCCCGGCTGCGCCCCGGCCCGGTTTTGACGCCATCCCCATGTGGGTGGCGGATATGAACTTCCCCACCGTGCCCACCGTGCCCGAGGCCATCATTGCCCGGGCGCAGCACCCGGCCTTCGGCTACTTTGACCCCAGCGGCGAATATTACGATTCCATCATCCGCTGGCAGGTGCGGCGCCACGGGGCCGACCCGGCCCTGCTCACCCGGGACTGCATCGGGTATGAGAACGGCGTGCTGGGCGGCGTGGTTTCGGCCCTGACCAGCTTTGCGGCCCCCGGCGATGCGGTGCTGGTGCACAGCCCCACCTACATCGGGTTCACCCATGCGCTGGAGGATAACGGCTACCGCATCGTCCACTCGCCGCTGGCGCGGGATGCCGAAGGCGTCTGGCGCATGGACTACGCCGATATGGACGCAAAACTCAAAGCGCACCGCATCCATGTGGCGGTGTTCTGCGAAGGCCCGCTCCCTTTTGGGAGCGGGCCTTTTGTTGTAAGGCTCGGTTCAGACGGCGGTGTCCAGCGGGGCAAAGCAGGCCAGCAGGGCGTCCAGCCCCGCCTGATCGGGGGCGCTCAGGGTGATCAGCATCATACGGTCGCCAATCTTTTTCAGCAGCATATTCTGCTGCATGACGGCGCCGTTCCCGGCGTCCGTCTCATATTGCAGCGAGAGGAACTCCGTGTTGCCCAGGGTCACGGGGGAGGGCTCGCCGAATTCAATGCTCATGGTGGTCTGCGCCATCTGCTGTTCCATGGCGGCGATGTACTGTTCTTCGGTCAGATTGGCAAGGGGCAGTTTTTCCGCCGCGATAATGGCGTTGCTGCCGGTAGTGACGTCCGCGGCCATCATCTCATAGACCACCGTCAGCTGGGCCGTGTCCAGGATCTGCTCGCCGGTCTCGGGGTCCTCATACATCAGGTCGGCTGCCTGCCCCATGAGGGAGTTGATCTCTTCGTCGGAGGCCATCACCATATTCTCACCCAGCGTGAACTGCAGGCCCAGAGCCTCGCTTTCGTAGCCGGTGTCGGTGCGCGTGCCGGGGGTGTACTCTTCGGCGGCGGGGGCCTCGCTGGGGGTGGGTTCCGGCGTGGGTTCGGCCGAAGGCGACGGCTCGGGCTCGGAAGCGGAAGGCGCCTCGGAAGCCGGGGCGGAACTTGCGGACGCAGTCTGGCTGCATCCGGCCAGCAGGGCGGCCAGCAGCCCTGCGGTCAGTAGAAGGGTGATCGTTTTTTTCATCCTGTTACCTCCTGTTGGGGCGGCCCGGGCAGGGGGACCGGCCGCCGGAACTTTTCTTTGTCAGGGTATAAGATAAGTATACGCGCGGGGCGCAGCGGGCGGCAAGGGGCAGAGTGCCCAAAGATTCCGGCCGGAATTGGTCGTTGTGTGCAAAAAAGCCTTCTGCCGCTGGACGCAGGGCTGCCGGAACCGGCCGCAGCTCTGTTTTGCGCCAGACAAAAGCGGGACCGCCTGCCCCTGGGGGCAGGCGGTCCCGCTCGTTCTGCTGCCGGTTTACTGTGCGTCCCGCAGCAGCAGTTCCATGCCGCCGGGGCCCCAGCTGAAATCCCCCACCGCGTACCCCCGTTCCAGCAGGCGGGGCAGGGCGGGGTCGCCCAGGTGCAGACGGCGGCGAGGCTCCCGCCAGTGGGGCAGCCCCCGCGCCGAAAAGACCATCATCGTCGCCCCGGCCATGGGGCGCACGGCGCGCAGCGTCATCCCGGCGGAAAGGTACTGGGCGCAGCGCTCCTCCCCGGCGGGCAGGCCGCCGCCATCCAGCGGCTGCACGGCCCAGACATGGTAGCTGGCGTAGCGGGCGGCCGCCAGCCCCAGCGCCGCGCGCAGGAACTGCCGCAGCCGGGGGTAATGTACCGCGCACAGCGGCGGGGTCAGCACCGCCCCCTGGCCGTCGGCGCCGTACCCGGCGGCCCGCAGGCTGGCGGGCAGGACTTCGTCGGCGTACAGCGGCAGCAGGGCCAGGGCGGCCCGCAGTTCCCCGTCCCCGGCCAGATCCCCCAGGATCTGGCCGTTCTGCAGGGCGGGGCCCAGCGCGCGGGGCGGCAGCAGGGGCAGCCCCTCCGGGCCGCACAGCGATTGCAGCGCCGCCCGGTCGGCGTGGGTCAGCATGCGGGTCTCACAGGTGAGGGTTCTTTCCAAGGTTTGCAGCATACAACAGGTCCTTTCTCCTAAAAATAGATACGGGACTATTGTAGCGCGGCCCGGCCGCCGAAGTTGCCGAAATCCGTCTGCCCCGGCTTCAGCCCTTGGGGCGGGGCGGCGGGGCCGGGCGGGTCAGTTCTTCCAGCGTGCGCCGGGGGGTGAAGAAACGGCGGTAGGGGTTGTCGGGCAGGGGCTGTCTGGCGGCAGGGGGCGGCGCGGCCTTGCGGAACCGGCGCAGGTAGGCCCGCAGCCTGGGTGTGGCGCGCATGTTACCCGGCCTGCGCCGCCGTGGCGGCCCCGTTGGTCAGCGTGTGCCACAGGGCGTCGGCCTCGGTGTAGCGCGGGTCGGCCTCCTCCTCAAAGCTGCCGCGGCAGCCCAGGTACAGCGCCTGGAGCTGCGCCTGCCCGGCGTCCCCCAGATCCAGCGCCGTCAGTACGGGGCAGTCCGACCAGCGGCAGACCATCTGCTGCCAGTCCCCGGCTTCGCCGTCGGGGGGCACGGTGCCGTCGGGGTATTGCAGGCTCATCGTCTGCGCCTGGAACCCGGCGGGGTCTTCCAGCAGGAACAGCCAGGTGGAACCGTCGGGGCCCAGTTCGGCGCTCAGCTGGGTGATCCCCGCCATCTGGGCGTAGGGGTCGGCCACCGCGGTCTCGGCGCTGCTCTGCCCGGTGAATGTCACGGTGTAGCTGTTGACCTGCACCACGACCTCCCCGTCCCCGTTGCGGTCGGCGGCGTAGGGCAGCAGCGCCTGCTGCAAGGCCTCGGCGGTCTCGGCGGGCAGGGCGTGGGCGCCCACGTAGCCCACACGCAGGTCGGGTTCGGTCTGGCTCAGCGCGTCGTGCACCACCCACGCCGCCACCAGGATCACCGCCACCGCCACGGCCAGTGCGATCCAGTGGTAATGCCACCAGTTGGCTGCTTTTTCCTGCCGGGTGTAGGCGCGGGGCTGCGGCCGGGGTTCGTATGATTCGTCACTGTTTTTTGTGACCCATGCCATAGATCTGAACACTCCTTTGCCTGCCCGTTCGCGGGCAGGGATTCGACACCTGCTATTGTACCACAAATCGGCACAGGATTTGTAAACTTATTTTAACACGGCCTTGCAATACGCGGATAAAGCCGGTATCATTAAAGTAGACCCTGCGCCGCGCAGGGGGAGGAGGACGGTATGGAAAAGAACACCCTGCTGCTGCATGATACCGAAGCGTTCATGCGCGGCGAACTGGACAATGTCACGGTAGCGGAGGGCTGCATCGTGCTGGACCCGGTGCAGGGCAGCTATGTGCCCTACGGCTGCTACACCAGCGCCGCCCTCCCCATGCCGCTGTTCGATGAACTGTGGGTGAGCTGGAACGTGGCCACACCGCCGGGTACCGCCGTGGAAGCCCAGGCGCGGGTGATGGTGGACGGCAACTGGAGCGCCTGGGTGGGGTTCGGCCGCTGGAGCACCCACCTGCGGCGGGAGAGCGTGCCCCCCCGTGAGCGCGGGCCGCTGCGCATGGGCCCGGACGCCCTGCGGCTGGACAGCAAGTGCGCCACCCAGGCCCAGCTGCGCATCTACCTGTACACCAAAAACGAGAAAACCACCCCGGCGGTGCGCCTGCTGGGGGTCAGCGTGCGCCGGGTGGACGCCATCCCGGCCCGGGGCCGCCCGGTGAACCGCAGCCTGCACCTGATGCCCTATGTGGTCGGCCGCCGGGCCCCGGCGCTGCGCCCCTGGATGGACCTGGCCATCGGCCTGGCCAGCCTGACCAACCGCTGGGGCGCCGATCTGCTGCCGGAGGAGTTCGCCCAGGTCCTGCGGGACTGGCGCGCCCCTGCGGAGGGGGATCCCCGCAATCTGGCGTTTGCCGCCGCGGCGGCCGGGTGCTGGGGCTTCCCCGCCTGGATCAGCTGGTGCGGCCTGGCCACCCTGCGGGACGAGATCCGCGCGGGCTGCGGCACGCTGGTGGCGCTGGGCTCCACCCCGGCGCAGATGGCCTCCGGCTGGCCGGAGCGCCGTTTCGTCACGGTGCGCGGCTTCCGCATGGGGGCGGGCGCGGGCAAGGTGCTGCTGTGCGACCCCTGGGCCGGGGAAAACGATTTTGACGCCGAGACCGAGATGGAACTGGATGATTTTCTGGTCGCGTGGGACAATGTGGCCCTGCTGATGCGCCCGCGTCCGGCCGCCAACATGCAGGGCGGGCCGGTGCGCGACAGCGTGCGGCCGCGGCCGGCCGGGCCGGTGGCGCCGGGCGTATGCCGGCTGTACCGGGGCGGCGAGCTGCATCTGCTGGACGCGGATTTCTGCGCCAACGGCGGGGTGCTGGCCTGGTCCACCCCTGACGGCCGCCCCCACGCCACCACCGCCCACCGCACCTTCCATTTTGTGGAGCCGGAAGCGGGCGGCGTGCGGCTGGACCCCAAAGACCCTGAAAAGACCAGCCAGAAATACACCGTCTACGCCGTGGATACGGCGGGCGGCATGCTGGTGGGCGACGTGACGATCTGATGTGGGTTCTTTTCTTGCAAGAAAAGAACCAAAAGAACTCTCACCAAAAAATCCCAGAGGGGGCGCGCCCCCTCTGGGATTTTTGATTGGAGTTTCTGCTTCCTTCTTTGCAAAGAAGGAACAGCACATCAGAAGTCGAAGGTGAAGGCGATTTTGCGGATGGACGGGTCATGGCTGTCCACAAAGTCGAACGCTTTCTGGGCTTCGGTCAGCGGGAAGGTGTGGCTGATGGAACCGCGCAGGTCGACCTTGCCCGCGTTGATCAGGTCGATGACGTCCTGGAACTTGCGGTTCTGCAGGCGGCTGCCGCGCACGTCCAGCTCCTTGCTGGTGATGGCGAACTGGTTGACCTCGGTGGGGGCCACGCTGAAGCCCATGGTGATGACGCGTCCGGCGCTGCCGGTAGCGTTCAGGGCGGTGATCAGGCTGGTCTTGACGCAGGCCGCGTCGATGGATACCGTCACGCCGTAGCCGTCGGTCAGTTCATGGCAGCGGGCGGGCACGTCTTCCTTCAGGCTGTTGATCACGTCGGTGGCGCCGTTTTTCAGCGCTTCCTCCAGCTTGGCGTCGTCGATGTCGGAGACGATGATCTTCCGGGGCTGGAACTGCTTGACGATGCGCAGGATGCTGGAACCCAACGCGCCGGACCCGATGATGAGCACGGTGTCCTCGCTTTCCAGCTGGGCGCGGCTGCAGCACTGTACGGCGATCGTCGTCGGTTCGATCATGACGGCCTCGGCGTCGCTGAGCATGTCGGGCACCAGGTAGCAGTCGGTATCCGGCACGGCCATGTATTCCCGGTAGCCGCCGTCGATGTGTACGCCGCGCACCTGCAGGTTGCCGCAGACGTTGGGGCGGCCCTTGCGGCAGGCATAGCAGTGGCCGCAGGGCACCACCTGGTCGATGATGACCCGGTCGCCCACCTTGACCTTCCTGGCCGTGGGGCCCACTTCGGCTACCACGCCCACCATCTCGTGCCCGATGATGCGGGGGTAGGTGGCGGCAGCGTTGGTGCCGTGGTAGATGCCCACGTCGCTGCCGCAGATGCCGGCGGCGGTCATCTTGACCAGCACGTTGTTGTGCTCGTCCAGGGTGGGTTTGGGAACGTCAATGACGCGCAGTTCATTGGGTTTTACGATCTGTACAGCTTTCATGCAATGATCCCCTTTGTATTATTCTTCGTTGCTGACGCGGACGACCACTTTCATGTAGTTGCCGGGGTTCTTTTCGATGTCGATGATGGTGGCCGGGGCTTCGTCCATCGTCACGGTCCTGGTCAGGATCTTGTTCATGTCCACCCGCTTGGTGCGGATCAGTTCCAGCGCTTCCTCAAATTCACCGGCGCTGGTGCGGGCCCCGCGGATGTCGATCTCTTTCTTGGTGATGACGTCGGTGGGCAGGCTGGTCTCTTTTTTGGGCCAGCCGGTGAGCGTGATGCGCCCGGCGTTGGAGACCAGGTCCAGGGTCTGGCGCACGGCGGGGTTGGCGCCGGAGCACTCCATGACCTGGTGGGCCATCTCGCCGCCGGTGATCTCGGCAATGCGCTGCACCGGGTCCTCGGCGCCGGAGTTGATGACATACTCGATGCCCAGGCTCCTGGCAAAATCCAGGCGTTCCTGCACCAGATCCAGCAGGATGGCGTGCGCGCCGTAGGCCTGGGCCACCATGCCGGCCACCAGGCCGATGGGCCCGGCGCCGATGATGGCGCAGTATTCCCCGGCTTTCAGCCCGCCCCGGTGGATGCCGTGCAGGCTGATGGTCAGGGGCTCGGCCATGGCGGCCTCCTCCCAGGTCATGCCGTCGGGGATCTTGATGAGCATGTCCGCCGGGTGGCAGTAATACTCGGCCATGCCGCCGTCCACATGGACGCCCAGCACCTTCAGGCCGGTGCAGCAGTTGGTGCGGCCGATGCGGCAGGGGTAGCAGTGCCCGCAGTAGAGGTAGGGGTCCACCACCACGCGGTCGCCGGGTCGGATGCCCTTCTTGTTGTCGGCGGGGATGCTCTCCACGATGCCGGCCAGTTCATGGCCGATGACCCGGGGGTAGCTCACCAGTCCGTTGGTACCGCGGAACGCGCCGATGTCGCTGCCGCAGATGCCCGCGGTGACGATCCTGATGAGCGCCTCGCCCGGTTTGGGGGTGGGCTTGTCCAGCTCCACACAGGCGACCTGCCAGGGCTCCGCCAGTTTGATTGCTTTCATAAATGGTTACCTCTTTTGTATCGTTCGATTTTCTCAACAGGCTCCTTCGGCGGCAGGTGTTTTTCAAAAACCGTCATCGCCGGCGGACACTGCGGTGTCAGTGGGCGGCTGTGGCCCCCTTTGAGGGCGCTCAGACTTTGACCTTGACGACGACCTTGCGCACGAACTCGGGGCCGTCGGCGCAGCAGCGGGGCTTGTGGGCGTCCTCGGGGGCGACGACGATCAGGTCGCCGGGCAGCAGCAGCACGGTGCCGCTCAGGGCGGGCTCCTGGTAGAACTTCAGGTCGTTTTCGGGCTGCTCTTCCTTGAGGACCAGGCCCTCGCGCTTGCAGTAGCCGAACTGCTCCTTGCCGGAGATGACGTACTGGATGTCGAAGAACTTGTCGTGGGTCTCAAAAGAACCCTCGCTGGCGGGGAAGGTGGTGTACTCCTGCACGTTGGCGGTCACGCCCTCGCAGACGGGGTAGCTGCCGACGGGGGTGTTGTCGAGGTCGGTCTCAGCCAGCCACTTGTAGGCGGCCTGGAACTTTTCGTCGAGGTAGTTGTACTTGGTGGCGAGATTCAGCGGGGCAAAAAACATAACGAACGCTCCTTTGTATTGTTGTTCAGCAGGGAAAAAGCGGGCGGGCCGGGGAATTTACTGCTTCTTTTCCTCGGTCATATTGTCCAGCACGCAGGCGCTGGAAATATCCTTCACGTCGGTCTTGCCGGCGGCCAGATCCAGGATCTGCTGCCAGATCTGCTCGTCCACCACGATGCCTTCCGCCATGTTGCGGGCGCGGGTGGCGGCGGTGCGCTCGCCGGGGCAGGTCACATGGCCGCCCTCCCGGTCGGGTGCGGTGGCGTCGGCGGCGGCCACGCGGTCGTCCCACCTGGCCTGGATGCTCTCCTCGCCGCCGAACAGGTAGGGGTCGTAGGCCAGGAAGATCTGGCAGCAGCCGGTGCAGCTGCCGCGGGCTTCACGGTCCAGGTCGGCGCCGGTGCGGCCGTTGGCCATGGCGGCGGCGGCCAGGTCCAGCGCGATGGCCATGCCGGAACCCTTCCAGTAGCCGGTGGGCAGGATGCGGCCGCTGGCCTCGATGGCGCCGGGGTCGCTGGTCAGGTTGCCGTCCTTGTCAAAGCCGCCGGGGAAGGGCAGCTGCTTGCCCGCCAGACGGTAGACGCCCAGCTTGCCGTAGGCATACTGGCTCATGGCCATGTCCAGCACGATGGGGCCGTTCTTGCGGGGGATGGCGATGCAGAAGGGGTTGTTGCCCACGCCCGGCTCCTTGGAGCCCCACATGGGCATGCAGCTTTCGGTGTTGGTCCAGCTGATGCCGATGAAGCCCGCCTGGGCGGCCTGCCAGGCGTAGGAGCCGCCGCGCATCCAGTGGGTGGTGTTTTTCAGGGCCACGCAGCCGATGCCGTGCTCTTTGGCCAGGGCGATGGCGCGGTCCATGCAGAAGGTGGCGTTCAGCACGCCGATGCCCAGGTGGCCGTCGTAGTTTTCCACAGCGCCCTTGGCGCCCACCAGTTCCGGCCGGGCGTTCAGATCGACCCAGCCTTTCTGCACATACTCCGCAAAGCGGGGCACGCGGTTCAGGCCGTGGCTCTCGATGCCTTCCAGGCTGCTCTCGGTGTGGATCTCGGCGCACTGCTGGGCCTGTTCCTCGCTCAGACCCATCTGCAGGAACGCCTGTTTGACAGTGGAGAAAACGGTGTCGTACGGAATGCGGATGCTCATAATTTTTCTCTCCTTTAGCGGGACGTGGCGCAACCGGCGATGCACTAATATATCACAAGCCCCTTTGCTGATAACAGGATAGCACAGAAAAAAACGAAATGCAATCGGCTATTTTACCAGAAATTTCCGTATCTTTTCGGTGTGTTGCACAAAAAGTGCCGTACCGGCTTGCCAGGGCGGGGAAAGACTGATATATTAGTAACAAACGAACCGGAAAAAGGGGGAAACCGCCATGGAGCTTCTGGTGCCCGCCCCCCGCAAGGGGGAGAACAACCGCGCCTACGCCTGCCGGGTGCTGCGCATGAACATCATGACGCTGCGCCTGCAGCCGGGGGAGCCGCTGAACGAAAACGAACTCTCGGCCCTGCTGCACATGAGCCGCACGCCGGTGCACGAGGCCATCGCCACGCTGCACAACGACTGGCTGGTGGAGATCTTCCCCCAGCGGGGCACCCGGGTCAGCCGGATCGACCCGGCGCTGGTGAAGGAAGGCTACTCCACCCGGCTGCTGCTGGAGAGCGCGCTGCTGCAGGACGTGGCGGGCAAGATCGGCCGCAGCCAGGTGCAGCAGCTGCTGGACTGCATGCGCCGCCAGGAGGAACTGAACGGCCGCCTGCCCGACGCAGTGGACGAGTTTATCCAGCTGGACGACGAGTTCCACCGCATGATGTACTTTTTCGGCGGGCGGAGCCATACCTGGATGGCCATTCGGGGGCTGGTGTCCCACTATGACCGGATGCGCTACCTGGACGCGCTGGACGGCGAGTGCGACTATGACAGGGTCACGGTGCAGCACCGGGCCTTCTGCGATTACCTGCTCATGGGCCTGCCCGACGGGGTGGACCCGGAACAGGCCATCAGCGCGCACCTGACCAGTTTCCGGGGCAACCTGATGGCCAAGATGGCCAAACACCCGGGGTACTTCACGCTGCAGAGCGGCTGAGTTGCCTCAAAAGGGGCAACAGTCGCGTACGGCAATTGCCTAACGCTCCTGTTTAACGGGTTGCGGTTTCCGCATCGCGCGGCGCGCCTTGGGGCGGCACTTGCGCTCTGCGACCGCTGCCCCTGCTCCGCCTCGCTGTATCCGCCGCAGGCGGCGCTCGGCTCCGCAGCCCTCTTTGGAATCCCCTTCGACAAAATTTTGCGGCAAACCGCGCACTCGGCCTGTGGGGCCTCGCACACAATTTGCCGCAAAATTTCCCTGTATGTGTCATCACCGTCGGCACATGTCCGCCGGTGATGATTTTTTTGGCCATTACGCCCACTTTAGTATCGGGACGGAGGCTGTTTGTGTCAAAACAGCCCGAACCGTTTTTTGGCGGGCGGCGGGGGCGCGCAGAGGGCTTCCAGCAGGTAGTCGTACACCTGCTGCATGGCTTCGGGCTGCACCCACTTGACGGCGTCCCGGAAGCCGCCGTGCATGGTGGTGGCCACTTCCATCTGGCCGACCATCATTTTGAATTCGGGGGTGCGGCCCAGCAGGCCGCTGCCCTGGGCGGCCATGGCGTCCAGATACCGGGTGTCCCACTTGGGCATGACGGCGATGCTGAGCACCGGCTGCCGCCGGGTGGAAAAGCACACGTCGTCGCTCTCGGGCAGGTATTTGACCAGGCGGCCGTTGTGGGCCGCCAGCCGTGTTTTGTCGCAGAAGGCCCGGGCCGCGGGCTTTTTCTCGGCGCCGCGGGCGTAGACCGCCAGGGTGTCGCCGTAGCCGCACATGTCCAGATTGACCACGATGCTGGCCTCCCAGTCCCGTTCGGCTTCCAGCAGCTTGCCGCCGCTGTGGCCGGTCTCCTCCCCGTCCAGGAAGGCGAAGGCCGCCCGCACGCCGCGGCCCCGCAGGGCTTTGGCCAGCGCCACCAGGATGCAGAGGGCGGCGGCGTTGTCGTTGGCGCCCACGCTGCCGGGGTGGGCGTCGTAGTGGGCGCACAACAGCGGGCAGGGGGCGCCGCCGGGCGGCAGCAGCAGGTAGTTGCGGGCTGCCCGGCGCTTCTGGTCCGCCTCACATTCCTGCACGGTAAAGTCCAGGCCCTCGCCGGCCAGCAGGGCTTCCAGGGCGGCGCGCCGCGCCAGCAGGTCGGTCTGGGCCAGTTCGGCCAGGTGTTCATCCAGATATGCCACAGGGGTCACCTCATAGTCGGCTCGCTTTCTTGGCAGAAGCAAGCAAAAAACTTTTCATATTTCATCCCGTGAATGGGAGATCGGGGGATGTTTTTGCTCTTTAATACGCACAGGAAAAGAAAACAAAAACTTTTCTATTATATCCCATTCATGCGATATGATATTGGAATTTCTTTGGTTCTTTCTTTGTAAAGAAAGAACAAGAAGTTACAGGCAGCTGTCCAGCGCGACCTTGACCACGATCTTGCGTATGGGCGCGGGGCTGCCGGCCTGGATGGCCGGGATGTGCACGTCCCAGGGGAAGAACATGGCGTAGCTGCCGGGCTGCATCTCGATCACGCCCTCGCGGGCGTTGGCGTTGTTCTTGTAGAAGCAGATGTCCCGCGGGGTGTCCAGCAGGTCCTCGTCCACCTCGTTGTCGCCCAGGTCGGGGTACCAGCCGATGCGCTCGGGGCCGCCGGCGGCCAGGAACTGCACGTCGATGTACTTGCGGTGCACCTCGGGGCGCAGGTTCTCCCGCGGGCCGGTGGTCTGGTCCAGCACCTGCAGGATCATCCTGTCGCCGTCCAGCTCAAAGCGGCCGGGTTCATGGTGGGCCAGGTCGGTCTCTTTCAGGAAGTTGACGGCGCGCTGCAGCGGTTCGGGCAGCAGCGCCAGGTTGCTGTTTTCGTGGATGTTGCCGGAAATCATGGCAAGACCCTCCTTTTGATTGCATATGATTCGTCCGCCCCGCCAGTGACCTGACCGGGGATCTTTGAAAATTCGTCGGCAGCGGCGGCATGTGCCGGCGCTGCCGACGGCTAAGGCAATTGCCGTGGGCGACTGTTGCCCCTTTTGACCGCCAGGTTACTGCATCGAGGTCACGCCGCCGTCCACCTTCAGGGTGGTGCCGGTGACGAAACTTGCGCCCTCGCTGCAGAAGAACAGGGCGGCGGCGGCCATATCGCGGCCGGTGCCCAGCCGTCCCATGGGGATGCGGCGCAGCAGGGCGCTGCGGAACGCGTCGTCTTTCAGCAGGTCGGCGTTGATGGGGGTGGCCACAAAGGTGGGCGCGATGGCGTTCACCGTGATGCCGAACTTGGCCCACTCGCAGGCCAGCTGCTGGGTGTACATGTTCACGGCGCCCTTGCTGGCACAGTAGGCGGCGTAGTTGCGGTCGGTGCCCAGGAACGCCTTGGCGCTGGACAGGTTGACGATGCGCCCCTTGTGCGCGGGGATCATCCAGCGCTTGGCGGCCATCTTGCTCACCAGATGCATGCCGGTCACGTTCAGGTCCATCACCTTGCGGAAACTGGCGGCGTCGTAATCTTCGGCGGGCTTCAGGATGTTCATGCCCGCGCTGTTCACCACCAGGGTGGCGGGGCCCAGGCCCTGCTCCACCGCGTCGCCCAGGGCGGCCACGTCGGCCTCGTCGGTGATGTCGCAGCGCACCGGCAGGTAACGGCGGCCCTCGGCGGCGGCCAGCCCGGCCAGGTCGGGGGCGCTTTCCGGGTGGCGGCTGCAGACGGCCACGTCCACGCCGTTCTGCAGGAAGGCTTCGGCGATGGCGTGCCCCAGCCCGCTGGTGCCGCCGGTGACCAGCGCCACCCTGCCCGCCGGTACGAACAGGTCTTTCATTGTACCTTCCATAAAAACCTCACTTTCAGAAAAAGGCTTCCCCGCCGGGGGAAGCCTTTTGTGGGTCAAAAAGCCGGCTCAGCGGGTGAAGCCGGGCAGGCCCTCGATGGCGTACACGCGGACCGGGCAGGAATCCAGGCCGATGATGGGCATCGGGGTGTAGCTGATGAAGAAGGTGTCGCTCTTCAGCTGGTCCAGGTTCTGCAGCACTTCCAGGAAGGTGCAGTTCTGGGCCATCAGGATGTCATGGAAGGGCTTGACGTTGGCCACGTCGCCCTCGATGGCAACGCCGTCACCGAAACCGACGCACTGGACCTTGTGGTCCGCCAGCCACTGGGCGCAGTCGGCGCCGACCTGCAGGCGGTGGTCGGTGGGGCCGCCGGTCAGGCTGGTGAAGGGCGGGATGCGGTGCGGGCTGTCCAGAATGACGGTGTCGCCGGGCTGGATGCGGTCGCCGATGGCTTTTTCCAGGTCCTCGCCGGTGATCTGGTGGTCTTCGGGCAGATCCAGCACCTGGTAGATGCCGCGGCCCATGAACTGGGACAGGGGCAGCTCCGCCACGCTGGGCCAATTGTCGTCATGGTGGTAGGGGCACTCGCAGTGGGTGCCCAGGTGGCTGCCGATATCCACGTTGGTGTGGAAGTCGGGCACACTGCCGCCGGTGTTGAAGCGCCACAGGTTGCAGCGGCGGCTCTCGGTGCTGGGGTCGATGACTTTGGTCAGGTCAACGATGCGCAGGCCGTCCTTTTCGTAGACTTTCGGGGGGAGCTGATCCATCGGCACGGTCTTCGGTTTGCCCGCGACCCAATCGTAAGTGAGTTCAGCCATAGGGAAAATCCTCCTTTAATAAATAGTATGTGGTTTTATCTTCCAAACAGGTCATAGGGCGGCCTGCTTTGAAGTACAATGGGGCAGATCAGGCCTTCGGGCGGCCTTCCATGGCGTGGATCAGGCCCACCAGGAACTCGTGGCTGGGGGTGGGCACGCCGCCCTTTTTGCCCGCGCGGACCACGCTGCCGCTGATGGTGTCCACCTCGCTGCGGCGGCCGTCCCGCAGGTCGGCGTAAATGCTGGTCAGGCCGTTGGGGGAGTTGTCGCACACCGCTTTGACCTCGGCCACCTTCTCGTCATAGTCAAATTCCATGCCCAGGCCGGCGGCGGCGTCCACGGCCTCGCGGATCAGGGTGCAGCACAGCTTCCAGGCGTGCTCGTTGGAAGAAATGTAGCCCAGGGGCACCTGCAGGGCGCCGGTCAGCGCGCTGGCGGAAACGTTGGTGAACAGCTTGTTCCAGATCATCTTCTGCACGCCGTCGGAAACGTCGGCCTGCAGGCCGCAGGCGGTGAAGGCGTCGGCAAACTTCTGCAGCCGGCTGGCGCTGCCCGTCACGCAGCCCATGTGGGTCATGCCGCTGCCGCCGTGCCTGGTCACACCCAGGCCCGCCACGCTGGCGTTGTGCTGGGTGGTGCCGATGATGATGTGGTCCTGCGGGACGAATTTGCCCAGCATGTCCTCATGGCCGCTGCCGTTCTGCAGCGTCATCAGGTAGGTGTCGGGACCGATGATGCCCTTGTTGTTGTTCAGGGCGCTCTCGCTGAACATGGCCTTGACGAACACGACGATCAGGTCCACCGGCTCCATGCCCTCGGTGGAAAGCACGGCGTTGGGGTGGTACACGGCGCTGGAACCGTCCGGCTCCTCCACGGTCAGGCCCTCTTTGGTGACTTTCTCGACCAGGGCGGGGTTCACGTCGATCACGGTGACCTCATTCTGCCGGCTGAGGTAAGAGCTGAAAAGCCCGCCCATGGCGCCGGCGCCCAGAACTGCGATTTTCATAAGACAGATACTCCTTCCGAATCCTTTGTATAATAGGGTCCTATGCGAACAGAGCCCCCGCGCGGGGTGCGCCGGGGTCCGGGTTGCCGGGGTCAGTCCTGCCGGAAATAATCGGGGCGGATGTAGCGGCATTCCGCCAGCAGCGGCTCGAAGAGGTCGTATTTCGCGTTCAGCGCCGCGGCCGCGGCGTCATGGTCGCGCAGGGCCAGCGCCTGCACCAGACCGGCGTGGCGGTCCGCGATGTAACCCCACATGCGGCGGTCTTCCAGCAGGCGCAGCATGCGGTACAGGTCCGGCCCGGTGGAACGCAGCGCGCCCAGAACCGGCAGGCGGTCCGCCAGACGGTAAAGCTCCGTCAGGAACTCTTGCTCCAGGCGGGCCATCTGCAGCAGGGCGCCGCCGCGCAGGGCTTCGTATTCGCGGGCGACACAGCGTTCCAGCGGTTCCAGCGTGGCGGGGCGGCTGGTATACAGCTCGCCCATCGCCGCCAGGGTGGCGGTGCGGTACATCCAGATCAGCTGGGTGATGGCGGCGGGGTCCAGCGGCGGCACCACCGCGCCGCGCGGGACGGAGCACAGCATCTTTTCCCGCTCCAGGCGGGCGAAGGTGTCGTGCACCGGCGTGCGGCTGACCTGCAGCGCCTGGGCTACGTCGGTCTCTACCAGCTTTTCGCCGGGGCGCAGGAACATTTCCCGGATATACAGCGAGAGCACCCGGTAGACAAAAGCCCGGGCGGATTCCTCCGGCGCACGCATGGTACGGACTGTCGTAAACATGGCCGCCGCTCCTTTCCCGTAAAAATCCTGCAAGCGTGTATCTGCCCGGCAAAAAAATACGCTGCACCGCTACAGGGCATAAAAATACACTTTCTAGCCTCTAGTATACCGCAAAGCGGCGCGGATTGCAAGACTGGCTTGTATGCCAAAAATGTTGAAAACTTGTTGTGAATTATGACGAAATGTCCCGTGGATAACTGCAAAAAAAAGAAAAAATGTCAAAAAAGGCTTGCAAAAGGCGGTCGTTCGTGCTATGGTAATCTCATACCCGGCAGCGCGGGTATGCATCTACTTGTATGCATATACCGCAGCGGCCCGCAAAGCGAGGGACCCCCCATGGCGCAGCCAGTGAGCACCGAAGTGTACAGCCGCGATGCAGTGTACCGCCAGATGCGGCGGCAGATCATTGATTTTACGCTGCTGCCCGGCGAACTGCTCAGCGAAAACACGCTGGCGGCCCAGATGCACACCAGCCGCACGCCGGTGCGGGAGGCCATCGCCCGCCTGGCCTGCGAGCATTGTGTGGAAGTCTTTCCCCAGCGCGGCACGCAGGTCAGCAGGATCTCCATGCAGCTGATGCACCATGCCGCCTTCCTGCGGCTGGTGCTGGAGCGGGAAGTGGTGGAACACCTCTGCCGGACCGGCCTGACGGACGGGCAGGCGGAAGAACTGGAGCAGAGCCTGGCGCGGCAGCGCGCCCTCTATGCGGAACGGCAGTCCTATGAACTGCTGGAGGAGGACCTGCGCATGCACGGCCTGTTTTACCGCTACTGCGGGCGGGAGCGCGCGGGCGACGCCTTTACGGCCATCGACTGCGACTTTCTGCGCACCTGCTACCTGAAGATCGTTACGTACAGTTACCAGCCCAATGTGGCTGCGGCCCGCGGGTGGGAGAGCCACCTCACCGAACACCGGCTGATCCTGGACGCGCTGCGCCGCCGCGACTACGAGGCGCTGCGTTTTACGGTGCAGCAGCACATCCTTCAGGTGGAACAGGAGGGCGACCATCTGCGCCGCATCTACCCGCAGTATTTCTGCGCGTGAACCCCTTTTTGCTATTGAACGGCGTCGGTCCGGCTTCGGTCTGCCGCCGGGGAGAAAACGGCCCGCAGGGCCGGTTTTTCCCGTTAATAGGCCCATCATCATACGAAAGGAAGTGAAATCCCGCTCGATCCCACTGGTACCTGATCGGTTTGCATTTGTAAAAGGAGAATCATTTCACACAAGAAAGGGGTATTAACCTTGGAGTTTGTAGTAGGCATTTTGCTGCTCCTCACGTTCTTTGGCCTCGCATTCTACTGCATTAAGGGCCATAACCTGATGATCGGCTTCCTCGTCATCACCATCGCCTGGACGCTGCTGTCCTTCCTGGGCGCCGCGTTCGCTTCCCCCGAGTTCCTGGCGGACACCGCCTTCTATGCGGACGGTGCGCCGAAAAAGATCATTGACATCCTCAACGCGATCTATCAGAGCGCGCCCGAAGGCTGGGGCACCACGCTGGTCAACGTCTGCTGGGGCGCCTGGTTCGGCCGCGTCCTGATGGACACCGGCATCGCCTCCACCCTGATCCGCAAGACCGTGGAGCTGGGCGGCGACCGTCCCATCGTCACCATCATCCTGCTGAACGTCGTTACGGCCTTCATCTTCACGGCCATGATGGGCGCGGGCCCCGTTATCGCCATCGGCGTTATCGTGCTGCCCATCCTGATGTCCCTCGGCGTGCCCAAGGCCATCGCCATGTTCAGCTTCATGGAGTCTGTGGCCGCTGGTATCTACCTGAACCCCGTCAACTTCGCCCAGTACCGTGCGTTCTTCATCGGCGTTGACGAGATGCCCGACTTCACCCTCGGCTGGTATGCCGGCCGTTGGGGCTATGCGGCCGTCGTCATCTCCGTCATCGTCTGCACCGTGCTCACCGCGATCTTCCTCAACCGCAGCAAGACCAGCCATGCCTGGGCTGCCCAGGGCCGCGGCACTTCCGAGCAGAAGGACGCCCCCCTGTACACCCTGGTCCTGCCCATCGTCCCCGTCGTGCTGAACATCGCGTTCAACTTCTCCGTCATCGGCGGTTTCGTCATCGCGGGCTTTGCGGCGCTGTTCCTCTGCGGCCGCATGAAGGGCAGCTTCAAAGAGAACTGCCAGCTGGTCAACAAGCTGTACTATGACGGCGTGGTCGATACCGCCCCGCTGGTCGGCTTCCTGCTGACCCTGCCCATGTTCAACACCGTCGCGAACTATGCGTCCCCCTTCTTCAAGGCCGTCCTGGGCCCCGTCATGCCCAAGACCGAGCTGGTCGTCTGCATCCTGTTCGCGGTCCTGCTGGGCCTGGGCCTGTTCCGCGGCCCCATGACCCTGGTCGGCTGCGGCGCTGCCACGCTGGGCGTGCTGCGCGGCGTTGCTTCCTTCTCTGTGCCGTTCCTGTACTGCGTGTTTGCGATCCCCACCATCACCGTCAACATCGGTTCCTGCATCACCCAGTCCTGGGTGGCCTGGGGTCTTGCTTACACCAAGGTCGAGTCCAAGGATTACCTCAAGCTCTCGATCCCCTGCGCGTACATTTCCGGCATCCTGCTGTATGTCCTGACCTTCGTCACCATGAGCGGTCTGGGCAGCGAGTGGTTCATCTGATCCCGGCTGTACAGCAAAGCTGAAGCATACAATCAAAAAAGGTGCCGCCGCCCCAATGGCGGCGGCGCCTTACTTTATGGTAAAAGGGCGGAGGGGGCCCGCGCCCCGCGTACCCGCATAACGCAAACCGAACGATATCCGTGTTACGAACAGGGAGAAACTTTCCCTTGAAAAGATTAGGAGGAAAAACAATGGCAGAGCATCGCGCCGTTCGTATGGGCATCGACGTTGGCGGCACCTACACCAAGTGTGTTGCCATGGACAATGTGACCCATGAGATCATCGGCAAAAACGAGGTCAAGACGACCCATGACGACAAGGCCGGCGTGGCCGCGGGCGTTGTGCAGTCCTTCAAGAACTGCATGGCCGAAAACGGCATTTCGCCCGAAGACGTCGTGTTCGTCGCGCACTCCACCACGCAGGCCACCAACGCCTTCATCGAGGGCGACGTGGCGCCGGTCGGCGTCATCGGCGTTGCCGGCGGCGGCCTGGAGGGCTTCCTGGCCAAGCCGCAGCTGACCCTGAAGGACATCATCCTGGACGAGAAGGTCGGCCGCAAGATCCCCGTTTACAACGAGTTCATCAAGAAGAAGCAGCTCAACGACGATACCATCACCGCCGCCGTCAAGAGCCTGGTGGGCAAAGGCGCCAAGGTCATCGTCGCGTCGATGGCGTTCGGCGTGGACGATATGTCTGTGGAGATGAAGATCCATGACATCGCCGAGCAGCAGGGCCTGCCGGTCTCCATGGCGTCCGACATCACCAAGCTGTACGGCCTGACCCGCCGCACCCGCACCGCGGCCATCAACGCTTCCATCCTGCCCAAGATGATGGCCACCGCCAATGCGACGGAGTCCTCCGTCCGTGAGGCGGGCGTCACCGTCCCCCTGATGATCATGCGCGGCGACGGCGGCGTTATGGAGATCAACGAGATGCGCAAGCGCCCCATCCTGACGGCGCTGTCCGGCCCCGCGGCTTCGGTCATGGGCTCGCTGATGTATCTGCGCGCTTCCAATGCCATTTACTTCGAAGTCGGCGGCACCACCACCAACATCGGCGTCATCAAGAACGGCCGTCCCGGCGTTGACTACGCCCAGATCGGCGGCCACGACACCTACATCAACTCCCTCGACGTGCGCATCCTGGGCTGCGCCGGCGGCTCCATGGTCCGTATCAACGACCGTGGCGTTGAGGACGTCGGCCCCCGCTCCGCCCACATCGCGGGCTGTGAGTACGCCTGCTTCACCCCCGAGGAAGAGATCGACGCCGGCCCGCTGACCATCGAGATGCTCAGCCCCAAACCGGGCGACCCCTCCGACTACGTGGCCATCCGTCTGGCCAACGGCAAGCGCATCTGCTTCACCAACACCGACGCCGCCAACGTGCTGGGCCTGATCGAGCCCCAGTACTTCGCCCACGGCAACGCCAGCGCGGCCCGCAAGTGCATGCAGCCCGTGGCGGACAAGCTGGGCATCACCGTCGAAGAGCTGGCCACCCAGATCCTCGACAAGGACTTTGAGAAGGTCAACGCCTGCATCAACGCCCTGGCCGAGAAGTACCAGCTGGACCACGACGCCATGAAGCTGGTCGGCTGCGGCGGCGGCGCTGCCTCCCTGGTGCCCTACTGCGCCAAGAAGATGGGCCTGCAGTACTCCATCCCCGAGAACGCCGAGGTCATTTCCTCCATCGGCGTGGCGCTGTCCATGGTCCGTGACGTGGTCGAACGCGTCATCCCCAACCCGACCCAGGACGACATCCGTGAACTGAAGAAGGAAGCCACCGACGCCGCCATCGGCTCCGGCGCTTCCCCCGACACCGTCGAAGTCCACATCGAGATCGACAGCCAGACCGGCAAGGTCACGGCCATCGCCACCGGCTCCACCGAGGTCAAGACCACCGACCTGCTCAAAGAGTGCGACGAGGCTGAGGCCGAGCAGCTGGCCAAGGAGGACTTCGGCAGCAAGGTCAGCAACATCCACCTGGTCGAAAAGACCGACAAGTTCTACGTCTACGCCGGTGAGATGGGCGACCGTCACCCGGTCCGTATCGTGGACAAGAAGGGCTTCATCAAGGTCCAGTGCTCCGACGCCGCCGCCACCAAGGTCAAGGTTGCCGACTATCAGCAGGCTGTGGAAGAAATGTGGGAGAATCTGGCCGTGTTCAAGACCGACACGGTGCTGCGCCCCGACTACTTCGTCTGCGTCGGCCCGCGTGTCTGCGACTACTCCGCGGTCGACCTGGAGCATGTCAAGCTGCTGATGGATCTGGATATCGGCGACCGTGAACCCGATGAGGAGATCATCGTGGTCGGTTCCATCAACGACGTCCGCTGATCCAAACCGAATACGACAGGGACGGCCCCGCTTCGCGGGGCCGTTTTTGGGAAAGATGAGAATTTTGCCATGACAAAGGAACGGCTGAAACAACTGCTCAAACCCATTGCCGACGGCCTGTTCGGCGAACAGCGCACCCGCGGCAACGAACCGCCCCATTATACCGTGCGCCCCGTGGGCATGATCGTGGAGGACCTGTGCAGGATCCCCGACGAGGACTGGGCCCTCTACGCCTTTGCCCGCGAACCGCTGAACGGCAAGTTCAACGACGAACAGCGGCGGGAACTGACCCGCCAGGCCATGGCCTGCGGCCGCGAATACGCCGAAAAGGTCGCCGCCCAGTACGGCATGCGGGACCCCGAAAAACTGGCCGCACGGCTGGGGCTGAAGGTGGACTTCCCCGACATGCCCCAGAACGCCGAGCGCGTGCTTTTTGCCGAGTTCCGCGTGCCGGATAAGATCCACGTTTACATGGACGGCGTGCGCAAGGGCCGCGCGCTGCTGGGGGAACCCGGCGTGCCCCATGCGCTGACCGGCCAGCTGGACATCGTCAAGCTGCTGATCGGCCATGAACTGTTCCACTATGTGGAGGAGCAGTACAAAAAGGAGATCTGGACCCGCACCTACAAGATCGAATTGTGGGCGCCCAAGTTCCTGCACAACCGTTCCACCGTCGGCATCCTGGGCGAGATCGCGGCCATGGCCTTCACCCAGGAACTGAACCGCCTGCCCTATTCGCCTTACGTGATGGACGCTTTCCTGGTGTACGGCTACTCGCCGGAAGCCGCCAGCGGCCTGTATGAAGAAATGATGGAGCGGGCCGGGCGCACGCCCCGGCTGCCGCAGGACGGCGGCCCCGCCGTCCTGCCGGACGCGGCGCAGCAAGCGTGATCTGCGCCGCGGGCTGCCGGCACGCAGGCGCCGCCAGAAGCAACCCCTGACAGAAAATCAAAACAGGCCCCCGGACGCAAGGTCCGGGGGCCTCTGTCTGCCATTTCTTCGCTTCCTTCTTTGCAAAGAAGGAAGAAAAACCGCCCGCTTTTACTCCGTGACCAGGTCGCGGTCCAGCACCGCGTCCACGTAGGCTTTCTGTTCGTCGTTCAGCGGGGCGAAGGGCGCGCGGGCGTCGCCCACCGGGTAGCCCTGCCGCGCCAATTCATATTTGATGGCCGGGATCAGCCCCACCCGGCACATGGCTTCCATGCAGTTGTTGGCCTTGTGCTGCAGGGCCAGCGCTTCCTGCCGTTTGCCCGCGTCGAACAGCGTAAAGATCTTCTTGTAATGGGGCAGCATCATGTTGAAAGTGCTGCCGATGGACCCGATGCACCCCAGCGCCTGCCCGGCTACCATCGTCTCGTCATAGCCGTCAAAGGCGATCAGGTCGGGGTTCAGGTTGAGGATGCGTTCCATCTGGAACAGGTTGTAGTTGGTCTGCTTCACGCCCAGGATGGCCCCGCTGCGGAACAGCGCGATGTAGTCGGGGTTCGCTACGTCAAATTCCTTGTGGGTATTGCCGGGGAAATTGTAGATCAGCACCGGCGCGCCCGACGCTTCGGCGATGGCGTAGTAGTAGCTGCATACTTCTTTGGGGGAAAAGCCATAATAAAACGGCGCGGTGGCGGCGCAGAAATCATATCCCAGCGCCATGGCGGCTTTGGCGTAGCGCACGGCTTCCCCCGTGCCGATGGCCCCCACGTGGGCGATCAGGTTGGCGCGGCCTTTTACGGCAGCCGCCGCCTCAAAGACCTGGATGCGCTCGGCTTCCGTCAACAGGAAGCACTCGCCGCTGCTGCCGCCCACAAAGAACCCGGCCGCCCCTTCGCGCAGGTTGCGTTCCATCACGGCCTGCAGGGCTGCGGCGTCCACCCGGCCCCCGGCGTCGTATGCGGTGATGCTGGCTGCGTAGATGCCGCCCAGCTGTTCTCTTGGTTTCATGGCGAAATCCCTCCGGATTATGTGAAAAAATCATGGTTTTGGGCGAAACTTCTCTGCTATTTTGTAGTATATCACAAAAAAATACGGTCCGCAACGGCTTTTTCGCTTGGCAAAACGGCTGAAATCCGCTATGATAAAAGCAACAAAAACTGCGCGCGACGCGCAGCGGGAGGTATGGACCATGGGATTGTTTGGCAGGAAAAAATCGCCGGAGGAAATCCTGGCCGAGGGCCGGGCGCAGTTCATCCAGGGCGACCTGAAAAAAGCCTTTCTGACGCTGCACAAGCTGGCCGCCCAGGGCAACGCCCAGGCGGGTTATTACATCGGCAGGATCTATCTGGAACGCAAGGAGCGGAGTCTGGCCCAGCGCTTCCTGACCGCGGCGGCGTGGGGCGGCGTGGAGGAAGCGGGCACGCTGCTGGCCCGGGAATTTGGCGTGCGGGACTACCTGCCCCAAGACGCGGCCCCCGCGCCCGCCCCGGCGCCGGAACCGCCGAAGCCCGCCCCGGAACCCAAGGCAGAGCCGCCCAAGCCCGCCCCGGCCCCTGCGCCGGAACCAAAGCCGGAGCCAAAGCCGGAGCCGCCCAAACCCGCCCCTGCGCCGGAGCCGGAAGCAAAACCCGAACCCAAGGCTGCGCCCACACCCAAGGCGGAAGAAAAGCCCAAACCCGCCCCGGCCCCCGCGCCCAAGGCGGAGAGCAAGAACGAACGCGAACCCGCCGCCGCCCTGGCCGACGCGGTCAAGGGGCTGGAAGCCTACAAGGCGGGCGACGCTGCCACGGCCCGGCAGCATTTTGAGCAGGCGGCCCGGCTGGGGTCGGTATCCTCCTGCTACAACCTGGGTCTGCTTTGGTTCAAGGGGCAGGGCGGCCCCAAGGACGCCGAACAGGCGCTGGCGTGGTTCCGCAAGGCGGAGCAGGGCGGCCACGAAAAGGCGGCCCAGGCCATCCGGCAGGTGCAGCAGGACCAGGAAGCAGAAAAGCGCGCCGCGCAGATGCGCGCCGGCATTGAGGAGCGCAAACGCCGGGAGGAAGCCATCACCGCCGCCCCCGGCGGCGAGGAGTACCGCCGGGGCGAGGAACTGATGGATGAAGAAAACTACGACGGCGCGGTGGCCGCCTGGGAACAGGCCGCCGCCCAGGGCCACCCCGAAGCGCTGAAAAGTCTGGTCAATTTTTATGCCGGAGATGTTATGATCTGGCTCATGGGCGATAAGAAAGCAAAGGAGCGCTACCTTGACTACGACAAAGCCATCGAATGGGGCCGCCGGGGCGTCGCCCAGGGGGCGGACCTGGCGGGCGCGGTGGTCAAAGCCTACGAGGCCAAGGGCGACTTTGAGGCAGGGCTGCGCTTTGGCCGCGAGGCCGCCGGACAGGGCCTGCACCCCGAGTGGGAGCTGATGTACCTCTGCCTGAAGGCCGAGCGCTGGCAGGAAGCCGCAGACTGGGCCGCCCGCTACGACGCCCGCAAGGGCGGCGACGAGGCCCGGCGGCGGCTGGCCCGGACCGCCGGTGCGGACTACAGCAAGGGCCGCGAACTCTGGCAGAAAGAGCAGTACACCGAAGCCCTGCCCTGGCTGCGCAAGGCGGCGGCCCTGGGCAGCACTGACGCGATGTTCTACCTGGGCGTGGCCTGTGACAAGGGCCGGGGCACGCCGCTGGACAAAGCCGCCGCTTTTGGCTGGTACCAGAAAGCCGCCGAACAGGGAGACCCCGACGCCCAGTTCAACTGCGGCAATATGTGCTACAAAGGTGAGGGCACAGCCCAGGACAAGGCTACCGCCTTCGGCTGGTACCAGAAAGCCGCTGAACAAGGGATAGATATAGCGCAGTTCCGCTGTGGCATGATGTGTGATGATGGCGAAGGTGTACCACAGGACAAGGCCGCGGCCTTCAGCTGGTACAAGAAAGCCGCCGAACAGGGGCACGCTATCGCCCAGTTCAACTGCGGTTGGGCGTGCGATACTGGCGAGGGGGTACCGCAGGACAAGGCTGCCGCCTTCGGGTGGTATAAAAAGGCCGCTGAACAGGGAATTTCCGCCGCCCAGTTCAACTGCGGTTGGGCGTGCGATAATGGCGAGGGCGTACCGCAGGACAAAGCCGCGGCCTTCGGTTGGTACAAAAAGGCCGCCGAACAGGGAAACGCCGCCGCTCAGTTCAACTGCGGCAATATGTGCTACAAAGGGGAGGGCACGGCCCAGGACAAGACCGCCGCCTTCGGCTGGTACCAGAAAGCCGCCGAACAGGGGCATGCTACCGCCCAGTTCGCCTGTGGTTCTATGCTTGACAATGGTGAAGGCGTACCCCAGGACAAGGCCGCCGCCTTCGACTGGTACAAAAAGGCTGCCGAACAGGGGCATGCTGCCGCCCAGGTCAACTGCGGCGTGATGTGCGATGACGGGGAAGGTGTGCCCCAGGACAAGGCTGCGGCCTTCGCCTGGTACCAGAAAGCCGCTGAGCAGGGCCATGCAAAGGCCCAGTTCAAATGCGGCTATATGTGCTATAAAGGAGAGGGCACGGCCAAGGATTTGACCGCCGCCTTCGGCTGGTACCAGAAAGCCGCCGAACAGGGGCACGCCAATGCCCAATACTTCTGCGGCTATATGCTTCGCCAGGGCGAGGGCGTAGCCCAGGACCAGACCGCCGCTCTCGGCTGGCTGCGGAAAGCGGCGGAACAGGGCGATGTAGGGGCCCAATATTTTTGCGGTGAGATGTACCTTCATGGCGAAGGAACATCCTGCGATATGGAGCAGGCAAAGAGGTGGCTGCAAAAGGCGGCACAGGACGAGGGAACGATCGGCGAGTTTGCAAAACTGGATCTGAAATTCTATTTCTCCTGACTCCCGCCCCAAAAGTCACAATTATTTAAAGTTTCAAAACCTTGCTTTTGGGCGCAAAACATGTATAATAAAAAGTACTATGGGGGACAAGGGGCCGGCGGTTCCCCATTGCGTTCGGCCGGCCTAATCGTATAGAGAAAGAGGTATATAACATGGCAAAGCTGGATCTTACCAAGTATGGCATTACCGGCACGACCGAGATCGTGTACAATCCTTCTTATGACGTGCTCTTCGCCGAGGAGACCAAGCCCGGCCTGGAAGGCTACGAAAAGGGCCAGGTCAGCGAACTGGGCGCCGTCAACGTTATGACCGGCATCTACACCGGCCGTTCCCCCAAGGACAAGTTCATCGTTATGGACGAAAACTCCAAGGACACCGTGTGGTGGACCTCCGAAGGGTATAAGAACGACAACAAGCCCGCCAGCCAGGAAGCCTGGAACGCCTGCAAGGATCTGGCGATCAAGGAACTGTCCAACAAGCGCCTGTTCGTCGTGGACGCGTTCTGCGGCGCCAACAAGGACACCCGCATGGCCATCCGCTTCATCATGGAAGTGG
>HBJMC02800__coassemble_116_pt1 | contig 62002 bp, 60 predicted proteins | sample HBJMC02800__metabat2_low_PE_014 | metagenome-assembled genome bin HBJMC02800 | reverse complement strand
CTTCTCTCATGCCAGGGCCTGCAAACCATTTTGCGAAAAATACTTGACACTACCACTGGTATCGGACATACCCACAAAACGGCTGAGCCTGCCGTTCAGTTTGTTGCCAATCTTGGTGTATAGAGCCGTTGCAGGATCTACCGTGCGACTTTTAGCAGTCTCCTCGGCACCGACTTCCTTACAGGTACGCTGACCATTGTTGGTCAACTTGCGGTCACAGTATTTGGCTGTGGAACTGAACGGTATGAACAACATCCCGCACTGTTTGCAGTGACGGACCGTTTTGTGTTGACCACACATTTGCAGGAACTCCGCCATCACCACCTCAGACAGATTATCCGCCACAAGGTAGCTACGACTGGTAATATCGGGATGCTTCCGGGCCTTGGGAGATTCCTCAGGCAGAGACAATCGGCTGAGCATCTTCATGCGAAGCTGCTCATATAGCTTGTTTCCGGCTCTGATACCGGAATACCGCAGTAGTAAGGCATCACCATATCTCTGCATAGCATCTTTGTCAGGCTGCGTATCGGCAGCCACCAAAGTGAAATCAACCAAATCGGACAGGCCGGGCTGGAAATCAGACAATCCTTTCAGCTGTTCCCACAGGAACTTCAGAATGGTATAGGCGGCAGCGGAGTATTCTCTGTCATCGGAATCTTCATATTGTACCAAAACGGCATCGGGTTCCGGCCAGGAATCCAGATAACGTTCGATACACTCAGCGGCACTTTCCAAAGCAAATGCCTTGTTCAGTTCGCGCTGGGCCACCTTTACAAACTTGTTTTCTATAATTAGATCCAGATCTTCCTGAGGAAAAGCCATATAATTTAGCTTTACCAAAGCCTGGTGGTAGAAATCGGAAGCTGCCTGGGTGCAGTAGTCTTTCAGTAGATTCTGCATAGCGGGGTAATCTTGCAGAGCATCCTGTACCTTATTATAGAGTTCAGCCACCTGACAATAGAGGGTTTTCTCCGGGTGAGCCAGACCATCAGCTATTGTGTGTACTTCTGCTACAGGTGCCGTAGGGGAAGAAGCAGGCGCTACATAATGCCGCCAATCAGTGGTAGAAAACAGATCTGGATTGATGGGCATCGTTGCATCCCGGTTGGCGTCAAGTAGAGCCTTCGCTTCCTGTGCCAGTTCCGTCCAGGGAGGATCCAATGTTGCAAACACAAGCATCCCCAAAGGGTAGCTCTCTTCCATCCAGATGTTTTTCTGATGTTTACGGAGATAATCAATATACTCCTGCAGGTCCATAGAGAGCAATCGATCCAGTATCGTGTCCCGCTGCAGAGAAGCTGTGCGTTGTCTGTGCACAGAAGTAGGCTTAGTCTGCGGCTCTACGGTAAATGGGGAAGAATCTTCTTCCGAAGAAGTTGCCATTGCAGCCGCTTTCGATTGCTTGCCGGAAAAAATTCGGCCGCTCCACCGCCGCAACCATTCAAGCACGGTTTCCTTACCGAAAGAAAAATCAGAATCTCTTTCCGATTTGGAATCCAGAGGCTCACTTATTGAGGCTTTGTCCAGTACTTCGCGGTACTGGCGAATGTTCTTAAGGCGGAGATGCGTGGCTGTACGCTCCTGCTGGCGGCGCATTTCCCGCGCAGCAGGGTTTCCCTGAAGCTGAGGAGTAAATAAGGATTGGGGAATCAAAAAGGGCTCCAATAGCTTTTCGCCTTCAAAACGGAAGATAATACTTGTGGACATAATGATTTTCCTCAAATGCAAGAGCTTCAATATATAACGTGTAAACGATATATATTCGTGTAATTCCTTGAAGATTAACGTGTAATTTCGTCTTTACATGAAATCATCATAACATGTATAGCATTTGCGGTCAAGACGTGATATTCTGTTGCCACGGAACCTTGAAAACTGAATACCCGGCCACTGAAGGAGATACGATCTTGCCATGACCCCGCAGAGCGAGCGAGACGACGTTGGGGAGACCCCCGGACAGGAACGGATTCGGCGGACCGGCCTTTTATTTGAACTTCATGAAGGAGGCACTTTTGTGAATGAACAAGAGATCCTCTGTTTTGCGGATATCCAGGCAGAGGAAGTGAAATGGCTTTGGTATCCTTACATCCCATATGGGAAGATCACCATATTACAGGGTGACCCCGGATGCGGCAAGACGATGGCGGTTCTGTCACTGGCAGCGCTGCTTTCAAAGGGAGAAAGCCTTCCCTTTGAAGAAGCCACCCGGGAGCCCATCAACATCCTGTATCAGACCTCGGAGGACGGCATTGCCGACACCATCAAACCGAGTCTGGAAAGCGCAGGAGCCAACTGCACCCGCATCAAGATCATCAATGAAGAAAAGCGGGCGCTGACCTTCGACGATCCACGGCTGGAGCAAAGTATCCTGCAGGAGAATGCCCGGTTGCTGATTCTCGACCCACTCTCGGCCTACATCGGCCCCACGGTGAGCATGAATCAGGCCAACGAGGTGCGGGGCGCTTTCCGCAGTCTGTATGCTATGGCCCAGCGCACCAAATGCGCCGTGCTGATCGTGGCGCATATGAATAAAATGAGTGGCATCAACGCCCTGTACCGCACCAGCGGGTCCATCGACATTGCCGGTGCGGTACGGTCCATTCTGACCGTGACCAGGTATCAGCGTTCGCCCACACGGCGGGTGCTGGTGCCAGTAAAAAGCAATCTGGCCGCTGCCGGTCCGGCGCTGCTGTTTGAGCTGAGCGACCATGTGGAATGGCTGCGGCAGATGGATGAGGACGCCGAATCCCTTTTGAACGGTTGCGACAGTCTGCCGGAAGCCCCCACCAAGCAACAACAGGTAGAGGACGAGCTGCCCCGGCTGCTGGAAAAAGGCCCTGTATCCAATCAGGAGATCATCCAACATTTCAAGAACAAAGGCATTCAGGACCGAACGGTGAATCTGGTCAAAGGCAGGCTGAACATCCGCAGTGTCCGCAAGGGCGACAAGTGGTACTGGCAGCTGAACGCATGAACCAAGGCAACCATGCAAAAGGACGCGCCGCTGCTGGCCCTTGCGTTGTTGCATACTTACCTATAATCCAAAATAAGAACTCCAATAACAAATGATACCGATACGAGGTAGAAAGGGAAAGTGACCATGGGATATGCACGAAAAGATGTTGAGAAAGCCAAGAAGGCTTCCAAAAAATTTGTCCGCTACAAGGAAGGGGCAGAGAAGTATAGCATGGGGTTGACAAAGTTTCAGGCTCTGGCAAAAGAAGCCAAGGCGGTTTATAAAATTGATAAGCTCGCTTTGGTGAATTGCGAGATTTTTGAGGATTATCTGGAAACCTTTCACATTGCCTGATTTTACAGGCAGGCTGAAAAGAAAATGCTCGATACACTCTTGACTTTTTGTCATACAAAAAGTATCCTATAGACAGGGAGGCGTGAGAACAGGTATGGCGGATATGGGAAGACCAAAAAGCGAACACCCGAAAAAGAAAATATTGAGTGTTCGCGTCGATGATTCCTTGTATCAACGGATCTGTGCTTACGCTGAACGCCATGGAATGAATGTGACGGAAGTTGTCTTGCAAGCGTTGGAAAAATATATATCCAAACGTGAGTAGTATCGAGCCCTTCTCCTTTTGAGGAGGAATTGATATGGCAAAGACAAGAAAAGATCTGCGGGGCAGGGCCCTGCGAAAAGGAGAGATGCAGAGAAGTTCCGACAAGCGGTATTCCTACTGCTATACAGATCCGCTTGGACGGCGCAAGTACATCTATGCAAACGACCTTGTGACACTCAGGGAAAAGGAAGCAGAGTTAACCAAGAACCAGTTGGACGGTCTGGATATTTATATTGCCGGAAAAGCAACGGTGAACTTCGTGTTTGACCGGTATATGAAGCTGAAAGCCAATCTCAGGCAGACAACCCGAAGCAACTATCTGTATATGTATGACCGCTTTGTCCGAAACACCTTCGGCAACAAGAAGATCGCGGATATACGTTTCTCGGATGTGCTTCAGTTTTATAACTGCCTGCTGCAACAGCAAGAGATGCAGATCAATACGCTGGAAAGCATCCATACGCTTTTGCGTCCGACGTTTCAGCTGGCGGTTCGTGATGGCATCATCCGGAACAATCCCACAGATGGGGTACTGGCAGAGGTTAAGAAAAATTCTGACCAACATAGCGGAATACGCCACGCTTTGACGGTGGCTCAGCAGCGGGCCTTTATGGAGCATGTCGCCAACCATCCGGTGTACTGCCACTGGTGGCCGTTGTTCACTATATTGCTGGGTACAGGATGCCGGATCGGGGAAGCGCTGGGCCTCCGTTGGGAAGATATTGACTGTGAAAACCGTGTGATCCATATCAATCATAGCCTGGTTTACTATCCGGTAGGGGAGAGCCGTACCTCTGTCCAGCATATCTCAAAGCCGAAAACAAAAGCCGGTGAGCGCACCATTCCAATGCTTGACTCGGTGCAGGATGCCTTTGAAATGATGCGGGAAGAACAGCTGGAGAACGGCTGGAACGATGTGGAGATTGACGGAATGCACGGGTTCATCTTTTGCAACCGCTTCGGGAATGTTCCCAATCCCCAGTCTGTCAACCGGGCTATTAAAAGGATTGTTTCCGATTATAATGCCACAGAGGAAATCAGCGCGAAGAGGGAACACCGGGAAGCCGTTCTTCTGCCGGATTTCTCTGCGCACCATCTTCGGCACACCTTTTGCACAAGGCTATGCGAACAGGAGACCAACCTGAAGGTCATTCAGTCGGTCATGGGACATAAGGACATCAAAACCACGATGGATATTTATGCCGAGGCGACCGAGGAGAAAAAACAGGAATCGTTTGAACGATTGGCTGCTACATGGAATGTATTTTGAGAAGGGCTTGAAGAGACAAATTGTCTGACAGCAAAATTCTTGAAATGACAGCAAATTGACAGCAAATATACGAGAATCACGAAGCATTACAGGGCATCATGAATGACGGGGTCTGTTGAAAAAACAGCACCGTGAAGCGCTACGAAGCGTGCCACGGTGAAACCAAGAAAAATCCCCACCATGAAGCCGCTGGACGGCAGCCGGAAAGACGAGGCTCCGACTGCCCCTGCGCCCGCTGCGGCGGCCCCGGCCCAGGAGGCCGCTCCCATCGATTTCTCCAAAGTGGAGATCGAGCCGCTGTTTGCCGATTTCGTGGATTTCGATACTTTCAGCAAGTCGGACTTCCGCGCCGTCAAGGTCAAGGAGTGCACGGCGGTGCCCAAGTCCAAGAAGCTGCTGAAGTTCGTGCTGGATGACGGCACCGGCGCCGACCGGGTCATCCTCAGCGGCATCCACGACTACTATGAGCCGCAAACGCTGGTGGGCAAGACCCTCATCGCCATCACCAACCTGCCGCCGCGCAAGATGATGGGCATCGACTCCTGCGGCATGATCATCAGCGCCATCCATCATGAGGAGGGCGAGGAACGCCTCAACCTGCTGATGGTGGACGACCGTATCCCGGCGGGCGCCAAGCTGTACTAAGGGCGCGCCCCAGCACAAAGAGAAAACGGGCAGCGGGCTGTCTTGCCAAAGGCGGCCCGCTGCTTTTTCCGTTGCGCCGGAGCCGGGGGCGTGGTATCATAATACAAACGATGCAAGCGGCAGCGCCCCGGGGACGCTGCCGGGAAGGGGGAGAACGCCTTTGACCAAAACGGGAAAACGCTGCGCGCTGTGGGCGGCGGCTCTGTTGGCGCTGGCCGTCTTTGCCGTGGCGATGGCCTGGCTGCATTATCAGCAGCTCTGCTCGCCGGGCGGCGGGGCCGACCCCTATACCTCCGACTTGGGGCAGCACCTGGGCTTTGCCCGGCAGGGCATGGTCTATTCCACCACTTCGCTGCTGATCGGCCCGGCCTATGCGCTGGGCGGCCGGTGGGGCATCGCGGTGCTGCTGGCGGCTTTTCACCTGGCGGCGGTGGGCGTTTTCGCCTGGGGGCTGCGTCCGGCCGTGCCCCGCTGGCCCACGCCGGCCCGGCTGCTGCTCAGCCTGGCGGTCTGTCTTGCGCAAGCGGTTTGGATGCCCCGGGGCGGTTACTGGTTCCAGGGCACCGTCATTGGCACGGTCTACCACAACACCACCTACATCATGCTGGCGCCTTTCGCGCTGCTGGCGGTGCTGGCTTTCTACCGCGTGTGGGGCGGCATGCGGACCAAACTGGACCTGCGGATGTGGTTCGTGTACACCGTGCTGCTGACGCTGTCCACCAGTTTCAAACCCAGCCTGGTCTTTGCCTTCGCCCCGGCCCTTCTGGTGCTGCTGGTGGAGGATCTGATCCGCACCCGCGGCAAAAACTTCCGGCAGGAGTTTATTTTGGGATGCAGCGTGCTGCCCAGCGTCGCCCTCTGTCTGATCCAGGCCAACGTCCTTTTTCAAGAGGAAAGCAGCGGCATCCATCTGATTTTCACGGTAGACTTTGACCGGCACCGTATGCTGTGGGGCCCTTTCAACGAGGCGGCCGTGCTGGGGCTGCTGCGCTCCTTCGTCTTTGTGGGGGCGGTGGGGCTGCTGCTGGGCCGTCGGGCCTGGGGCAGTTTCCGCTACCGCTTCAGCCTGCTCACTTTCTGCGTGGCGATGGCGGAAGCGCTGCTGCTGGTGGAAAGCGGCGAGCGCCTCTACCATGCCAACCTCTGGTGGGGCCCTTTCATCTGCTTCTGGGCGTTCCTGCTGGAATCGGTCTCGGTCTGGCTGCGGGCCTGCGCCGGATGGCGCGCCGGGCAGCGCGAAGGCCGCCTGGGGCTGCGGGCGGCCCTCTGCGGCGGGGCGCTGGCGTGGCACATCGTCAGCGGCGTCTGCTTCCTGGCGCTGCTGATGCAGGGGTATTCGTATAATATCCCGATCCAGACGTACAATTTGTGGTAAAAAAGCCGGGCGTTCAGAATGGAACGCCCGGTTTTGGTTTGGACGGTACTTTTTGTGGCGGAAACGGCGCGCGGGCTTGACAGCGGGGAATCGATGTGGTATTGTATGGCTGTAAGTTAGTTAAGGCTAACTTGCAGCCGGGGACGTACTTTTGCCGCCGCAAGGGGAAGGAGGAATACAAAAAATCGTCCATACTGTTGCCGGAACAACAGCTAATATCATATTATTTTGATATAGTATAGGGGCAGCAGAAAAAATCCGCAAAAACAGCCGTTTCGCTCTTGCGTTTTTTTGCAGATATGGTATTATAGTATCTGCTGCAACACCAGATATAGGCGATCGGAACGATCAGAAGGAGTGTTACTATGACAGACTTCAAACAGTGGGAAGGCTTTGAAGGCCGCATCTGGAAGGAAGAAGTCAACACCCGCGACTTCATCCAGAAAAACTATACGCCCTATGCGGGGGACGAAAGTTTCCTTGCAGGGCCCACTGAAGCGACGGATAAACTGTGGGGCGCGCTGCAGCGCCTGCAGAAAGAAGAGCGCGCCAAGGGCGGCGTGCTGGATATGGAAACGGAGGTCGTTTCCGGCCTGACGGCCTACGGTCCCGGCTATATCGACCCGGAACTCAAGGATCTGGAGCAGATCGTCGGCCTGCAGACCGACAAGCCCCTCAAGCGCGCCTTCATGCCCTACGGCGGCATCAAGATGGCGGAACAGGCATGCACCACCTACGGGTATACCCCCAGCCCCAAGCTGCATGAGATCTTTACCAAATACGCCCGCACCCACAACCAGGCTGTGTTCGACGCCTACACGCCGGAGATGCGCAAGGCCCGCCACAGCCACATCGTCACCGGCCTGCCCGACACCTACGGCCGCGGCCGCATCGTGGGCGACTACCGCCGCGTGGCGCTGTACGGCATCGACTTCCTGATCCGCGAAAAGCAGAACGACCTGCTGAACTGCGGCGACGGCACCATGCTGGACGATGTGATCCGCCAGCGGGAGGAACTGGCCCTGCAGATCGACGCGCTCAAAGGCATGAAGGAGATGGCCGCCGCCTACGGTTACGACATCTCCCAGCCTGCCGCCAACGCGAAGGAGGCCGTCCAGTGGCTGTACTTCGGCTATCTGGCCGCCATTAAGACTCAGAACGGCGCCGCCATGAGCGTGGGCCGCATCTCCACCTTCCTGGATATCTACATCCAGCGCGACCTGGACCGCGGCATCCTCACAGAGAGCGAGGCCCAGGAACTGATCGACCATCTGGTCATGAAGTTCCGCATGGTCAAGTTCGCCCGCATCCCCAGCTACAACCAGCTGTTCAGCGGCGACCCCGTGTGGGCCACGCTGGAAGTGGCGGGCATCGGCATGGACGGCCGCTCCATGGTCACCCGGACCGACTTCCGCTTCCTGCACACGCTGGAGAACATGGGGCCCGCGCCGGAACCCAACATGACGGTGCTGTACTCCTCGGCCCTGCCCGAGACCTTCAAGGACTACGCCGCGCGCATCTCTATCAAGACCTCCTCGGTCCAGTATGAGAACGACGACGTGATGAAGCCGGTCTGGGGCGACGACTATTCCATCTGCTGCTGCGTGTCCGCCACCCAGACCGGCAAGGAGATGCAGTTCTTCGGCGCCCGCGCCAACCTGGCCAAGTGCCTGCTCTACGCCATCAACGGCGGTGTGGACGAAAAGCTGGGCGAACAGGTGGGCCCGGCCTACGCCCCCATCACCGGCGAGTACCTGGACTACGACGAGGTCATGAAAAAGTACGATGTGATGATGGACTGGCTGGCCGGCCTCTACGTCAACATCCTGAACCTCATCCAGTATATGCACGACAAATACTACTATGAGGCCGCCGAGATGGCCCTCATCGACACCGACGTGCGCCGCACCTTTGCCACCGGCATCGCGGGCTTCAGCCACGTGGTGGACTCCCTCAGCGCCATCAAGTACGCCAAGGTCAAGTGCATCCGCAACGAGCAGGGCCTGGTCACCAGCTACGAGGTGGAGGGCGACTTCCCCAAGTACGGCAACGACGATGACCGCGCCGACGATATCGCCGTCAACCTGCTGCGCAGCTTCCTGGAGAAAGTCAAGCGCCGCCACACCTACCGCAACTCGGAGGCCACCACCTCCATCCTGACCATCACCTCCAACGTGGTCTACGGCAAAGCCACCGGCGCCATGCCCGACGGCCGCGAAGCCTACAAGCCCTTCGCCCCCGGCGCCAACCCCAGCTATGGGGCCGAGACCCACGGCCTGCTGGCCTCCCTCAACTCGGTGGCCAAGCTGCCCTACCACTGGGCGCTGGACGGCATCTCCAACACCCAGACCATCAACCCCGACGCCCTGGGCCACAGCGAGCAGGAGCGTGTGGAGAATCTGGTCCAGGTCATGGACGGCTACTTTGACCAGGGCGCGCACCATCTGAACGTGAACGTCTTTGGCACCGAAAAGCTGATCGACGCCATGGAACACCCCGAGAAGGAGGAGTACGCCAACTTCACGATCCGTGTTTCCGGCTATGCGGTCAAGTTCATCGACCTGACCCGTGAGCAGCAGCTGGACGTCATCGCCCGCACCTGCCACAAGACGATGTAACGCCGCGCATAAAAGCAACGACCCGCGGCCGCCTGCGCGGCCGCGGGCCTTTTTATAGGGCAATCCCTGCGGCGCCGCGCCGCCGTATTTATGGATCAGGGCGTCTGTTTCCGGCGCCCGGTAAGGAGCTGATTGTATGTCACAGGAAAACCAGACCGTGGGCTATGTCCACTCGGTCGAGACCTTCGGCCTGGTGGACGGGCCGGGGGTGCGCTACGTCCTCTTTCTGCAGGGCTGCGCCATGCGCTGCCAGTACTGCCACAACCCCGAGACCTGGGCCTTCACCCAGGACAAAGCCCAGACCCCCCAGCAGGCCTTTGCGGCAGCCTACCGCTACCACAACTACTGGAAAAACAACGGCGGGTTGACCATCAGCGGCGGCGAACCGCTGCTGCAGCTGGACTTTGTCAGCGAAGTGTTCCGCCTGGCCCGGGCCAAGGGCGTCCACACGGCGCTGGATACCAGCGGCCAGCCCTTTGCGCCGGAGGATGCAGCCTGGATGGCCCGCTTTGACGAACTGCTGGCCCATACCAGCCTGGTCATTCTGGACCTGAAAGAGATCGACGGCGCGCGCCACCAGACGCTGACCGGGCACGGCAACGCCAACATCCTGGCCATGGCCCGGTATGTAGCCGAAAAAGGCGTGCCGCTGTGGGTCCGGCATGTGCTGGTGCCCGGCCTGACCGACGACCCGGCGGGCCTGCGGCAGCTGGACGCTTTTATTCGCACGCTGCCCACCGTGCGCCGGGTGGAGGTGCTGCCCTACCACACGCTGGGGCTGTTCAAATGGAAGAACCTGGGCATCCCGTACCCGCTGGACGGGGTGCGCACCCCCACCGGGGAAGAGGTACAGCAGGCAGAGGAACTTTTGCACGTGCAGGAGTACCCCGACGCGCCCAAACGCTGAGCCGGGGCACCGGGCGGCCAACCTCTGGCCGTCAGCCCCACTTAGTGGCGCAGCGCGAAAAAAATTTGCAAAATCTGTTGACAGCAGGGCGGGAATGTGGTAAAGTATAACCGTGGTTAGCGAACACTAACCATAACCAATCTCGAACCGCTCCCGGTCTGCCTCTCCGGCGCGGTTCCCGCCAAGAGCAGGCTGCGCCTCCGTTTTTTGGTGTTTTGCTCTGCGCCTTTTTTGTAGTCTGCCTCTTGTTTTCCCCACCGTTTTCTGCTCCGAACGGTGGGGATTTTTTTACAGACAAAAACTCCCGGGCGGCAGGGGATCTGCGCCCGGGGGCTTATGTTGTGCAGGGATCAGTCCCGCCGCAGACGGCCCAGCAGCAGGTAGTACCCGGCCCAGTCCAGCTTGCCGTACAGCGGGGAGCCGGTGCGCTTGGCTTCCGCCATGGTGTAGACCAGGCGGGTGCTGCGCCAGCGGCAGGGCAGGTAGTAGGCGCTGTAGCAGCGCTCGGCGCGCATCTGCTCCAGCAGGGTTTGCAGCCAGGGGGCACGCAGGGCGGCGGCGGCCTTGTCGCGTTTCAGGCCGTCCAGCGGTGCGGGGTCCCGGCGCAGGATGTCGGCCACGCCCTCGGCATAGACGGTCAGCTCCGCCCGGTGCAACAGGCGCAGGTCTTCGGCCGGACACTGGGCGGCCAGACAGGCGGCGTTCAGCTTGGAAAAGTGCTGGGGCCAGATCTCGCAGTAGTTCGCGTGGTAGCGGGTGGAAAGGGTGCCCGTCTGGCTGCAGTTGTAGTAAGTCAGCGGGCTGCGCACCACGCGATAGGAAAAACCGGGGCGCTGGCGCTGCAGCAAGGCAATATAATCCAATACGAATTGTAGATCTTCGCCAAGAGTATACGATTCGTTGAAACAGATCTGCTGCGCCAGCGCTGTGTGGTACAACTTGTTCCAGGGCATGGCCAGCAGGCAGTCCAGCCACAGGCGGGCCAGCCCCTGCGGGGGACGGGGGTCGGCGTCCGGCAGGGCGGGGGCGGGGTCGGCCTCCCCGGTGGTGTAGTGCCAGAGCACAAAGTCACCGGGCGCGGCCTGCTGGGCCTGCAAGGCAGCCTGTAAAGCGCCGGGGCGCAGCGCATCGTCGGAGTCGAGAAAAACAAGGAACTCACTGTCCGCCGCGGCCATGCCTGCGTTGCGGGCGCTGGACACGCCCCGGTCCTCCTGGTGGATCACCCGCACGCGCGGGTCCCGGGCGGCCCAGGCGTCGCAGAGGGCGCCGCTGGCGTCAGGGCTGCCGTCGTCCACCAGCACGCAGCCCACGCCGCCCGCCACTTTCTGGGAAAGGACGCTCTGCACGCAGCGGTCCAGCGTGGCTTCGGCACGGTAGACCGGCACGACGACACAGACAGCAGGGCGGTTCATGAGGCACCTCCATTCTGCAAAACCTCGTGCACAATATGCACGAAATCCTGATAGTAGCGTTCTACCGAAAAGTCCTGGGCCCGTTTGGCGCCGGCCGCGCCCATCTCGGCGCAGAGGGCGGGATGCTCGTACAGCATGCGGATGCTCCAGGCCAGCTGGTCGGCGACGGTATCGCCCCGTTCCACCAGCACGGCCTGGCTGCCTTCCAGGTATTCGGGCATGCCGCCGCTGCGGGTAGCCAGTACCGGGCGGCCGCAGGCCATGGCCTCCATGGCCACCAGCCCGGCGGCTTCTTCCACCAGGGTGGGCACGCAGACCAGGTCGGCCAGCCGGTAATAGTCGGGCAGGTCTTCGTTGGGGATGTACCCGGTGAACTGCACCCGGTTGCCCAGCGTGCGGGCCTGTTGTTCCAGCCGCCGCAGAAAACTGCTCTGCTGGGTGCGCCCGAAGAACGGGCTGCCCACGATCAGCAGTTTGATGTGGGGCACCGGCAACAGGGTCAGCGCCTCCATCAGTTTGTGGATGCCTTTGTCGGGCTCCAGACGCCCGCAGAACAGCACCACAAAATCCTGGCTGCTGAAGCCGAACTGGGTGCGCAGGCTCAGGGGGACCGGGCCGGGGCAGAAGCGGCGCACATCCACGCAGTTGTGCAGGATGTGGGCGTGCTGGGGGGGCAGCGTGCTGTTTTTCAGGTAGTCGTCGCGGATGAAACGGCTCAGGGCCAGGATGCCGCCGTAGATGGCGTCCATCACGGGGCTGCAGGCCGTCTGCCCGTGCAGATGCGCCAGGCAGCGGCGGCGGCCGAACATGCGGCTGATGGCGCTGCACTGGGTCAGGTTGCCGCCCTCGGCCACGATCAGGTCGGGGGCGGGCGGTTCCAGCGCCAGCGAGAGCTGTACTTTCTGGTACCAGGGGTCGTAGGGGGCGGCGATGCCCAGGCAGCGCTCTACAAAGACCATCGGCCAGTAGCGGCGGTGCCCGTGCGGCCGTGCGATAAAGAGCATCCGGGTGTGGCGCAGCCCTTCGGCGGCGCGGCGGGCGGCCTCATCGGGAATGCTGGCGCATAAGAGATCCAGCTGGCCCTGGCGCTCATTTTCGCGGATCAGATGGGTCAGCAGGGTCTCCACCGCGCCCCCCTGAACGGCAGGGACCGGCAGGTCGGGCGGCGGCACCAGCAGGATGCGCGGCAGTCGTTCTTTCTCTTTGTCGGGTCTCAGGATCGCCAAGATCGGCTCCTTTTCAGCGTGGATTTGCCTGTCAGGCAGTTTTTACTTCTTGAGGGGGCACAGACTTTCGGCGCTCATCATGGACCAGCGCGCGGCCGAGAGTTTTTCCGTCATCTTCATATGGCGGCAGTTGGGCAGGTAGCTGATGAGCCCTTGCATGAGGAACTGCTCCTTGCTGATGGCCTTGACCAGCTGCGGCGTGGGGTTCTGGCGCACCTTGGCGCACAGGAACAGATAGCGGCGCCAGCAGGCGGCGTAGGCCGAGTCGATGACGGTGCGGTCGGCGTTGTTTTCCACATAGAAACGATAGCGGTCCGCAAGGCCGTCCACCGCGTCGAAGGCTTCCGGCTTGATGGAAGTGCGGCAGATGCTGCCGTCCCGCAGCCGGTAGTGGTAGAGGAGGGTATCCACGCAAACCACCTTGTCGCAGCGCCAGAACAGGCGGTGGGCCACAAAGTCATCTTCATGCAGGCGGCCTTCGGGATAGTGGAGCAGTTTCCACACCTCGGCGCGGTAGAGTTTGTTCCAGGCGACCGTGTAGACGGTGCCGTTGGGGGTGTAGAACTCGTTCAGCAGGTCTTTGCCGCAGAATACGCCCTCCCGGTTCGGATGGGTGGAATGGGGCGGAACACAGCTCCGGCCGTTTTCCTGCACATCCTCCACCGCGCAGAGCGCCATGTAGGCGTCGTGCTTCTCACAGGCGGCATACAGCGTGCTCAGGTAGGCGGGCAGCACCACGTCATCGGAGTCCACAAAGGCGTAATAGCGGCCGCGCGCGGCGTCGATGCCGGTGTTGCGCGCGGCGGAAAGGCCCTGGTTCTCCTGGTGGAACACGCGCACCCGCGGGTCTTTGGCGGCGTATTCGTCGCAGATCTCGCCGCAGCCGTCGGTGGAACCGTCGTCCACCAGCAGGACTTCATACGGTACCTGGACGTCCTGTGCCAGAATGCTGTCCAGACACTCGGGCAAAAACACCCCGGTGTTGTAGATCGGCACGATCACGCTGATTTCTATCCGTTGCATACGATTCAATTCCCCTTCCTCTTTTTGCCAGTCAGGCGGCCCCACGCAGTTGCTGCGGAATACAGTGCGGAGGGGTTGGCGCAAAATAACAGAGCCCGTATTTTTTCACCGGGCGGCAGCAGCGGGCTGCGCAGCAGATCCGGCAATACGGCGTCCAGATGCCTTTTGTGGACTTTGAAATTGGGTTTGAGCCCGGCCAGGTTCCCGGCGGCTCCGGCCTGGCACCAGAACTGGTAAAACACCCGCCAGTACCAGACGGTGGCCCAGCGGCGGTATTCCAGGCGCCCGGGCTGCACGGCAAAATACTGCAGCCAGTCCCAGTACATGCGCAGATCGTCCAGCTTGCGCGGCGGGAACGCGCCGCCGCCGGTGATCTGCCCGGCCCGGGTGCGGTAGTGGTACAGGACGTCGGGCAGGCAGTTGCAGCGTTCCCCTTCAAAAACGCGGTGCAGCACGCTGGCGTCGTCACCGAAGAGCATGGTCTCGTCGTAGTGGATGCCCTTGTCCCGGAACAGGCGGATGTCGAACAGCTTGTTCCAGCTCAGCGGCCCGTAGTAGCTGCCGGTCTGGAAAGTTTCCAGCAGCAGCTCCTGGGCGTCCCGCACGCCATGGCGGCGGATCTTTACCATCCGCCCGGGTATGGGGCGGCCCTCCTCGTCGATGCAGTCGCCGGTGCAGGCGGCCAGCCGGACGCCGGGTCGCTGCACGGCGCGGTAGAGCGTTTCGTACATGGCGGGGTCGATCAGGTCGTCGGAGTCCACAAACCCCACATAGGCGCCGCGGGCGTGGTCCAGCCCGGTATTGCGGGCGTGGGCGGGGCCGCCGTTGGGCTGGTGAAAGACCCGCACGCGGGCGTCGCCCCGGGCCAGTTCGTCGCATACCGCGCCCGACCCGTCGGTGCTGCCGTCGTCCACCAGCAGCAGTTCAAAATCGGTGAACGTCTGGGCCAGGATGCTCTGCACGGCGAGGGGCAGGAACTTCCCGGTGTTGTAAACGGTGGATATGATGCTGATTTTCGGGGAATCACCCATAGGGCCTCTCCTTGTGTGGGATCACAAAAAACGCTGTTTGGCGAGGGTGTAGGCAGCCAGGAATCCCGGCCAGCGGCAGGCCGCGCCCAGACGATAGGGCAGGGCCAGCAGGCGGTTGGGGTCCCGGCGCAGCCGCGCCAGCAGGGTGCTGCGGGCGTCGCCATCCGCCAGAATACGGGCGAACAGGTCCCGGCGCTGGCGGAAGGGCATGCTCCCCCGGCAGCCGGTCAACAGCCCGTACTGGTTCAGGCAGGCGCGCACCCGGCTGGTCCGCAGGTAAGGGGCCGGATCCAGGCCGTTCCGGCGCAGCAGGGCTTCCAGCGCCGGACGGATCGTTTCCTCCGCGTCCAGCAGATCGCCCCGCAGCGAGCGGGACAGGCTGCCCCCCGCAAGGTCGTTTTGCTTATAGTATACACCACGCAGGCAATAAATGGCAGTCGAATTTTGTAAAAAAAGTATGTTAAACAGGACATCCTCGTTGATTTTGAGGCGTTCCTCGAACCGCAGGGGGCCGATGGCGGCCCGCCGGAACAGTTTGGGGTAGGGGGCGGCCAGCAGGCCGGTCTCGAACAGCAGGGGGGACAGGGCGTCCCCCAGGGCCGCCAGCCCGCGGTAGCATCCCTCCGGCAGAGGTGCGGCCACATCGCGCCGGGGGGCGCTGGCACGGCGCAGGCCGAACAGGATCATGTCCGCCCCGGCGTCGCAGCGCGCCAGCGCTTCCCACAGGCCGGGCAGCAGCTCGTCGTCGGCGTCCAGGAACAGCACCCAGCGGCCTTCGGCGGCGTCCAGCCCGGTGTTGCGGGCCGCGCCGGCGCCGCCGTTGGGGCGGTGCAGCGCCCGGATGCGGGGATCCCCGGCGGCCAGCGCGTCACACAGCGCGCCGGTATCGTCGGGGCTGCCGTCGTCGATCAGCAGCAGTTCGGTGTCCTGCGGCGCGCCGTCCAGGGCGCTGGCCGCGGCGCGCCGCAGGGTGGCGGCGGCTTTGTAGCAGGGGATGATGATGGTGGTTTTCCACGGGTTTCCGTTCACGGCGCGCCCTCCTGCAGGATCGTTTTGTATATGGCTGCCAGCGTTTCGGCGTTGGCGGCAGGGTCATGGGTGCGCAGCGCCCGGGTGCGGGCGGCCTGCCCCAGCGCCGCGCCGCCGTCGGGGGCGGCCAGTACCGCGCAAAGGCTCTGCGCCAGAGCTTCGGCGTCCAGCGGCTTGCCGTATAACAGCCCCTCGGCACCGCTCTGCAGCATGTCGGGGATGCCGCCTGTGCAACTCGCCACGCAGGGCAGGCCCAGCAGCATGGCTTCGCCCAGGCTGTTGGGGCTGTTCTCGCTCTGGGAAGGCAGCACAAAAACGTCGGCGTCCAGATAAGCCTGCCGCATGGCGGCGGCGTCCAGCGGGCCGGTATAGCGGACATGCTCCGCGACCCCCAGTTCGCGGGCCAGCCGGCGGCAATAGCGCTGGTAGGGGAACAGCCGGTCCAGCACCGGGCGCAGCAGCGGCCCTTTGTCCACCGGGGGCCAGCCCGCGATGCGCAGCACGGCGTCCGGCCAGCGCCGCAGCACGGCGGGCAGCGCCCGCAGCAGGGTGTGCAGGTTTTTCAGCGGATAGTTCCCCTGGGGCAGCAGCAGTACCGGCGCGCTGCCAAAATCCCGCGCATGCCACAGCGTGCCGGTGTAAAACAGCGGCCGCAGCGTTTCGTTGCAGGGGAAGTAGCGGGCCTCCGGGGCCAGTTCCGTCACGGCGCGGCGGTCAAAGCCGGTGCGCCCCGTCACATAGCGGGCCTGCCCCAGCAGCGCCGCCTCGCTTTGGGCCAGCGCGTCGAAATCCGCCTGGGCCTTGTCCAGCAGCGCGCCGGGGATCAGGCTGTCCAGCAGCCGGTCCAGCGGCGTGCTGTGCAGGCAGGCGGCGGGCACGCCGCCGCACAGATGGGCGGCACAGTCGCGCATGACACCCTGGATGCCGACCAGCAGGGGAAGCCGCCGCGCCGCGGCGGCCTGCTGCAGCGCGGCGGCAGCGGCATACTCGGTGCCCCACAGGTGCGCAAGGTCCGGCTCCGTTTCGTCCAGCAGGGGTCCCAGTGCACCGGCTTGCGGCAGGATGTGGTACTGCACCCCGTCCAGTGTGCCGCAGAGGGCGCGCCGCTGCCGGGGGGACACGCAGGCCACCGTCAGCCGCAGACCGGGCCGCCCGCGCAGAGCGGTGAGCTGCCCGGTCAGCCAGCCGCCGCTCACATCGCTGGCGGCGGCCAGCCCGCAGGCCCGGGCCGCCTGGGGCAATACCATGCTGACAAGCCAAAGAACGTGCATGTGGGGCTCCTTCTTCGTCAAACGTCACTGGACCGCGGCCAAAAACACCCCGGCCACCCGACGGGGCGTGAAATCCGGGTAGAGGGCGGCGGCTTCTTCGTAGGGCAGGCGGCGGCCGCCTACCTCAGCCAGCCAGCGGCGCAGCCGTGCCAGCACAGCGCCGGTCACGCCGTCCTGCTGCCGCAGCACCAGCGCCAGCGGGTACCGTTCCAGATAGGGCAGGGTGGGGTCGCCGTCGCTGACGGCCAGATGCAGCACCGGCTTGCCGCTGCCGAAATAGCCGAACAGCTTGCTGGGCATCTGGTTGTCGTAACGGTTGCCCAGGCTCAGCAGGATATCAGCCCCCGCTTCCAGCGCGGCGGCCTGTTCCGGCGGCACCGGGCCGGGGCGCACGAAGCGGCTGCCCAGCGCCGCCTGCGCCCGGCGGGCCTGGGGTTCAAAGCGCTGCCAGCCGCCCCCCGCCATCGTCAGCGTCAGGGCGGGATCGTCCAGCGCGGTAAAAAGCTGCAGGGCAAAATCCGGCTCCCGCAGGGCCGGGTACAGGCTGCCGCAGAACACGCAGCGGGTCCCCTCGTGCGGGGGCGCGGGCGGCACCGGCAGCAGCACCGGGAACCCGGCGGGGTGCACCTTGCCGCGCCAGGGGCTCAGCGGTCCGCCCTCATAGTCCGGCAGGGCCTGGGGCGTGACCAGCGTGGCGTGGACGGCGTCCAGCAGCCGCCCTTCCCGGGCAAAACCGCCCGGCGCCCGGTAATCCCGGTTGCTGGCGTAGGGGTCCAGCTGCCAGAGCAGCTTTTTGCCGCCGATGCGCGCTGTTTCCAGCGCAAAAGCCGCCCGGTAGGGGGCGCAGACCGCGCAGACGGCGTCGTAATGGTATGCGGCATCCAACCGCTCCACCATACGGCGGGTGTCTACGGTGCGGCGGGGGGCGTGCAGTACCAGCTGCCGGAAGGCTGCCGCCGCCGCCGTGGGGTGGGCGGCCAGCCGCAGCAGCCGCAGGGGCACCGGGGTGCCGCCGCGCACGCCGTTTTCCAGCGCTTCGTTCATCAGCCGCTCGTCGGCAAAGGCGAGGGTGTGCAGCGTCATGCCTTGCGGCGCAGCGGGGCACGGCGTCTGACCGTCCCACAGTTCCAGCAGATGGATCTCATGCCCGGCGGCCTGCAGTTCGGCGGCCAGACGGCGGCCCAGCAGGGCGTTGGCGCTGGCGGGGTTTTCCACCCGGTCCAAAATGAACAAGAAACGCATTACTGTCTGTCCTTTAAGAATTTGCGGCAGATGCGCCGCCAGAGCCTGGGGGCGTGCACGGTGGCCCAGGCGGCCGCGCGGATGGCAAAAGGCAGGCGGGGATTGCGCCCCAGCTGCGGGTCTTTCAGCCCGGCGGTGATGCCGATGTTCAGTTCCCCCAGCTGCACGCGGTAAGCGTCGGCGTCCGCCCGGCGGTGGATCATGCTGGCCAGGTAGACCAGCTTTTCGTAGTAGAAAGCGTTGGCCGTCTGCTGCAGTTCCGGCCACTGGGCGGGCACATCCCCGCGGATCAAAGCCGCCGCCCGGCGCTGGTCGTCAATGCTTTGGGGCGGCAGGGCGCGGTGGGTGGCGCTCTCCGCGTGCTGGCGGTAGTGGTAACCCGCAAAGTCACAGAAGGCACAGCCTTTGGCCCGCAGGAAAGCCCGCCAGTTGGCCAGCAGGTCCTCGTTGTAGGCAAGGCCGTTGTCCAGCATCTCCTCGGTCAGCAACCCGGCGGCGTACAGCTTGTTCCACAGCCCGTAGTCTACGGCGTGGTCCCGCAGCAGCGCCTCCAGGTGGGCGGGGGCCGCCAGCACCCGGTAGGCTTCCGGCGCGGCGGCGTCCGCGGGGGGCGCGCCGGTAAAGGTGTCGTACCGGCAGCAGGCCAGCGGCAGGGCGGCGTCCTGGGCGGCGTGGTGCAGCGTGCGCAGAAAATCGGGGTGGTAGCGGTCGTCGGCGTCGCAGAAGGCCAGCCAGATGGCCCCCAGCTCCCGCGCCCGGCGCACGCCTGCCGTGCGTGCGGCGCTGACGCCGCTCCGGGGCTGGTGAAGGGCCACGAACCGGGGATCGTTGGCGGCGGCCTCGTCGCAGAGGGCGGCGGAACCATCGGTTGAGCCGTCGTCCACCAGGATGCAGCAAAAATCGTGCAGGCTCTGGGCGGCGATGGCCGCCAGACAGTCCGGCAGATAGGCCGCCCCGTTGTGGACCGGCACGATGACGGCCACTTCGCACCGGGGCGTATCGGGTTCCAGCATCATGCAGTCACCTCCGCATAACGGCGCAGATAAAACTCCTGCAGGACCCGGGCGCTGGTGTGGATGTCATACCCGGCGTCCACGGCCTTGCGCCGGGCGTCGGGGTCCCGCCGCAGGCTGGCCGCCGCAAGGCAGCGCGCCCAGGCCTCGGGGTCCTGCAGGGGCAGAAAATGTACCCGGTCGGTAAACGCCGCGCCGCGGTCGATGGTATCGGCCACAAAACAGGGCAGCCCGGCGGTCTGGGCTTCCACCAGCACCACGGGCAGCCCTTCGAACAGGCTGGGCAGCAAAAAGGCGTCCATGGCGTCGTAGAAGCCCTGGATGTTGCTGCGCACCCCGGCAAAGATCACCCGTTCGCCCAGGCCCAGATCCCGGGCCAGCGCGCGCATCTGCTCTATGTAGGGCGCGGGGCCGCCGCCCAGCAGCACCAGCCGGGCCCGGGGCATCCGCTTTGCCGCAGCGGCAAATATGCGCAGCAGCCCGGGGTGGTTTTTCTGGGCGGTAAAGCGGCCCACATGCCCCAGCAGGATCTCGTCGTCGGCTACCCCCAGCTCGCCCCGCAGCAGCGCACGGCGGCGGGGATCACGGGCGGCGAACACGGCGGTGTCGATGCCGTTGGGCAGTACCGTAAAGGGGGCGCTGCCGAAGAGCATCTCGCCGGCCTGCCGGCTGCAGGCGAAGCGGTCGGTCAGCCCGGCGGAAAACCGGCTGCTCATCAGCCGGTCCAGCAGCCCCACCAGGTTGTGCTCGTAGGCGGTGTTGTGGCTGTGGCCCACCCGCACCGGCACCCCGGCCCGGCGGGCCACGGCGTTGTAGAACATCCCGAAGCCGCTGTAATGCCCGTGCAGGATGCGCCACTCGGGATGCGCGGCGAACAGGGCGCGCAGTTCCCGCAGGTAACGGGGCAGGCGGTTGTCCTGCCGGACCGTCGTCTTGAACAGCCGGCCGCCCAGGGCCTGGATCTCGTCGTCAAAAAAGCAGGGCTTGTCATAATGGTAGAGAAAGTCGAACTGCACCTGTTCCCGGTCGATGGTGCGGTAGACGTTCATCACAAAAGTTTCCATGCCGCCCGCGTCCATGGCGGGCATGACCTGCAGCACACGAATGGGGGGCATCCTCAGTCCTCCGCTTCCAGCCGGGTGCGGCAGTCTTTCAGTTCGTCCAGCGCGCCCTCGGGCAGTTTGGGGTATTCATGGCAGCAACGGCGCAGCGCGTCGATGACCACCTCGCTCACAAGGTACCGGGTGTACCATTTCTGGTCCGCCGGGATCGCATACCAGGGGTTCTGTTTCGTGGCGGTAGCGTCGATGACTTCTTCGAACAGGTGCATATATTCGTCAAAATGCGCCCGCTCTGCCAGGTCGCTGCGGGAGAATTTCCAGTTTTTGGCCGGGTTGTCGATCCGTTCCAGGAACCGCTTTTTCTGCTCTTTTTTGGACAGATGCAGGAAGATCTTGACAACGCGGTACCCATTGTCGTAGAGGTAATCTTCGTAATGGCGGATCTGCGCATAGCGGTTCTGGAAAAAGGCCTCTTTGCCGCCTTTCAGTGTGCGGGGCGGCATCTTGTAGCCTTTCTGCAGGTCATGCACCTGCACCACCAGCACGTCCTCGTAGTAGCTGCGGTTGAAGATGGCGATGGACCCCCGGGGCGGCAGCGCCTTATGGATGCGCCACAGAAAATCGTGGCTCAGTTCCTCGCTGTTGGGCTGCTTGAAGCTGGTCACCCGCACGCCCTGGGGGTTCAGGCCGCTCATCACATGTTTGATGGTGCTGTCCTTGCCGGCGGCATCCAGCGCCTGCAGGATAAAGACCAGCCCTTCCCGCCCGTCGGCATAGAGGGCGTCCTGCAGGGCGGCCATTTCCGCCAGGTTGGCGGCGGTCTTTTCCAGGATCTGCGCTTTTTCCACGCCGTCGCGTTTGGCATCGCAGGGCAGCTTGTGGAGATCACAGGGGGTGGAACCGTCAAAACAATAGCGGTCGGCTTTCATGGCAGGCCCTCCTTTTCCTTATATATAGGCATAGTATACCCTTTTTTGGGCCTTTGTGCAAGGCAGAGGGGCAGAAAAAAAGCCGCTCCCGGCCGTGCGGGAAACGGCAAAGGCGGGCGGCTTACAGATCGGCCTCGCGGCCGTTGAGCACGGCGCGCACCAGGGCGTCCCCGTCATAGTACAGTTCCAGATGGAAAAATGGCGCCCCGGCGGCCAGCAGGCGGAAAAACAGCCTGTCCCCGGGCCAGATCGGCAGCGTCTGCACGGTTTCCTTGGGTACCCACTCCAGCGTGCCTTCGTCGCATTCTGCCATGACGCCGCTGAAACGGGCGCAGGTGTACAGGTGCATGCGCTCGGCGGGCCAGGGCGGGCAGTAAAAATCCACGATACCCCGGTACTGCGGCGCGCGCATGGTCAGGCCGGTCTCCTCCCGCACTTCCCGCAGGGCGCAGGCCAGGGCGGTCTCCCCGGGCTCGAACTTGCCGCCAACACCGATCCACTTGTCATGGTTGACGTCCTGTTTTTTCTTCACGCGGTGCAGCATCAGGTAACAGCCGTCCTGTTCCAGATAGCACAGCGTGGTCTGCAGCAATCCCATAGATACCCTCCTGTACATAAATCGCCGCGTTTAGCAAATACTACCACCAAATCCAAATGGAGGAAGCACAATGAAAGCAACTGGAATCGTACGCCGTATCGACGAACTGGGCCGTGTGGTCATCCCCAAGGAGATCCGCCGCACCCAGCGCATCCGCCAGGGCGATACGCTGGAGATCTTCACGGCAGCCGATGGGGAAGTGGTTTTTAAAAAGTATTCGCCCCTGGTGGAACTGGGCCAGCTGGCTGACATCTATGCCGAGGTGCTGGCAAAAAACCTGGGCCGCCCGGTGCTGGTGTGCGACCGCGCCCGGATCACGGCGGCCGCCGGGGCGGGCCGCGCCGACCTGTTGGGGCGGGACATCTCGGCGGAAGTGGAACAGGTCCTGGCGGGGCGTGCGGTATACACCGCGCCGGAGGACCCCCGCCAGCGCACGCGGCTGTTTGAGCGGGGGGAACGCCAGCTGCTCTGTGCTGCGCCGATCGTGGTGCGCGGCGATGTGGAAGGCGGCGTACTGCTGCCCGGTACCGCGCGGGACGCTGCCCCCGGGGCGGAAGCCGCCCAGCCCGTCGGCATGGCGGCCAGTTTTCTTGCCCGCTGGATGGAGGGGTGAAACCGCCCTGCCGAAGCCCTGCCCGTTGAGGCCCTCGCTTCCGGGCAGGGCTTTTGCCGTGCGCTCCCGTTTATAGGAAAGTATAGGGCGGCGGGACGCTTCCTGTCAAGGCCGGACGGGATTGTGACGAAACTGTTAAACTTGAAAAAAGTTTGCCCAAACCTCTTGACAGACGAAAAATGGAGATTATAATAAACTTAGCACTCGGAGATAAAGAGTGCTAAAACAAATCTGAAACGCAGCGAAGGAGATGAGGGCCGTGGCGATGGACGCGCGCAAGCAGCGCATTCTGGAAGCGATCGTGGCCCTGTATGCCAGCGACGGGGAACCGGTGGGTTCCGGGCTGCTGGCAAGCTACTTTGATATGGCGCTTTCCAGCGCCACCCTGCGCAACGAGATGGCCGCCCTGACCAAGCTGGGGCTGCTGGAACAGCCCCACACCAGCGCCGGGCGGGTGCCCAGCGCCCAGGGCTACCGCTACTACCTGGATCATCTGATCGAAGCGCCCGGCAGTACCCGCCTGTCGGAGGAGGACCGCCGCCACATCGACGACTGCTTCACCGGCATGGATGCCGAGCCGGAGCGCCTGGCCCCGGCGGCGGCCCGCTGCCTGGCGGACCTGACCGGCTGCGCGGCGGCGGTCACCACGCCCCAGGCGCCGGACCTCTGCATCGCCCACTTCGAGGTGGTGCAGGTGGGGCGCTACTCGGCGGCGGTGCTGGCCGTCACCAGCGCAGGCGGCGTGCGTACCCGCGTGGCGCGGGTGGAGACCGGCCTGACCCGGGACGACGCCACCAGCCTGGCGCAGCTGCTCAACCGCGGGCTGACCTTTGTGGCCCCCCAGGACCTGACGCCGCGGCTGCTGGCCAGCATGATCTTGGCCTGCGGCGAGCGGCTGGCGCCCGTCATTCTGGCGGCGCAGGCGCTGGTCACCATGGGGCCGCAGGCCTGCCTGCAGGGGGCGCAGTATCTGGCAAAAATGCCGGATGTGCGCCAGAACCTGGGAACGCTGCTGGAAATTTTCTCCGACGATGCGGCAGCCACCGCGCTGCTGCAGCCGGACGGCGGCAAGATCACGGCTACCCTGGGCAGCGATCTCGACCCGCCCATGCCGGGCGCCTGCATCGTCAGCAAGCGCTATCTGGCGGGCGGCGGCCTGACCGGCTCGGTGGCGCTGATCGGATCCACGCGGATGGAATACCGCCGGGTCCTGCCGATCCTCGACTATTTCTCCGCCAAACTGGGGCAGAGCATAGCCGGGCAGGGCCAATAAACTGCAAAGGAGGACCCCGCAATGAACGAGAAGGAAAAGAAAGCGGCTGCGCAGCCCGAACAGGCTGCCGCACCCGATACCAACGCCGCACAGCCGGAGGCCAAGCCTGAGGAAAAGGAAGCCGCCGGAAACGTGAAGGGCGATAAAAAGGAAAAACATCACCGCGAAGCGGCGCTGCAGGCCAAACTGGAAGCCAGCGAAAAGAAAAACGCCGAGCTGAAAGACCAGCTGCTGCGCACCGCCGCCGAGTACGACAACTACCGCAAGCGGAGCCAGCGGGAGGCGGACCAGAAGTTCAACGACGGCGTTTCCCATGCCGTCACCCAGATCCTGGGCATTCTGGATACGCTGGACATGGCCGCCAACGCCGCCTGCGCGGATGAAAATTACAAGAAGGGCGTCATGATGACGCTGGACAAAGCGGCCAAAGCGCTGGAGAACCTGCACGTCACCGAGATCGAGGCGCTGGCAAAGCCCTTCGACCCCAACTTCATGAATGCCGTGCAGCAGATCCCGCCCGAGGAAGGGCAGGAGAGCGGCACCGTCGTGCAGGTGTTCCAGAAGGGCTACAAGATCGGCGACAAGATCATCCGCCATGCGATGGTCGTAGTCGCGGAATAAAGCTGGACCGGGCACAGCCCGTTTCAAATAAACAAAGAGATTCACCACATTCAAAGTTCTTTTGAAGGGAGTTTTATAGTATGAGCAAAATCATTGGTATCGACCTTGGTACTACGAACAGCTGCGTCGCCGTTATGGAAGGCGGCGAGCCCGTCGTCATCGCGAACGCCGAAGGCGCCCGCACGACCCCCTCCGTCGTCGGCTTCACCAAGACCGGCGAACGCCTGGTGGGCCAGGTGGCCAAACGCCAGGCCATCACCAACCCCGAAAACACCATCTCCTCCATCAAGCGCAAGATGGGCACGGCGGAAAAAGTCCATGCCGGCGGCAAGGACTACACCCCCGAAGAGATCAGCGCCATGATCCTCTCCAAGCTGAAGGCGGACGCCGAGGCCTACCTGGGCGAGCCCGTCACCGAGGCGGTCATCACCGTGCCCGCCTACTTCAACGACAGCCAGCGTCAGGCGACCAAGAATGCCGGCACCATCGCGGGGCTGAACGTCAAGCGTATCATCAACGAGCCCACCGCGGCTTCGCTGGCCTACGGCATCGACAAGGAATCCGACCAGAAGATCATGGTCTACGACCTGGGCGGCGGCACCTTCGACGTTTCCATCATTGAGATGGGCGACGGCGTCACCGAAGTGCTGGCCACCAACGGCGACACCCACCTGGGCGGCGACGACTTCGACCAGCGCGTCATCGACTGGATGGCCGAGGACTTCCAGCGTGAGAACGGCATCGACCTGCGCAAAGACAAGATGGCCGCCCAGCGCCTGAAGGAAGCGGCGGAAAAGGCCAAGATCGAGCTGTCCAGCGCCACCTCCACCAATATCAACCTGCCGTTCATCACCGCCGACGCCAACGGCCCCAAGCATCTGGATATGACCCTGACCCGCGCGAAGTTCAATGAACTGACCTCGGATCTGGTGGACCGCACCATGGGTCCTGTCCGCAAGGCGCTGGCCGACGCAGGCCTGAAGGCTTCCGATCTGAAGAAGGTCCTGATGGTCGGCGGCTCCACCCGTATCCCCGCCGTCTACGACGCGGTCAAGAAAGAACTGGGCTGCGAACCCTTCAAGGGCATCAACCCCGACGAGTGCGTGGCCGTCGGCGCGGCGATCCAGGGCGGCGTCCTGCAGGGCGACGTCAAGGGCCTGCTGCTGCTGGACGTGACCCCGCTTTCCCTGGGCATCGAGACCCTGGGCGGCGTCTGCACCAAGATCATCGACCGCAACACCACCATCCCCACCAAGAAGAGCCAGATCTTCTCCACGGCGGCGGATAACCAGCCCAGCGTCGAAGTCAACGTTCTGCAGGGCGAGCGCGAGTTCGCCAAGGACAACAAGAGCCTGGGCACCTTCCACCTGGACGGCATCGCCCCGGCGCCCCGCGGTGTGCCGCAGATCGAAGTCACCTTCGACATCGACGCCAACGGCATCGTGCATGTCAGCGCCAAGGATCTGGGTACCGGCAAGGAGCAGAGCATTACCATCACCGCTTCCACCAACATGAGCAAGGAAGACATCGACAAGGCCGTCAAGGACGCCGAGCAGTACGCGGCGGAGGACAAGAAGCGCCGTGAGGAAGTGGATGTGCGCAACAACGCCGACCAGATGGTGTTCCAGACCGAGAAGGCGATGAACGAGTTTGGCGATAAGGTCAGCGCCGAGGAGAAGAGCGAGGTCGAGACCAAGCTCTCCGCCCTGAAGGAAGCGCTGAAGTCCGGCACCATCGACGACATCAAGGCCAAGCAGGACGATCTGCAGAAGGCGTTCTACGCCATCAGCGAGAAGGTCTACAAGCAGGCCGCCCAGAACCAGGGCGCGCAGCAGCCCGGCGCCGACGCGGGCGCCCAGGGCGGCAGCCAGCCCAAGGACGACGGCGCGGTGGACGCCGACTTCCACGAAGTCTGATCGGTAAAACAGAGCAGTTTTGGATACCCCATGAAAAGGCCGCCGCCCGGCAATACCGGCGGCGGCCCTTGCGGGGTTAGTATGAAGAACACAGACCCATACGCGCGCCGGACGGGACACCGTGGGCTGCGCTGGTATAGAGGGGATTGATTCTATGGCAGAAAAACGTGATTATTACGAGGTGCTGGGGATCGGCAAAAATGCCACCGAGGCCGAGATCAAAAGCGCCTACCGCAAGCTGGCCAAAAAATACCACCCTGACCTGAACCCCGGCGACAAGGCCGCCGAGGAGAAGTTCAAGGAAGTCAACGAGGCCAACGACGTCCTTTCGGACCCGGAAAAACGCAAACGCTATGACCAGTTTGGCTTTGCCGGGGTCGACCCCAACTATGGGGCGGGCCAGTCCGGCGGCGGTTTCGGTGGCTTTGGCGCAGGCGGCGTGGACCTGGGCGACATCTTCGGCGACCTTTTCGGCGGCGGTTTCGGCGGCTTTGGCGGTTTTGGCGGCGCTTCCCGCGCCAACCCCAACGCCCCGCGCAAGGGGCATGATATCCAGGCCAGCGTGATCCTGACTTTTGAGGAAGCGGCCCACGGCTGCACCAAGAAGATCACGCTGAACCGGCAGCAGACCTGCCCGGATTGCCACGGCAGCGGCTGTGCCGCGGGCACCAGCCCCGAAACCTGCACCCAGTGCGGCGGCCGGGGGTATGTGGTCACCCAGCAGCGCACGCCGTTCGGCGTGATGCAGAGCCAGCAGCCCTGCCCGCATTGCGGCGGCCGGGGCACCATCATTAAGGACCCCTGCAAGACCTGCCGGGGCACCGGCAAGACCAACGTGCGCAAAACGCTGGAGGTCAAGATCCCCGCAGGCATTGACGACGACCAGAACATCGCGCTGCGCGGCCAGGGCGATGCGGGCAGCAACGGCGGGCCTTCCGGCGATGTGATCGTGCATGTCAGCGTCAAGCGCGACGCTGTGTTCGAGCGCGACGGCTACGATGTGTATGTCCGCGTGCCCATCACCTATTCCCAGGCGGTGCTGGGGGCGGAGATCGAAGTGCCCACCGTGGACGGCAAAGTGGCCCAGCGCATCCCGGAAGGGACGCAGAGCGGCACCAAGTTCCGTTTGCGCGGGCAGGGCATCCAGTACCTCAACGGGCGCGGCCGCGGCGACCAGTATGTGATCGTCGAGGTGGAGATCCCGAAAAAGCTCAACCGTACCCAGCGGGAAGCCCTCAAGGCGTTTGAGGACAGCCTGAAGGATGACAATTACGAAAAGCGCAAGGGCTTTTTCAAGAACCTGCGCGACCGCTTTACATCCTGATAAAAAACAGGACCGGCCGTAGGCCGGTCCTGTTTTGTTTGCGCCCCTGCCGCCCGGCGGGGCCTTTCGCTCGGACACAGAAAAAGCCCGGCCTTGGCAGGCCGGGCTCTTGTGCATGGCAGATGCCGCAGCGATCAATCGCTCACGTAGGGCATCAGCGCCATATAACGGGCACGCTTGATGGCGACCGTCAGCTCACGCTGATGGAACGCGCAGGTGCCGGTCACACGGCGGGGAATGATCTTGGCGCGCTCGCTCACGTACTTGCGCAGGCGGGGCAGATCCTTGTAATCAATGTGCTCAACGCGATCGACGCAGAAGCTGCAAACCTTCTTGCGGCCGCGATGCATCGGGCGGGAAGAACGATCCATAGCCATTGTGGCAACCTCCTTGTTGGAATTTTACGATCAATTGGTCAGAACGGCAGGTCGCCCTCGTCCTCGATCAGCGCAAAGTCGTCGTTGCTGCCGGCGGAATAGCTCGGCGCAGGCGCCTGCTGCATGGCGGGACGTTCGGCGGGGTCTGCCATGGGCGCGCTGTAGCTGGGAGCGCCCATGCCGGGTGCGGCGTTGGAGGATTTGGGACCCGCAAAGTGGACGTTGTTGGCCACGACCTCAATGGCGGTGCGGTTGTTTCCGTTCTTGTCCTGGTAGGAACGGCTCTGCAAACGGCCGTCCACTGCGATCAGGGAACCTTTCTGGAAATACTTGCACACAAATTCCGCCGTGCGGTCCCAGGCCGTAACGGGGATCCAGTCGGCCTGGCTCTGCCCGTTGGCGTCCCGCCGGACGTTGCGGTCGCATGCTACCGTGAAGGAAGCGACGCTCTTGCCGGTCGTGGTCTGGCGGAGTTCCGGGTCGCGCGCAAGGCGGCCCATAATTGCAACAACATTCAGCATTTCGGTTACTCCTTACTCTTCCTCAGCAATGATGATGCTGCGAAGAACGCCTTCCGTGATCTTGTAGATACGGTCCAGCTCGGCGGGGAAATCGGGCCCGCTGGTGAACTTGATCACGGTGTACACACCTTCGGTCTCATCGTTGATGGGGTACGCAAGACGCTTCTTGCCCCAATCATCAACAGAATCGATCGTACCATTCGCCTCGATCAGGTTCTTGAACTTGTTCACGAGAGCGGCGGAAGCCTCCTCGTCGAGGGTGGCGGTGGTAACCATCATGGTTTCGTACTTAGCCATATTCTGTGCACCTCCTTTTGGACGTATGGCCCTTTGCCCACGCAAAGGGCAAGGATTTTGCGTGCCATTCGGCACAGCAACTAATTATAGCAAGGCGGAGGGGCTTTGTCAAGGGCTGCCGCGCCGGTTTTCGGGCGATGTATAAACAAAAAGTACGGCGCGGGAATACTTGCGCAGGCGGCCGTTCCGTGGTACGATACAGGCAGGGCCGGGGACCTCCGGCCCTGTTTTACAGGGGGGATCGCATATGGAGGATCTGATTTTCAGCCTGAACGCCACGCTGCCGGTTTTTCTGCTCATGGTGGCGGGCGGTGTGCTGGGGCGGCTGGGGTTCCTGCCCGCAGCATTCTGCAAGGCGGCCGACCGGCTGACCTTTACGGTCACGCTGCCCGTCATGCTGTTTCTGGACATGAGAGAGGTGGACATCCGGCGGGACTTTGAACCCCGGTTCGTGCTGTTCTGCGCCGGGGCCACGCTTGCGGGCATCCTGGTGATCTGGGGGCTGGCGAAGCTGCTCATGCGGGACAAGGCCATCGTGGGCGAGTTCGTCCAGGCGTCCTACCGCAGCAGCGCGGCCATCCTGGGGGTGGCGTTCATCCAGAACATTTACGGCAGTTCCGGCATGGCGCCGCTGATGATCCTGGGCAGCGTGCCGCTGTTCAACATTTTTGCCGTGCTGATCCTGATGATCGAGTCGCCGCAGCATCAGGCGCCCCGCCCGGCCCGGGTGCTGCGCGGGGTCCTTACCAACCCGATCCTGCTGGGGATCGTGGCGGGCACGGTGTTCAGCCTGCTGCCGGTGCAGATGCCCGCCATCGCGGAAAAGACGCTGACCAGCCTTTCTTCGCTGACTACGCCGCTGGCGCTGCTCTCCATCGGCGCCAGCTTCAAGGGCGCCAGCGCCATCCGCAGGGCCGGCCCCACCCTGGCGGCGGCCTTTATCAAGACGGTGGGGCTTTCGCTGGTGTTCATCCCCTGCGCGGTGGCTTTGGGGTTCCGCCAGCAGGAACTGGTGGCGCTGCTCATCATGCTGGGCAGCCCCACGACGCCCAGCGCCTATGTCATGGCCCGGAACATGGGGCACGAAGGGGTGCTCACGGCCAGCGCGGTAGCCCTCACGACGCTGCTTTCGGCCCTGACGCTGACGGGCTGGATCTTCGTGCTGCGCAGCGGCGGCTGGCTGTAAAATGGCAGGCAAAAGGGGACTGTCCCGGTGGGACGGTCCCCTTTTTTGGCATCAGAACCCTTTTTTGCGGTAGATCTGCACGCTGACGGCCCAGCTGATCGCCAGAAAGACGACGCAAAGCACGAGCATGCCCGCGGCGGCCGCAAAACAGAACTGCGCTTCTGTCAGGCTGCCTGCGGATACCTGCGCGCTGAGGGCGCCCAGGGCGCCTTCCAGCCATCCCCGGGCCTGCTCCGGCATTGCCAGCAGCAGGGCTGCCGGGGCTGCGATCACCAGCAGCAGGGCCACCGTGACCCAGCTGCGGGCCCGGACCGCGCCGAACCGATAGGACAGCGGGATCGTCAGCGAGAAGTAGAGCATCGTGACCAGGGTGGCGGAGGACAGGCCCAGGACCTCCTCGGCAAGCGTGGATGCGTCCTGCGGGACCAGCTGCAGCAGCACGAAAGACAGTATGACGCCGACCGCCGTAAAGAACAGCGTGAGCAGGTATTTGACGGCCACGAGCTGCCCCGGCGTGACGGGCAGCGTCCGGGCGTAGGCGTCCCAGTGGCTGTTTTCGTCCATGCTGGTGGTGGAGGCGGCGTACATGCCCACCACAAAGACCATGGCGTAGGCCAGGAAGGTCATTTTCAGCAGGGCGGTCAGCAAGGCGTAAAAGACCAACAGAAGCAGGAAATTGTATTTGTAGCTGTTGATGACCAGCGACCAGTCTTTGTAAAGCAAGCCTCTCATTGTGTATCCCTCCCGCTGTAATAGCGCATGATGTCGTCGATGCCGGCCGGGTCGCATACTGCGCCGGGCAGCAGGCGGCGGACCGTCGCCCGCTGTTTCACCAGGGCTTCGCAGCCGAAGGCACCTTCCCGCATGAACACGACGCAGTCGGGCGGCAGCGTTTCCAGATCATGCCGTGCGCAGCGCAGCAGGCCGTATTCCTGCAGCAGTGTGTCCTTGTCCTCGTGGAACAGCAGCTGGCCGTGGTGCAGGTAGGCGATGGAATCCGCCACCTGTTCCAGATCGCTGGTGATGTGGCTGCTCATCAGGATGCTGTGCCGTTCGTCCTGGATATATTCCAGGAACAGGTCCAGCATCTCGCCGCGCACCACCGGGTCCAGTCCGGCGGTGGCTTCGTCCAGCACCAGCAGTTCGGGGTCGTGGGCCAGCGCCGTGGCCAGGCTCAGCTTCATGCGCATGCCGCGGCTGTAGGCCTGCACCTTCTTTTTAGGGTCCAGCCCAAAGCGGTCCAGCATCCCGTCGAAGCGGGCGGCGTCCCACTGATCCCCAAAGATGCCGGCCATGCTTTTGCCGATCTGCCGCGCCGTCAGGCTGGCGAAGAAGTAGGCGTCCTCGAACACCACGCCGATCCGCCTGCGCCGGGCGGCGTCCGTGGGCTGGCCGCCCAGCAGCGTGACCTGCCCGGCGTCCGGGCGGCTCACCCCGCACAGCAGCCGCAGCGTGGTGGTCTTGCCCGCGCCGTTTTCGCCCACCAGCCCCACGATCGTGCCGGCGGGAACGGCCAGGTCCAGGGGCCCCAGCTTGAAATCCCGATATTGTTTCTGCACGCCGTGCAGAATGACAGCTTCCCTTGCCATGTTCAGCCCTCCCATAAAAGGCGCAGCGTTTCGCTGACTTCGTCGTAGCCGATGCCGCCCGTGCGCGCGGCGTCCACCGCGCCCTGCAGGCAGCCCTCGATCTTTTTCAGGTATTCCTCGCGCACCAGCGCGGGATTCTGGGCCGCCACAAAGCTGCCGCGCCCCGGCTGGGTGACGATGAACCCGGCGGCCTCCAGGTCCTCGTACGCGCGTTTGGTGGTGATGACGCTGATGCGCAGTTCCTTGGCCAACAGCCGGATACTGGGCAGGGCGTCGCCTTCGTGCAACTGGCCGGACAGGATCTGCTGCTTGATCTGCCGCGTGATCTGCGCGTAGATCGGCTCCTGCCCGCTGTTGGAGATGTACAGCTCCATGGTGCTGCCTCCTTGCTGTGTTTACTGTTCATATATGACATATATAGTATATACTGTCTATACACAGTTGTCAAGAGTCCGGCCGCTTTTTTGGCAGAAATTTTTCCCCGGCGGGCGGCAAAGAAAAAAGCCGCCGGAAAACCGGCGGCTGAGCGCGTTTTTTGGACCTGGAAATATAAAAGGGATACAGCGCCGGGGAAAGCGGCGCCCTGCTCCGGGGTCAGGTACCGGCCTCCCCGGGCGGTTCCAGCGGCACGCCCCGGTGCTCCACCGGGGTGGAAAACACGATCTGGGTGTGGGTGCGGCCGAACTGCTGCAGATGGTTGATGAACTGGTCCAGTTCCTGGGTGGTGCGGAACAGTACCTCGATCAGCATGCTGTAATCCCCGGTAACACAGTTGCACTCCACCACATGGGGGCAGCCCTGGATGTACGGGTAGAACTCCGGCTTGCGCTGGGGGTCCATATCCAGATTGATGAAGGCTTTGACCGTGTAGCCGGCCCTGGGGGCGTCGATCTGGGCCTGATAGCCGGAAAGCACCCCTTCGCGCTCCAGCCGGGCGATGCGGGCGGAAACGGCAGGGCTGGAAAGAAACACCCGGTCGGCGATCTCCTTCAGCGGCGCGCGGGCGTTTTGCTGCAGAATGTCGATGATCTTGCGGTCGATGTGATCCATAACATACCCCCGGCCTTATCGGCAGAACAGACGGACTTCGTACCCAATATAGTAGCACAATTCCGCATGGCCGTAAAGGCGGGGGGCGGCAAAAATGCAGGCCGGGCCTGTATGCGATTGAAAAACAGAGCCGAACATGATACAATAAGCTGATATTGGAAAAACCGCGGGGCACGCCGCGGACGGAAACAGGAAATGGCGAATGATCAATAAACGCGAAAAATTGCAATATGCCTATGTGTTTGTGCTGGACCTGGCCACGCTGGCTGTCAGCGTGCTGCTGGCCTGGCTCATCACAGACGGGCTGCTGGGGCGGATCGTCCCCTACGACATCAGCGACTGGGTCCAGACCCTCTGCCTGGTAGTGGTCGCCTTTGTCGTGACTTTCTTCTTTTTCAATCAAAGGCAGAACATCGTGACCCGCGGCATGGGGCAGGAAGTGGGGCTGGCGCTGCGCTTCAACGTCCTGATGGCGGCGGTCTATTCTACGCTGATGCTGCTTACCAAGGCGGCCATGCTGGATTCCCGCTACTTTGCCGTGGCGGTGCCGCTGGTCAATCTGGCGTTGATGGTACTGGCGCATACCCTGCTGAAACACTATCTGCTGCACGCCCGGAACAAGCGCGGGGCAGAAAACCTGGTGGGCATCCTTTCCACGGTGGACCATGCCCCGGCGGTGATCTGGGCGCTGCACGACGACTGGTCCAAGCGCATCTGCGGCGTGGCCCTGCTCGACGCGCCCGAGGAGGCGGTCGGCCAGGAGGTCGAAGGCGTGCCGGTCCGGGCGACCTACGACGGGTTCATGGACTGGATCCGCCGCGCGGCCCTCGATGAGATCTATGTGGACATCCCCATGGACAGCGGCGAATCCTTCCTGCCTTACCTGGACGAGATGGAGAGCATGGGCCTGACCGTGCATTTCCGTCTCAAGCTGCTGGACCGCATTGAGGAGATCTGCTGCGACGAGACCAGCGCGGCCCGCCTGAGCCGGGAACTGGGGCGCTGCGCCGGGGGCAACATCGTCACCATGGGCACCATGGAACTGGAACTGCGGGATATGGTCCTCAAGCGGGTGGTGGACATCCTGGGCGCGCTGGTCGGGTGCCTGATCAGCATCCCCATCATCGCCCTTGTGGCCATCCCGCTCAAGCTGGAAAGCCCCGGGCCGCTGATTTTCCGCCAGAAGCGGGTGGGCCTGAACGGCCGCTACTTCTACATCCACAAGCTGCGCAGCATGTATGTGGACGCCGAGGCGCGCAAGAAGGATCTGCTGCCCCAGAACGAGATGAACGGCCTGATGTTCAAGATGGAGGACGACCCGCGCATCACAAAAGTGGGGCGGTTCATCCGCCGCACCAGCATCGACGAGCTGCCCCAGTTTTTCGATGTGCTGCGGGGCAACATGTCGCTGGTGGGCACCCGCCCGCCCACGGTGGACGAGTACCGCCAGTACGAGAGCCATCACAAGCGCCGCCTGAGCATGAAACCCGGTATCACCGGCCTGTGGCAGATCAGCGGCCGCAGCGACATCGAGGACTTTGAGGAAGTGGTCAAACTCGATGTGAAATACATCGACAACTGGTCCCTCTGGAACGACTTCAAGATCATGTGCAGGACCATCGTGGTGGTCCTGGGCGGGCGCGGCGCCAAATAAGGCGGCCCCTTCAAAAACAAGCAGCCCCGGGCTGCTCCTGCGCGGAGCGGTCCGGGGCTGCTGCCGTCAGCTTTACAGGGCCTGCACGTCGGCGATCAGGCGGGCCGCCGCTTCGGGGGCGGTCGCCCAGCTGGTGCAGATGCGCACCGCCGTGTGGCTGCCGTCGGGCTTGCCCATGGCGCTCATGGCATAGCGGGCGGCCAGCGCTTCGTACCAGGCGTCGGGCAGTGCGAAGAATTGCTGGTTGGTGGGGGAGTCGTGCAGCACGCGGACCCCTTTGGCTTCAAAGGCGGCGCGGATCTGCAGCGCCTGCCGGTCGGCTTCGGCGGCCAGCGTGAAGTAGGGGCTGCAGCCGGTGCCGTCCTCGCCTTCCAGCAGGGCCAGAAACTGCAGGCCCAGCAGGCGGCCTTTGGCCAGCATGCCGCCGTGCTGTTTGATGGCGTAGCGGAAATCCGTTTTCAGCGCGTCGTTGGTGATGACCACGGCCTCGCCGAACAGCGCGCCGCATTTGGTGCCGCCCAGGTAGAACACATCGCACAGGGCGGCATAGTCCTGCAGGCTCAGGTCGTTGCGGGGGCTGGTCAGGCCGTAAGCCATGCGGGCGCCGTCCACGAACAGGTAAAGCCCCAGGTCGTAGCAGACGGCCGAAAGTTCGGTCAGTTCCTCCCTGGAGTACAGCGTGCCTACCTCCGTGGGGTTGGAGATGTACACCATCCCCGGCTGGACTTCATGCTCGTGAGTGGGGCTGGCGCGGTGCGCCTCCACGGCGGCGCGCACCTGGGCTGCCGTGATCTTGCCCGCGGCGGCGGGCAGGGGCAGGCATTTGTGCCCGGTGGCTTCCACCGCGCCGGTTTCGTGCACATGGATATGGCCGCTCTCGGCACAGAGTACGCCCTGCCAGGGTTTCAGCGCCGCGTCGATGACCGTCAGGTTGGCCTGGGTGGCGCCCACGAAAAAGTGCACGGCGGCGTCCGGCGCGTCGCACAGCGTGCGGATCTTGTTGGCCGCGGCGGCGCAGTAGGCGTCCTCGCCGTAGCCGGGAGTCTGCTCCAGATTGGTCTTTCGCAGCAGGTCCAGTACCGGCCGGGCGGCGCCCTCGCCGTAATCACATTCAAAACGGATCATGGTGAAAAATCCCCTTTCCATTGCTTGCCTTCCATTATAGCAGAGGCCCCGCCGCCTTGCAATGACGGCGGCGAAAGCGTATAATAAAAGCCGGTGTGTGAGGGTGTATCGGGACGGTCCCCGGCTGCTGGCAAGCGGCGCCTGCGGCTTTGCATCCGCCGCTTTTTACGGCGCTCCGGATGGGACCGATGCACCCCAAGAAAAAGGAGGAACCTGTATGGAACCGAAAAAGACAAGAGAGAGTTTTGCCTCCCGCCTGGGATTCATCCTGGTCAGCGCGGGCTGCGCCATCGGCATCGGCAATGTCTGGCGCTTCCCCACGGTCACGGGGGAAAACGGCGGCGGTGTGTTCGTGCTGTTTTACCTGCTGTTTCTCGTCATCATGGGCATCCCGGTCCTGACGATGGAACTGGCGGTGGGCCGGGCGGGGCGCGGCAGCGCCGGCATGGCCTATAAAGCGCTGGAACCCAAGGGCAGCAAATGGCACCTGCACGGCTGGGTCTGCATGGCGGGCTGCGCGCTGCTGATGATGTACTACACGACGGTCACCGGCTGGATGGTGGACTACTTCGTTCGTTTCCTCACCGGCGGCTTCGAGGGGGCCGGCGATGTGGAGGCCGTCTTTAACAGCGCCCTGGCCAACCCCGGGGAACAGGTGCTGTGGATGGCGCTCATCACGGCGGCCGGCTTTCTGGTATGCGCCCAGGGGCTGCAGAGCGGCCTGGAGCGCATCGGCAAATGGATGATGGGCGCGCTGATCCTGCTGATTTTGGTGCTGGTGGCCCACAGCTTTGTGCTGGACGGCGTGGGGGAGGGGCTGGCCTTCTACCTGCTGCCCGACTGGGACCGCGCGATGGAACAGGGCCTTGGCAACGTCATCATGGCGGCTATGAACCAGTCTTTCTTCACGCTCAGCCTGGGCATCGGCGCTATGGAGATCTTCGGCAGCTACATGGACCGCCGGTTCGCCCTGCCCGGCGAGGCGGCCCGCATCTGCGTGCTGGATACCTTTGTGGCCATCTGCGCGGGCCTCATCATCTTCCCGGCCTGCTTTACCTTTGGGGTATCGCCGGACTCCGGCCCGCAGCTGATCTTCGTCACGCTGCCCCACGTGTTCCAGAACATGGCGGGCGGCCGCCTGTGGGGCGCGCTGTTCTTCCTGTTCATGACCTTCGCCAGTTTCACCACCGTCATCGCGGTGTTTGAAAACCTGATCGCCACCGTCATGGACCAGTTCGGCTGGACCCGCCGCAAGACCTGCGTGGCGGGCGCCGTGGCGCTGACGGTGCTGGGGTTGCCCTGCGCCCTGGGCTTCAACCTGCTCAGCGGGGTGCAGCCGCTGGGACCCGGCAGCACCATTTTGGACTTTGAGGACTTCCTCGTCAGCAACCTGCTGCTGCCCGTCGGCAGCCTGATCTACCTGCTGTTCTGCGTCAGCCGCTGGGGCTGGGGCTTCGGCAATTACCTGCAGGAATGCAACACCGGCGACGGGCCCAAGATGCCCCGGGTGCTCAAGATCTATTTCCAGTTCATCCTGCCCCTCCTCATCGCGGCCATCCTGATCCAAGGGCTGCTGTGACCGGCCGGACCAATACAAAAAGCAGCTGCCTGCGGCAGCTGCTTTTTGTTCGTTCAGGGCAGTTTTTCCGCCAGCCAGCGGTGCATTTCGGCCCGCATGGCGGCAAAGGCTTCGGCGGTGGCAGGGTTCGCGGTAGGAAAGTCCAGCAGCTTCCACAGCCAGCCTTGCTCGCTGACGGCGCGCAGGCTCTCGGGATAGCACAACTCGAACACCAGCGAGGCATGGCCCACGGCGTTGTCGGCAGGGAAGCGTTTCAGGCTGCGCAGCACGCAGTGGTGGCCGTAAAACGCCTGCAGCACTTCCGGCGTGACCGGGCTCTGCCGCAGCGCCTCGGTGGAGACATTGTAGATCTCCTCCATGGGGACTTCCACGTTCACCCGCAGGATGTCCACCTTGTCGGCGTCCCGCAGGATCTGGCAGAACATCCGGGTGCGGCCGTCCAGTTCCGCCGGCAGGCGGTAGGCGCTGTGCCAGGCCACGGCGGTGCGCAGCAGTCCGTCCCGGGAAGGATCGTCCAGGTAGTCGCGCACCCGCCCTTCCTCAAACAGCACGCGGGCGCTCATGGCGGCGTGGTCGATGGATTCGGCGTCGTTGAAGGTGCCGTACCGGCGCAGCTGTTCAAACCGCCCCACGTCGTGCAGCAGCCCGCACAGCCAGGCCAGATCCCGTTCCTCCGGCGGCAGGCCCAGGCTGGCCGCGATGCGGTCGCACAGGGCGGCCACTCGGTAGGTATGGTCGATCTTCAGTTTGACTTTGGGGTCGGCGGCGTTATAGCGGGCCGCGTAGCCGGCAAAGGCTTCCCGGGCGCGGCGGCGGTCGATCGTCATGGCGGACAACCTCCTTTTCGGTGGGGAACGGCGGCGGAGACCGCCTTTTTTCCCATTGTAGCACGATTATCCGGCAGTGCCAAACAGGGGGACGCATATCTGACAAAATGCACACAATTTGTGTATCACGGTCAAAAAACTTGACATTTTTGCTGAAAAACGGTATCCTTTATATAACCTATATCATAACCCATATCGAAAAGACTCCGCTCTTGCCTTTTCGGCTGCCGGCGGCATACAGGTGCGGAAAGGCGCCGCAGGCAGCAGGGGGCAGAGCCTGCATGGGGCTGCACGGGCGCTGCGCCGGGGAGCCTCTGCGGCGGGACCCGCCCCGGGAGTCCTCTGGAAAGGTGGTGCATGCGATGAACGCCAAAGGTGACGCCAATCGCAGTGTCCGCATGACCAAACAGCGGCTGTACCAGGCGCTCATCCGTCTGCTGCAGGAGAAAGACCTGCGGGAGATCACCGTGCGGGAACTGACCGAGCAGGCCGGGATCAGCCGGGGGACCTTCTATTTCCATTATGCGGATATTTATGCCCTGATGGACCAGATGGAAGCCGCGCAGCTGGATCATCTGTGTGAACTGATGGACGCGCTGGTGCCCAGCATCTCGCAGGAGGACGTGCCGCCTGCGCTGGTGACGCTGTTCGATTACCTGTATGAAAATCAGGATGTCTGCCGCGCCCTGTACGGCAAAAGCTGGGAGTCGGAGTTTACCCGCAGCGCCAAAGAGGTCATCTCCCGGCGGTGCCTGGGGCGGCTGGTGCCGGACGGCGGCACCCCGCGGCAGCAGTATCTGCTGGCGTTCGCGGTGGACGGCTGTTTCGGCTGCATCGCCGCCTGGCAGGCGAGGGGGTACCAGCCCGCGCCCAGCGAGATGGCGTCCATCACCTGGCAGGCGATCCGGGCGGTAAAGGAAAAATTGTGAAGTGCAAATTTTCGTTGCTTTCCGCACAGCGCTGCGGTATAATAAACGTGTAGCATTTGCCCGCGCTGCGGGCCGGAAAAAGGAGAGTTGTACAACATGGGATTTTTTGATTTTCTGAAAAAAACGCCGGAAGCTGCGCCTGCGGCTCCTGCGTTCCCGATGATGCTGGCGGCGGACGCCAAGGGCACCGTGGTGCCGATGGAGCAGATCCCCGACGAGGTGTTTGCGCAGGGTATTCTGGGCAAATGCTGCGGCATCGACCCCGCGGAGGGCAAGGTCTATGCCCCGGTGGACGGCACGATCACCCAGGCTCCCGACAGCGGCCATGCGCTGGGCATCCAGGGCGCGGGCGGCGTGGAAGTGCTGATCCATGTGGGTGTGGATACTGTCGAGATGAAAGGCGACGGCTTCAGCCCCAAAGTCAAAGAGGGCGACAAGGTCAAGAAGGGCCAGCTGCTGCTGGAGATGGACCTTGCCAAGATCGCGGCGGCCAACCACCCGGCGGTGGTCATCACGGTCGTCACCAACACCGACGATTTCAAGGACGTGGAGCTGGTGGCTTCCGGCGCGGTAGAGCCGGGCACGGACTTGCTGAAGGTCAGCAAGTAAAGGGCAAAGCAGAGGGCGCGCCTTGCGGCGCGCCCTTTTTTGTGCTACCATAAGAAAACCGTTTCAGTATTTGGAGAAAGAAGAGGAAACTGCCCTATGAGTGCGATCTTAGCCGTATGCGGGGACGCCTTCTGCGCGATGGTCAGCGACGGCCGTCTGGTAGAAGAGCCCATCACAGGTACCCAGCCCAAAATCGTCAACGAGGACGTGCCCAAAGTGCGCAAAGTCAACCGCAATGTGCTGGTAGGTTTTGCAGGGGACGCGCTGGCCGCTGTGCAGATCATCAATGCGCTGGACGAATACGAGACCCAGTACCTTACGCTGGAAAAGGTGGTCAAGATCCTCTGCGGCAAAGCGCCTTCGGTGCGGGTGCAGCCCGTGGGGGTGCGCCTGCTGGTGGGCGGCCGCAACCGTAAGGGGCAGTTCGTGCTCACCACCCTGGGCAGCGCCGAACAGTATGTGCCCCAGACCCAGCCCGCCCGCGCCGGGGCGTATCTGATCGAGGGGGCCTGTTCCCATACGGAGATCGCGCCCTGGCTGGAACAGGAAGTCAAGCCCCGGGCGGCGGAGTGGCGCAGCCTGGACGACATTGCCCATACGCTGGACGACTGCATCGCCAAGCTGGCCCTACAGGACCAGAGTGTCAACACACACTACTACCGGGAACTGGTCCTGTGACGGGGCTGCGCCGGATTTTCTGACAAAATTCCGGGATCCGGGGTTGACGGGCGGCGGTTTCGGTGGTACAGTAAGTGCGGGCCGGGAAACGGCCCGCCTGATCCTATAGAAAAGTGAGGTGGTTGTCATGGAGGCATCCAGTAGTAGTCCCAGTCCTGTATACCGATGCAACGATATGGCAGCCATCCTGTTGTATGGGGGCAAGTCCGGCTGTGCGCCTGCCTGACGCATAGCGGGGCTTGGCTTTGCATTGCCCCTGCATAAAACAGAACGATCGGCTGCCATCCGAAAGGAGGCAGCTTTTTTATGTCTGATACTGCGATCATGACCCTCAAAACCATGCTGGCGCACCTCGACGATGCCAAAAAGTACCAGAGCCTGCGCGATGTGATGGAGACGCTGCCCGCCCCCGACCTGGCGGCGGTGTTTGAGGATCTTCCACCCGAGAAACTGCCGGTGCTGTTCCGCCTGTGCCCCAAAGACCTGGCGGCGGAAGTGTTTGCCGAGCTGACCCCGGCCGCACAGCAGCTGCTGATCGACGGCCTGACCGACACCGAACTCAAAGCAGTCGTGGATGAACTGTTCGCCGACGATGCGACGGATCTGGTCGAGGAAATGCCCGCGAGCGTCGTCAAGCGCATTTTGGCGCAAGCGGACCCTGCGACCCGCCGCATGATCAACGAACTGCTTCAATATCCCGAAGATTCGGCGGGCGGCGTGATGACCACCGAATTCATGGAACTGCGCCCTGAGATGACGGTGACGCAGGCCATGGAGTCCATCCGTGCCAACGGCTTTGACAAAGAGACCATCAACAACTGCTACGTCACCGACAGGGAGCGCACGCTGGTCGGCGTGGTTTCGCTGCGGGCGCTGGTACTGGAAAAAGACGAGTCCCGCGTCATGCGGGATATGATGGACACCAACGTGGTCAGCGTCAGCACCACCACGGACCAGGAGGAAGTCTCCCGCCTGTTTGAAAAGTACGGTTTCCTGGCGATCCCGGTCGTGGATGCCGAAAAGCGCCTGGTGGGCATCGTGACCATCGACGACGCCATCTCCATCCTGCAGGACGAGGCCAGTGAGGACATCGCCAAGATGAACGCCATCGGCCCTACCGACCGCCCCTACTTCAAGCAGTCCATGTGGAGCCTGTACCGAAGCCGCGCACCGTGGCTGATCTTCCTGATGATCAGCGCTACCTTTTCCAGCCTGGTGATCCGCAGCTACGAAAGCGCACTGGCGGCCGTAACGGTGCTGACCGCCTACATCCCCATGCTGACGGACACCGGCGGCAACGCAGGCAGCCAGAGTACCTCCACGATCATCCGCGGTATGGCGGTGGGCGATATCCGCACCAAGGACCTGCCGCGCATCATCTGGCGGGAATTCCGCGTGGCGCTGCTGTGCGGCCTGACGCTGGCGGTCTGCAATTTTGCCAAAATGCTGTTCTTTGACCGGGTGGCGGCCCCGGTGGCGCTGGCGGTCTGCCTGACGCTGATCGGCACGGTGCTGCTTTCCCAGCTCATCGGCGGTGCGCTGCCGGTCATTGCGGAAAAGTTCAAGATCGACCCGGCCGTCATGGCGTCCCCGCTCATCACCACCATCGTGGACACCACCACGCTGCTGCTCTATTTCAACATCGCCAAAATGGTGCTGCATATTTGAGCCCTGCCAACAAAACGCCCCGCCCGGTCCCATGGGACCGGGCGGGGCGTTTTGTTGGCGTTATTGCGGCGCAATGTCAAAGCGGTAGATGGTCGTGGAACTGTAGGGGGTGTCCGGCAGCAGCGTCGTGTCCGGGAAATCCGGGTGGTTGGGCGCGTCGGGGAACTCCTCCGTCTCCAGGCAGACGGCGTCCCGCTTCTGGTAGTGGGCGCCGTCCTTGCAGGCGGTGGCGGGCGCCAGATAGTTGGCGGTGTACAGGTGCATGCCGGGCAGTGTGGTGAGCACTTCCATGCGGATGCCGGTCTGCGGTCCGGTGACCCAGGCCGCATGGCGCAGGCCGGTGTCCCGGATGATGTAGCAGTGGTCATACCCGCAGGCCTGCTTCAAAGCCGGGTAGTCGGCCTCGATGTCCAGCCCCAGCGTTTTTTCCTCGTTGAAATCCATGGGCGTGCCTGCCACGGGGATGCGGCGGCCGGTGGGAACGCTGGTGTCGTCCATCTCCAGGTAGGCGTCGGCGTCCACGCTCACGCGGTGGCCCAACGCGGTGCCGCTGGCATGGCCGTTGAGGTTGAAGTAACTGTGGTTGGTCATGTTGCAGACCGTGGGGGCGTCTGTGGTGGCGGTATAGCGGATCATCAGGCCGCTGTTCACCAGCTGATACTGGATCTCCAGGTCCAGGTTGCCGGGGAAACCGTCGGTGCCGTCGGCGCTGTGCGCAGTCATCGTCACACTGTCCCGCTCGCCGGGGGTGGGTTCCACGTCAAAGACCGTGTGGTTGAACCCGTGCAAGCCGCTGTGCAGGCAGTTGCCGTTCTGGTTGGGCGTCACATGTACGATCTCCTCATACAGCGGGAACTGCGCCCCGCCGATGCGGTTGGCAAAACGGCCTACGGCTGCGCCCATGCTGTCGGTGTTCAATTCGTAGTCGGCCGGGGCAGGGTAGCCCAGCACTACATCCACGGGGGCGCCCTTGCGGTCTTTCACCAGGATCTTATGGATAAGCGCTGCGTAGGTCAGCAGGTGCACCTCGATCTGGTCGTTTTTCAGCACGGCGCGCTGGATGGGGACCCCCGCCGTCGTCTTGCCGAATTCAGTGATGGAAACAGACATCGTTACGCCTCCTCGGAATGGTCGGCTTCCGGCAGCCGGGCCAGGTCGTAGCGTACGCTTTCCGCCACGCTGCCGGTGCCGTAGTTGAGCATGCGGTTGACACGGCTGACCGTGGCGCTGGAAGCGCCGGTCTCACGCCGGATCTCACTGTAGACTTTGCCTTGCAGCAGGCACCCGGCTACTGCATAGCGCTGTTCCAGGGTGCGCAGTTCCGTCACCGCGCACAGGTCGTCGAAAAAACGGATACATTCATCCAGGGTGCTGAGCCTCAGGATCGCCTCATACAAGGCGGTGCTGCGGGGTGGTTGATTGCCGGAATCCGGGCGCATAGGCGCCTCCTTTTTGTCAATATGTTTCAAGTTTACAATATGTTTATTCACATTTTAGCAAACCTGCCCAACTTAGTCAATACTTTAAACGGGAAAAGCAAATACCTCCCCGCATGCCGGCAGCCCCTTATTTGCGCCGGACCCCCTTGCGCCTTTCGTCAAAGAACGGTATTATAATAGCATGGTTCCAAACGGTCTTATCCGCAATTTTTCTTATGGGGGAAAGGAAGGGCGCCTATGCCGATCCAACTTATGATCGTATACCGGGTGATGGGGGTCCTGTTCCTGGTGCTGGCGGGCGCCGCCCTGTGGGAAAAGTACCGCACGGTGCGCGGGGCGGTCCTGCTGCCGGGCCGCATCCTGGATTGCCGCAAGGGCGGGCGCACCAGCCCGCGCAAGGGGGCGGGCGGCTACCGCTATCTGGTAGAGATCCATACCGGCGGGGAACGCCTGGAGATGGAGACCAACGATTCCCTCTGGTTCAACCATAACAGCCGCAAGGGCAAAAGCGTACTGGTCTGGTATAAGCCGGGCCGCCCGCTGCTGGAACGCAAAAGCCCCGGCACCGAATTGCTGGCAGCCGGTATGGCGGCGCTGGGGGTGCTGCTGCTGTTTTTGCAGTAAAACGGCAAAAATCCCCAAAGATTGAACCATTGTACTTGGTATCAGGCGGCCGGATGTGCTATACTGGGCGCAGGCTGCCGGAAGGAACATAAATGGATTGGATTTTATATGTGCTGCTGGTGCTGGCGCTGGCAGGGGATGTACTGCTGGCGGTCCTGCTGGCCCGCAGCGGACGCCGTCCGCCCAAGCAGGAGACGGCGGAAGATTTTGTGCGCGCCGTGACGCCGGTGCTGCAGAGCGAGACCGACCTGCTGGCGGAGCAGCTGCGCGCCATGCAGGGGGAAACGGCCCGCACCACCACGGCGGGACTGCGGGATTTTTCCGCCGTACTGGCGGAGAACCAGCGGCAGAACGCCGCTGCCAGCACCGCCCGGCTGGACGCCATCGACCGGGCGGGCGCCGCCCGCCAGAAGGCGGCCAACGACGCGATGCTGGCCCAGCTGACCATGCTGGAAAACCGCATCAAGAGCCTGGAGGATTCCAACGCCAGCCGGCTGGACGGGGTCCGGGGCGCGCTGGTGCAGGGGCTCAATGTGATCCGGGCCGACAATAACAAGAAGCTGGAGGAGATCCGCGGCACCGTGGAGGAAAAGCTGCAGGATACGCTGCAAAAGCGCATCAGCGATTCCTTCCGCACGGTCAGCGCCCAGCTGGAACAGGTCTATAAAGGCCTGGGCGAGATGCAGACGCTGGCCGCCGACGTGGGCAGTCTCAAACAGGTGCTCTCGGGGGTCAAGACCCGGGGCATTCTGGGCGAAGTGCAGCTGGGGGCCATTCTGGAACAGATCCTGGCCCCCGGCCAGTATGAGCGCAATGTGGCTACGGTGCCCGGCAGCAGCAACCGGGTGGAATTTGCCATCAAGATGCCGGGGCAGGGCGGCACCGTCTGGCTGCCCATCGACGCCAAATTCCCCGGCGATACCTACGCCCACCTGCAGGCTGCGCAGCAGCGCGGCGATGCGGCGGCGACCGCCGCCATGCGCAAGGCTCTGTTTAATGTGCTGCGGCAGGAGGCCAAGGACATCCACGATAAATACATCGAGGTGCCCTACACCACCGGTTTCGGCATCCTTTTCCTGCCGTTTGAGGGCCTGTACGCCGAGGTGGTCTCCAGCGGTGCGACGGAGATCCTGCAGCGTGATTACCAGATCACGGTGGCGGGGCCGTCCACGATGGCGGCCTTGCTCAACGCGCTGCAGATGGGCTTCCGCACGCTGGCGATCCAGAAACGTTCCGGCGAGGTCTGGGCGGTGCTGGGGGCGGTCAAGACGGAATTTGAAAAGTTCGGCGCGGGCCTGCAGCAGATGCAGCGCCACCTGAACCAGACGGGTTCCGACCTGGAAGAATTGATCGGGACCCGCAGCCGCGCCATCACCCGCAAGCTGGAATCTGTCCAGCAGCTGGACCCCGATGCCGCGGCCGGTGTGCTGGGGCTGTCGCAGCCGCAGGAAAAGGCCCGGGAACCATGACCGGCATCCGCCGCGTCAGAAAAGCTGATATAGGGAGGAAACCACTATGATCCGTATCATTACCGATTCGGCCGCCGACCTGACGGCACAGGACCTGGCCCAGCCCGGAGTGGCCGTCGTGCCCATGTGCGTCACCTTTGCCGACGACACGACCGTGGAAGACGACGGCCGGATGACGCGGGACGAGTTCTTCACGCACCTTGCCAACGACCCCAAGCTGCCGCGCACCAGCCAGCCCAGCCCGGCCGCCTTTATGGAGGCGTACGCCGACGCCGAACTGGCCGGGGAGGAAGCTGTCGTCATCACCGTCGCGGCCAAACTGTCCGGCACCTACCAGAGCGCCAAGCTGGCTGCCGAAGATGTGGATACCAAGGTGTATGTCATCGACTCCGAGACCGCCACCCAGGGCGAGGCGCTGATCGTGCGCGAGGCGCTGCGCCTGCGTGAAGAGGGGCTGACGGCAGGGGAGATCGCCGAAGCGCTGGAACGTTTCAAAAAACGTATCCGCATCGTGGCCGTCGTGGACAGCCTCAAGCACCTGCACAAAGGCGGGCGCATCCCGGCGGCCGTCGCCATCGTGGGCGGCGCGCTGGGCATCAAGCCGGTCATCGCCCTGTATGACAGTACGGTCAAGCTGGCGGGCAAGGGGCGCGGCCGTCCGGGCGCGATGGTGGCGATGTTCAAACAACTCGATGAACTGGGCGGCATTGACACCGATTACCCCTGCGTCGTGCTTTACAGTGATGAAAAGCAGCTGGCGGGGCCGGTGCATCATTATCTGGCCCAGAACCTGAAGATCGAGGGCGCGCTGACCTGCCAGATCGGCGCGACCATCGGCACCCATGTGGGGCCGCGGGCAACGGGCGTGGCGTTCGTGGCAAAAGAAGCGGACTGAACCAAAAGATGAGAAGGCCCCCGGCGGCAGCCGGGGGCCTTCTCATTCTGTCAGAAGATCCGTCTTGAACGGAGGTTCAGTCCTTGTTTTCGTGGGAACCGGTGATCTTGTTCAGCAGGTAAACGGCCAGGATGATAACGCCGATCACCAGGAAGATCCCCAGCATACCCACCAGCATCATGGGCAGGGTCGCGGCAAGCGATGCAAGATTCATACAAAACCCTCCTTACATTCCCATCAGGGTCAGGATCAGGCCGCCGGCGATGACCGACGCGATCTGGCCGGAAACATTGACGCTGATCGAATACATCAGCAGGAAATTCTGGTTGTCTTCCGCCAGACCCAGCTGGTTGACCACGCGGCCGCTCATGGGGAAGGCCGAAATGCCGGCGGCGCCGATCATGGGGTTGATCTTCTTGCCGGCCGGCAGGAAGAGGTTCAGCAGCTTGGCGAAGAGCACGCCGCCCGCGGTGTCGAACACGAAGGCGAACAGGCCCAGCAGCAGGATCAGCAGGGTGTCGGGCTTGACGAACTTGTCGGCGGTCATCTGCCCGGCCACCGTCAGGCCCAGCACGATGGTGATAAGGTTGGCCAGCACGTTCTGCGCCGTTTCAGACAGGGAGTTCAGCACGCCGCATTCCCGGATCAGGTTGCCGAACATCAGGAAACCGACCAGCGCCACGCTGGCGGGGGCTACCAGGCCGGCCAGCACGGTGACGACGATGGGGAAGAGGATCTTGGTGGTCTTGGTCACGCTGCCTTTGCGGTAGGGCATGCGGATCAGGCGTTCTTTCCTGGTGGTGCACAGGCGGATCACCGGCGGCTGCACGATGGGGACCAGCGCCATATAGCTGTAGGCCGCCACCATGATGGCGCCCAGGTACTTGCTGCCCAGGGTGTTGGCCACGAAGATGGCCGTGGGACCGTCCGCCGCGCCGATGACCGCAATGGAAGCGGCGTCCGGCAGGTCGAAGAAAAGGCTGGCCAGCGCCAGGGTGAAGAAGATGCCGAACTGCGCCGCCGCGCCGAACAGCATCAGCCAGGGCTTCTCCAGCAGAGGGCCGAAGTCGATCATCGCACCGATGCCGATGAACAGCAGCAGAGGGAACAGTTCGTTGGACATGCCCGCCTCAAACAGCGCGGTGATGGGGCCTTCGGTATCGCCCTGGGTGATGGCGCCGGACAGCGGCAGGTTGACCAGGATCGCACCAAAGCCCATGGGGACCAGCAGGCTGGGCTCCATCTTCCTGACGATGCCCAAGTAGACCAGCAGCCCGCCGATGGCCCACATGACCACCATCTGCCAGGTCAGGTTGCCAAAATTGGAAAACAGCCCGGCAAAGGTTTGCAGAATATCCATATTTCGAGATTCCTCCTTTTTATAATGGAAGCATCCGGCACAGGAAAAAAGACTTCTGCCGCAGCCGCTTCCCGCTGCGGCAAAAGTCTCAGTGCTTGGGTAGGGCTCCGGGGCCTGGGTACCCGTGGTGACGAAGCCATACGCGCAGCCCGCTGCGGGGCTGTGCCGCTTACTCCCTTTTGCCTCAGGACCTAGTATAACAGTTCCCGTTCCGAAATACAAGCCCTGCACTTTGCAAAAGACGCGCTTTGTTTTTTGGGCAAGCTGCCCAAAAAAATGTTGACAAACGCCGCCGTTACCGCTATGATAGAGATGTTCGCATCCGCCGGGTGGAGATTGTTCCATGCAAAAAATTGACGCTGATCTTCTTGCACGCGCACAACAGGGGGACGAGGCGGCCCTGGCCGCCCTCATCGCCCGCATGATGCCGGCGATCCGGAAGGGGGCTGCTTCCTGCCTTGCGCCCGGCCTGGATTTCGAGGACGCCGTGCAGGAGGGGCTGATCGGCCTGTTCCAGGCGGTGCGCGGTTACCGCGCCGACCAGGGCGCGCCTTTTGCGGCCTATGCCGCCGCCTGCATCCGCCATGCGCAGCAGGACGCCCGGCGCGCCGCGCTGCGCAAAAAGCACGCGCCGCTGAATTTCAGCGTGCCGCTGCCGGATGCTGAGAACATCCCCCAGCCGGGGCCGGAGGAACTGGCCATCGCGGGGGAGCGCTACGCCGCCACCCTGCAGCGGATGCAGACGGATCTTTCCGCATTGGAACGCCGCGCGCTCGTGGCCAGCGCCCATGGGCAGCCCGTGGCGCGCACGGCGCGGGAACTCGGCGTTTCCCCCAAGACCGTGGCCAACGCGCTGGCCCGCGCCCGCCGCAAACTCCGCGGCGCGTGATCCCATCAGGATTCAGGCATCTGCCTGGTCATATTACAACCTGCCCCCAGTAGCGCCTAAAACAGTTCGTTGGTCCATTCCATATGCGTTGGTTTAGATTCTTCCGCGGGCAAATACAAACAGAGGAGATACCCATTATGTTCGAAGACAAGACTTTGGTATGCAAGGATTGCGGCAAGGAATTCGTTTGGACCGCCGGCGAGCAGGAGTTCTACGCCAGCCGTGGTTTTGAAAACCAGCCCCAGCGCTGCAAGCCCTGCCGCGACGCCCGCAAGAATGCGACCCGCGGCGAGCGCCAGATGTTCGACGCCGTCTGCGCCAACTGCGGCAAGGCCTGCAAGGTGCCTTTCCAGCCGCGTGAGGACCGCCCGGTCTACTGCAGCGAGTGCTTCGCTCAGATGAAGGAGAACGGCTGATCTGCGTGTGCAAACGTAGGGCAAAAGTTTGAATTTCCACTCCGCACCCCGGTCGCTTCCGACTGGGGCGCGGTTTGTTTTTAGGGGGCTGTGTATGGACCGTGCCGCAAAGGGGAAACAGGCGCTGTGGTGCGCGGCGGCAGCGGCGGTGGCGCTGTTTCTGTGCAGCAAGTCCTCCCCGCTGTTCGTCCTGAACGACTGGATGGACGCCAACATCTTTTTTACCATGGGCAAGTCCATGTTCCAGGGCCGGGTGCTCTACCGGGATGTGTTCGACCACAAGGGCCCGGTGCTCTACCTGCTCTACGGGCTGGGCTGGCTGCTGGACCACACCGGCTTTACCGGCGTGTGGCTGCTGGAAGTGCTGGCCTTCGCAGCCTTCCTGTACCTGGGGCTGTGTACGGCGGCGCTGTTCCTGCCCAAACCGCTGTCCCCGGCCTGGGCGGTGGTCCCGGCGGCGGCGACGGCCGCCAGCCGTGCCTTCTCCCACGGGGGCAGCGCCGAGGAATTCCTGCTCCCGCTGCTGGCGGCGGCGCTGTACGGGCTGCTGAAAACGCTCTGCAAAGGCCGGAAGATGCGGCTGCCCGCCGTCATGCTCCAGGGGTTCCTGGCGGGGTGCGCGCTGTGGCTCAAGTACACGGTGCTGGGGTTCTACCTTGCCTGGGTGCTGGTGCTGGCGGCATGGTACGTCCGGCGGGGCTGGGGCCGTGCGCTGGCCCAAAGCTGCGGGGCCTTCCTCGGCGGTATGGCGCTGGCCACCGCGCCGTGGGTGCTCTACTTTGCCGCCCACGGGGCGCTGGCGGACTGGTTCACCGTCTACTTTTACGATAACCTGTTCCTCTATTCGGGCAGCGGCGGCGCGGTGGCCCTTGTACAGCATCTGTGGTGGGCCGTGCGCGACGCGCTGCCCGGTGCGCTGCTGGCGCTGCTGTTCCCGGCGTGGGCTGCGGCCCGGCGGCGTCCGGCGGCAGCAGCCGTCTGCCTGCTGGCGGCCGGTCTGGCGGGCACCAGTTTGCTGGGCGGGTATCTGGTCTACTATGGGCTGGTGCTGGCGGTATTCGCGCCGCTGGGCCTTGCGCCGCTGGCACAGCTGGCGGGGCGGGTCCGCCTGCCCCGCCCGGGCCGGACGGCGGCGCCCTGGGCGGCGCTGCTGGCGGGCGCGGCGTTCTGCTGGTTTTTCAGCCCAAACCGCACCCTGCGGGGCCGTGCGCCGGAAAGCCTGCCCCAGCTGCGGTTCGCCGCGCAGATCACCGCTGCGGCGGATGCCAGCCTGCTCAACTACGGCACGCTGGACGGCGGCTTCTACACGGCGGCGGGGGTGCTGCCGCCCGCGCGCTATTTCTGCGTGACCAACATGCCGCTGGAGGGCCAGTGGGAGGAGCAGAACGCGCTGATGGAGGCCGGCGGGACGGCCTGGGCCGTGGCGCTGGTGGGGGACCTGGAACAGCGGTTCCCCCAATACCGCTGCGTGGACCGGTGCACCTACGACGGCGGCGAGGGGACCGTCACCTGGTACCTCTACCGGCGGCAATAAGGATTTGCGCTTTTGGCGCAGTTGCGGTATAATAACACCGTTCCCAGCAAATCCTGTAGAAGAAAGGCGGCGATCCCCATGCCGAAACCCCTGCGCCGGACGCTGGCGGCCCTGGCGGCGGCTCTGCTGGCGGCGGGCGCCGTCTGGCTGCTCTGCCGCTGGGTGGGCTACGACCTGCAGGAGCGCCTTGGCGGTCAGCCGGTGTATGAGATCGTCAACGACGACTACAGCCGGATCATCGACCTGCCGGAAGAAGGGCTTGTCCAGGAGATCCCGCTGCAAGCGGGGCAGCCGCTGTACGGCGTGCGCTTCCGCTTCAGCACCCATGGCCAGCTCTACAAATCCGGCATGGTGATGGTGGATCTTTACGCGGGCGACGGCAGGCTGGTCGCCCAGACGGCCGGGAACTTCCTGAATATTTTCGACGATACCTTCACGGAGTTCGTGATGGAGACCCCCTACATCCCGGCGCAGGACGAGACGATCCGGGTACACCTGTACAACGCGGTGCCCTGGGACGGCCCGCTGGGCCTTTGGGCCAGCGGGAACGAGCTGGCGGGCATGCCGCTGTACGCCGGGACGGCGGGGGAAAATCCCCTCGGCGCCACGCTGGCGGTGCAGCGGGTGAGCGACTATTCCGGCTCCTGGCCCTCTGCGCTGGTCCGGCAGCTGGCACTGCCGCTGACGGCGGCGGCCTTCCTGACGGTGCTGCTGGCGGTGCTGCACGCGCCGCTGGCGCTGCTGGTGGCGGCGGCCGGTCTGGCGCTGGGCTGCGGGTTTATCCGCGTGACCCCGGCGCTGGTGGCTCCCGATGAATACACCCATCTGGCGGCGGCCTATGAACTGGCCAGCGTCTGGAGCGGGGAAGAACCTGCCGACGAGGCGGGCAAACTGCGGGTGCGCGCCTGCGATGCGCCTTATTTCGGGACAAAAACGGGCGAGATCGGCATTTTTGCCTACAAAGCCCAGGAACAGGCCCGCCGGAACGAACCGGGCGGCCCCAACGAACTGACGGCAGTCAGCGAAGCGGACGCCGGGCAGGGCAGCGGCAGCTACTGGGCCCAGGCTGCCGGGATCTGGCTGGCCCGCGCCCAGGGCAAAAATTTCTATACGATGCTGGACTACGGCCGCATGGCCAACCTGCTGCTGTATCTGGTGCTGGCGGCGCTGGCCGTCGCGCTGGCGCCGGGGGCGCTGCGGGGGATCTTCGCCTGTGTGGCGCTGCTGCCCATGCCGCTGCAGCTGGCGGGCAGCCTTTCGCCCGACGCAGCGGTGCTGGGCGTGGTCTTTCTGTTCACCGCCTGCTGCATGGCGCTGCGGCGGCAGCGGGCCGCCCGGTGGCAGATCCTGCTGCTGGCGGCGCTGGCGGCGGCGGTGGCCCCTGCCAAAGCCGTTTATCTGCCGGTCATCCTGCTTTGCCTGCTGGTCCCGGCGGCTCATCTGGACCCGCGGCGGGACCCCGCGGCCCCCTTCGCGCTGCCGTTTGTGGGCAGCCTTGCACCGGGGCGTCTGGTGCAGGGCGGCATCCTGCTGCTGGCGGCCCTGCTCTGGGCGGCCTCCAACGGACCAGCGCTGGCCTACGCCGCGCGCGATATGAACATGGCCCTGCTGGCCGTGGGCTGCGTGGCGGCAGTCCTGCTCCTGGTGCTGGCGGCGGCCCTCTGCCTGTGGCTGCGGAACAGCCCGAAAGGACTGCGCGCCTTCCGCCGGGGGGCTGCGGTTTTCCTTGCCTTGGCGGCAGCCGGCGGTCTTTACGCCCTGACCCATATGGGCGGCGGGCTGGCCCCGGATCAGCTGCTGCTGGTCCACCCCAACGGGGACTCCATCTGGACGTTCTCCTTCGGGTATATCTGCCGCAACATCCCGGCCACGGTCAAGCTGCTGCTGCGCACCCTGCCCGAACAGGGGGCGCTCTGGCTGCAGGGCCTGCTGGGCACCACGCTGGGCGAACCCATCGTTTACCGCATCGACGTGAGCTGGCTGCTGGGCGTCGGCCTGCTGCTGGCGCTGCTGGCGGCGGCCCTGCCCGTGCAGGGGGAAAAGCTCCCTTTGAGCCGCCGCGCGGCCTGGTGCGGGGCGGGGGTCCTGCTCTGTGTGGTGCTGGCGGTGCTGGCCGCGGCCCTCAACTGGACGCCCATCAACTACCAGACTCTGTTCGGCATGCAGGGGCGTTACCTGCTGCCGGTGCTGCCGCTGGCGCTGCTGCTGGTGCGCAGCAACCGCCTTTTCACCGTGCGGCGCAGTGCGGCCTGCGGTGCGGCGGCCTCCATCGCACTGCTTACTTTGTTGACCCAGCTGCAGGGGTTCGGCCTGTACGCCGCCTGGCAGCCGGTTTCATAAAATCATTGGTTTTATCAGAAAGGAAAGGTTCCCTATGACTGTTACGAAAGATACCATCATCGCTGAGATCCTCAACCACGACCCCGCCCAGGGCTGCGTGCCCATCTTCCTGGCTACCGGCATGCACTGCCTGGGCTGCATGGCGGCCCACGGCGAGACCGTCGAGCAGGCCTGCGCCGTGCATGGCGTGGACCCCGACGCGCTGGTGGCGCAGCTGAATGACTACTTTGCCCACCAGTAAGCCGCCCAGGCTGGACGCCCGCCTGTCGGCTGCCTTCGCCTATGTGCGGCCGGGGCATACCGCGGCGGACATCGGCTGCGATCACGGCAAACTGAGCGCCGCCCTGGCGGGCAGCGGGCGCTGCCCGCTGGTCTTTGCCTGCGACCTGCGCCCCGACCCGCTGGAAAAAGCCCGTCGGGCCTGCGCCCCCTACGGGGATGCGGTGCAGTTCCGGCTGGGCAGCGGGCTGACGGTGCTGGCCCCCGGCGAAGCGGAGGACATCGTCATCGCCGGGATGGGGGCGGAGACCATCATCGAGATCCTGGAAGGCGCCCCCTGGGTGTTCGACGGGCGTTACAATCTGGTGCTGGTGCCTGCCACCAAGCACAGCATCCTGCGCCGCTGGCTGGCGCGGCGGGGCTTTGCCCTGCTGGGCGAGACGCTCTGCCATGCCGCCGGACGCTGGTATGCGGTGATGAACGCCCGCTACGGTGCGGAACCGTTTGAGCCGGACGGCCTTGCCTGCCTGTGCGGCAAGCTGACCGGGCAGGAGGGCTTCGGCGCTTACTGCGCCCAGCAGAACGTGAAACTGAAAAAGTACCGCCGGGGCCTGCCCCCCGGCCCGGAAGCCGAGGCGGTGGACGAACTGATCCGCTGCCTGGAGGACCGGTCGGTATAACGAATGCGGCGCACAGCTTCTGCTGTGCGCCGCATTCTGCGGGGACGGCGTTTTTACCCCGGCCGGTATTCGTAGCAAACGTAGGTGAACCAGGAACTCCAGCTTCTGCGCCGGAAGATCTCGCGGAAGGCGGTGTCCCTGACCAGGAAATCATGATATACGGGGTTGAGATAGATAAGGCGGCAGCACCGGGGGCGGCGGGCCAGGCTTTCTTCCAGATGGCCGATCGCCTCGCGGAAAACCGGCTTGGGCAGGGAGTTGTAGAAATAGAGATAGTTGTAATCGTCATACCCGGTAAAGGTGGCCGCGTCGGCCTGGAAGGCGTGGCAGTCCCGGAGTTTCAGCTGCCGGAAATTGCGGTTGGCAACATCGGCCAGCGCCGGGGAAATGTCAAAACCGGCCACCTGCCCGAAGGGAAACCGGCGCATCAGCGCCATGGCTTTCCCTTTGCCGCAGCCCACGTCGAGGATGCGGTCGCCGGACGTTATGGGGAACCGGCGCAGCACTTGCGGCAGGGCGTTCGTGCTGGGCTGGTACTGGTTGCCCTGCTCGGGTGTGAAACCGGCTGCCTCCTGGGTCACCCAGGCGGCAAAATCGCAGCCGGGAAACAGCAGGCGGTCCCGGGTGCGGTCTGCGCACTGCCAGAGCCGGCTGAGCATAATTTTGATGTGATGCATAGGCGGATACTTCCTCTCTTGTTCCGGCATGATCGCTGCCACGAAAATACCGTTTTCATTATAGAAGAAGAAAGTATGAAAAATGTGGCGAACGGCGGCGAAAAACGTGTAGAAAATGTGTAAATACAGGGGCCGGACGCGAAAAATGTGACAAAGTGTGGAAGCGGGGAACTGGCGGCGAGGGCGGGGCTGCCGGTTGATTTTCCGCCGCCCATTCTTTATAATGGTACATTATGGAACAAGGAGATGTGCGTATGTCTGTGACGGTACAGGAGATCCTGCAGGAACTCAAGGCTTTCGCGCCGGTGGAACTGGCCTGCAGCTGGGACAATGTGGGCCTGCTGGTGGATGCGGGGCGGCCCGTCAGCCGGGTGCTGACGGCGCTGGACATCACGGCGGAGGTGGTACGGGAAGCCGCCGCCCGGGGCTGTGAACTGGTCGTCAGCCACCACCCGGTCATCTTTGACCCGCTCAAAAGGATCGCAGCGGACGACATTCCGGCCCTGCTGCTGCAGAACCATATCTCGGCCATCTGCATGCACACCAACCTGGACGCGGCCCCCGGCGGCGTCAACGATACGCTGGCCGACGCGCTGGGCATGGCCCGGGAGGGCCGCCGCGATTTTGCGGACGGCTGCGGCCGCATCGGCACGGTGCCCGCCACCACAGCGGCGGAACTGGCCCGTTTCTGCGCCGGGACGCTGCGCAGCGGCGTGAAGTATGTGGACAGCCCCCGCCCGGTGACCTGTCTGGCGGAGGTCAGCGGCGCGGGCGGCAGCTATTTGCAGCAGGCCATCGACGAGGGGGCCGACTGCCTGGTCACCGGCGAGGCCGCCCACCACATCGCCCTGCTGGCCAAACAGAAGGGGGTGGGCCTGGTGGTGGCGGGCCACTGGGGCACCGAGCAGGCGGTGGCCGGCGTGCTGGCCGCCCGGCTGGCCGCGGCCTTCCCCGGGCTGACGGCGGCCCATGCCGCCGCCGACACCGACCCCTACGCCTATCTGGGGCCGCAGGGATAAAGGAGGAAAAACCATGGCACTGGATGCCGCTACGCTGGCACTGGTAACGGAAGAACTGAAAACCACGCTGCTGGACGCCAAGATCGACAAGATCTTCGAGCCAACCCGGGACGAGGTGCTCGTCACGCTGCGCACCCGCACCGATACCTACCGGCTGCTTTTGTCGGCCCGCAGCGGGTCGGCCCGCGTCTGTCTGACGCTGGAATCCTTTGAAAATCCCCTGACGCCGCCGGGCTTCTGTATGCTGCTGCGCAAGCACCTGACCGGCGGGCGGCTGGTGGACCTGCGCCGGGAACCGGGGGACCGCATCGTCTATTTTGATTTCCGCTGCACCAACGAGATGGGCGACCTGGTGACCAATACGCTGGCCGCCGAACTGATGGGCCGCTACTCCAATCTGGTGCTGGTGCAGGACGGCCGCATCATCGACGCCCTCAAACGGGTGGATTTTGAGGACAGCGAGGTCCGCCAGCTGCTGCCGGGCCTGCCCTATACGCTGCCGCCCAAACCGGCCCGCCCGGATTTCCTGGCGGTCAGTTCCGCCGCGCTGGTGGCCGCCGCCTGTGAGAAGGACCTGCCGGTGGCTGCGGCGCTGGGCAAAGTGGTAGCGGGCGTGGGGCCCATCGTGGTGCGGGAGGCTGCCTGCCGCGCTTTGGGCGAGACCCCGAAACCGGCCTGCGAACTGGAGGAAGCCGAGCGCGTCCGGCTGGCCGCAGCGCTGGACGAACTGAAGGACGCCCACGCGGCGGGCGGCACGCCCACAGCGGTGCGGCTGCCCCAGGCCGACGGCAGCCTGAAGCCGGTGGAGTTCAGCTTTTTTGTGCCCCGGCAGTACGGCGCGGCGGCGGTTCTGACCCAATACCCCACCTACAGCGAAATGCTGGAGGATTACTACGCCACCAAGGACCGGGCCGAACGCCTGCGGCAGAAGAGCCGCGAACTCTATAAGGCCGTGCACAATATGCACGAGCGCGCCGTCCGCAAACAGGCGGCGCGGCGGGAGGAGCTGGCCCAGTCCGCCAGGGCGGACACCCTGCGGCTGTACGGCGAACTGCTGCAGGCCAACCTGTGGGCCATGCACAAGGGCGACCGGCAGGTGACGGTGCAGAACTATTACACGGGCGAGGACGTGACGATCCGCCTGGACCCGCGTCTGGCCCCCAACGAGAACGCCCAGAAGTATTTCAAGGACTATAAAAAGAAACAGACCGCCCACGCCATGCTGCAAAAGCTGCTGGTGGAAGGGGAGGCCGAGATCGAGTACCTGGGCACCGTGCTCTACGAGGTGGAGTCCGCCCCTGGCGAGGCGGCCCTCAACGAGATCCGCGCCGAACTGAAAAGCCAGGGCTACCTGAAATACTACAAGCAGCGGGACCGCAAGCAGAAACCGGCGGATTTCCTGCGCTATACTTCCAGCGACGGCTTTGAAATTCTGGTGGGCCGCAACAACCTGCAGAACGACAAGCTGACCCTGCACACCGCCCGCGGCAAGGACCTGTGGTTCCACGTGCAGAAAGCGCCCGGCAGCCACTGCGTGGTCATGAGCCGCGGACAGGACATCCCCGACACGACCAAAGAGGAAGCCGCCGAACTGGCGGTGCTCCATTCCAGCCAGAACGGCGGGGCCAAGGTGGCGGTGGATACCACCGAAGTGAAAAATATCTGGAAAGCCAACGGCGCCAAGCCGGGCATGGTGCTGTACAACGTCTATACCACGGTGTACGTCACCCCGCGCTCGGGGCTGGAAGAACAGCTCAAAAAGCGCTGAGATGTAAATTTTGCGCAGGACCCCGCGCCGCACTGTGCGGCGCGGGGCTTTTGCGTTATACTGGAAGAAAGAGCCGGGAGGTTTTCGGCCCGGCTGTAGACGGGCTATTTTTTTGCAAGATAAATATAAATTTTATTGACAAATATAGATAAAAATTATATAATCTTACCAAGGTGACACGAGAGGTAGTCTCGTGGACGGCCGGCAACACAGCGGCAACGTTTCCTTTGGAGGACTGGGCCGGCGGCGGTTTGCCTCATACGCCGAAGGCAACGCCTGGCCCGGTGGATGGCTGTGGGAAAAATTGACAATTACGCAGAAATTGGCGCTGTGTATGATGTGCGCCTGGATTATGCAGGCGGTACGTTTCGCACCTTGAACTTTACACACGATGTTGTCTAACGCAGCACGCTGCTGGGGGAGTGACTGATGAAAAAAGAGAAGAAGAAAAATACCCATCCGATCCGGGCCATTGTGCTGGCTGTGATGGTGGGGGTCTGCCTGCTGCTCCCCACGTCTGACAATTACTATAGTCATTACTATTGGGTCAACCTGCTGTTCCCGGAAGTAAATACCATTTTTCTGCTGACGATTCGCGTCTTTTTGCTGGAGGCACAGTGCTGGGGAATGCTGGCGTTCTTCCTGCTGGGCTGTGTCGATACTTGGATGCCCGGTCTGGTCGATAAGCTGCGGCTGCCAAAGCGCGTTTGCCTCGTGCTTCGCATTCTGGCGGTGGTCTTTTCGGTGATGCTGGCATATTTGACGTTCAGCCTGTTTATGCTGCGGGTGTTGCCGCCCATTCCTTTCCGTTTGGGCATTTTTCTGATGAATAAACGTGAATGGGTGGGCGTGCTGTTCTGCCTGGACGCCCTACTCTGGCAACTGTCGATGTGGAAAAAAGAAACCTGACGGCAGCGAGATCATCCCCTGCGAAAAACAGGACGTTGCCTGGGAGGGGACGACGCTCTGGATCAAGGACGATGCGGGCTGGCACGAAACAGAAGTCCCGATGCTTTCTGAATAAATGTATAATTTTGTATTATAGTACAAATGTATAGAAGGAGCGACGGATCTGCGAAAGAAGGGATATGATGTCTGCAAAGTGGTGGTTGCTCCCGATGGCGTTCCTGCTTTTACCGGCCTGCGCCCCGGCGGCGTCCACGGCTCAGCCTGCGGCTGACCCGACGCCGTCGGCTGCGCCGCCTGCGGCGACCGCGACCCCGGCCGCCACGCCGGACCCGACGGCGACGCCCACACCTTCCCCGGTGCCGACGGCGGCCCCGCTGCCCCAGACGACCTTGGAGGAATGGGCGGCTGCGATGCCGCGGACGCCGGAATACGACATTGCGGAAGGCCCCATCAAGTTGCAGGACTATGTGGCGTGGCCGGACCAGCCGGTGACGCTGGAGCTCCTCAGTTGGAACGGAACGCTGGAAGAAGCGGCGGAAGCCTATCATGTCCCGCTGGGAACACTGCTGGCGCTGAACCCTGATGCAAAGGGGACGGAACTGCCCGACGGCTCGCTGATTTATTATGGTTTGAAGCTGCAGGATGAATACATCGTTCCCAAACCGATGGTCAAGTATGTGACGGTATCCACGCCCTGGGTGGAAAATTCCATTGAACGTACCGACAATTATATGGTGCCTGCCTCGCTCAGTGATCAGGCGGCTGCCTGCATGGCGACGGCGTATGACTTCCAGTATGAACATTATGGGCTGGGATCGGGGATTGACCCCTGTGTATATGATGAGGAAACGGATCTCTATTATACAACAGAAGGGGGTCTTTGCTCGACGTATAGTGAATTGGTCCAATATGTAGAGAACGTCTATGCGCCGGAGTTCTACGATAAAATGCTGGGCGGCCCGGAGATAAAATGGAATGGCAACTTCCTCGAAAAGTTTTTTTATCAAGGGGAAGACGATACCATCTGCTTCCAAGTAGGCGGTCGGGGTACCAATATCACCTACTGTGGTAAGAGTTTCACCGAACCCGAACTGCAGCCGGATGGCAGCATCGAATTCTGGCAGCTTTCTCTGGAAGTGGGATTAGACAACTTTTCGGGTTGGGGTGAAGGCATTACCTATACGCCGGATATAGCCAGCGCGTCCCTCGTGCGTCTGGAACCCACCGAAACCGGCTGGCGCGTGGCGGAATTATCACTTCCGAAATGAATAAATTGTATAATTTTATAATATAGTACAAGATGTATAGAAAAACTGGCGAATCTGCGAAAGAAGGGGATGTGATGTCCGCGAAGTGGTGGCTGCTCCCGATGGCGTTCCTGCTTTTACCGGCCTGCGTCCCGGCGGCGTCCACGGCCCAGCCTGCGCCCACCCCGACGCTGTCGGCTGCGCCGCCTGCGGCGACCGCAACCCCGGCCGCCACGCCGGAGGACGCGGGCTGGGCGTGGCCCGAGTATCTGCGCTATGCGGGGGAACACACGGCGGCCCTGCGGGATGGCAGCCCCATTCCCCAGGGAACGTTGCCGCTATATTATAGAGGAAACTGGCAGGGCTGCACTTGGGCGGAACTGACCGAAGAGACCGGCTTTGCCGAGGAGAATCTGCGCGCTCTCAATCCCCAAGTGCGGGAAGGGGAGGACGGCCGCTTGCAGGGGGACATTTTTGATCTGCTGCTTGCGGAGGAATACCCGATCCCCGAGACGGCGGAAGCAGAGGTCGCCGTCACCGCGCCGTCCATGCCGGAAGCGTACCGGGAGCGCAGCTACCAGGTGCCCGCGTCCCTTCCGCGGGGAGCGGCTGCGGCGCTGGCGCTCGCATATTATAATCTGGAAGCCGAGGGGCAGGGGTTTGTTACGGAACCCTCTGAGGTGGACGGCTACGTCCGGGTGACTTCCGGGGCACGGTTTACGGCCTTCTCCCACGCGGAAGAATACTTTTCTACCTTCTACACGCCGGAAGCGCTGGCTTCGCTGCTGGAACCCATGCCTTGGCATGGCGAAGTTCCCACGGCCTACTATGCGGAAGGGGAGGGGGACGCGCTGCTCCTTCAGGGCTACGCCTTCGACCATATCATCCCCCAGTCCGGCTACACCCACACCGAGCCGGAGCGGCAGGCGGACGGCAGCCTGAACTTTGCTGGAATCTGTATCATCGTGACGGATGATATGGGAAAACCGCTGCCGCAGGATGCCTGCAAGCTGTATTATGCCCCCACTGTGCTGGTGGAAACGCCGGATGGATGGCGTGTGCAGCAGGCTAATCCGCCGTTTTGAGCATGCGAGGGGCATCTTTCGGCAAAACGCAGAATTTTTTCAAAAAAATTTAGAAAAACGCCCAAAAAACACTTGCAACGCCGGGGAACGTGTGCTATAATCAATCTCGGCTGCGAAAGGCTTGGGCAGATTGCTGCAAGCGTTCTGCGCAAGCCGCGATATGCGTTGATGCGGGAGGTTGCCGCTACTGCCTTAGGGTGGCGGGTTTTTCCGCGGAGTATGTCCGATCTTAGAACCGGGCGAAAGAATTACGGAAACAAAGGGATATGTACGGCGCTGCATTCTGCGGCCCGGACCAATGTTCGACTGACTTTGTGTTGATTCTTTCCGGGAGAACTGTGCGAACACGGTTCACCGGATTTTGTCATGCGAAGCTGTTGAACGCCCGGAAACGTGTGTGATTTATCGGCTCGCCTAAGGCACAAATTTTTACAGGAGGCGAAAGCAATGGCAGTCAAAGAAAAAATCAGAATTCGGTTGAAGAGCTACGATGCATCCCTGATCGATGCCGCCGCGGCCAAGATCGTGGAGACCGCGAAGCGCACCGGCGCCCGCGTGTCCGGCCCGATCCCCCTGCCCACCGACAAGGAGATCGTCACGATCCTGCGCTCTGTCCACAAGGACAAGGACAGCCGTGAGCAGTTCGAGACCCGCACTCACAAGCGTCTGATCGACATTCTGAAGCCGTCCAACAAGACGGTTGAGGCTCTCATGAGCCTGCAGCTCCCCGCGGGCGTTGACATCGAGATCAAGCTGTGATCAAACACCTTACATTATAATACGCCGAAAGGCGCAGCCGTGATCTGCGAACCGCCGGCACCCAATGTGAGGCTCGAAAACACTCGTCTCGCTGGCAACTGACAGCGGAGAGGTCATGTTGATGGGAAACCACCAACCAATAACCTTTACAGGAGGACAAAACAATGCAAAAAGGTATCATCGGCAAGAAGCTGGGCATGACCCAGCTGTTCGACGCCAACGGCAAGGTCGTTCCGGTCACCATCATCGAGGCCGGCCCCTGCACCGTCGTGCAGAAAAAGACCGTCGAGTCCGACGGTTACCAGGCCGTCCAGATGGGCTACGGCGAAGTGAGCGCCAAGAAGGTCAACAAGGCTGCCAAGGGCCACTTCGAGAAGGCTGACGTCGCCCCCAAGCGCACCCTGCGTGAGTTCCGCTTCGACGACATCACCGCCCTGAACGTGGGCGACATCCTCAAGGCGGACGTTTTCGCCGAGGGCGATAAGGTCGACGTGGTCGGCACCAGCAAGGGCAAGGGCTACCAGGGCGTCATCAAGCGCTTCGGCCAGCACCGCCTGCGCGAGAGCCACGGCACCGGCCCTGTGGCCCGCCATGCCGGTTCCAACGGTT